>Ga0137415_10000924_pt1 | contig 28822 bp, 26 predicted proteins | sample CZODoug3_1_1_16f_FD_183082 | JGI IMG/M metagenome (GOLD analysis project Ga0137415, IMG submission 183082) | Vadose zone soil fungal communities from Angelo Coast Range Reserve, California, USA - CZODoug3_1_1_16fungal (Hybrid Assembly) | ecosystem: Environmental > Terrestrial > Soil > Vadose...
TATCCGCCGTCGATGGTAAGGCTGGCTCCGGTGATGAAGCCCGCTTCTTCCGACGCGAGGTAAGAGACGAAGCTGGCAACCTCCGATACATCACCCATTCGCTTTAAAGGAATGAGCGGTTTAACCACCTCAGTAAGAGATGAAGTCATGTCGGTGGCTGTAGGTCCGGGTTGAACATTGTTGACGGTAATGGCGCGCGGGGCGAGATCGATGGCAGCGCCGCGAACAAGACCTGTGAGCGCAGCCTTGGTCATGCTGTAAACACTTGCGCCAGGGAAGGCAGTCCGGATAGCGGTGTTGCTGCCGATGATAACGATCCGGCCGCCATCGTTCATTTCTTGGGCGGCTGCTTGAATACCGACGAAGGCGGCACGGACGTTGATGGCCACCATGCGGTCGAAGTCTTCGAGAGTATAAGTGTCGATTGTGCCCCTGGTGAGAATGCCCGCGTTGCTGACGAAGATGTCAAGAGTGCCGAAGGCTTCTGCAGTTCTGGCCACAGCGGCCCGCAGCTCTTCGGCCGAGCCGCTGTCGGCCTTGAGGGATAGCGCTTTGCCTCCTGCGGATTCGATTTCGCGAACAAGTTCGAGGGCCTTTTCTGGGGAACTGGAATAAGTGAAGGCAACGGACGCGCCATCCGCCGCGAGTCGGCGGACGATGCCTGCTCCGATGCCTCTTGAACCACCCGTGACGAGAGCTACTTTGCCTTTGAACGATTTTGCCTGCATATGTCACCAAACTCCTCTCAGTCACCTATTATGCCCATTTTGGATTATCTTGTCCAGAATGACAGTTCAACGGGACAGTTTTCCGGGATGCCCGACTCGGTCGTTTTTCGTGTCGCTTCGGTTCTCGCAACGAGTTCACCGACAACGTAAAGCGCTTGACGAGCCGACATCCGGATTGTCCGCAAACAGGAAGTAATTCGCATAGCCCGTGATCCGGACACAATCGCCGAGGTGACAAAGCGGAGCACATCTCCGGTAAGGCCGATTTGTCAAGTCGGGTCGGGGCTCGTCTATTGGGAGGCAATGGCCTTGCCTCTGCGAAGCGCATTTGTCACCATCAACTCAGTTTCATCAATCGCATAGCGAACCGACGTGAACCATTGAAAGGAGGAGATTGATGCATGCTGCGGTGCTGCACGCGTTGGGGAAACCGCCGCGCTTCGAGGAATTTCCAGACCCGACTCCGGGTGAAGGAGAGGTGCTCATACATGTCTGCGCGGCTGCGCTGAAGCCTGTGGATAAACAGTTAGCGGGCGGAAAGCACTATGCCAGCCCGCGCGAATTTCCTGTCGTTTGCGGGGCGGATGGCGTGGGGCGGCTCGGGGACGGGACGCGGATGTTTTTTGGCGGGCCACGGCGACCGTACGGCGCAATGGCCGAGCGCACTGTGGTGCGGCGAGCGCAATGTTTTTCGGTCCCTGAGGATGTGGACGACTACACGGCTGCGGCCATTCCTAATCCTGGTGTATCTGCCTGGCTTTCGCTCAAGCACAGCGCGAAGCTGGCCTCGGGCGAAACCGTGCTGATCCTGGGCGCGACGGGGGTCACAGGCAAGCTGGCAATGCAAATCGCCAAAATCTTGGGCGCGGGGCGCGTCGTGGCGGCGGGACGGAACGAACAAGTGTTGAGCACACTCCTCGAACTTGGTGCGGATGCGACGATTTGGCTGGACAAGCCGCATCAAGAGTTGGTCGAAACCTTTCGCCACGAGGCAGGCGAAAAGGGGTTCGACGTGATCATCGACTACCTATGGGGCCCTCCGACGGAAGCCCTTCTGACGGCGATTACCGGCACAGAATTTGCGGTTGCGGGATCGGAGACTCGACTGGTGGAGGTAGGCGAGAGCGCGGGACCAACAATCACCCTGCCCGCTGCAGTGCTGCGGAGCACGGCGCTGACGATTCTAGGAACGGCGGGCATTCCGCCTTGGGACGTGCTCACCGAGGCGTTCCAACAGGTGATGAAGCACGCAGCGAGCGGCAAACTGCGCATTGAGACCGAGCGTGTTCCGCTCGCCGAGATCGAGGATGCCTGGGAACGCGACGTACACGCCCGCAGGCTGGTCGTGATCCCGTAGCCCGACAAAAGTGCCGTTCGCGGCCGCTATGATCCCGGGCGTATTGTCTGAATGAATAAGTCATGGAGGAGCGCTTGGTGTAAAAAAGCTGAACTCAGCGACCACGCTGATTCAGATACAACCAAGGAGGCTCCTCCATGGAGACTATGTACTACATCGGTTTGGATGTTCACAAGAAAACGATCAGCTACTGCGTGAAGGACGGCAGTGGCCGTATCTACGCAGCAGGTTCGATACCCGCCACACGATTGACGCTGGACCTGTGGATGAAAACACTTCCCCAGCCATGGACGGTGGCCATGGAAGCGACCATCTTCACGGCTTGGATCTACGATCACCTCAAGCCGCATGCCGCAGCCGTGAAGGTGGACTGCCGAGAGGCACCAACGCGAGCTGAAGCACCTAAGAGTTTTATACCCGCGCTTCTCCTAAGCGCGTCGGGAGAGCTTTTGCCCTCTTGACACGGACTTATCATGGAAGTCGGCTACACGGAAGTTGAGGTTCCAGCCGTTGCACCGCGCTACGCGAAACCCCCACACTCCGCACGTCGTTTACATGTAAGCGACCGGCAGAGTTCATTCATTTACCTGCGCGATTCATTTTATTTGAATCTTTGTTCGCAAAGCAGGTTCGACAAAAGTAGAATAGGCCCAGCCGAAAGGCCCAGCCGGAAGGAGCGATGAATGCCCAAGACGATCGAAAGCGCTTCGCCTGCAACGCAAAAGCCACACGCGGCAAGCAATCATCCTACGCGAGAAGAGATTGCCCTTCGCGCGTATCAGCTTTACTTGCAGCGTGGCGGCGTGCCGGGGAATGAGTTTGAGGATTGGATGCAAGCGGAGCGCCAGCTACTTGGAGAAAATGGCAAGCCGCGCCGTAAGGCTACCGTGAAATCGGCCACGGCTTAGCTCTGTTCTTCGCAGTGCGTCGGCTTCTCGCCGACTTTGTCAGATCGGACCGCGGGTGCGGTCACTGCATGGGTGCCTCGGCCACTCCCACGTACTTGTCCGCTCCGCCGTAGTAAAAAAGCCAACGGTTTCCCTGAAGCGCCATCCCTTCCACGAAGACAACGTTCGGTACCTGGCCAACTTTCTCCCACTCTTTCTCCGGGCTGAAGATCGGGGTGTCCGTGCGGGAAAGGAGCTTGCGGGGATCCTTGCGATCGAACACCGCGACTCCGGCGCGGTAAATCAGTTTGTCGTCGGCGCCGTTGTAAACGAGCACGATTCCGCTTTCTGTGAGAATCGGCGGCGGCCCCGGCTCGACCACGCGCGAATCGAATTTGCCAGGGCGTCGCGGCAGCACCGGAGTTTGCGTCGCTTCCGTCCAGTGCAGCAGGTCGGTGGAAAAGGAAAGCCCCATCTGATCCGTTTTGTCGGCGCTGGTTCCCAGCCAATACATCCAGTATTTTCCGTCGATCTGTTCTGGAACGATGGCGCCCGACTTCGTCCATCTCTTGTTCCAGTTTCCTTTGTACGCTGGGAGGATGACGCCTTTGCGCTCCCAATTAACCAGATCCGGGGATGTGGCCAGGCAGAGCTGCGCGTCCTTCTTGTTGTATCCGGTGTACGTCAGATAGTACGTGTCACCAAATTTTTGCAATCGTGGATCTTCCACGCCACCATCTTTTTCATACTCCGTCTCCGGAGAAAGAACTGGCTCCGCGCGGCGCGCGAAGTGAATTCCGTCGGTGCTTTCCGCATAGCCTAGCCGCGATGTGCCAGCGGCATCTTGCGCGCGATAGAGCATCACGAATTTTCCGTTGTGCCGCATGACCGCGGGGTTGAAAGTACCGGCGGATTCCCAACTCGTGCCCTGCGGCGAAAGAATCGGCGCATCCGATGCACGCTGCCAAGGCCCGAAGCCCCATTTCTCCGTTGGTGCGGCAGCAATGCCGCACGCCGCACCGAGCAGAAGCACTATAAGAATCGTCTTATGTTTCATTTTGCCCGCGTCCGAGACTGCTTCCCAAAACTTCTGATACATACTCTGTAGCTCAGGTTCACCCTGAGCCTCGGAGGGTCCGCCCTTTGGACCTGAGGATTTGAAGGAAACCAAGCCCACCCTCCAACCGTCGTCGCTGCATTTGACTCATCTGTTGCGACCCTTAGGCCTTTTTCTTGATATCTTGCGGCTTCGCGCCGAAACTCACCGACCTAACGATGCCTTCGCCTTCCTTAACGTAAACAAGTTGATTCGGCTTCACATCTTTCAGCGTGTCGATATGCCCGCTCGGCCAACGAATCTCCAGGACGTCGACGTTCTCCGCTTTGCCCAGGCCGAAGTGAACGCGCAGATCGTTTTGCGAGATGTAGCTGCCGCCGCTGCGCACTTCGTCGATCTGCTGGTGCGGCTTGGGCTCATCCGGCGCATGCGTGACGCACCGTAGGCGCGCCCCGATGCCGCTGCGATTCGATTTCGTTCCGATGGTGCGCACTTTGATCCAGTTGTGCCCATCCGAGGAATCGCAGCGCAGTAACTGCGGGTAATCGTTCACCGTGTTCACCACCACGTCGATGTCGCCATCATTGTCGAAGTCACCGAAAGCGCAACCGCGTGAGGCGACCGGAACAGTAATGCCTGGTCCCGCTTGCAGCGAGACGTCATCGAAGCGGCCATTGCGCAGGTTCTTGTACAGCAGCTTTTGCTGTGGATAGCCCGCTTCCGTCTTGAGCTGCTCGACTTCCGGATAGACGTGCCCGTTGCAAATCAAAATGTCCGGCCAGCCGTCATTGTCCATATCGAAAAAACCGCAGCCCCAGCCCAGAAATTGCGTGTGGCGCCCGAGACCGGCGGCGAAGGTCGCATCCTCGAACGTGCCGCCGCCAATGTTGTGATAGAGCGAAGGAGTGTCCCCCGCGAAATTGGTTTTGACGATGTCTAGGTTTCCATCCAGGTCGTAATCGGCTGCGGAAACGCCCATACCCGCTTGCGGCTTGCCGTCGGCGCTGAGCGCGCAACCGGCTTCCATGGCGATGTCTACGAACTTTCCGTTTTTCTTGTTCTGATAGAGCGCGCTGGCCGTCGAATCGTTGGCCACGTAAATGTCCGGCCAGCCATCGTTGTCGAAGTCGGCGGTCAGCACGCCGAGACCGTACGTGCCATTCGCCCCCAGAATTCCCGCTTGCTCCGTTACGTCGGTAAACGTGCCGTTGCCATTGTTGCGGTACAGAATATTTTTACCGCCGTTCAATCCCGGCGGGCCGCACGCCACCATCACGCCCTTGTAAAGACACGGCCCCGATTCCGGCACGGGCGCCGTCGCGAGATCCAAGTCAATGTAATTGGCGACAAAAAGATCCAGGTGGCCGTCGCGATCGTAGTCGAGAAATGCGCAGCCCGTGTTCCAACGCTTGCCGCTCCCTCCCACGCCCGCCTTCTCGGTTACGTCAGTGAAGGTGCCGTTGCCATTGTTGTGGTACAGAACATTTTTCCCGAAATATGTCACGAACAAATCTTCGTAGCCGTCGTTGTCGTAATCGCCGATACAGACGCCCTGGCCCCAACCGGAATGCAGCAGACCGGCTTGCGCGGTGACGTCCGTGAACGTGCCGTCACGATTGTTCTTGAACAAATGCGAGGAAGGAGCTTGTCCGGCGGCAAAACCTTCCAAGCGAGAACCATTCACCAGAAAAATATCCAGCCAACCGTCATTGTCGTAATCGTAGAAAGCCACGCCGCAGCCGGTCGTCTCCAGCAAATATTTATTTTTGTGTTCGCCGCCAAAAATCGTTTTGACATTGAGTCCGGATTCGCGAGCGACGTTGACGAAACTAACGTCCAAGCCGTTAGAGGCGGGCGGCGACGGCTTTTGTGCGGCAGCAGGATTTGTGGATTGTGGGCCTCGCCAACGCCCGCTTTTCGCCCAGACCGGCCGGCCCAGCCAGAGAATGTTTTCCAGCGAAAGCACCAGCGCTGAACGGCTCAGCCATCGAAGGAATGTTCGCCGCGATGAGAACAAACGTGATACCTTCCCGCACTGGGCGCGTGCTAAAATCCGCGCCTCAATCTTAACGTAAGCAAAGCCATCCACGTAGCGGCGGCCCTCCCGGCAGCCCGACCGGTGCGAAAACGTGCGCTCTGCGCTGCACACGAAAATATGCTGACGAAAACTATTGCCTGGCGCGAAGTCCGAATGTATCTCGCGCTCGCTCTAACTTCAGCGCTGATTCCGTGGTTTGCCGTGGCAGCGCCCGCGCCCAGCGGTAATCAGGCTGCGCGCGCAGCGGAAAAGCAGTCTCGCTCGCTGGAACTTTCCCGTCCTGTGCGGCCTTGGGAGTTTCTCTCCGCCGTCGGTACGCGCGCTGGGCTTCTCGGCAACGAGGCAGGCCGCATGGAAGCTTGGGTGTATCCGCTCAAATTGTTGCGCGATTTTCGCCTGCAATTTCACACCGAAGGTCGCGCCTTGCCTGCGGAAACTCTCGCACGCACGCTCATCACCCGGCCGGAGTCCAGCACCATTGTGTACACTGGCGACACTTTCTCCGTTCGCGAGACGTTCTTCGTTCCTGTAAACGAGCCTGGCGCAATTATTTCACTCGAGGTCGAAACCGAATTCCCATTGGAAATCGAAGCACGCTTTCTGCGCGATTTCCAGCTCGAATGGCCCGCAGCGCTCGGCGGCACGTACTCTTTTTGGGACAAAGACCAGCGCGCATTTTATCTGGGCGAGGAAACCAAGAAGTTTGCCGCATGGGTCGGCTCGCCCACCGCGACGGAGGAGCGCGGCGAGTACCAGACCAATTACTCCGAATCGGCAGTGAATTCGTTTCGTCTGGGAGTTACGAACAAAGGCAAAGACACCAAGCTCATCGTAATCGCGGGTTCTCTTGATGGCCGGCCGCAAGCGGAAGCAACCTACAAGAAACTAGCCGGCAGCTACGCGGAGCTGTTGCGAGCGTCCGCGGAGTATTACAAAAAATATCTGAACGACACGGTCAGCGTGGAATTGCCGGATGCGCAGATCCAGCAAGCCTATGACTGGTCGCGTGTGAGCATGCTGCAAGGAATTGTGAACAATCCGTTCCTCGGCACCGGCTTGGTCGCCGGGTATCGCACTTCGGGCGAAAGCCAGCGGCCCGGATTCGCCTGGTTTTTCGGGCGCGATTCGCTGTGGACTTCCCTCGCGCTCAACGCCGCAGGCGATTTCGCTACCACGCGCACGGCGCTGCAATTCATCAGCAAATATCAGCGCGAAGACGGGAAGATGCCGCACGAAATCGCGCAAGGTGCAAGCTTCGTTCCCTGGTTCAAGGATTTTCCTTACGGCTATGCTTCCGCCGACGCCACTCCGCTCTACATCATCGCCATGAACGACTATGTGACCGAGAGCGGAGACGTTGCCTTCGCAAAAGAAAAATGGGACAGCGTCTGGAAGGCCTACCAATTCCTCCGCTCTACTTATAACCAGCAGGGCTTCCCCAAGAATTTCGGCATCGGCCACGGCTGGGTGGAGGGCGGCCCGCTGCTGCCGGTGGAATCCGAGTTCTATCAAAGCGGGCTGGGCGCCACGGCGCTGCACGCGCTGTCCAATCTGGCGCGTCTGACTGGCAAGGATTCCGTCAGCGCCGAGCTTGCGCGAGACTTCGAAAAACAAGCGCGCAAAGTAAATGACGCATTCTGGCTTGCCGGTAAACAACGCTATGCCTTGGCGCTGGGAACCGACGGCAAGCCGATTGACGAACCCAGCGTGCTCGCTACCGTTCCTATGTGGTTTGGCTTGCCCGAACAGAAAAATGCGAGTGCTATGATCACGCAACTTGCCGGCGTCGATCACGAGACCGACTGGGGCATGCGCATCATTTCCAATCGTTCGCCAAAATTCAGCGGCGGCGGATACCATTACGGATCCGTGTGGCCGCTGTTCACCGGGTGGGCCAGCGTCGGCGAGTACCGCTATCACCGTGCGCAACCGGCTTATGCGAATCTGCGAGCCAACGCGCTCCTCGCGCTGGACGGCTCTCTGGGGCACGTCACCGAAGTTCTCTCCGGTGATTACTACCAGCCGCTGTCCACCAGTTCGCCGCACCAGATCTGGTCCGCCGCCATGGTCGTAAGCCCACTGCTGCGCGGCATGTTTGGGCTCTCGACCGACGCGAAAGCTGCCACACTGACTTTTGCACCGCACTTGCCTGCGGATTGGAACTCGCTCGGCATCGACAATTTGCGTGTGGGCGAAAACAAATTGCAGTTGCATTTCACGAAGACCGCGGAAGGAATCTTGCTGGAAGCCGGACGCACCGCGGGCACCGGCGAGTGCATCATCGAATTCCAACCGTCGATCAGCTTGCGCGCGACGGTGCAAAAAGCCGAGCTGAACGGCAAGCCGCTTCCGTTTCGAGTGGAAGCGAACGACGAAGACCAGCACGTGTTCGTGAGCATCCCTGTCTCGGCAGCCCAAACATCCCTCCGCGTCACGATCTCCAGCGGTTTCGCGGTCAGCGCAACTTCAGCTTTGCCTCCGCTTGGAAGCGTAAGCACCGGCTTACGCATACTTTCGGAGACTTGGTCGGCTTCGCGCGATCAGCTCACGCTGAGTGCTTCCGGATCGGCTGGCGCGCAATATCGATTGAGCGTCTGGAATGCCGCGCAGATCGAGCGCGTCGAAGGCGCCGACCTCAGGAAAAGTCCGGACGGTTCCACACTAACGTTGCAGATTCCGAACAGCGATTCCGAACCATATATGCCAGCGAAAGTCGTGTTTCACTTCGCCGACGTAAAGAACAAAAGCAAACGCTAGGCCGGTCTTTCTGGTGCCGCAGCACGCTGCGCCCCGATTGCCCAGGCGTGAACAACGACGGAGGTATTGAACGTGCCCAGAAAAATCTGCGCAGCAAATCTATTTATCCTCTTCCTCTGCGCGTGCGCCCCGTACGCCGCCGCTCAGCAACAAAAACTCGACGCTGAGGGCCACGAGTGGTGGCAGCACGCCGTTTTCTACGAGGTTTATCCGCGGAGCTTTGCCGACAGCAACAATGACGGCATCGGCGACCTCAAAGGCATCACCTCCAAACTCGATTACTTGAAGGATCTCGGCATTGACGCCATTTGGATTACGCCTTGCTTTCCCTCGCCGCAAGTCGACTTCGGGTACGACGTCTCCGATTACGAAAATATCGATCCCATGTACGGCACGCTTGCCGATTTTGATCGCCTCGTCGCCGAAGGAAAAAAGGGGAACATAAAAATCATTCTCGATTTCGTGGTCAACCACACTTCCGACCAGCACAAATGGTTTCTCGACTCGAAATCCTCACGCACCTCCGCGCATCGCGATTGGTTTATCTGGCGCGACGGCAAAGCCCCAAACCAGCCACCCAATAATTGGACCTCTACCTTCGGCGGGCCCGCATGGCAACTCGACCCCGCGACCAACCAGTATTACTACCACTACTTTTACATCCAGCAGCCCGATCTAAATTGGCGCAATCCGGCGGTGAAAGATGCGATGTTTGACCAGATGCGCTTCTGGTACAAACGCGGCGTCGCGGGTTTCCGTCTCGACGCGGTCGACACGCTCTACGAAGACCCCGACCTGAAAGACAATCCCGTTCTGCCTGGCACGGACAAATTCGGGATGCCCAATACCAATGAGACCTACAACAAAAAACTTCCCGAAGTTCACGAAGCTCTTCGCGGTTTGCGCAAAGTCGCCGACGAGTACGGCGTCCTCATTGGTGAAACCTGGACCAAGGACGTCTCCGAGCTAAAGGACTACTACGGCGAACACAACAACGAATTGCAAATGCCCATGGACCTGATGATGACCGGGTTCAAGCAACTCTCCGCGCCGCAATATCGCTCGCACATCAATGCTGTCGAAAGCGCCGGCGGCTGGCCCGTCTTTGTGATCACCAATCACGACATCGTGCGTTCTTACACGCGTTACGCCGATGGCGCGCACAACGATGACATCGCCAAGCTCATGGCCGGACTGTATCTCACGCTGCGCGGCACGCCGATCATGTACTACGGCGAAGAAATCGGCATGGAGAACAACGACCCCAAGCGCAAGGAAGACGTGAAAGACCCCGAAGGCCGCGCCGGGTGGCCGAAAGAAATCGGCCGCGACGGCGAGCGCACTCCCATGCAGTGGGACAGCAGTGCGAACGCCGGATTCAGCAAAGCCAAGCCGTGGCTGCCCGTGCCACCCAGCTACAAAACGCACAACGTCGCCGCGGAGATGAAAGACCCGAACTCCGTGCTGAGCTTTTACCGCCAACTCCTCACCCTGCGCCACAAGGAACCCGCGCTACTGGACGGCGACTACACCTCCATCAACGAGGACGATCCCAACGTTCTCGGTTATCTCCGGCGCTACAAGGACGAAGCTTTCCTCGTCCTTTTGAATATGTCCGCCACTGACCAGAAAGTCCGCCTCGATCTGTCTCCGCTCGGGTTCGCTTCGCCGAAGCTGAGCGTCGCGCTCACCAGTTTCCACAAACCGCTGAGCGGCGCTACTGATGCGTTGCCTATGGAGGCGTACTCCGTCTTGATCGCGAAGATCACAAAATAAATTTTCAGGCGAGGGGGGCCCTCCCCCTAGGTTTTTCGTAAGTGTTGATTCTAAAGGGAGTTAAAGTCTTTTATTTTGTTACACTTTTGCAAGTGTTGATTTTAAAGGTAGTTAGCGGAGGCCAGGTAGGCCCGCTTTTTCGGCTAGGATTAGGAGAACCTGTGCCCCCCACCCACCCCGGCTTTTTGCAAAAAGAGTCCGCAACCGATTGAAAATAAAGGAAAGGAGTTACAAAAAGAGAGGCAAGAGATTTCAAGAGTGCGCAAGCTATTGAGGCGCAGGCACTTAGAAGTGTGGACAGAATAGATACTCGAGGATGACGACGCGAGCCGAGAGGCACATCTTGCGAAAGTGTGGCAAGAAAAGGAGTTAGGAGGCTGGCTGGATACTTCATAGGATATTATACCATCTGGTTAGCTCCTGTCAAGAGGAAATTTGCCCCCAAAGGGGATGGAGGGCGGGGTCAGGTGGGTTTGGCTTGCTGGGCTCTGGAGAATATCTTGTACCAGGAGCCGATGAGGACATAGGCGGCTAAGCCGGCCAACAGGCGGCGGCTGCCGGGAAGCCGCCAACCGCCGTTGCGGAGGCAGGAAAGGAGATACTTTCCGGTCTGAGTCCGGCTGCCGTTGAGTCGCGCGGTCGAGGCTAGTTCCAGGTAGGGGCGGGCGATTGTCTCTCGAATCACGTCGGAGTACCGGAAGCCGAGATGCTTGTCGAGCGCTCTTAGCATTCTGGCACTTTCCCGAAGCCGAGTGGTCGAGGGCAGGGATGACCAGGTACTTCCCGAATGCACTCGATAGACAGCCATTACCGCGTCCATAAGTTCAATTTTCCCATGTTGGGCAACTAGCGCGAAGAGCGGCCAATCCCCCAGTTTCATCTTGGAGAACCAGCGAGGAAGGGGAGGTATCAAATCCCGCCGGAGCACCGTCGAGCAGGTCATCACAAAATTGCCCTTAAGCAAATCCTCAATGGTATATGGGCCGGCGGGAAGGAACCGGAACTCATCAGCCTTAGCAGAAGCGTCGTCGTCGAGGAACCGGACGGGATGACAGCAGATCGCGAAGTCAGTGTGGGTATCGAGGAAATCTACTTGGCGCTGCAACTTGTCTTCGCAGGCCCAATAGTCGTCGCCTTCCAGGAAGGCTAGGTATTGACCCCGGCAAGCGCCAACTGCAGCCTCAAAATTGCGCATAGCGCCCAGGTTGTGTTGCCTGAGAAGCGGGACAATGCGTCCGGGATAACGGTGATGGAACTCCATTAGGATGTCGCGGGTAGAGTCGGTGGAGCAGTCCTCGCCGACGACGATTTCATAGTCAAAATTAACGCGCTGGGCCAAGATGCTGTCCAGGGCTTGGGCGATGAATCGCTCGTGGTTATAGGTGATCACTACGACGCTGAGCTTCATCCAAGCACCCTCGCCTGCAAGCTTACCGTGGCACGCAGGTGCTGTCCAAGTGGGCGCGCATCGAGAGGGTCGTCCGAAATAAATTACCTGATTGCGACGGTGGGACACGTACCGGATAATTTAGGAGCGATTCTATGCCCACGGTTAGCGTGATCATCCCAAACTATAACCACGCGCGGTTTCTGCGGCAGCGTGTGGATAGCGTTTTGGGACAAACGTTTCAGGATTTCGAGTTAATCCTGCTGGACGACTGCTCCACCGACGAGAGCCAATCGATTCTTCGCGAGTGTGCCGCCGATCCCAGAGTGAGAATGGAGTTCAACGAGAAAAACTCGGGGAGCACGTTCAAACAGTGGAACAAAGGTGTGAGGCTGGCGCGAGGAGAATATGTTTGGATTGCGGAGTCGGACGACTATGCAGACCCGCATCTACTGGAGACGCTGGTTTCTCGACTCGATGCCGAGCCAGGTGCTGTCTTCTGTAGTTGCCGATCCGTGAGAGTTTCCTCGGAAGGTGAAATCATTGGCCTTGTGGATTCGTGGGTAGCGGACCTGGATCCACAAAAGTGGACCGTAGACCATTTGGCGGACGGGCGCGAAGAGTGCCGGAAATACCTAGTGCGTCGCAACACGATTCCCAATGCGAGCTGTGTGGTCTTTCGGAAAGCGGTATATGAGCTGGTGGGCGGGGCAGACGAGAGCTTGGTCCTTTGCGGCGACTGGAAGCTGTGGGCATCCATGGCGCTTAAAGGGCAGATTGCATACGTCGGACAGGCGCTCAGTTACTATCGATGGCATGAATCCAGCGTTCGGGCAAAGAGCCAGCGACTTGGGATGGACGCCGTGGAATATCTGCAGGTGGTGCGATGGATTCTTCAAAGGGTGACGCCCACGGAAACGACGCTAAACAAGGCTTGCGATGAGCTGTTTCGCGTGTGGTACCCCCCGGTGCTGACCAACCGGATTCCGTTCAGCCGCCGCTGGGCCATTCTGAGAGAGGCCCGAGCGGTCGACCGACATGCAGTCCGCAAACTCGTACACCCGGCACTTGTTGCTCTCCGCATGACGATTTCTCGCCGTTACCGATCGCTGCGATTCAGGTTCTGAATTTCTTCCGATGCGAAAGTACCTGTTCATTGCCGCCAACCTATGCGAATGCCAGTAGTGACGGTCCTGATCACGACGTATAACTACGGGCGCTTCCTCGAAGAGGCGATCGAGAGCGTGGTGTCGCAGGATTATCCGCAGGATCGGGTGCAGATAGTGGTGGTGGACGACGGGTCGACAGATGACACCGCGGAGCGCGTGAAGAAGTATGGCTCGCAAATCGAGTACTTCTATCAGGCAAACGGAGGGCAAGCGTCGGCGCTGAATTTGGGGATGGCGAAGGCACGAGGGGAGATCGTGGCGTTATTGGATGCGGACGATTTGTTCCTGCCGGGGAAACTGACACGGGTGGCGGAGGCGTTTGCGCGCCACCCCAGCGCGGGCATGGTTTACCACCGATTGCAGGAATGGCACATGGAAAGCGGCGAGCGCCGGGAGTCCAACTTTCCACTGGTCTCGGGAGACATCTATAAAGTTCCGGCGCAATTTCACGCGTACCGTCCGCATCCCACATCCTGCGTTTCGTTCCGGCGAGCGCCGCTGGAGAGGCTGTTGCCGATCCCGGAGGGGATTCGGATGTTGGCGGACGCGTATACGGTAAACCTAATTCCTTTCATTGCGCCGATCCTCGCCATACCTGAATCTCTGGTTACTTACAGGTTGCACGGGAAAAATAGCTATTTCGCCGACGAGAACCAGTGTTCCCCAGAAGCGAGGGGGCGAAGACAGCAGCAGTGGGCAATCGTCATCGATGGCATGACCAAATGGCTTTCCGACAATGGCTACACCAGGAAGCAACCGAGCGTGCGGTCCTTCCTTGATCGCTGGACGCTCTACCGGGAGGCTGAGGAATTCGTGCTGAGACCTCCAGGGCGTTTCCACTTCTTTTTGCATCTATTGCTCTACAATCGCTGCTATGGGCCGCATTTGTCGCGGCGGCTGCGGGTAATCAACCGGGTGAATGCGCTGGGCGCGCTGGTGGTGGGATACAAACACTTTCACTTGCTGGAGAAATGGAGATTGGCGGCGGTGGGGGCGGTGAAACGGGCTTTTGGCGGCGGGGAAGCGAGCGGGGAGCGCATGCTCTAAAGATATGAGCGAGTGGCCGAAGATTACGCTGGTTACGGCGGTGTACAACGGGGAGGAGTACCTGGAGGCGACGATGCGGTCGATCGTGAACCAGGGGTATCCGAACCTGGAGTACATCGTGGTGAACGATGGGTCGACGGACGGGACGGTGGAGATTATCCGGAAGTACGAGGGGCAGGTGAGCTGCTGGTTCAGCCAGACGAACCAGGGATTGTACGCGGCGCTGAACGCGGGGTTTGCGAGGTCGACCGGCGAAATCATGGGGTGGCTGAATTCGAGCGATCTGCTGCAGGTGAATGGGTTGTTTACGGTGGGAAGCGTGTTCGCGGGGCTGCGCGAGGTGGAGTGGATTACGGGCCGGCCGACGAAGATTAGCGCGAGGGGAATGACGATCGACGTGCCGCCGGTGCCGCGCTGGTCGCGCGGACGGTTTCTGGCAGGGGCGAACAAATACATTCAGCAGGAGTCGACATTTTGGCGGCGGAGTCTGTGGGAGCTGGCGGGAGGAAAGTTGAGCACGGAGTTTCGCGCGGAGGGCGACTTTGAGCTTTGGGTGCGATTCTTCCGGCACGCACGGCTGTATTCAGTGAACGCGCTGATCGGCGGATACCGTTTGCACGATGATGCGCTGAGCTCGAGCAATATGGAACGCTACAATCGAAATTGCGACGACATTGCGGCGCGCGAGGTGGAGAGGTTGCAGGGGAGCGGGCGAGCGGCGCTGAAGGCGTTTCGGTGGATCAGCGAGGCGGTGAAGCCGATACCGAAGGTGCGGGGCTTGTGGTATCGCGCGGCGATCCGAAGTTTGTATAGGATGGGTGGGCCGGACTGGCCGCCGGTGATCGAGTACGGGGAAGAGGAAGAGAGCTGGCGCCTGCGGCGATAGCCCTTCGACGTGGAATAGATTTCACTTCGCGGAGGAGTGAGCATTCTTACGATTTTTGCAACACCGAAGCCCTTTGAGGGCCACATTGATGTTATCCAGCGGAATGCGATCCGGAGCTGGCAGCACCTGCATCCTGACGTGGAGATTATTCTAGTCGGCGACGATCAGGGAACGGCGGAGGTGTGCCAAGAGCTGGGCGTTAAGCACATCCAGCATGTTAGCAGAAATAAATATGGGACGAAGTATCTCGCGAGCGTCTATTATCAGGCGCAGGAGATAGCGAGGCACAGAATCTTGTGCCATGTGAACTGCGATATCGTGTTGATGTCGGATTTCTGGCGGGCAGTGCAGTTGGTTTCGAACCTTAAGGACCGTTTTCTGGTCGCCGGAAGGCGCTGGGATGTGGAGGTAGACCGGGCTCTCGATTTCGAGGACCCAAACTGGGAGGCTGGGCTTCGGCGTCTAGCGCTCGACACCAATCGACAGAGATCCCCGCAATGGATCGACTACTTCGTTTTCCCAAAGGGGCTATATTCGCGCGTTCCGGCTTTTGTCATAGGACGTCCTGGTTGGGACAACTGGCTATTATGGTATGCATTATCTGTTGGCGCGCCGATTGTCGACGCCTCTGGCGCCGTTGTGGCAGTGCATCAGAATCACGATTACAGCTACCATCCCGATGGCAAGGAGGGCGTTTGGCACGGCGAAGAGGCGCAGACTAATTACAAGCTGCACGAAAACCAATACGAAACCCTGGAAAGTGCGTCCTATGTCTTGCATGACGGCCGACTGAGAAGGAACCGCAAGAGGCTGCTTGCGAAGGGAGCGCGGCACTTAGTGGCTTTCATTTATTCGCTCTGGTTTGGTCTGCTGGATGTCACAAGACCTATCAGGCGTGCCTTAGGGCTGCGCTCCACGAGGTCCCTTGGGCCTCGAGGTAAGCGCCGATTCTGGCAAAACCTATTGGTTGTCGGCGGCCTGGCCGCGCTGATCCTGTGGTGGGTCTGGTCGGTCTTCAGTAGGGGAGAGGTACCCGCTGGTCGTGGCTATTGATGTTGAAGGGTTTCATCATTTCCATCCTCAGTTCCCTGTCTGGCAGGCGACAGCTAGCTCTTCCTAGCTGACGCGGGACTCCGCTGCGATCCGCTCCATCTTATGTATTTCACCTAGTGACTATAGCCAGTGAGGGCTAGCCTCTCGGGTCGGAGTTTCGGTTTGGAGCAAAATAGCCAAAACGGAGCTCTCTTCGGCCTGATTAACGTCTTCATAATCTAAACCTACCAATAAATCAACGAGATACGGGGCCCTGCGACGACAGGCCCCGGCCCTGCATTTGCAACATGCCCGGCGAGTCGCGTGGGGAAGACCGGAGGGGATCTCATGGCAATCGCGACCCGAATCACGGCACTTATAGTTGTTCTGTTTCTCTCATCGACGGTGGCGCAAGCTCAGCACAGATGGAGTGGACCGGCACACTGGTACAAAGACTGGCTGTGGTGGGTCGGTGAAGCCACCATTGCAGCAATTGAGGCCACGGACGCGCATAGCACAATACTGGCTAGAGATGGGTGTCCCGGCTGCGTCGAGACGAATAGGTTCATCGGCCCTCACCCCAGCAACCGCGGGATTATTGTCAGCGCGAGCGTCGGTTTCGGGATCGAAAGCCTGCTTCACTTCGCCAGCTGGCAAACCTGTCCTGATCCTAATCACGAGTTTCGATCATGGCGTATAGCTTGTGACATGCTTATACCAGGCGCGGGTGCCGCGATCGTCGGCCACGGCATTGCCCATAACTATCATCTTGCATCACAGTTCAAACCGGCAGCGCCACCCTCTTCTTCGATGGCAATTCAGCGCTTGCGATTTGGAGGAATACAGAGCACCCGAACCAGGCCTCCAACCTGGGTTCCGTCTCGCGGCAATGAGCCGCCTCTGTGGGTACCGAAGCAGTTCTCGGGCTGCGGCCAGAGCGTAACGCTCTGTACTCCCTCTCAGCGTACAGCTGAGCCAACAATTGATCTCCGGTTGGTGCACTTCCGATGAGTGCAGGTGTAATTGCACGAGGAGGGACGAGTGGGAGGTATCGAGAGCGGTGCTTCGGTAAGCTTCGTTACGCAGTATACTTACTAATAAATCTTCTTGGTTTTATGATTAGTATATTTTACCATCCGCACAGTTTCCCCCCAGTCTTTAGAACGGCAACCCCAGCATGCCGGCGAAAGATACGATTGCGGCGGCCACGGAAGCGCAGCCTGTTGCGGCAGCGACGGCGGAGCGCGCCAGCGTTGCGCAATTCGAGCTGGAGCTTGGCCCACGGCAGAGCGCGCGCACTCAGTGGCCGAAGATTACGCTGGTTACGACGGGGAAGGCGTTTGCGGGGCATAGCGGGGTGATCCAGCGGAACGCGCTGGCGAGCTGGACGCGGCTGCATGCGGACGTCGAGGTGATTCTGTTTGGCGACGACGCGGGGGCGGCGGAAGTCGCGCGTGAGTTGGGATTGCGTCACGAGCCGCGCGTGGAGCGGAACCGGTTTGGGAGCAAGCGGCTGGACTATATGTTCGCGCGGGCGGAGGAGATGGCGCGGTCCGAGGTGCTGTGCTTCTGCAACTGCGACATTATTTTGTTGCCGGAGTTTTGCGATGCGCTGGAAAGAGTTCGCGGACGGCACGAGCGGTTTCTGATGGTGGGGCGGCGGTGGGATACGGAGATTCGCGAGGCGCTGGACTTTCGCGACGGGGGATGGGGCAAACGCTTGAAGGGGCTGGCTCACGCGCGGGGAGTGCAGCAGCCGGGATGGTCGATCGACTATTTTGCGTTTCGTCGCGGGTTGTATGCGGAGATGCCGGCGCTGGTGATCGGGCGAATTTGGTGGGACCACTGGCTGGTGTGGAAGGCGCGCGAGGAAGGCGCGGCGGTGGTGGACGCGTCGGAGATGGTGACAGCGATTCACCAGAACCATGATTATGGGTATCATCCGGCGGGGGCGAAGGGCGTGTGGACGGACGAGCAAGCGAAGGAGAACTACACGCTTGCCGGCGGGCGGTGGCACCTGATGACGATCGATGATGCGACGCACATTTTGAGCGCGGACGGGGAGCGCGGGAATTTGCGACGGGTGTGGGCGCCATATTGGAGATACTTGCGGCCGAAGGTGGCGCCGGCGTGGTTCGCGCTGCTGGATTTGACGCGGCCGCTGCGCCGTGCGCTGGGGATGCATGCGAAGCGGGTGCCCGCAGCGCAGCGGCGCGAAATCGAATAGTAGCGCGCCAGATTATAGACTTAGTACCTACCTACCGCAGTTGACTCTTCGATTTACTTAGTTTACCATCCTTCAACTTACTCGCCTGCTACTAATACATGCATCCATCCGAGTAAGCCTGAAACGAGTGGACGGAGGTTCCCAGCCATGACCGTCTTGAAAGCGGAGTCTTTGCCGACGCCCGGGGCGCGTGCCGAATCGAGCGCGGGCGCGGTGGCAATCAAGCTGACGGAGTTCGATCAGCGGCGGTACCTGCGGCTGATCAACGCGCGCGGGGAGACGATCCGCAGAGTGGTTGCGGAATTGAAGCGGGCGCTCGGGGTTGCCACGGCGCTGGATGCCGGGTGCGGCGTGGGATTCTTTGCGCAGATCTTGCAGGAGTGCGGGCTGAGCGTAGGGGCGTTCGACGGGCGAATGGAAAACGTCGTGGAGGCGCGCAAGCGATTTCCGGAAATTCCGTTCGAGCAAGGCGATATCGAGAGTCCGGGAATTCTGGCGCTTGGAAAATTCGATCTCACTTTGTGTTTCGGATTGCTGTACCACCTCGAGAATCCGATGCTCGCGATTCGGCACTTGCGGGCGCTCACGGGCAAAGGACTGCTGCTTGAAAGCATGTGCATACCGGGGGACGGCGCGGGAATGGTATGGCGCGAGGAGACGTCGGCGTTGGATCAGAGCTTGACGGACATTGCGTTGTATCCGAGCGAGGCGTGCCTGGTGAAGATGCTGTACCGCGCGGGCTTCGCGGGGGTGTACCGCGTGGCGGAGCTGCCGGATCACGATGACTTCCGGGAAACGCCGCTGCACGCGCGACGGAGGACGGTCTTGTTCGCGGCAACTGCTCCCTTGCGGGTGGCTGGCTTCGAGAAGATCGACGAGCCGCGCGATGTCGTTGATCCGTGGTCGAAAACGGCGATCAGCATCGATGGCGGTTCCATTGCCGGCCGCATCTGGCGATTTTTGCGGAGACCGTGGCGCGCGCAATATATTTCGCTGGCATACAAGGCGCGGCGGGTGTTTCCGGAAATGCCCATGCCGCTGCGGCTGCCGTTCGGGGCCTGGTGGCTTGCGCAGAAGAGCGCGCTGGACGATGAGTTGATTCACGAGGGATTTGAAGATGCGGAGATGGCCTTTGTTGATAGGCTGCTGCGGCCGGGCATGACGGTGCTGGACGCCGGCGCGCATCACGGGTTGTACACGCTGCTGGCGTCAAAACGCGTGGGAAGACGCGGGCGCGTGATTGCGTTCGAACCGTCGCCCCGCGAAAGAAAACGGCTGCGGCGCCACCTGCGGGCGAACCGCTGCAAGAATGTTGACCTTCAATCGTGCGCGCTGGGAGAGGAGCAGCAGGAAGCGAATTTGTTTTTGGTCGAAGGGCGCGAGGATTGGTGCAACAGTTTGCGCGCGCCGCAGATCGATGCGCGGACGGTCGCCGTGCGCGTCGAGGTCCAGCGGGTGGATGATGTGCTCGAAAAGCTCGGCTTCACGCGGGTGGACTTTATCAAGTTGGACGTCGAAGGGGCGGAGCTGAGCTTCCTGCAGGGCGCGCGGAGGACCTTGGCGGCGTCGAGACCGGTGATACTTGCGGAGGTACAGGATCTGCGGACGCGGCCGTGGGGCTACGCGGCGCGCGAGATCATTGATTTTTTGACGCGCGCAGGCTATTGCTGGTTTGCGCTGACGGCCAACAGCAATCTGCAGCCGATTTCGACGCAGCTCAAGACTTATGACGCGAACCTGGTGGCTTTACCGGAAGAGCGCGCCGACGACATTCGCAGGATGATGATGGAGGCGAAGCTCCACGACGCGCGACTACGCGGAATCGATCGCGCATTTGACACCTGGGCGACGGGAAAACAGCCAACTTCCGGGGCTCTGCTCAAGCAGTGGAGGCATCGATTGGGATGGCCGTTCCTGTGATGTGCGCGGCGCGCTCATCGGCGAGCCAAAGGACGAGATCGGCGACATCGGCGGGCTTGAGCCACTTTGAAAAATCCGCGCCGGGCATGGCTTTGCGGTTTGCAGGCGTGTCCATCGTGCCGGGAAGAACCACGTTTGCGGTGACGCCCGCATCCTTGTTTTCCAGCGCCACGGTGCGCACAAGGCTCACCAGCGCGGACTTGAATGTGACGTAGGCTGCGAGGCCGGCGTGAGGCTCAACGGCTGCCAGGCTGCCGATGGCGACGACGCGGCCGGAGCCGAATTTGCGCAGATGCGGAATCGCCGCGCGCAAAACGTAAAACGCGGAGGTAAGATTCAGGTCGCGCATCTGCTCCCAGGTGGCGTCGTCGGTTTCCGCCACGGATTTGCCGCCCGCGAAGGCGCCTACCACGTGTACTAGCACATCGAGCCTGCGGTGACGGTCGACCACAGAGCCGATCGCGCTATTCACCGCCGCGGACTTCGTGAAGTCCACCGGCAGCGCAAAGAAATTGGGAAGCGGGAAATCTTCGCGCGAGATGCTGCGCGACGCGCCGACAACCGTCGCGCCAGTCGCCAGGAAACGCTGTGTGACAAAGGAGCCCAGGCCTCCTTTTGCTCCAGTGATTAGGACTACTCTGTCGCTCATACTTCCTCAATCCGTGAAGACGATTGTTTGTCCCGAAACGCGACATAACGACATAACGAGGACGGTTTCATTTCAACAGAGTCCGCCGCAGACTTCCACGGCGTCTCAGCGCTAGTATTGCACTAACTCTTTCGATTCGTTAAGTTTGTAATGCCACTGCCCGGGTGGCGGAATGGCAGACGCTGAGGACTTAAAATCCTCCGGGGATTTTTCCTCATGTGGGTTCGACTCCCACCCCGGGCACCAGTTCTAGCAAGGGTTTTGTGCATTTCAGCGATTTACACCAGCGCGCAGGGTCAGTGCGGTGCAGCAGAGCAGGAAATTCGCGATGATACGCTGTGTCTTCCTTTCATTGGTTCTCGGCTCAACAATTTGCGCCTCAGATAGGGCTCTACCGGAAAATGATCCTGGCGAGCCGGGGGTGATTGAGGGAGAGGTGTTCGACTCTGCAGGCAGTCCCCTGGCATCCGCCTGACGTTTGGGTGCGAGAGCGCGGACGGCCTCAAAGCGGAGTGCTACATTCCGTGTTTACGGACGAAGCGGGCCACTTTCGAATAGAGAAACTCCGGCTGGGGTCCACGAGGTATTCGTATCGCCAGAACGAGAACCGTCTTTCCTCTCAAAATTGGCGAAAGTGGTGCGTCTTACTGGCAAGCGCCCAGAACAGCACATAACCATCAGTATGGGCGTTGTTCACAGTCGCAAACCCCCCATTTCCCAAAACCTGCGATCGAACATCACCTTCAATGCTTCAATGTTTGTGCAGTGATTGAGGCGCGACCGAACATCGCGCCTTTTCCGTTTGCGGAAGAACGCGGTCGCTCAGACTCACCCGCTAACACTGACAAGCATTGCGCGCTAGATTGAATCTATGCACAGCAACCCTCTGCTTCCGGTGGTTTCGCTTCTTCTGATCGCTGGTGCGTGGTTTCTTCTCGATCTGCCGGCCCGGATGGCAAAAACAGAAGCGCGGACTCCCGCTGGCACTTATTTGGGCTTCGACCTCAACACTTATCCTGGCGACAATGCTCTCCCTATCCTGCGCAAGACGTTTTCCTTTGGCGGCTACTGGCTCAGCCCTCCGCCCGGAGCCAAGCAAAACACGTGGGTCGGCAAGCGCCACCTCTTCGTCTCGCAAAAATTTGGTTTTCTTCTTCTCTATCGCGGTCCGCAAATCAGCCAACTGAAGTCTTCCCTGCAAGCCGGCAAACGGGGAACCGCTGACGCGGTGAACACCGCCGCCGCGGCGAAGAAGGAAGGGTTTCCTTTACACGCGATCATTTTTCTGGATATCGAGGAAGGCGGGCGTCTGCCGGCAAAGTATCACGCGTATTTGCGAGCGTGGGCCGATGAACTCACCCGCGCCGGTTATCGCGCGGGAGTCTATTGCTCTGGGATGACCGTCCACGAAGGAAACGACGTGACCATCATCACCGCCGACGATATTCGACACAATCTCGGCAAGCGGGAGCTCGCCTATTGGGTCTTCAACGATGCGTGCCTGCCTTCGCCCGGCTGCGTCGTCGCGCACAATCCGCCGGCTCCGTCCGCAAGCGGCGTGGCTTACGCCGTGGTCTGGCAGTTCGCGCAGTCTCCGCGCCGCAAGGAATTCACTGCGCGCTGCGCCGCCACTTACAACCCTGACGGAAATTGCTACGCCCCCGGCGACACGACGCACGCCTGGTTCCTCGATCTCAACACGGCTAGCACTGCCGATCCTTCCGGAGGCGGAAATTAGCGAGGCGCGGAATCTGAGCAGAAGGATGACGCGCCTCGCCCCTCTTTAGATTTGTCCGAACCCACCGTCGACGGGAATCTCCGCCCCGGTAATGTACGAAGCGTCTGATGACGCCAGAAAGGCCACTGTCCCGGCTATTTCGTGGGGCTGACCGATGCGCTTCATCGGGACCCGGCTCAGGATGTTGCTCGCGAACTCTTCCATCGCCTCTTTCGACAGCCCTGTGCGCGCGAAGCCTTCCGGCGTGTTGATAGGCCCTGGACTTACCGCATTGACGCGAATCCCACGGCCCACTAATTCCGCGGCGATCGACCTTGTGAACGACCGCAATGCGGCCTTCGTAGCGGCATAGACCGTGCCGTTGACGACCCCTGTTTCGTCGGCCACCGAAGTGTTCAAGATGATCGATGCGCCGTCGTTTAGAAATGGCAGCGCCTTCTGTATCGTGAAATAGGCGCCTTTGGTGTTGATGTCGAACAACTCGTCATACAGCCCTTCGGTCGTTGCGGCAAACGGCACAAATTTGTAAATTCCAGCGTTGACGAAGAGCACGTCAATTTTTCCGAACTTTTTGGAAACCGCCGCATACAGCTTGTCGAGATCCGCGGGGTTCGCGACGTCCGACTGCACCGCCAGCACGCCGTTGCCAATCGTTTTCACCGCATCCTCGAGCGTCTTCGCGTTGCGCCCCGAAATCGCCACACGCGCGCCCTCTTCCTGCAGGCGCTGCGCCGCAGCAAGCCCGATGCCGCTGTTTCCTCCGGTTACTACCGCCACTTTTCCTTCGAGTCTCTTCATTGGTTTTCTCCTGCTACGATTTGAACTTCCGGGTTGGTGTTTTCCAATTTCGATAGTTAGATGAGTATCTAAGTATTTCGTTGCATCAAATCACTGGGAGCAGCGGCGGCCCGTTATTTGTACCCCGCCCCGGGACTCGGCTAAACTGGAAGCTCGTACTATGGAACGCGCCCGTATCGAGAAGATTTCAAAGGCTTTGGCCGACTCCACCCGCCTCATGATTTTCGAGGCCATCTCCGCCAATAAAGAAATGATCTGCGGCGAACTCGTGGCCCTCCGCGGAGTCACCCCGGCAACCGTCTCCCACCACCTCAAAATCCTTGCCGACGCCGGCCTCATCGAATGCCGGCGGGAAGGTCAATGCGTTCACAATAGCGTCGTCCCCCAAACCATCGCGGAGTACTCCCGAGCCTTGGCGCGCATGGCGCGTGGCAAGAACTCCAGCTCGCGCCCATAGTTTCCAAGCCTCGGCGGCGAGCAAACATGCAAATCATGCTCGACCATAGAGTCTGCTTGCGGATTGCCGTCGGCAACGTTGCTGATTTGGCAACGCCCGCGCGGACACTGGAAGCCAGGCGCCTTTTGGTGCGAAACTGTAACTAAGCAAACTGATTGGGCGGAAAAGACTATTTGGAGGCGAAACTATGTCTGACACTTCACACGTTTTAGAGGCGACGCACATGAGCGAAGGCAAAGGCTTCTTCGAACGCTTGCTGGATTTTTCTTTTGAGCACTTCATCACCCAGAAGTACGCGAAGCTCCTCTATGGCGTCCACTTGCTGCTGGGATTGATTGTGGCCACCTGGTACGTCTTCAATGGCTTTCAGGTCTCTACGTCCCAGGGGCTCCTGACGCTCTTGCTCGCCGTAGTTGGCTACTTTCTGTGGATTCTCTACGTGCGAGTGGCTCTCGAGTTCCTGGTGGCCATGTTCCGCACAGCGGAGAACATTGCGCGCGCCAGCGGCCGGAACTAGCCGTTCACCGCTCTTCTTAGCGTCCGCTGCTCTTGAATTTCAGCGGTCTAGCCGTTGGCGTTTTGCGAACAACGCCAACCGCATCCTTTTACCGCGACGGGCAATCAAACCTTTACACCCATCGGACGCACGGGTGTCCGCCGAAATCACGTAGGCAGAAGGCGCAATGCTTTCTGTTCGAGGAGAAACCCTTATGAGTCCCAGAAATCACCGCTCCACCACTAAAAGCGAACAACTCGAGGCCGGATCGGACCGAGCAAGTCCCATCCTGCACCAGAAGGCCCGCGAAATTCAGGCGTACGGAAAAATGACGCGCATGCCCATCGCCCTCGACGAAAATGTGCGCTCCGAGAGCGTGGGCAACTTAAACCAGCTTCTTGCGGATACCATGACGCTGCGCGACATGTACAAGAAACATCATTGGCAAGTGGCGGGGCACACTTTTTATCAACTCCACCTGCTTTTCGACAAGCACCACGAGGAGCAAGACGAGTTGGTCGATGCCATCGCGGAGCGTATCCAGCTTCTTGGCGGCATCAGCCTCGCGATGGCCGCCGATGTTGCCGAAACAACGATGATTCCCCGGCCACCGCGCGGCCGCGAGGAAGCGCCCGTGCAAATTTCGCGGCTGCTGGAGGCGCACGAGCTCATCCTCAAGGAAGCGCGCACCATGGCCAAGCAAGCCGTTGACGCCGGCGATGATGGCACAAACGATTTGCTGGTGAGCGACGTGATTCGCACCAACGAGCTGCAAGCGTGGTTCGTGGCCGAGCACGTTGTTGATGTGCCGCTCGTCCGCGCGGCTGGCGGAGGCGGAGCCAACGGGTAACAGACACCGCCAGGCTCACAATTCAATTTTCGTGCCGAGGACTCCGAGAAACTTGGCAAGCCAAGCGGGGTGCGCGGGCCAGGCAGGCGCCGTCACCAAGTTGGCATCGACGACCGCTTCGGTGATTCCGATGTCCGCGAATGTGCCGCCTGCGCTCGTTACGTCTGGTCCTACGGCGGGATAAGCGCTGCACTTTCTGCCCTTCAAGACGCCGGCGGCGGCGAGGATCTGAGCCGCATGGCAAATCGCGGCTACGGGTTTCTTCGCAGAGGCGAAGTGACGCACTATTTCCAGGACGCGCGGATTCAATCGGATGTATTCGGGAGCGCGGCCGCCGGGAAGCAGCAAGGCGTCGTAGTCTTGCTCTTTGATCTGGTCGAACGTAGCATTCAGCGAAAAGTTGTGCCCACGCTTTTCGGAATACGTTTGGTCACCCTCGAAGTCGTGAATGGCGGTGCGCACGGATTCACCGGATTTCTTGCCTGGGCAGACCGCGTGAACGGTGTGGCCGACCATCAGCAGCGCCTGGAACGGGACCATCACTTCGTAATCTTCCACGTAATCGCCGACCAGCATCAGGATCGATTTCTTCGACATTGCTTGCCTCCCGGAACCTCACATAGTTAGTTGCCGCAGACCGGCGCGCGTTGACAAAGCCTGCTGTGGCGGGCAAAATAAATTTGCCTCGCGGTGCTGGCCGGCTCGTCTTGAGCTGGCTCAACACACCGCAAAAGTGCCCGAATGGCGGAACTGGCAGACGCGCTAGATTCAGGTTCTAGTTCTCGCAAGGGAGTGGAGGTTCGAGTCCTCTTTCGGGCACCAATTTTTCATCCCGTCATCTCATCGCTGACAGGACGTTTTCCGCGTGCAAGGCGCCTTCCGGCGTGTCTTCATGCTTGAAATAGATGTAAACGTCACCGCCGCCGCTGAGCCGCGCGATTCTTTCTTCCAGCGCTTTGCGCTCTTTGGCTGAATACTCTTCCTTGCGCAGACGCAGGTATGCGAAATCTGCGGTCTGCACATCCGGCGTCTCGAGCTTTTCGCTTTCGGCGTTGCACAGCGCTGCATTCGCGGCGCGCAGGGTGGCGTAGACTTCCTCGCTGAACCAGGAAGCGTGGCGAAACTCAAATGCGGCGCGCAAGGATCTCGGCAGTGTGGCCAGGAAATCCTTCAGCAGCGAGACTTCGCATTTTAGGAACGGCGGCAACTGAAACAGCACCGGCCCGAGTTTTTTCTCCGCGTCCAGCGGCTGCAGCGAACGAATAAAATCGGAAGTGAAATCAGCGACATCGCGCAGCCGGGCGACATGTGTAATTTTCTGGTGCGCCTTGATGGCGAATTGGAAGTTTGGCGGCGTCGCTTCGATCCAGCCGCGCAGCAATTTCTCGGTGGGGAAGCGGCGGAAGGTGTAGTTCACTTCCACCGTGTTCAGGCGCGTCGCGTAATGATTCAGGAATTTCGCGGAAGCGAGCTTCGCCGGATAGAAGCCCGGCTTCCAGCTCGGATACGCCCATCCCGATGTGCCCGCGTAAATCATAAAAAGTAATCAGCTATCAGCCTTCAGCTTTCAGCAAAAGCCGTTTGTTTTGTACGGACCCTTGAAAGTTGCGACTCCTCAACGTCAGGTACCACCCCGGCTCGGCCCTCGTCCCTCGTTTTGTTGCTGACGGCTGAGTGCTGACGACTGAAAGCGATCCCATCATTTTGCGAGCAGCGATTTCCAGCGCGCCCAGGCTTCTGTGCGGGCTTTGCGGTTCGCTTCGCTTGAGTCCGGCGCTTCTCCGGCACGCATGAAGCCGTGGCCGGCGCCTTCGTAGGTCACCGGCTCGAATGTCTTGCCGGCGGCTTTCATGTTTTGATTTGTTTCCGGAAGAGTGGCGCCGATGCGTGCGTCGTCTCCCGCGTAGAAGCCGTATACCGGCGCCTTGATGCGCGCCATCGCGTCTTTGTCTGGCGGCGGCCCGTAGAAAACGAACGCGGCCGCTAGATCGCCGCGACTGGTGGCAAAGCGGAACGATTGACCGCCTCCCCAGCAATATCCGGTGACAAACAATTTGCCGTTGCTCGCCGGCAGCTTCTTTCCGTAATCGGCCGCGGCGTTGAGATCCGCGGTGATTTGATCGGGATTGAGGTGGCTCACAGCCTCCGTGACTTTGTCCTGCGGAAAAGCCGTGCTGCGCCCGCCATTCGGTCCCATGCCGGAAAGCAGATCGGGCGCGACGGCGATGTAGCCGGCTTCGGCGACCTGGTCGGCGAGATCCTGGACCCAGTCGGTCATGCCAAAGATTTCGTGGATTACGAGCACGACCGGTGTCTTGCCCTTCGCCTCCGGGTAGACGACGAAGGTCTCGACGGAGCGGCCATCGTGTTTGATGGTGACCCATTCGCGGTGCCGCGGCGACTTCTCCAGCTTGGCCTTGGCCCAGTCTTGCGCCGAAGCAACCTGCGCAGCGAATAACAAAAGAATCAGTGTGATGTGTTTCATGGCTAGCTTGCCTCCGAACAGGAAGCCTGGAATTTAACACAGAGCGCGGGGGCAGAGGAGAGACAAGAGAGCAGCTCAGGTCCATCGTCCTGAACCGCGGCCATAAATTCCTCCAGTGGCGGCAGTAATCTTCGGGCTAAAGATTTCTCTTGACACTATGGCGTGCCACGATATAGCGTGAAACGACGTAATCAGAAAAGGCGCGCATGCCAGCAAAAACTCCCGCTCCCGAATCCAACCTGCCGCTGACCCCGGCCATGTTCCACGTGTTGCTCGCGTTGGCCGGCGACGACCTCCACGGCTACGCGATCCTCAAAGAAGTCGAACTGCGCACCGCAGGCGAAGTGAAACTCAGCACCGGCACCCTCTACGGCATCATCAAGCGCCTGCTCAATGACGGCCTAATCGTCGAGCGCCGCGAGCGCCCCGCCGCACACGACGACGAGCGGCGCCGATATTACCGGCTAACGCCGCAAGGCCGCGAAGTCGCCGCTGCTGAAGCCGAGCGTCTCGAAAAGGTAGTAGCGCTAGCCCGCGCCCGCCACTTGCTGAAGCGGACGCAGCCGGCGTAACGAATTTGTGGGGACATAGCGACGAGGGCCGTAGCTAAGGTCCGCCGTTTGGACCTGAGGCTTTCCGCTCGGTGGCAACAATCGAACCGAGGCTGAGCGAGATTTTCGAGCGAATGGTCCAGATAACACGAGGCACATCATGACCGAACCCGAACGCCCCGCCACGAAACGCTACCGCATGCTCCTCCGCTTGCTGCCCGCGGAATTCCGCGGCGACTTCGGCCCCGAAATGGAGCAAGTCTTCGTCGAGCAGCGCGAAGAAGCCGCGCGCGAAGGGGGCAAATGGGCATCTGGCGCCTCTGGTGGGAAACTGCCAAAGGAATTTTCACCACCGCCCCGCGCGAGCATCTCTCCATGCTGCGCCAAGATTCAGTTTTCGCCCTGCGCATGATGCGCAAAAATCTCGGCTTCACCATCGCCGCCATCATCGTGCTCGGCCTCGGCATCGGCGCCAACACCGCCATCTTCAGCGTCGTCAACGCCGTCCTCCTCAAGCCGCTCCCGTACGA
>Ga0137415_10000925_pt1 | contig 28816 bp, 17 predicted proteins | sample CZODoug3_1_1_16f_FD_183082 | JGI IMG/M metagenome (GOLD analysis project Ga0137415, IMG submission 183082) | Vadose zone soil fungal communities from Angelo Coast Range Reserve, California, USA - CZODoug3_1_1_16fungal (Hybrid Assembly) | ecosystem: Environmental > Terrestrial > Soil > Vadose...
TCTTTCAATAAGCTGTTAGCACCGGCGATTTATTACGCGGAGAACGGCTTTCCCCTAGCAGAAAGGAATGCGCGCTACTGGGTGAGCAAAGGCCTATTGCAGCAGCCAGGATATAAGGAGACATATCTGCCAAACGGTGTGGCGCCGAAAGTAGGCGATGAATTCAAGAACCCGTCGCTGGCAAATTCGCTGCGGCAGATAGCCGAGCATGGTAGGGACGCGTACTACAACGGTCCGATGACCGCGACGATGGTGAAGTTCCTGCAGGCGCACGGCGGGACACATACGCTGGAGGACTTTCGTGATTTCCAACCCGAGTGGGTAGAGCCGATTTCGACAACTTATCGCGGGTGGACTGTATATGAACTGCCTCCGAATGGGCAGGGGATCGCTGCGCTTTCGATGCTGAACATTTTGGAACAGTTTCCGATGGGACAGTACGGACACAACTCCCCGGATGCTCTGCATGTGATGATCGAGGCGAAGAAGCTGGCGTATGCCGATATGTACAAATATGTTGGCGATCCGCGATTTACTTCTGTGCCGGTCAAGGAGATGGTGTCAAAAGAATTGGCGCAGAAGCGGGCGAAGCTGATCGATATGAGTAAGGCTTCGTGCGAAGTGGTTCCTTCGGAAATTGGGACAGCACTCGACGCGCACGGCAAGACGACGATCTATCTTTCAACAATTGACAAGGACGGCAATATCGTTTCGCTGATCCAGAGCAACTTCGCTGGCTATGGTACCGGCATGGTGGCACCGGGACTGGGCTTTTCCTTCCATAACCGTGGCGCGGGATTTCAGTTGACGCCGGGATTGCCGAATTCTCTAGCCGGGCATAAGAGACCTCTGCACACAATCATTCCGGCGTTTATGGAGAAGGGCGATATCCATATTGGCTTCGGGATCATGGGTGGCTGGAACCAAGCGCAGGCACATGCACAGTTTGTTGCGAACGTAGTCGACTATGGAATGAATGTGCAGGCAGCACTCGAACAGCCGCGGTTTACAAAAGGAACATTTGCAGGCTGTGACGTGGAAATGGAAAATACAATTCCGGCAGAAGTAAGAGCAGATCTGACAAATCGCGGTCACCAAATCCAACTGCTGGAGCCGTTCTCCTTTACGGTAGGGCAAGGTGAGGCTGTGGTTCGAGATACGAAGAGAGGTGTAAACTTTGCTGGCGCCGATCCGAGGTCAGATGGCGAGGCGATTCCGCAGGAACCGAATACGAAGTAGCGCTGAACTTCTCAGGGGTGCATCTCAAAACGCTTAAAGAAGCTCGAATCCAGATAATGCGGTGTTTGCAAGCTCGTGAGGCTCTGCATGAATTCGATTTATCGAGAGCTCGCCCATGGCGTGAAGTCTTTCTCGCGCAGTCCCGTATTTGCGTCGGTTTTTGTTCTAACCCTTGCGACCGGTATCGGAGCGCTCGTGTCGCTTTTCAGCGTCGTCGATAGCCTCGTGCTGCGCCCCCTACCTCTTCCGCATCCAGAGCAACTAGTCAATATTTCTGGCAATTACCGGCAGCATTCGAGAATTCCCATCTCCTACCCGATGTTCGCCGCCTTAGAACGTGAGCAAAAGGTCTTTACCCGCATCTGCGGTTGGACTTCGGGCGGCGACTTCAGCGTTAACATCGATGGCAAGACTTCACTTTCGGACGTTCGCTCGGTTACAGGGAACTACTACTCCGTTCTTGGAACGACCCCCGTTCTTGGACGTCTTATCACTCCGAAAGACGTTGAGGGGAGTAAAGTCGCACCGGTCGCTGTGGTTGGATACGATCTCTGGAGATCCCGTTTTGGTGGAGATCCACAAGTGATCGGCAAAACGCTCCAAGTAGATGGAAAATTGTTCACGATTATCGGAGTGACCCAAAAGTGGTTTTCTGGAATGACTGTCGGCGCCCCTCCGGAGATCACTGTTCCCGCTGGCGCACTACTCACCGCGGAGGAGTTCCAAAGTCGGCAGCTCTTATGGCTGTTTGTTACCGGCCGGCTTGCCAGCGGCAGCAGCGTCGAGCAAGCAGCTGCGCAGCTTCAATCATTCTGGCCTCGCCTTCTTCAGGACACAGTTCCGACCGAGAGTGTTGGAGCGCGGCGGGAGTCCTTCCTGTCCATGAAGATTCAGATAGACCCCGCTGCTACCGGAGCCATTTCGCCACGAAATCTCCGCGCCAGAATGCAGCGCCCGCTAGGCTTGCTCTTCGGTGTGGTCGGCCTTATCCTGCTCGTCATTTGCGTGAATCTGGCGAGTCTAACTTTGGCTCGGGCTATCGTGCGGCGCCAGGAAATCAGCACCCGTATGGCTTTGGGAGCAACTCCATGGCAGGCTGTTCGTCATTTTTTACTGGAGACGCTTCTCCTCTCGTCTACCGCGGCATGTCTTGGACTGCTTTTGTCATACTGGGGCAGCCGATTCCTTGTTGTTCTTTTGACCCGCGATCAGACCATACCCTCTCTGCTTGATGTCCGGCCGGACTGGCGAGTCTTGGCCTGCGTTGCGATCACCGCTCTCCTTACGGGGTGCCTGACCGGCTTGATTCCGGCCTGGCAGCTGGCCCGCCAACCTCCTGGATCGGCGCTGAGACACAATGAAAGGACGGTGAGCCGTGGAGCCGGTCGTCTTGGTAAGGCTCTAATCATTTCGCAGGTGGCTATATCATTGGTTCTGTTGGAAGTTGCGGGACTCTTTCTCCAAAGCCTACAGAGCCTAGAATCGTTTGATCCCGGCTTTGACAAAGTCGCTGTTACAGAGTTCGACCTGAGCCCACTTCCGGCAAATGATAAAGGGACGATCCCTGACACGTATCGTAGGCAGCTAATTGAGGAACTCACCCGCATTTCCCCGAAGCATTCCATAGCTTTTTCCAATGTCCCGATTCTGGGTGCCGACTACGCCTGGAAAGATACTGTCTCTCAGGTTCGCGGCTCAAACGAAGCAACCGTAGAGTCCGCAGCACAGATGGTCGTTTCTCCCGGATTCTTCCAAACTCTCGATATTCCACTCATCTCCGGCCGCGACTTTGGGTGGATCGATGACAATAGGCACCCCCGTGTTGCGATCATCGATGATCTGTTGGCCAAGCACCTCTTTCCCGGAGAAAACCCTTTGGGTAAGCACGTACGCTTCGGGGTACAGCCGGATTATCAGGACATGGAGATTGTTGGTATTTCTCGTACTGCTAGGCTATTGGACATACACGATGCGGACGGCATGTTCATCTTCCTGCCCTCCTCGCAGTACGGCGCTACAGAAGGCGGAGGTACATTGTTGATTCGTGGTGCGAGCGTTCCCGCGTTTCAACAGGTCGTGGAACAGAAAGTGCAATCGTTTGGCCGAGAGTATTCCAGCCGGTCGAGCAGCATCGCGGCGAGAAGTGAAAGCGCCCTGGCGAATGAAACGATGACCGCGACGCTCTCTAGCTTCTTTGCAGTCATCTCGCTTGCCGTCGCAGGATTTGGATTATTTGGTCTCCTGATGTATTCCATCGCCATGCGCACGCGAGAAATTGGTATTCGGATGGCGATGGGTTCCCAACGCGCGGATATTTTCGCTTTGATCCTCCGAGAAGCGCTTCAGGTTACGCTCGTTGGAGTTGCGCTTGGTATACCGGCAGCCATCATCGCATCACATTCGTTTGCGAGCATGCTGTTTGAACTTTCCTATGCTGACGCGAAAACGATCGCTGCGGCCTCTTTGATTTTGATCGTTGTGGGACTTGTCGCCGGCTTGCTGCCAGCATTTAGGGCGATGAAGTTCGAGCCCATAGCGGCGCTTGGACACGAATGACGTTCCATCAGTCCCGATACCGGGAATCTGGCGGATCCCCGGTACACCCTGCATCGCTGGCAGCGATCCGCTCCGGCTCATCGTTGAGTTCCTCGATCTGCTGCTCAACAAGCTTCCACTCGCCCCATAAATAATATGTCGATCAGGTTGCGCGGCCGTTCAAGGAAACAGCTCTGGACATCCTCGCCTATTACCGCACGCCGAATGCCAGGATCTTTGACTTGCATCATCCGCAAGTACTCTAGCGAGATCCGTTGACACCAGAGAAAGAACAAGAAGTACTGAGCACTTGGAGAATTACTGGATGAACCGGCAAAGGCGCCACCTGAAAGCCGTTTTGATCTGATGTATGACATCAACACCCCGAAGATACCGCTGTACCCCCTCTCTTACTTTGCGGGCGGGGACTTGTCTTCGACGGAGAGACAGGAGCTGGTCAACCGTGGATTCATACCCTAGTTCTTGTTAGAACCTTCTGCTACAGAACGTCTGATTACTGCGGGCGTTGTAAACTGACCGCCGTGTAGAGATAGGGCATCAGCTTGTAGCGCTCTTCGATATATCGGCGGCGAATCGTTTTTACATTCTCCGGTAGCCTCTTCGAGGCCGTGTCGAAGATCGAAGGCTCGTTCATACCGTTCCAAAATCCAGCTATCCCCAACCTTTGTGAAAGAGTTCCCTAAGAAGTTATCTATTTGAAACCATTCATTATTAGTTGGTGCAAACCTAGACCAGCAAGATTCCCGTTCCCCAAGCCCGCCTGAAGGTCAAGCCAGGTCAGAAGATACCTTATTTTGAAGCACTTCTAAAAGTACGAATCAACAACAATACCCCTATGTGGAGCACCCTCCTCGCGGTTCGCCCTCATCCAACTGAATATTCTTCATGGGAGCCTCCGCTGCCAGATGAACGTTGAGATCTGAGAGACCTCAGTCAAGTTCAGCAATCTGAACTTTTTGGAATTGCGATTGATCTCGGATGTGGTCCAAGATGGTCGACGCAACTAGTTACTGAAATAGCGAAGCCAAAGAGAATGATTGGATTTGAGTCATCGGAGCGTTATGTCGGTGAGGCTCGTGCGAACCATCCAACTGGAATTCACGGCACGAAATCCTACGAACGTCATTCCCGTTCGAAGCTCCAAATCTGTTGTTTTGCCGTTTTCTGCTTACGCATTTTCCGCAATCGTAATCGACCTTGGCTTCTTTGGCACAGGTAAGCGGCTCCTGGCGCCATCCTAGTTATTCATGAGACAGAGAGTATGCAATCCACTGATCCTGCCTCGAGTCGCCACTACGAGCTGGTTGACGAGATGCAGAAGTATCATGGGCAAGAACTCAATTTGGGAGCCGTTCTGGACGCAAGTTTTGCAGGAACCTACGCTGTACCGGTTTCCAAAGTTCCCTGCCTAATTCGTCAAGATACATCTCTGGCTACCCGTTGGCCGATTCAGTTCGCTCGAAATCGCCAATTCACTCAATGAGAAATTAAGGTGCCACATGTGCAAATAGCCGGCACGTCGGACAAACGGCTTTCCAATGCCAACGGCCTACGAATAAGGCAACCTAACCCGAAAGTAGCGCAAGATTGCCTTGTCGAAATTGACAATGCACTGGCTGCCGTTTAGGGTATCAGCAAGAGTTTCACAGTGAATAAGTCTTTCCATTCTGTATGCCGTTGTTCTCTGCACGACGCCGCGGCCCGTTGTTGACTCTCACGACGGCTCTCTTCTTAATCTCAGACAACCTTAATTAGCAATTTGCTTCTTCCTGCTTTTCAGACGCCGCTTGCGTCGTGTTCTCCCGGAATTCTTGCCGGATATGAGCACAGGCCGGAAGGCTTTCGGAATGGACAAATTCAAAAAAATGACAAACAGGCGACAGGTTCTACAGAGATTGAGGGCGTTGGGCTGGGCGCTCAACGAAGAAGAACGCGAAGATGGCACTAAGAATGGCGCGAAGGGTATCGAGCCTGCGTATCAGGCGCTGCGTGGAGCGTTTTCCGCATGAACCGGCGCGACTTTCTGCTGACTTCGGCTACTGCAGCGGCGAGTATGAGCGCACGTTCTTATGCGCGTGTGCTCGGTGCCAACGACCGTGTTGGGCTGGGTGTGATAGGTCTGGGCCGTCGGGGAACGATTGTCAGCGCCGGCTTCCTGCAGGATAACCGGGTGGATATCGTTACGGTCAGCGATGTGTATGACGCACAGACTGCGCTCTTTCTCTCACGCCTGCCGAAGAATACGCAGCAGCCGAAGGCATTTGTTGCTTACCAGGACCTGCTTGCACAGAAAAACGTGGATGCGGTCCTGATTGCTACGCCCGATCATCTGCATGTGACCGTTGCCAAAGACGCGCTGGACGCGGAAAAACACGTGTATCTGGAAAAGCCGACGCTGCATCACTGGGAGGAGCGCAATGTTCTAGTGGAAACAGCTCAACGCAATAAAACTGTATTGCAGTGCGGCATGCAGCAGCGAAGCGGAGCGCACTATCTTCGCGCAAAGCAGGAGATCTTCGCGGAGCACAGGCTGGGCAAGGTTCTATTTGCGCGCGCTGTCTGGCATAATTTCCCATGGCAGCAGCGCAACATAAAACCAGAGCCAAAACCGGGGGACTGGACTGGGATCGGTTCCTCGGCTCAGCGCCGCATGTGCCGTATGAGACGGCTCGCTATACTGCATGGCGTTATTTCCCTGATTATGGCAACGGCCTGCTCGCCGATATTCTTACGCACTGGGTGGATGTAGCACAGTGGATGCTTGAAGATGCAAAGCCGCAGAGCGCGTCTGCTCTCGGAGGCATCTATCAGTTGCATGACGGACGCGAAAATCCTGACACGGTGAGCGCGGTCATTCAATACAACGGATGGAACCTAAACTTCGAATCATCGGTGCTGTCGATTCGAGATGACCACCCGACGGTGTTCTTTGAAGGCACGGGAGGCACATTCGATCTGTCGCGTGAAGGCTATGTCTTTACGCCGAATAAAGGTGAGGCGGTGACTGTGACTGCAACAGAAAGTCTGGAGAAAGCGCATACGAAGAATTTTGTTGACGCAGTTCTCAACAGAAGCGCGGTAAACGCGCCGCTTCAAGCAGGCATCGATGCGTCGCGGCCAGTGCAGATGGCGCTGCGCTCGTATTGGGCACATAAAATAATTTTGCACTCGGAACTTTCCTGAATCAGGAGACAACATGCAGCTTTGTTGGTTTATTCCTACTACCGGTGATGGACGTTATCTGGGGTCCAGCCATCAATCGCGTGTTACCGATTATGGTTATCTGCGGCAGATCGCGCAGGCCACCGACGAGCTTGGCTATCACGCCGTGCTGTTGCCGACGGGCAATTCGTGCGAAGACGCGTGGGTGGTTGCGTCCTCGCTCATGGCCAGCACTCGACGGCTGCGATTCCTGGTAGCTGTGCGTCCCGGCATCATGTCGCCTACAGTTGCGGCGCGAATGGCATCGACGTTCGACCGGCTCTCAGGCGGTAGGCTCCTTATCAATGTTGTCACTGGAGGCGATCCGCACGAGGCTGCCGCCGATGGCGTCTTTCTCTCGCATGATGAACGCTATGAGGTGACAAGCGAATTCCTACAGATCTGGCGCAGGATTATGGTCGGAGAAACGTACTCGTTTCACGGAAAGCATCTGCATGTTGAGAATGCACGCGTCTATTATCCGGCGACTCAGCATCCGCATCCGCCACTTTATCTGGGTGGTTCTTCCGATGCGGCGATCGATATTGCCGCCGAGCACATTGACTACTATCTGACGTGGGGAGAGCCACCAGCGCTGGTGGCAGAAAAGATTGCACGCGTGCGCAAGCTTGCCGGGAGCAAAGGGCGAACCGTTCGCTTCGGCATCCGCTTGCACATCATTGCGCGGGAGACCAACGAAGAAGCATGGCAGGCCGCGAACGATCTCATCAAATACATCGACCCGGAGACGATTGAACGCGCACAGCAAGGACTATCGAAATTTGATTCCGAAGGCCAGAAACGTATGGCCTCGCTGGTGCAGGGCAATCTTAGCAATCTTGAAATCAGCCCGAACCTATGGGCAGGCATCGGCCTGGTGCGCAGTGGCGCGGGCACGGCACTGGTTGGCGATGCGTCCACCGTGGCACAGCGCATGCTGGAATATGCGGACTTGGGAATTGAAAGCTTCATTCTCTCCGGATATCCGCATCTTGAAGAGGCTTACCGTGTCGCAGAGCTGCTCTTCCCCTTGTTGCCAATCGAGCGAGTAGATTTCGACGCACAGCAAAAGCAAGTGCGTACTGCAGACAATTTTGTAGGCAACGAGTTCCGCCCGATCAAGTAACAGGTTGTCGATGGCCGCGATCTCATCAGCAACGCATGAAGTGCAAGCCGCGAGGAATTCTACTGAGGACCATCGCCGCGGCCGTGCGCGGTGGGTTGCGCTGACATTACTGCTTGCAATCACGATCATCAATTTCATTGATCGCCAGACCGTCTCCGTCCTTGCACCGATGTTGCGGCAAATGCTGCATCTCTCGAACGAGCAGTATGGACGCATTGTTGCCGCCTTCCAGTTCGGCATGATGTCCGGCGAATTTCCGATGGGCTGGCTCATGGACCGCTGGGGCGTGCGTTTTGGCCTTGCGGGTGCTGTGCTGTGGTGGTCCATTGCAACGGGTGCGCAATCCATCACTCGCTCAGGCACGCAGCTTGGCATTACTCGCTTCTGGATGGGTACGGGCGAATGCGGCAACTACTCCGGCGGCATGAAAGCGATCTTTCGGCTTTTCGCTCCGCGTGAGCGCACGCTGGCCATTGGCATCTTTAACAGCGGCAGTATGATCGGCGCAACACTCGCGCCGCCGCTGATCGTCTACCTCGCCCAACACTATGGATTTCGGACGGCTTTTCTTCTCCCCGCTTCGCTGGGTGTCCTCTGGATGCCGCTGTGGCTTTTTATCTATCGTGACATCCGCCCGCAGCAATCTTTGCGTGCGCAGGCTACATCGTTAGGCGCTCTGCTGGGAGAATCCTCCGCCTGGGCGGTCATGCTCTGCCGCTTCTTCATTGGTCCCGTCATGCAGTTTTATTGGTACTGGATTCCGAGCTATCTCTACAGCGTGCGGCATCTGACGCTTACACGGGTAGGCTTTCTTGGCTGGATTCCATTCTTCCTGGGAGACACAGGTGGCGTAGCTGGAGGATGGGCTGCAGGATTTCTACAGCGGCGTGGCTTCAGCATCTATAACGTGCGGCGCATCACCATGTACCTGAGCGCAGCGCTCTGCTTGTCAAGCTTGGCTGTGCCATATCTTGCAAATACCGCCGGAGCTTTCCTCGCAATTGGAATCGCCGTGATGGCTGACAATTTTCTTTCTGCGAATATGTTTGGCGCAGTGACAGATCTCTTTCCTGACGACACCGTAGGACGCGCGACAGGACTCACCGGTGTTGCCGGAGGATTGAGCGGTCTGCTCTTTCCTTTGCTTACTGGATATCTCGTGGATCGCGTCTCCTATACGCCCGTATTTCTGATGGTAGCTTTCATGCCGTTGATTGGCACCGCGCTGCTCTTCATCGTTGGGAAACAATATCGCAGTCCTCATTTGTCTGCATCGTGAATCTCAGATTGTGAGCTGAAGCCATGCGTATCTTTCGACTCACGCCAAGCGTTCCGGTATGACGCGCTTAAGATTGCGTGAATACAGCCTCGGTGATATTGTCTTTCCATGACTTCAGCGCGTGACAGCCTGCAACAGTTCGACCACAGCGTGATGGTGTGCGTTGAAGCTCCTCCCGTTTTTCCTGCCTTCGGTTGTTGTTGTTGCCTGTAACATCTTTACGGCAAAAACTGTTCGGACCACCGTAGTCTCGTCAAAGAGAATTCCCGAAAGCCGGATTTATTCTGCTGCATACTCGCAGCCATGAGTTCTGAAGTTTCGCGTCTCTATGGCGCGTGAGATCGATGCAATTCATCTCAGGCCCGCCAGTTTTGCCGTCTCCACACATTCGCTTATTGAATAGCTCCAGCCTTTGAAAAAGACGAGGCAGAGTTTTCCCAACGAGGAGATTATGTTTTTGGCCAGACGCAGTTTCTTTTTGACGACTTTACTTGCTGTTTTTATTCCCCCTTTTGCTTCTTCGCTCTTCGCTCAGGCTACGGGCAGTATTCGCGGTACGGTAGTCGATACAAGCGGCGCTCTCATCTCGGGCGCAACTGTGACTGCCACAAATAGCGAGACATCTTCCGTGCGCGCCGTTGTGACCAATAAGGAAGGCATTTACGTTTTCCCCAGCCTTGCTATTGGAACGTATTCACTGCGTATCAGTCACGATGGATTTGAGACCCAGAAGCGTGATGGAATTCAACTGCTCACCGGGCAGACACTCGATCTCCATATTGAGATTGCCATTGGCAGCGTTACGCAATCGGTGGAAGTATCGTCCGCAGCACCGCTGATTCAGACTGCTTCTTCCAGTGTGCAGGCATCAGTCGATCAGAAGCAGATGCAGGAATTGCCGCTCAATGGCCGCAATCCACTGCAGCTTACCGTGTTGACTCCAGGAACGGCACTCACCAGCGTCGGCACTGAGTCCGGCCAGCAGGACAACACCGGCCTCACCGTCAACGGCTTGCGCGCCACACAGAACAACTTCCAGCTCGATGGCGCGATCTACACGAATCGCTTTTTTGATTCCGTTCCTATTTTGCCGAATCCGGATGCGCTGCAGGAGTTCACGATTCAGTCATCCAATTACAGCTCGGAATATGGCGGCGCAGGGGCGCTCGTGCAGCTTTCCACGCGCTCTGGGACAAATACTATCCACGGCTCCACTTATGAGTTTCTGCGCAATACCGTGCTCAACGCGCGCAATTATTTCCAGCAGACCGCGCCTCCCTTCAAGCTCAATCAGTTTGGCGGAACTGCCGGCGGCCCCATCATCAAAGATCGGACCTTCTTCTTCTTCGCAGCGGAAGACTTGCAGCAGCGTTCTTCACCCAATCCCATATCCATCACCGTTCCAACTGCGGCTGAGCTTCGCGGAGATTTTTCCGCGCTGCTCGGCAAGGGAATCGCCATTTTTAACCCGACTACGGGACAGCCGTATCCGGACAACATTATTCCCACGCCGATCAACACACTCTCTGGCAAGCTGGCTCAGAAATACCTGGTGTCGCTGGCGTCGAATCCCGTGACAGGAGTCTTCAATTCGACCTCCAACTCGAATGTCGACAGCACGCAGTATCTCGCCAAGATCGATCAGGTAGTTACCCAAAGCAATCATCTGAGCGGGCGCTACTTCTATAACCAAGACAACTTTCAACGTCCCTTCAACGCGCCATTGGGATTCTATGCGGCAAACCGGTTCCGCAATCAATCCGTCATTGTTACCGACACACAGGTTTTCAGCCCGACTCTCACTGCAATTTTTTCCGCCAGTGCCGGCCGGTTTGCGCGCACGCAGATCCCCCAGGCGCCGGGTCTGCAATCGCTTCAGGATTTAGGACAAAACGTGCCGCTCGGCAGTCCCGGTGAGACGATCTTTCCCGGCATTCGCGCCAACATCTCCGGCTTCGTAAATATCTTCTCCGGCGGCGCGCTCACGCAGGCTGCGACTTCGTTTGACTACAAAGCATCGCTGGTAAAGGTATTGCACACGCACACTATCGGCTTGGGCGCGGAGTTCGAACGCGATCGGGTCAATATGAATGATTACTCTTACACGCCGGGCGACAACACCTTTAACGGCCAGCGCACAGCCGCCCCTACTGGAGCGACGCTGCCCACCGGAACCAAAACAAGTGGCTCGGCGCTGGCAGATTTTTATCTCGGACTCGGCTCCCAGTTCTTCCAGGACAATGGCCGCAAAGCCTATTTGCGCACAAATCGGCCTTCGCTGTATGTGCAGGACGACTGGAAAGCAACGCGGAATCTGACACTGAATCTTGGCGTGCGCTGGGACCCCTGGCTGCCGCCGATCGATTTGAACGAGACGCTGGTTGGTTTCGAGCCGGGTTTTCAGTCGCAGATTGCGCGCAACGCTCCGGCAGGTCTCATCTTCAAAGGCGACGCCGGTCTTCTGGAATCGGTTTTCCAGAAGAACTGGAAGGATTTCGCGCCTCGCATTGGTTTTGCCTACAACGTCAGCGGTGCTGGGAAGACAGTCATCCGCGCAGGCTATGCAATCTTCTATGGCTTTCCCGAAGGGTTGCTCTATCAACGGACCGATGCGATGCAGCCAGTGAATCTGTATCTGACCTATCCGGCTCCCTCAGCCACATGGGACGACATCTATGCTGGATATCCCGGCGGAAGTCCCTTCCCGCGTGAACACATAAGTCCGGACCAATTTGCCAACTACCAGTTTCAGCTCCCCGTCTCGGGAGGCGTACTCGACCCAAAATCGAAAGTTGCTTACACGCAGAATTGGAACCTCACATTCGAGCAGCAACTACCCGAAGACGTGGCTTTCTCGATCGCCTACGTCGGCAATCATGGAGCGCACATCATGGGATCGCGCCAGTTCAATCCTGCAGTTTTTGGACCAGGAGCTACGGTAGGCAACGAAAATTCCCGCCGTCTTTATCCTGGATTGGGCGCAGTCGAACTGGCCCAGTCTTATGAATACGCTATTTACAACTCGCTTCAAGCAAACCTCGTCAAACGCACGCAGAATGGACTTACCTTACTGACCAATATTGTCTGGTCGAAGGCCATAGACAACACTTCGAGCGCCACCGAAGGCAACGCGGGACCGCCAAATCCCTTCAATCTGCAGAGCGGACGTGGTCCAGCCGATTTCGATCAGGCGATCCGATATAATCTCTCCATCAACTACGTCACTCCGCACGTGGATGTTACCGGCTTCAAAAGCGCGCTGCTCAATAACTGGCAGCTCAACGGAATCGCCAGCATTCAAACTGGTCTGCCCTTTACCGTGGTCAGCGGAACGGATCGTTCGCTCTCCGGAATTGGGAACGACTACGCCGACATTGCCGGTACTCCGGCGCGGCCAGCCGGAGTAAGCAAGATCAAGGAGTATTTCAACACTGCTGCTTTTGTGCCTGCGGCGACTGGAACCTTCGGCAACGTTCGACGTAATAGCCTACGTGGCCCCGGTTATGCCAATGTCGATACTTCGATTTTCAAGGACATTTTTCCCGGAGAACGCATCCACGCGCAATTTCGCGCAGAAGCTTTCAACACGTTTAATAGGGTGAACTTCTCAAACCCGGCAGCTTCTGTTTCCTCGGGAACCTACGGGCAGATCACAAGCGCTGGTTCGCCGCGAGTCTTTCAATTCGGACTCAAGTTGCTCTTCTAGGAGGTAGCATCGCACGGACCATCAAACTGGATGGCTCAGCGAAATTGTCTTCCGTGCAAACCCTTCTTGATCGGTGCAGGACTTAGATACTTATCGGGAAGTGCAAAAGCATTCTGTAAAGGCCGAGCCACTGAACAGGCGGACGAGACGCCACAACGCACCAAAGCAACTGGCTCAGTTCTACTCCACCCGCAGCTGCCGATTCAGGCTGCAAGGCATTCGAGACATCGACCCACGCATATACCTTTGCGGCTTGTGTCATGTGCGCTATAAATGAGAGGCAGAGAGAAGTGCGGCCGGAACTTTGTGGTCCGACAATCTCTGTGATTGCTCCTAAGGGAAGCTCTCCCTCTAAGAATTCATTGACAGAACGAATACCGGTTGTAGTGATGGGTCGAATGATCCTCGGTGCGGGCGTGAGCGCCGAGGGGATTCGGTCTGTCAGAGCTGCTTCGATTTGACGGCGAAGGGCTGCTGAGGACATAGAGGCGTCTTCGTCTTATACTTGCCTAACCATGCCGTCAGATGTCAAACAAAATTTGACTTAATTGTGGTGCATTACTTTGTAATTAGCATCCCAGCAGGCAATTTCGTGTTCGGCGCGAACACCATTACCATTACGCCGATCAGCGGCTCAACCGATTTGAGTCCGTGGCTAAACGCAGCATGGGCTTACGATTGCGTCGAACTGGATAATTAAAAACGCTCACCGACCAGCAAGTAGCCGTGACCTTACTCATTCCAGAAATTTTCATTCTGTCATATGAAAGTGGTGATGCCCTAGCGCGGCGGCGCGCAAGTGGATTCACGAAGGACAAAGCGAGTTCTGTATTCATAATTTGTCTTGGTTTTGGTCTCTTGAATTTCTTCTAGGAGCGCGTGGAAGGCAAGGCTGGCAAGTTCTTTTGGCGAGAATTGGATCGTGGTCAAGGACGGCTGTGTGAATCGACATATAGTCAAGTCGTCGAATCCGACCAATGCAATATCTTTCCCTGCCTGGAGACCTCTCGTGCCCAGTGTTTTCAGCGCACCAATGGCCGCAACATCGTTGCAACATAATACAGCGGTTGGGGGTTTGGGCAGGTTCAGTAAGTTTGCCATGCCTAACGCCCCGCCATCCCAGGTATGATCGCACTCCGCAACTAACTCTTTGTCGAACGCAATTCCGGCGCCTCTCATCGCTTTTCGCAGAGCTTCATAGCGCATGCGCATGCTGCTCCAGCTTAACTGTCCGCTGAGATACCCAATGCGCCGATGGCCAAAGTCAGCGAGATGTTTTACTGCGTCGCGTATGCCAGGAAGGTAATTGATGCGGATGTTGCGGATTCCTTGAAGATCATGGTCAGCGCCAGCATAGACCATTGGCACGTCCACTGAGCAGTTCTGGAGGTATTGCTCCATCCCAAAAGTCAGAGCCGCGATTCCTTCCACCTGCCGTTCTTGCATGCGCGCTGCGCAGACTGCAACGTGATCCGGGCGAGTCTCAGTGTCCGCGAAACTGACCAGGACCTCATACCCATGCTCGACGGCTGCTCTCTCAAAATAGAGAATGATTTCCGAAAAGAAAGGATTGCCGCCGCTCAGTTCCGATACGATCAGGCCAACGGTGTGGCTTCTGCCACGCGCTAATGCTCGTGCCTGATAGTTAGGGCGATATCCAACCTCTTGAATGACTGCCTGTACGCGGCGAACGAGCTTCGGGTCGACAGTGTCGATTTTATTGATGATCCTCGACACCGTTGAATGTGATACACGAGCACGCCGAGCGATTTCTCTTATGTTCAATGACGCTCCTTACAGATCATTGGGAGTGTGGACAGAACCACGGTTACCGCTCGCTTCCTATCCAGCACATCGCGGTCTTCTCCCAGAAACATGCAGTATAGCGAATTCCTCCGCACAGCAGTCTCTACTCTTTTCGCCGTCTGCCAGGACGGAAGCGGAGGGTATAAAAGCCTCCAATCAACAGGAGCAGGATGCCTCCCCAAAAGCCAGGATGATATTGAGCGAGGACAACTGCAGGTGGATGGGAGAATTCGGTGATAGCTGTGATGAGCAAGATGATTCCGTAGATGGTGAGCAACACTCCCACGAAGAACCACACCGGCAGCATGTGATGTTCTCTGCTCATACTTCTATTTCTCCCAGATGTATGCTATTCCCTTTACCAGAATATCCATTGCAGGATAGCGAAGAAGACCGCCACTCCGGCGCCCCAGAATAAGGGCCGCTTGTAGAGTGGCAAATCTCTGTCATTCGGGAACGTTGTAAATCCATAGACAAGGCCTGTAAGTTGATCTGCGTGTTTCGGCGTAGTGAACAGGCTGACTATGACAGTTACGAGGACGCAGATGAGCCACGACCAGAGAGCGCGATATAGGTTTTCGGCCATGTCCTTCGCATTCGGGGAAAGCGCAATTACTCGAAGATAAGCAGGGTTGGCTTTCACCAGCGCATACATCGCAATCGAGGAAACAGTGCCGGCGAGAAGTCCCCAGAATCCAGCCTTTGGCGTCGCGCGCCTCCAAACCATGCCCAAAATGACCGTGCCGAAGAGCGGAGCGATGAAGAAGCTTACCAGCGCCTGCATGTAGTCCATGATGCTTTTGAACTGGGTCACGAAATAAGCGGTGGCAATGCTCAGAATGACGCCCAGGATCGTGCACCATCGTCCTACACGTACATAGTGTGCGTCCGATTCCGACTTGCGTATGTAGGGTTGGTAGATGTCATAGGTCCACACGGTTGCGAAGGCACTTACATTGCCCGCCATGCCCGACATGAAGCCCGCAATTAACGCGGTGACACCCAGTCCGAGAAGCCCCGGGCCACAATATCGCGCAAGCATGAGAGGAAGCACTTCGTTATAGCTGTGCAAGCCTGGGTGAATTGCGCTCTCCGGCACCAGCCGATAAGGAAGAACGGCCAGCGCTAATAGCCCAGGCAATATGACGATCAACGGGATGATCATCTTGAAATACGACGCGATGATGGGAGTCAGCTGCGCAGACCTGAGATCTTTCGCAGCCATAGCGCGCTGGACGACGAGAAAGTCCGTAGTCCAATAGCCGCATGCGATTACACCTCCAAGCCCGAAGACGACACCCGTCCAGTGCACCCCCATCGGGTTGCCTGAAAAAGAGCCAAGCGTGCTCCACAGATGAACATAATCGTCGCTATGGACTCTTTCTTGAATCCTCGCGACCAGACCAGACCAGCCGCCTACTTCGATCATGCCTAAAACCGGCACAACCAGCGCACCCAGCCAGATGAGGAAAAATTGCAGCACCTCATTGAAGATCGCAGAAAACAGACCTCCGAGAGAGACATATATTGCTACGGTGAGTGAAGAAATCCAGATGCTGAAATGAATGTTCCATCCAAGAACCACCTTCATGACCAGAGCCATGGCATACATGTTGATGCCGGACATCAGAATGGTCATGAATGCAAATGAAATGCCGCTCAAAGCCCGCGTCGCCTCGCCGTAACGCAGTTGCAGATAGCCGGGCACTGAATGAGTTTTCGAGATGTAGTAGAAGGGCATCATCACGAGTCCAAGAAACACCATGGACGGGAAAGCCGCTATCCAATAGAAGTGGGCCGCGAGAATACCATACTGATAAGTGGCTGCGGCCCAGCCCATCAACTCGAGCGCGCCGAGATTCGCTGACAAAAAGCTGAGCCCTGCGACCCATGCCGACATCTCGCGACCTGCCAAAAAGAAATCGTTCGAAGTGTTTGCATAGCGCTTCAGGTAGAAGCCGATCCCAAGCATCATCGCAAAGTAAAAGATGATGATCAGGAGATCGGAGAAGGAGAGCGAGATGAGTTTATTCGTACTTTGTAACCAGATTCCTGCAGCCGTGAGGCTTGTTAAAGCCATTGATTATTCCTTAGCTGAAATACCCACTACTGTTTTTAATGCGGCTATCTGACCTCGAAGATTTTCTCCATTGGAATCCACTTCTCGCCAGCGCGCACTTGAGGGAGCGGCTTCTGATACTTCCACATCAATTCTTCCCATTCCCGCATTTTGGAATTTGTTGCGTCTGCTGCGGCTTTAGCTTCCAATGAAAAATTATCTGTAGTCTGAAGGATCATGACGAGGCGAGTTCCGAGCAAGTAAATCTGTTCGCTTAGGATTCCCTGGCCTTTGATGTTTCCTACAACTTCCGGCCAAATGTTTTCGCGCTGGTGATACCGCTTGTATTCCGCAATGAGATTGGGATCGTCGTGCAGATCCAGCGTCAGGCAGTATGTCTTCATTCCGGTCTGGTTCTCCTCAATCTATGGATCAGCAAGGGTACAGTCCATGGAGGTTTACTCCGCTAGCGCCAGTTCCTCGCATTCACGAAAATAGCGAATACTGTTGAGGACGAGCGCATCCAGTTTTGGCTTGTTTGGCTTGCCATACATGGCCGGGTAGGGATCGCCTCCTGGCCCTAGAGGTTCGAAGGTCACAAATCTTCCTTCACGGTTATGGCCGATGAGGTACAGAGCGCGGATAATGGTGCAGGCGTCCAGAGAACCTTCTCCCAAAGCGCAACGGTTGCTGTCGGCAAAATGCAGGTTCACAAGCTTGTCGCCTGCGCTCAGTATCGCTTCGCCGATATGACTTTCTTCGGATTGCATGTGATAGACATCGCCGTTGATATGAGCGACACCGGGATGATTTAGCTCTTCGATGTATCGCTTCGCATCTGCGACAGTGTGAACGAAACTGGTTTCAGCGGCCCGGATCGGCTCGATTGCCGCTTTCACTCCATATTCCACAAACAAGTCCGCGCACATCGTCAACGTCTCGGCGGAACGCTCAAATTCTACGTCGTCATAAGCCTTCGGACGGCCAACTGCTCCGGGAACCACTAGCAGATAAAATCCGTCAACTTCCTTCGTGAAGGGAATTTCCCGGTTCAAATAATCGACAGCAGCCTGCCGACAGACCGCACGGTTGCTCGACAGATCGTTGTCGACGGAGAACATTCCGCAAACGCCAGATACACGCAAATCATGATCGATGAGAATCTTCAATGTCTCGTCGACCTTGTAACCAAGGTCTGGTCCATAGTGGTTGCCGTGTAACTCGATAAATGGCACGTCTGCATTCTGAAGCCTCTTGGCCGAATCTGCGATAGCCTCCCGCCCGAATCCCCAGTTGCTCCAAGAGAGGTTGAGGCGAGTCTTGAATTTTTCTGGAGACTCCTTTTTCAATTCAAGGAAGCGTGCTTGTATCCGGTGGTTCTTTTCTTCAAAGCGCTGCTGCCGCATGTTCAGAACCCTCCTGTTCCGTCAACGACTGCATCCATTCAGTGGGCATGATCGCCGACTTCCGGCATATTGGAGTGAACGTCTGCCCCGAAATAACGCAGAGTTACTAGCGGGTCTGTGTGCGAATGATTTTCGAAGGTCACCCCTTCAGTCGCCGCTTCATAGGACACAAAGACCTCGTCCTGCGTCATCTGCCCGAAGCGAATCAGTGAAGGACAATCGATGTTCAATTTGTCGATGGTCCCATGACCCTGCGTCACGATGAGGCCATACGCGCCGGGGTCGCGAATCGTGCAACGCGCTCCGGGGTTGACGGTGAGTTCTTTCGCGCTGAATCGCTGCTGACCGTCGATGCTGCCATAGACGACCCATTTGTCGACGTAGCCATCGCTCTCTGAATCGCTTACAGCAATTGGCTCAATATAGTGATGCTTCTTAAAATCAGGATCGGTATTTCTGGGCCAATCAATGAGATCGACCAAAAAATCGAGATCGTTATGTTTCTCGCGCGGAACATCCTGCACGAGCAGTTCTCTTTCTACGCGACGTCCGTCAACCATCGACTGAAACATGGACAGAACATCGCTGCCCCACTGCGGCTCATAGGTCAGCAATGAACCTGGGGCATGCAGAATCCGGGGTGGAACCAGCCAGCCTGTTCCAGGCTTGAGCCGGTATGCCTTCGATAAGTCGAGGACCTCGTTGTCACCCGTGTCCCAACGTTCCAGGCACCTGCGAATGCCTTCTTTGGTTGTGCCCGGCTCAAGTCCGAAATAGGTATGCGGAAAGTTGCCAGAAGTTGCATTGAGTTGCGGTGGAAAATAGTAGCCCTCGGGCTTGCCTTTCCGGCCCACCAATTTTGCCTGTTCCCCGCTCTGGTGAAGGTGGTGTGGAATGGGGCCGAGGTTATCAAAAAATTTACTGTAGACCGGCCAGCGATGATATCTCTCCCACATTGCCCTCCCGATCAGGCGAGAGCCTTCAGCTTCGATAGCTTCTTTGAGCGTAAAGCGCGCTCCATCCGTAACTACGTAGCTCAGGCCCTCATCGGGTGTGCGGTTTTCATTCATCGCGAAAGTTGTCGAAGCGATCCAGCGTTCATCGATTCCTCCGCGGTGCGTTCCGTAAGCATAAAGATCGCGAGGATCGAGCTTAAGCCTTCGTCCCGGTACCAAATACGACCTGGGAACCCATGTAGGCGCAAGCCTCAGAATGCCTTCCCCAACCTCCAAAGCCTGGCGGGTCGAGCTATTGACCGATGCCGCTACACTCATCCTCTCCTCCTTTGCGATTCAGATTCCGAATGCTGCCCGAATTTTCGCTTCGGGCTTTTTATCACATAAAATGATATGGTAACCGGTCTCTCAGTTGTTGAAACAGAACCTTATAATCACGAAATGCAGAGCGTCAAGCCGTTTTTAAAAAATATGCAAAATATGGGAAATTACCGTATTAATATAACAATATATTGCCTCAAGGCGATAGTGTTTAGGAATATTTCAAATTAAGATACCGGTCTCTTGACAAATCAAATTGACAAAACCTATAGTTTCGCTCCGGTAGCTTCTCCCCAAAGTTTTGGGGTTATGGAGGCGGAAGTATGCACCACTCAGAAACTGAGGATTCCCGAGAATCACTTCAAAGAAGAAGAAAGTTTGCGCCCATTGCCTTAAGAGGCCTGCTGCTCATGGCTATGAGTTTTCTCTCGATCGCGCTGTTTGGCCAGAACGCGACATTTACCGGACATGTCACAGATGCGTCAGGCGCTGTTGTGCCCAAAACGCAGATTACCGTCCACAACGAGGAAACGGGTGTAGATGTAACGACAACCACGACAGGCACCGGAGACTACACCGTCCCTTACCTTAAGCCAGGGCATTATTCGGTAACCGCCGAGGCCCAGGGGTTCAAAAAAGAGACCAAGGTAAATATCGACCTGCAGGTCTCTCAGGTCGCTGTCATCGATTTCAAGCTTCCGGTGGGCGGCGTCACACAGTCTGTGACAGTCAACGGCAATCAAGCATTGTTGGACCGTGGGAAGGCCGATCGCGGCGAGGTAGTGGAAAACACGCGAGTGACGGAACTGCCGCTCAATGGGCGCAATCCCGTGATGCTCGACAGGCTGAATGCCGCCGTGGTGTGGGATGGCAATATCATTTGGCAGCGTCCCTTTGACGGCCAGGTGTATACCAACCTCCACGTGAATGGCAGTGATCCTAGCGGCGGGGCGAACTATAGCAGCGAGGTTATGCTGGATGGCACGCCCAACCAAACGCCGCGGCCCCAGAACCTGGGCCATCATGATGTAGCTTATGTTGCGCCTGCCGATTCTGTGCAGGACTTCAAGATTGTTACTAATCCTTATGATGCGCAATACGGACGCACAAGAGGCGGGGTCATCGACATGACGCTCAAGTCCGGTACAAACAAGCTGCACGGTAGCGTCTACGAATTCGCCCGGCGTACATGGCTGGACGCCAATCTTTGGATTAATGATTACCTAATCAAAACTCAAAATGCGAAAAATCTTGGGACACCCCAACACAAACTGGATCAGTACGGCGTTGAACTGGACGGTCCAGTCATTCTTCCCAAACTCTATAACGGACGCGACAAGACATTCTTTCTTATGCAGATTGAGAACTGGAATGAGGTTGAGCCGGCCACCATCACTACCAGCGTGCCCGAACCCCAATGGGCGACCGGGGACTTCAGCGGACTGACATATAACAACGCGCCGGTCACTATTTACAACTCAGATAGCACATATACCGACGCGAAAGGTAACCTGAACCGTAATCCTTTCCCGGGAAACATCATTCCGTCAGGACTAATAAGTCCCACGGCGCAGAAGATACTTTCGTACTATCCGAAACCTAATTTGTCCGGCTCACCCGGCACTCCATGGCAGCAGAACTACTACACGCAGACCCCGACTGTAGATAAGTATCGTAATGCGCTTATCAAGCTGGATCAGAATATCTCTGCCAAGGATCGGTTTTCGATTCGATACGGCTACTGGGAACGCTACGAGACAGACAGCGGCACTGGAATTCCGGGAGTCGCTAAGCACGGAGAATATCCTCTTGCTGATCGGAACCACACGTTTGCCACGCAGTGGACGCATACCTTTAGTCCGAATCTTCTCTTTGATTTCCGTGCGGTTGTAGCTGTCAAAGCCGAGATCGCTTACACCGGTCCGGAGGGCTTTGATTCGACTTCATTAGGATGGCCGAGCTCTTTGGTGTCACAGTTTGGTTCGTTTTCCATGTTTCCGGGAATCTCGTACAGCAGCGCTAACAATAGTTTTGCCTCACTGGGAGCATCAGGGAGCAGCGGCGCCAACGGTCTTACCACGACGGACTCACTCAGTCTGTTACCGAACGTGACGTGGGTTAAGGGCAAGCATACGCTCCATGCCGGCATGGATTGGCGGATGTTCCAGTATGCGATCGTCCAGAATCCTAATACGCAGGTAACCCTTTCCTTCGACCAAACGTGGACACAAAACTGCTGGTCCTGTGGAGCCGGTAACGATTACAGCGGCGCTGAGAATACCGAAGGGAATTCCATTGCTTCAATGCTTCTGGGAACGGGGTCCTCAGGTACTGATACCATCGCGCCGCATGCCTTTTATACGGCCTCTTACTATGCACCCTTCCTCCAGGACGACTGGAAGATTACACCGAAACTGACGCTCAATCTGGGACTGCGATACGACTTGCAGCCATATTATGTTGAGCGTCACAATCGTGCGAACTATGCTTTCAATACAACGGACGTCAATCCTGCGAATTCTCAGATCAGCTCTCACGTGCTACCGAACGGAATGCCTGTCAATCTGGTAGGCGGAGTTACTTTTCTGGGAGTGAATGGGAATCCGCGCAAGGTTTACTCCACAAGTAAGTACGATATCCAGCCCAGGGTTGGATTCGCCTATGCTGTGACAGACAGGATTGTGCTGCGCGGCGGATTCGGTGAAGTATTTCAAAACTCGGACGCATTCGCCATCCAGACAGGTTTCAGCGCAAGCACAAGCTATGTGAATAGTCCTGATGGCGGAAAAACACCTATCAATAATCTCAGCAATCCATGGTCGAGCATCGTTCAGCCTTCCGGTGCTTCACTAGGACTGCTCACTAATCTTGGGAATAGTCAATCGTATATCAATCCGAATTTCACGATTCCCAATGTATGGCAATTTTCACTTGGGTTCGAGCAACAACTAACACGCAATGACACTCTGGAAATAAGCTATGTAGGAAATCGCGCTCCGAATAATGAGACCAATCAGAATATCAACCACTGGAATGGCGCGGCCGAGGCAAAGTGCAATGTCCAGATGGGTGGCAGCCATCACGTTTGCGACGATAACTACTCCCAAAACCCCAATGCCATTTATGGATATATGGCGAACCCCTTTTATCAGGTAGCTGCATTTCGGGGGTCAACCCCTTACGGCCAATCCACGCGTCAAGCGCTGAACTTCACAGAGCCAATGCCTCAGTTTGGGAGCGTAACCGAGTATCAGTGGAACGGCGCGCATTCCTGGTTTAACTCGCTTCAAGTGACCAGCCAGCACAGATGGACTAACCATCTGACGCTGCACGGAACCTGGACGTGGTCGAAGATGATGGATGTGGGAGGCTACGGGAGTAGCACCAGTAACGGCTACTGGGCGGATAACAATTACCTGATCCCGCGTCGTCAACTCGATGCAGTCGACAGAACCCACAACATTACACTCTCCGGGGTATACGATCTGCCGGTGGGCCGAGGCCGCGCACTGATGGGTGACTCGAACCGCATTGTGGATGGAGTGTTGGGTGGCTGGGAGCTTGGCGCGATGTCGATTATTCAGTCGGGTAGCCCTTGGGGAGCGCCCGGCGGCTGGGACTATGTGCACAATGCAAAGTTGACTCACCCCTATTGGACCTCGCAAGGGAATTTACAGTGGATGGCGCCATGCTACTGGACCACAAACGCGGAAACTGGCGCTATCTCGGAGTCGTCTATAGCGCAGAATTTCGGGTGCACTCAACCTAACTTCATTCAAATACCGTCATACGGGGCAACTCCCAACGTCGTTTACACCGGAATTCGCCAACCCCTGGGGTTGTGGATGGACACAAATCTTTCTAAGAACTTCAATGTCTGGGAGCGCCTGAAGCTCCAGTTCCGACTGGAGGCCTTTAATGCTTTGAATCATCCACTGTGGCAGAACGGGTTCTACTCAGGCTTGAGCCAGTATTCCGGACAAGTAGGAGCCGCCACCGGTTCAGGACAGAGCAATAAGCCCCGGAATGTGCAGGTCGCAGTAAAACTTATGTGGTAAGGCTAATTAACTTGGCTTCGAAAGTATTCCAGTCGCGTTCATAATTTACGGCATAGATGCACATTGCACAGGAGAATGATGGACAGAAGAACCTTCAACAAGTTAGCAGGTCTTACCGGGATCGACGCTTTGACAGGAAACGTAGATCTGGCTGCGATGCAAACTGCATCGCCAAATAACATGATCGCGTCTTCGTCTGGGCAATCTGTCTCCGCTGGCGAGGTGATTCTAGAGGATCAAACATTTCTTGTGGCATTTGATGTCAACACAGGCGCGTTGACCCGGCTCGAACAGAAAGCAGCTCAATGGACGATCCAGCGGCGCCCTGAATTGGGCGTTTCCTTTCGTTTGCATGCTCCACTACCTGACCGCCGCGACAATTTCGTCCTTGGCCAGAAGCAGCGCGCTGTCAAAGTGGAGAAGCTCTCTAATCGCCAGGTGCGTATCGAGTGGAAGAACCTGATCAGCGAACATGGTGGCGTATTGCCTCTGACATTCACTGCCACTGTGACGCTGGAGAACGGAGTCCTTACTTTTGACGGTACGCTCGTCAATGATTCGCCATTAGTGGTTGAGACTATCGACTACCCATACTTCGGGGACTTCAGTGCGCCCACGCCGGACACAATAATGCGGACTGAGCATATGTGGTACGGCAACCTGGTAGGAGATGAAATCCATCCGCACTTCAACAATGCAACGGGTTATTGGGGAGTGAAATTCCCACGGAAAACCATCGATTCCAAACAAAGTCTCTTCTGCCTGATTCAAGCTTCAAATGAAGGACTTTATGTAGGGATGCACGATCCTACATTGCCATATTTGCTGCAATTCACTTTTGAGCAGCATCCAGGCACGCTCCAATCTATAAGCAATCCGGTTCCGCGACAGGATGCAATTTCAGGCATTCCCGTGCATCTGGAATTCCGCACCTGTCATTTCGTCTTCGCTCACGCACATTCGACCAGGAAATTGGCGCCGGTTGTCCTGCGCAGTTACAAAGGCGACTGGCATGCCGGCATTGATGTTTATAAGCAATGGCGAGCAACATGGTTCGTAACGCCACACCTTCCCGACTGGGTCAAGGATGTGCATTCATGGTTGCAGTTACAAGTGGATGGAGCGGAGCAGGATTACAGTATTCCTTATCGTAACCTCGCGGAGTATGCCAGCGAATGTGCGAAAAGCAGCGTGACGGCCATCCAGCTCGTGGGTTGGAATCGAGGCGGTCAGGACGGTGGCGATCCTTCTCAAGATACCGATCCGGGATTGGGAACATGGCAGGAACTGCGTGATGCAGTTGCACAGACCCAGGCGATGGGCGTGAAGATGATTCTATTTGGCAAGTTATACTGGGCCGATTTGACGACTGATTGGTATAAGAAGGAGTTATATAAATACGCGGCTACCGATCCTTACGGCATTCCATATCAAACAGGTGGCTACAGCTATACGACTCCTACGCAGTTAGCTGGCATCAACAATCGCCGCCGTACCGTGATGGATGTTCAGAGTCAAGCCTACCGTGATATTGCCACTAAGGAGCTTCAAAAGCTGCTTGATCTCGGTGCTGCCGGTTGGCTCTTCGACGAAGTCTGCCATCATGGTCCGGTGGAATATTCTTTCAGTCCAGATCATGGATATACTCCGCCGGGATTCATCTATGGCGGTGATATACCGCTCGCGAAGCAATTCCGCGCGGTTGCGGACAAGGTGAATCCTGATTTTATTTTTGCGGGTGAAGGTCCGCAGGACTGGTTGTTGCAGTATTACCCAGTCTCTTATTTCCGCATCAATGGCGGCTCACGGCCTGTCTGCCGTTATATTGATTCCGAGGCTCCGCTGGTGGTTGCGGTCACCGGGATCGATGACCGCGAAATGCTCAATCTCATCTTGCTGAATCGCTATAGCATCAGCTACGAGCCTTATAACTTCAAAGGCCATGTGACTGACTTCCCACTTACACTAGCTTATGGTCAGAAGATCGATGCTTTACGACGCAAATACAAGTCTTATCTTTGGGATGTTGAGTTTCGAGATACATTGGGAGCCGCTGTAAGCTCAGATGGGTCCCATCGTTATTCGGTGCTCATCACACTCACTGGTAAACGAACGATTGTGGTAATCAATCAGGAATCGCAGAAAACAATTACTGCCAAGTTGGAATTGCCGAACTCCGGCAACTTGGTAGTTGCTACGCCCGAGCAGCCTGATGCGCAAGCAACCTCGGGGACATTACAAATCCCTGCGCGCTCCGTGGCTGTTGTGATGGAACAATGATGATGTCTGGAAAGATTAAGAAGTGGGGCAGCACGCTAAATGTCGCGTCTGCCTTGATATCTGAATCGAATTGATGAAAGCAAAAGAGGGGAAAGCATCATTGTCGGAAAAAGCAGGTCCTATAACTCAGGTCTCCCGGCGGATTTTTATCCGCGACTGCGCCGTTGCTGCTCTAGCTTCCACTCCGGTTCTTGAAAGCTGGGGAACGAAGGCACAGACTTTCGCTCGAAGACGCGGGCCAGCCTATCACGTACTCTCGCTGGATCGTGACTGGTTGTTCGGCGGAAAACTAAGCACTGCGGCTCTGGAGCCAGGTTTCGATGACACAACGTTTTCCCGCATCACTCTTCCACATTGCGTGACTCCGCTCTCATGGCAGAAGTGGGATCCATCTTCGTGGGAAAATGTTTGGATCTATCGACGCCATTTTGCGTTGCCACTCGAATTCAAAGGGCTGCGGCTCTTTTTGCATTTTGACTGCGTCATGGCCGGCGCCAGTCCTAAAATCAACGGCCACTCTTTACCGCAACACCTTGGCGGGTTCTTGCCGTTTGAATATGAAATCACCGATCTGGTGAAAGAAAAAGACAACGTACTCTCTGTCGCTTTGGATTCCCGCTGGTTGAATGTTCCGCCTGCCGGTTCTCCTAAAGGTCAGAGTTCCATCGACTATATGTTGCCCGGGGGTATTTCCGGATCAGTAAGTCTCCGCACGGTTCCTGACGTGTTCCTCTACGATGTGTTAGCCAAGCCGGCCAACGTCCTCGAGTCGAACCGGCAGCTGGAAGTCACTTGCCGGGTGGATGCCAGCATCGCTTTGCCGAAATCGATTCGCATCGAGGCAAGCCTTAGGGAGAATTCCCATACCATCACCAGCGAATCTAAAAATGTCGATCTTGAGAAAACTGGCCAGGAAGTGAGCCTCACCCTAACCAATCTCAGGAACATCACCCTATGGGATGTAGAAAAGCCTCGCCTCTACGACCTAGTTGTCACGCTTTTCCTCGACGATAAGCCTCTGCACAACTACCAGACACGCGTTGGCTTCCGCGAAGCTCGATTTGATCTCAATGGATTCTTTCTGAATGGACGGCGGCTACAGCTCTTTGGGCTGAACCGCCACGAGCTGTATCCTTACACCGGCTTTGCTGTCCCCCGCCGCGTTCTGCGCAGGGATGCGGAAATCCTGCGCCACAGCTTCAACTGCAACATCGTTCGCTGTTCCCACTATCCGCAATCGGAGGCGTTTCTGGATGCGTGCGACGAACTGGGGCTGCTGGTCTGGGAGGAGATACCTGGCTGGCAGTATATCGGCGACGAAAACTGGCAGACACTCGCGCTCCGCGATGTGGAAGGCATGGTGCGCCGCGACCGCAATCATCCTTCAATTGTTATTTGGGGCGTCCGTATCAACGAATCCGCCAACGATCCCGCGCTTTACCGTCGTACACGAGAGATCGCAAAATCGCTCGATGATTCACGTCCTACGTCTGGCACCATGACTTCTTTGTCTACGAAAGACTGGCATCAGGACGTGTTTGCCTTCGACGACTATCATTCGGCCTCTGACGGCAGCGTAGGTATTGCAGAGCCGCTGCCGGGCGTGCCATACATGATCTCCGAGGCCGTTGGGCAGTTCAATTATGGCGGCAAAGGTTTTGGCAGGAAGTACCGGAGAGCCGGCGACCCTGCTTTGCAGACACAGCAGGCGCTACTGCATGCGCAGGCACATAGCAAGGCTGCAAGCAATTCGCGCTGCGCGGGAGTCATTGCATGGTGCGCCTTCGACTATGGCAGCTTGATGAATGCGTATGATGGAGTGAAATGTCCAGGCGTAGCGGATGTTTTCCGAATTCCGAAGCTGGGCGCGTCGTTTTATCTGGCGCAGGTTGACCCGAAGGTGCGGCCAGTGATTGAACCTGATTTCTACTGGTACTTTGGTCCTCGCACGCCTTCCGGTCCGGGTGAGCGGACTGCTATCTTTTCCAACTGTGAGCGGCTCGAGCTTTTGACTAACGGCAAGCCGCACGCAGTCCTTCATCCTGATCGCGCCGGATTTCCCAACCTCAAATATCCACCCTTCTTCGCTGATCTCAGCATGAACGGGGTCGCCAAACCGGAGCTTCGCATTGATGGATACGTTGATGATGCGCTGGTGTTGTCGCGCTCATTCTCTGCCGACAACTCCACTGACCGGTTGTGGCTGCATGCTGACGACACGGAGTTGCAGGCAGACGGATCGGATGCCACCCGGTTGGCGTTTGGAATAGTAGATAAGTTCAGCGCGCCGCGTCCATTTGCAGAGGGAGAAGTCTCCTTTGAAGTTGAAGGCCCCGCAGTGATCGTAGGCGACAATCCCTTTCAACTTGCCGATAGCGGTGGAGTTGGCGCTGTATGGATCAAAACTCTGCCCGATCGTACTGGACGAATCAGAATCACAGCCACGCACTCTTCGCTGGGCAGAAGTTCAGTAGATATCCTTGTCCTTGCGAATGTATTACATGCGCAAGGACAATAACTGAAACACGATGATGTGTACAGTATGCCAAGTGTAAGAATCACGGGAGAACGCATAGTCCTGGCGATTAGAGAGAACCGTCCAAGAGATAACTTATTGAATCGCCGAACACCGCAGCCTGGTACACGGAAATGTCTGAAATCGGCGGGAGTTCTGTTTGCCTGAAGCCCAGGCGGTAGTCAGGAACAGCTTGCCACCATTGCTCAGAGAGCTATATATTCCCCGATCGAAGTACTAAAGTGTGATTCCGAAGAGCGTAACGAATCCGACCACCGCGATGATGAGGAACGCGACCAGGTAATTCA
>Ga0137415_10000927_pt1 | contig 28802 bp, 18 predicted proteins | sample CZODoug3_1_1_16f_FD_183082 | JGI IMG/M metagenome (GOLD analysis project Ga0137415, IMG submission 183082) | Vadose zone soil fungal communities from Angelo Coast Range Reserve, California, USA - CZODoug3_1_1_16fungal (Hybrid Assembly) | ecosystem: Environmental > Terrestrial > Soil > Vadose...
AAATGTCAGCCGATTGTGTGATGGCAGCGAGATTGCGCGTGCGCGAATGAACGACCGTCACGGTCGCGTCCGTTCCTTTCTGCATGAGCAAAAGCGCGAGCGGCTTACCCACGATCATGCTGCGGCCGAGAACGACGGCGTGCGCGCCGGAGATCTCGATCTTAGTTTCCTTGAGCAGTCGCAAGACACCAAGCGGAGTGCATGGAACAAAACCAGTCGGATCTCCGAGAGCGAGTTTCGCGACATTGAGCGGATGAAAACCGTCCACGTCTTTGCGCGGATCGAGCGCGCGCACGATCTCGGCTTCGTCGATTTGTTTCGGCGGCGGCGATTGCACGAGAATTCCGTGGACGGCTGGATCGCGATTCAATTCTTCCACGCGCGCGAGTAGCTCCGTTTGCCTAGTCGACGCCGGAAGTTCGAGCTTCACCGAATGCAAGCCGAGCTCGCGGCTCATCTTGTCTTTGGAACGGACATAGGCGCGCGACGCGGGATTATCGCCCACGAGCACGACGGCCAGACCGGGCGTGAGGCCGCGCGATTTCAATTCCGCGATCTCGCGGCGAAGATCGACATAAACTTTTTCGGCAACGGCGCGGCCATCGATCAAGTTAGCCATGCTTCCAACTTAAAAGACTCAACGCTTTTCAACCAGCGCCATCATTGCGTCTTGCAAACGGAGTCGTTCGGTCTCGAACTCCTGCGGGGTAGTTGTCGATCTTACGCGATGGAGCGGCCCGAAAATGACCCGCACTTTAGAAAAAGGACGCGGCAGGATGAATCGGTCCCAGCTGTTCACACGCCAGCAGCTCGAAAACTCCATATGGATCGGCTGGATGGGCGCGCCCGATTTTTGAGCAAGAAAAATGATGCCTGGGCCCAGTTCACTGTCGGGAAAGATTCCGTGAGCGAATCCCTTGAGCGTTTGCTGGGACCGGACGTAATTCCGCAAATTCTTGATGCTGGATTCAACTTCGATCTTATTGACTCGGCGGCGATCGCTAAGACAGGCATTCCGTATCCGGTTTTGATCTTAGAGGGTGTCGAACGCTTACCCCTCGCCACATATCGCCAAATCGAGACGTACGCACGCAACGGCGGCATTGTGATTGCAACCAGAAGCCTCCCATCTATGCTCCAGGTTTGAAAGAATCCCAGTCTGACTCGCCCGCAATCCAGAAGATATCCCATGATTTCTTCGATTCAGGAATCAAGAATGCAGTGCTAGTTACAAACACCGCTGACTTAGGCCGTACACTCGCGACTTATCTAAAACCTGATGTAACACTTCATCCATCGACGTCTGCTATTGGCTTTATCCATCGCAAGCTGCCGAACGCCGATATCTATTTCATTGCAAATACGGACAATCAGTCGCATGACTTTGAAGCAAATTTCCGCACCGATAAAACTAGCGCGGAATGGTGGAATGCCTTTACAGACACACGTTCACCTGCCGAAAAGGGTCACGCACTAAAGACACGCCTTGAACCTTATGAATCACGCGTGCTGGTTTTCTCAAATAATGCAGCAAATGACCGTGACCATCCCCAGCCAAAAGCTGCCGCAACGCAATCTAAGACCATTGACCTGAGCCATGATTGGAATATTTCGTTTGATAAGAATGGCGCTTCCGAGCATATGGAGACCCTGCATTCCTGGACAGAGAAAGCAGCGACGAGATACTACTCAGGCACTGCGACTTATACCCGCACCATAAATATGCCTGAACAACTTATGCGGGCAGAATCGCTATTCTTAGATTTCGGACAAGGAACTCCAGTTGAGCGCAGCCCATCCCATCTTCCAGGCATGCGAAGCTGGCTGGAAAGCCTTGTCCGCGAAGCGGCTCTTGTCTATGTCAATGGGAAGTTGGCGGGTTCCATCTGGCACCCGCCTTATAGACTGGAACTTAAGTCATTGCTTCATGCTGGCAACAATGATTTGAAGATCGTCGTCGCAAATCTCGCCATCAATGCACTAGCTGGACAAGCCGCACCCGATTACCGGCTGTTGAATAGCCGGTACGGAGAACGCTTTGTACCACAAGATATGAATAATCTGGAACCACTGCCAGCCGGTATCCTTGGCCCGATTCGCCTGGTTCCTGCAAATGAAAATTCAGCCATTCAATAGTTGCAGCATTATCGCTTCCAGATTGCGCCTGATAGTGTTCCATCCCATTTGCGAGAGCCGAGCGCGTGATACTTGCCCTGTCCCTTCCAATCGTCACGAGAAAGACCATTCAAATCCCAAACGATCAGGCCATGACGCACAGTCATTTCAGCGGTAAGCTTCTCGTCTCCGCTCATGCGCGCGCCATAGGTATCGACAAAGCCATATTTGCCATTTTCCAGACGAAGAACGGCGACATCCGCATCGCTACCAATAGAAAGATTCCCTAGCTCATCACGCTTAATCTCGTGTGCTGGATGCGAGGTAGACATCTCAATGACCTGCTGGAGCGGAATTCCTATATTGAGGAATTTCGACATAACATTCAGCATGTCTTTCATTCCAGCGTTCATGCTCCCGATATGAAGATCGGTCGAAATAGAATCCGGGATGAATCCTTGCTGGATCGCAGGTACCGCCTGGCGGAATAAGAAGCTGCCGCCACCGTGACCGACATCGAAAATTACTCCTCGCTTGCGTGCTTCGAAGAGATACGGCCGAACCTTGCCTTGGTCATCGAGCATAGGCACATAGTCCAGATACATATGCGTTGAGATATCCCCTGGACGCATCTTCTCGGTAACAAGCTTCTCGTACGGACGCTCAGGGCGGAACTCCCCGAAATCAACCATGACTGGAATATTGGCCAGAGTTCCAGCTTGCACGGCATGCTCGACCGGAGTCCATTCCGGACCAGCATAGTGAGCGGTCTTGATGCCGATAATTACATCAGGAAATTTGCGCGCCTCGTTCGCGGCACATGTGACATCCATATCAGCTAGATTCTGCTCAAACTTACCGCCTCGCATGCCTGCACCAACAATGTTGATGAATGCCAGAACGCGCGTATGAGCGCGATCGATGATGCGCTGCTTGAAATCTTCGAAACTCTTGCACCCTGAGCTACCCGCATCAGCAACAGTCGTCACGCCGCTTCTAAAAGTAAACCCATCCGGATAAACGCTGTTATCCCCGGCATAGGAATCGCGCTCAGCCGTGCCAGCATTCACATGTACATGGATGTCCACGAGTCCAGGCGTTACATAGAGCCCCGATACATTCACAATTTTTGTATCTGCAGAGGCAGCGATGGAAGGAGCTACTGCGGCGATTTTGTGGTCTCGAATACCAACATCCATGACGCCATCGACCTTGTTCTTTGGATCAATAACATGACCACCCTTAAGAACAAGATCGTAGCTTTCCTGAGCCCAGAGCGGTACTGCTGACAGTAAACCGGCAAGCGCAAAAACAATGTATGACTTCTTCATCTGCAGACTCCCAATATTCTTTGTATTCGTCGTTCTGTTCATCAAACTCATGCCGCAGCAGCCAGTACCTCATGCAAACGGCTCGCTACGATTCGCTCTTCTCCTGGCTGCAGCATCCAGACACCGACAACAATTGTGCTCTCGTCAGAAGGAACGCCAATCCGCTGCCTGGTACCCGTCGCGGGATTCAGTTCGATCGACGGAGTTCCTTTGCGCAGATGTTCGGCTACTTCCAGCGGCGAAATCTTCACCTTGCTTGTGTCATAACGCAGGAGCAGATGCGGTATCTGATTTGCGATCTCGGGGACATAAATCCGGGAAGTGAGGGTCGGAATGCCGCGCAAGCTTTTTGCGATGTAATCTGCGCGGGCATGAAATGTCTTCTGCATATCCTCATCGGATTGACTGAGAAACCAGTCCACGGCAGCGACCATGCCGACAATTTGCTCTTTAGCTACCTTCATGCCACGGCCAATAGTCTCGGAGATTGGGCTGTCATTTGCCCGTGCCGCATCGATGAGCTGCTTGCGCCCGAGCAGAAGCCCGGCATTCTGCGGGCCGCGCATACCTTTGCCACCGGAAAAACAAACGAGATCAAAACCCATCTGTGTATAGTTCCAGAGATTTGAAATTGGCGGGACATCGGCTGCGGCGTCATTCATACATGGAACATTGTGCTCGTGTGCTATACGAATCCATTCTTCACGGCGAATCTTGCCAGTATTTGCCGCGGCATTGAAATAGTGGGTGAGCACCGTGCGCTCATTAAATGCTGCCCGATACTCTTCTGCCGTTTCTACCTCTACGAAGCGCACCCCGCAGTTTTGTAACGCGTGATCATAGTCGTAGCGATGCGTTTTCTGTACGATGACCTCATTCTTGAGGCCGGTCATGTCCCAGGGGATGCGAGCTATTGCATCAGGATGGGAGGCTGTAAGCGCTGCAGCCGTTCCTAGTGTGAGCGCCGAGCATGCGCCTGAGGTCACTAACGCAGCCTCGCACTTCAAACGTTTTGCGAGATATTCACCTGACGCAATCTGCAGATCTTTGAACCGAACCGGATGCTTTGCCGCTTCTGCAACAGCCGCCTGAACGGATGGAGGCATGATGGACGCAGTGAGATAGGTATACGTCCCAGCAGCATTGATGATCTTTTGAACACCTAGCTTATCGTAGTAGTCTTCGGCCTTCTCGGGCTTCGAGCCACTATGCTCCTGAGATATGAGCAATCCAGACTGTGCAGCGAAGCCGCCGGTAATAAGTAATTTATTCGACCAGGACAGGAACTGACGGCGTGTGACACCAAGCTGAAACATAGCAGTAGTGATCCTCTTCTAATTCAGGGAAGAAGACAAGGCCGCAGTGGAAACCTTACTACGGCCTTGTAGGAGAGATACGGCATTTAGAAAACAAACTTTCCTGCTACTTGAATAATCCGGTTATTGCCTTTAAGCAAACCGAAAGTTCCAAAGGATTTCGTGTCGAATACATTCGAAGCTGGGTTAGCAAGGTTCGGGTGATTGAGCGCGTTGAACAACTCACCGCGAATCTCAAAGTGAGCACGATCTTTTACCGGTATGTCCTTGAATAAGGAGAAGTCAGTATTCACAAAGCTCGGCCCATAAATCTGGTTGCGGTGGGCCGTGCCGAAGTGATATGCATCCGGAGTACTGTACGCTGTGGAATCAATGCAGGAAGTCGCTCCCACTTGTGCAGCCTTCGTTCCGCAGGAGGCACGTGCAGCATGCACCCAGTTCGGACGCTGGCCATCGTTACGACCGATGTTCGCAACGTCTGAGGAGAGCGTAACGTTCATGGGCTGTCCACCTTGAATTGTGGTGATGTCATTCATCTGCCAGCCGCCAAACACATAGCGGAAAGCCGGCTTCATGGTAGTCAGCTTCGGCAACGAATACACCACTGTGCCCACAAATCGGTTCCGGATATCCCAGTTAGCATTGCCATAGTCCAGGCGGAAGTTGAGAGGGTTCATACTGACGCCGCCGCCATTCGAGTCGCTCGAGAAATCGAGCGTATGCGACCACGTATAGCTCGCATTCACCTGCACGCCATGCGTCAGCCGCTGCCGGAAAATCGCCGTAAAACCATGGTAGTTGGAATATTCGTCGTTCTGTATTGTGCGAATCTGTCCCCACAATTGGTTTGGCCTGTGCGCATTCACATCACCAGGCCCTGGAGTAGGCTGATTATTGTAGAAACTGCGGTCCAGGTGCAGTGAGTGCGATCCCAGGTATTGCAACTCGAATCCGGCATCCTTCCAAAGCTGGTTTCCCACACTCAAATTCCATTGGTACATACGTGGAGTCGGGAGATATGGGTTCTCGGTAAACACCGCAACATATGGTGATGGCTTGCCCACGGCTGAACCCGGCGTCGGATTGGCCAGCGTAAGAATCACTTGTGCAGTCGTCTGATATGTCGTCGCAGTGGCAAACGGAGGATTGCTTGTAGCAAGTGTAAAGCTGTTCATCTGGTTCGGATTGTAATAGGCGCCAATCCCGCCGCGGACGACTGTCTTCTCCGTGGCACGATAGGCAAATCCGATGCGCGGCGCCCAGTTATCGTGGTTCGGGCGTATGAACTTGAATCCTGCATCCGGCACCGTGTCGGGAATAAGGGCCGTCTGGGCTGCGTTCAGAATGCGAGCATATCCATTCACGCTGTAGGGCACCGTCGGCAATTCATAGCGCAGGCCGTAGTTCAAGGTCAGCTTCTGGGAAACCTGCCAATTATCCAACGCAAAGAAACCATCGCGCCATTCGGCAACCACACCCTTGCGCTGTGCAATCGGAGTGATGTCGTTCAGTGGAACACCCATCAGGAAATCCGCCGACGCATCGCCGCTGCTAGCACCGCTGAACGCAAACGATCCACGAGGGCTATTCACCGCCGCACGTCCGGTCGTAAGCTTGCGGAGCTCTACGCCAAACATCAGGTTATGCTTGCCGTGCGTATAGCTGATTTGATCGTATCCATGCCACGTCGTATCGTCCTGAAACCAATTGGCCCCAGCATTTCCCAGTCCCGCATACCCTGAAATAGTAATGTCAGGAATACCCGGATTGTTATAACGCGTATCGCCGTCGAAGCCAGGAATACCAAGGAGCGTGCCCGCGTCCTTGAGGTTATTTACATACCAGTAGTCAAGATTGTTCGTAATCAAGTGATTGCGTCCAATCCGAAAATCGTTCACCAGGTTCGGCGTGATGAAGTGTGTATAGCCGATTGTGATATTCCGGTTGTTTGTAGGACCATAGCTGCCGCTGGTCGGCACTACATTGCCATTTGCAATCGTCATATTCTGCCAGTCGTAGCGGACAAACAGGCGTATGTTCTGCCCGATGTTCTCATCCACTCTGTCTAGCGTCTGGTTAATCGTGATGTTCTGCGGCGCGGATGCAGTGTAATTGTTGGCACCGTAGAAAGTAGCTAGCGGGACATACTTCAGCAAAGCGAGAGCCTGAGGCGACATCAGATTGCTGGGTATTTGATTGTTCGGCAGCGCTTCCGTAGTAAAGGGATTCTTAAGCTGAACAGGTTTACTTCCTGCCAGCAACGCCGAGAAGTCTCCTCCAGCCATAGCTTGACTCATCGTGGTGATCGACGAAACAGCTCCATTGATCTCCCGCAAGCCTTCGTATGATGCCATGAAGAAGGTCTTATCGCGTCCGTCATAGAGCCAGGGCAGATATACTGGGCCGTCTAATTCGAATCCAAACTGGTTATAGCGCAAAGGGGCAATAGTAGCCGGCGTGCGATTGAAGTACTGCCGCGCATTGAAGACATCGTTCTGTATGTAATCGTATGCGGAGCCATGCAACTTGTTGCCACCCGATTTTGAAACCAGATTGATGTGCACACCCATGTAACTGCCGTATTGTGCGGTGTAATTTCCGTTTTGTACCTGCACTTCCTGAATCGCATCAGGATTGGGAGAGACAGCAGTGACGGTGATCAGGTTATTCATGATCGAGACACCGTCGAGCGTAAGACTATTGGTGATCTCGCGCTGCCCTGCACCGATGAAGTCCTCTCCTGGAGGCACAGCCGTAAATGATGACTTAGGGCCTTGAATGACGTTCGACGATGTAATGGCAAGCTCAAGAGCATGACGTCCATTCATCGGCAGATTCGCTACTTGATCTGTGCCGAGAGTTTCCGCCAGCGTAGCATCATCCGTGGAAAGCGGTGGCGTCTGCGCCGTCACAGTTACGGATGTATCCACGGAACCGAGTTGAAGGCTAAAGTCCGTGCGCACGGCCTGGTTTATGGAGACAGGCACTCCAGTTTGCGTTATCTTCTTGAATCCATCGGCGGCTGCTGTGATGTCATACGTTCCGACGGCGATAAAGTTGATTGCGTAGTAGCCTGCATCATTTGTAGTTCCGGGATAAGACACCCTGGTATCGCGATTGACCGCTGTTACCTTCACACCGCTTACAGGAGATCCACTGGGATCGAGAATTGTTCCGACGAGAGAAGTGTTATTAGCAACCTGCGCAAAGGCGCTCGAAAGCAAGCAGGCAAAGAGTGTGAAGATCAAACAAGCAGAATAGCCTTTTCTCATACAGACACATGCTCCAGCGTTCAAAATTTCTACAAGTGGGGAACCATGTAAGCGGCCAAACTCTTCACGCACAACACCTGACATCTGGGAAGCATGGATATCTCAACCCCTGGCTAATCGTTTGTGAAGATGAGTGACATTTGATATCGCTTTAACGTGACTGTCATGAGGCTAGAGCCTAGATGAAATCTAGGACAAATGTCCTATGTACATACTGATATGTGGTATGGATATTCATAATAAGGTACGCCTTATGAGCTGCATAACTTAGGTTATGCGCAATCAACTGCTTTGCTATGCGATGGTTTCAATTAATCGAAGTGTACGAGGCCGCGTTGAATGGCATAGATAGTGGCCTGTGTCCGGTCACGCGCGCCGAGTTTATCGAGCAAACTGCTTACATGGATACGCACCGTCTTTTCTGCGATATGCAAACGTTCAGCAATGTCCCGGTTGCTCTGTCCGCTGGCAATACAAGTGAGTACTTCTCGCTCACGAGGTGTTAACTCAAAAGAAAGAGCGCGATCTGCAAGGGTGTCACGTATCGCGCGCGGTAAATATCGAACCCCTCGATGCACGCTTCGAATGGCTTCGATGAGCTCTTCCCCGCTTGTGTCTTTGGTGAGATAAGCCATCGCACCCTGTTGAATGGCGCGATACACATCTTCGCTGCCTTCATAGTTTGAGAGCACGACGATTTTCGCCGTGCGACATCGAGCACGAATAGCTGCCGTAGCATCAAAGCCGTTCATTCGCGGCAGACGTAGATCCATGACCACAACATCGGGTTGCAGCTTCGTATACTGCGCGACTCCCTGCTCGCCATCGCTTGCTTCTCCAATCACCACCACATCATTGCGGCCACTCAAAACAGATTGCAATGCAATGCGCGCGAGGAAATGATCTTCAACAAGAAGGACACGAATTGGGACAGAGCTCATACTTATGCCCTCTCTTGATGAAATGGGATATTGACTAGAACCTCAGTTCCCTGCCCCATCTCACTCTCTACTCGCAAGCTACCGCCCAGTTTTCGCGCGCGCTCTTCCATTACCGGTATTCCAAAGTGGCCTTGCACTGAAGCAGTTTTTCCAGAAGCATGAAATCCACTCCCATCATCCTTGACTGAAATGCTAAGCGAATTCGCTGAATAGTCGAGATGGATTTTGATTTCCCTTGCCTGGCCATGCCGAATAGCATTCGTCACCGCCTCTTGTCCAATACAGACAAGATGATGGACGTATCCGGGTGAAAGCGGCACCTCTTCTCCGTCAATACTCAGTTTGGTTTCCACCCGTTCCTTGAAACCAATATTTGTAAGCGCATTTGAAAGTGCTTTGGATAGCGGGCCGGTCGTCTCTTCACTCTCGCGCAGATCCCAGATAATACGGCGTGCCTCTGCCTGGCAATGACCCACCATATTCCTAGCTAACTGACAGGCCTTCGCAGCGGCGCTTTCGCTATTGCCCAGCAGCCGTGCCGTGCTTTCAAGCTGCCAGGCAATGGCCGCGAAACCCGCCATCATCGAATCGTGCCATTCGCGAGCGATGCGATTACGCTCTTCGAGCACGATGCCCAATTCTCCTTTTGCTCTAGCTACCCGCCATTGGAAAAGACGAATGATGCCAGCAGCAGTTGCAACGGCGAGAAGTAAATAAAACCACCATGTCTGATACATGAATGGCTTTTGATATATAGGAAGTGTTAGCTCACTCGCCGCCCAGTCTGCACCTGCATTGCGCACCTGGACATGAAACTGATAATTTCCCGGCGGCAGATGCCGGTACTGCGCACTTCTCGCGTGTGTATAGGTCCAGTCCGTATCATAGTTATCGAGTTTGTACCGGAACTCAAGCTGTGCCGGATTCGCGAGCCGCTTTGCATCGTATAGAAAACTGATTTCGTGCGGCCCTGACGCGAGACGGATACGTGCTGATGGCTCAAGCATCCCAGTCTCCAGAGAAATGCCACGTAAGGAAACCGTAGGTGTTGGAAGGCTGATGCTGGTGTTTCCTGGCACGGTGTGTACAAAGCCCTTTGCTGTCGCGAACCAGATACTTCCGTCCTTCATGCGCGCCGCAGGCGGCTGTGATGCGCCACCGCATTCGCTGCTGCGCATTCCCTCATCTTTTGCAAGAAGCCAGGTATTCAATACAGTGCGCTTGCCGTGCGCTAACTCTTCGAGTTCTGTGCGTGCCACACGCAATACACCGCGCGTAGTACCCATCCAGAGAAACCCCTGCCCATCTTCAATGACCGAAAAAACAGGATCGCTGCGCAACCCGCTGACAGCACGAAGATGCTGTGCGCTATTTCCGCTAATGTAATCCAGTCCTCCTGCCTTTGTACCTACCCATACGTTGTGAGCTTCATCCATGGAAATAGAAATCACACTGGGATTAGCCAGTCCCAGAACGGGCTCAAGCTTACCGCCGCCAATTCGAAACAATCCTGTAAACGTGCCCGCGAGAATCGTGCCGTCTGCGTCTTGCTCAAGGCATGTGATGAGCTGCCCATCCAGCATCAGCACACCCTTATTCGCGTCTGGAACACCGCGTGGAAAATAATAGAGCCCCATATAAGTGCCAATCCACAAGCCGCCGTGTTCATCCGCCAGAATTGCACTCGTAGCATTTGTGATCGATTCCGTTCCCAACAAGAAATGCTCAACCCGTTTGCCGTCATAGCGAAAGACTCCGTTGAACCATGTACCGATCCATACATTTCCATGATGGTCTTCAGCGAGTGCTCGAATCGCCTGTGAATTCCCGGGCAACGGCTTCGCCTCAAGCTTGCCGGCGTGCAAGCGGTAGACACCTCGTCCCCATGTTCCCAACCACAGATCGCCACGATGATCGCCCAACACAGTCGCGGCAAAAGTGTCTGGAAATCCTTCTTCCTTTCCATACGGCGCAAGCATTCCCTCGCGCCAGCGGCTCAATCCACGACTGAAGAAACCAATCCAGATGTTATGCTCATCGTCTTCAAAGAGAGAACGAATGTTGTTATCGGCCAATCCGTGACCGGCAGTCCAATGCTCCACTTTACCGTTCATCACGCGATATAGGCCCTGCAAGCGCGTACCTACCCAGAGGCTGTTGTGCTCATCAGCAAGCATGACCGTTAAGGTGCCAGTTACACTGGGTAAAACTTCATCTTTCACCGTGTAACCGTGTATGGTGACTCTCAATAATCCCAGCCTGGTACCAACCCAAAATATGCCTTTTCGATCGCGATGAATGGCCATCGGCGATCCAAGCTTCGAATGGCTGAGAGTAAGCATATGCGCTGCGCCATCTGCCCAACGAAACAGACCACTCGAAGTAACGATCAGCATGCCACCATTCTCATCCTCAGCAAACGGAGAGGTGATATCGCCGGAAATCGCTCCGAAACCAAGAAGCTTTTCGATGGTGTCACCCTGTTCACGAGGCACAATGCGCTCAATGCCATTTTGCGTCGCAATCCAGATGACGCCGTATACGTCTTCGACCATTGCGCGAATCCGCTCGTGAGAGAAACCTGCCGACTCGCTCACTCGAATGAGCTTTTTATCTTTGACATGCAGCACGCCGCCGCCATCTGTTCCAACCCAGAGATCTCCATTGCGCGCGGAGAGCAACGCATTCACGGATTCATTCGCAAGGCTCTCGGAGAAATTAGCTCCATAGGGATGAAAGTGCAAACCATCAAAGGTAGTGACTCCAGACGTAGAACCCAACAAAAGCGACCCGCCAGGTAACTGACTAATGGCGCGCACATTACTCTGCGGTAAACCATCTTCCACCTGCCAGTCCTGCTTCTGATATTCGGAGATCCGCATGATGGAGGCTTGGGCAGTAAAATCGCAAAGTACAAGCCCTGCAAGAACCATGCCATATGCGCCAACCCGCAAGGAAATTTGGCAAAGGTTCACTAAAAGTCCGGCCTGTCGCAACACAATACCTCAACCGTTTTATACATGGATTGTGTCGGATTATTGGGCACTGCATGATTGTAGTCAACTAAGAAGTCTATATTTTTCGCATTTCACGACCGGCGTGGTGCAGTTTGCAACAAGCCAGAAGTGTCCGCGGAAGCCTCATTATGATTGCTCATCGGCAAACTAGGCTGGCCCACAAGCCGATCAGGGTGAACGAAAAACCATAAAGAGGCTCCCACAACCGCAAGCGCAGCTGCTGTGAAGAAAGCAGCATTCCAGCCAAAATGCACAGCCAGATAAGGTGTCAGCGACGCCGTCACGGCACCGCCAACCTGTGCGCCCATGTTCATAGCGCCAGAAACAGTACCGGAATTCTTGCCGGAGATATCCGCGCTGACTGCCCAGAAAGAGCTTTGTGCCAGATAGAGCGCACCCGCGCCTCCAGCCAAAATAATGCTTGCCAATTGCGCGCTGTGCGCATGTGAGCCCAGTACAAGAAAAACGGATGTAAGCAAGAGTCCAATAACGGGAAACGTGCAACGCCCTTTGCGCAAACCGTATCTGCGAGTAAGCCAGTCGGTAGCCAAACCTCCCAGGACGCAGCATACAGTCATGGCAAGAAATGGAATCATGGAATATAAAGCGCTCGATTTCAGATCAAGCTTGCGCACTTGCGCCAGGTAGATGAAGAACCAACTAAAGAAAATCCAGGCCACATAGCCAAAGGTGAAATAGCTCAGCGTCATGGCGATGACGTTTCGATCCGACACCAGGCTCCACCATGGCAAACTGACTCGACTAGCTGCTTCATGACCTGTCTCCGTCGGCAAGCCTTCGCGTATATACGCTAGCTCTTCTCCTGAAACCGACGGATGCTTTTCCGGAGTATCGCGAGACGCCAAATACCACACCGCACCTGCGATCACTCCAACTACCGCGCTGAACCAGAAGGAAGCGCGCCATCCATAGTGCTGAATGATCCAGTTGAGCAGCGGCGGCGTAAGCCCGGCACCTGCGCCGACTCCAGCAAAGATCCAGCCATTCGCCTTGCCGCGCTCAGCTACAGGAATCCACCGCGACACAAATTTATTCGAAGCCGGGTAGACCACCGCTTCGCCAGCGCCTAGAGCCACGCGAACTGCAATCAGCAACAGTAGTGCATGCGGCAGGCGTGGCGAGATAGCCGCGGTAAGTGCAGTAAACACTCCCCACCAAAGAACACCAAAGGCTAAGACATGGCGTGCACCAAAGCGGTCTGCTAACCAGCCAGCCACTAACTGAAAGCCTGCATAGCCGATCAGAAAAGCGCTGAACACCCAACCGAGATGCACATTGTCAATGCCAAGCTCGTGGCGAATGGAAGGCCCGGCAATTGAAATATTCGTGCGGTCAAGAAACGCAATGGCACTCAACACAAAGAGCCAAAAGATAAGAACAGCCCGTATGGGAATCTTGTGCAGCAAAGACATGCTTTCCTCTCGTTTACAGCCTTCCGAATTTCTTCACTGCTTCGACAATCGACCCCACCTGCTCAATCACCGCATACATGGAGTGCTCTTTGTAATCGAGCTGCCGCGCCAGCTCCAGCACTTTCAATGCCTCATCGCGCGGTACGATGACCACCCCATCCTGATCAGCGGTGATAATATCTCCTGCACGGATGCTCACGTTGTCGATAGTCACCGGGATATTCGAACCAGCAAAGCGATAATGACTCACCGATGTAGATGGAACGATGCCCGTGGCATAGACCGGGAAACCAATCTTCTTCAGGTAAGCTACGTCACGCACGCCACCATCGATGACCGCTCCAGCATATCCGCGAGCAGACATCGCCGTTCCCATCAACCCACCCATGCCTGCGATATCCGCACCGTCTTCGATGCTCATCACGTACACAGAATCTTTCACGCCCTGGTCGATGGCCGCCAGCATACCGTCCAAAGCATGCGGATCATGATTCTCTTCCTTTGCCAAACGTACCGTCACCGCAAAGCCCGCAAACTTGGTTGCAGCGGTAGCCTGCATACGATGCGAGAGATACATGCGCTTATGCGATAGCTGCTCAATTGCATCCGATACCGAGGCCACTTCCACATGGCGATACGCAGCTAGCAGCGCAGAAGGATCGCTGGCCAGCAGCGCCTCGTCAGACGACAGCGCATGCAAGGCAAGCAGGCAGCCTACTGTGAGTATCCCCACAAGGCTCACGCATGACAAAAGACCAATTCGTTTCACGAAAATACTTCTCCTGTTTTTCGGAAATACCCTGATTACCGAAAATACAGGGGAAAGCATACGAGCGTAAACCTCAGCCTGCGATTTTAGAGACTGTGTACTACATTATGAACCGGCATACAGCTGAAAGGCAGCCCAATAGAGCGGCTTGCGGTAGACACTGTCCGAGTGAATCAGAGAAAGCTTGGCAGCTCTCAGTGCAGCATCAGGCCGTTGACCGGCATCGAGCTCGCTGTACATACGGTCCATAAGCTGCGGTGTGGAAGCATCATTCGCCTCCCATAGTGCGCCGATCACGTTATGCGCTCCAGCACGCAGAAATGCCCAGGACAGACCTACTAATCCCTCACCCGCGTATGCGCGAAGCCCAGATCCATAGCACGCCGAAATCGTCACTAGATTCGCATGCAGCGGCTGATGCACAATGTCTCGCGCATAAAGCTTGAAATTGTCCGGGCTCTTGGCAGGCGGCGAAAGCACCACGGCAGAATCCAAGGGGCTTAAGCGACTCGCCGTCCCATGCGCGACAAAATGAATATAAGAGAATTGATCCGGCTTCGTTGCCGTATAAGCTGCCGGGATGGCTTCCGCCTGTGTAAGAACCGTCCGGCTATCCGGCAAAAAGTGCTTTTGAATACTGCTCACTTCAACGGCAGCATTTGGAAGAGCTTCATATTGCGTGCTCGGCGAAACCGGATTACCAATCAGCAGCAGCTTTTTCGTGCTATTCGTCGATGTGCGTGGATCGAAGCGCGAGAGCAGACGGATGGAGTTGGCATTGGTGACAGTGACATCCTCAATCCAGTAATGCGCTCCAGTTTTGTCAGGTGCAAGCAGAGTCTCAAAATTCAAACTATTCAGAGCACCGTCGGGGATAATAAATACTCGCGATCCTTTGGGAATCATCGAAGCAGCAGGAGCGACGAGAGCATTGTAAAGATAACGGCCACCTTCATTCTCCTGCCCTAACGGATCGCTCGATTTCAGAATGGCCTTCTGATACTTTTGCACACTTGATTCAATGTCCGCCTGCTTAGGAAGATCAAACAATCGCGTACGGCCAGGAGTCACTGCCCAGAGATACGACTTCAGCGGGCCAAGCGAATAGAATAGAATCGTAGCATCTAGTTTGCGGGCAATGGATAACCCATTCATAACTCCCTTTTGCGAGAAACCAGTTTCCGCGTTAGATAGTCCAAGGCCATCCTCTAATGTCCGCGCCCGTCCTATATCTAAAAGTTGTAAAGCTTCATTTGTTCTACGAGCCTTAATAAGATACTCGGCATAGTCTTGGTATAAAGTATCAGCATTTCCAAAGAATGGTAATTTTAGTTCTTCGTCTTTGACAGAATCCCTTTGTATTTCAAATGTATGAATTGATTTTCGGTACCAGAGCTCAGCCTGTTTCGCTTGGTATCTCTTCGAATAGAGATTTGCCAGCGCATTCTCAATCTTCCATTGATGTGACGGTATTCCTGATGCTTTCTGATAACCCTTCTCCAGGAAACGTTCTGCCTCTTGTTCATTGGACTGGCGACCAGCTATGAGCGCTTCAAGAAGTAAGGAGTCAACCTCCGTAGCCACATTTCCCTGTAATCGAGCCTCGCCAAGAGCTTTATCAATGTATGCCTTTGCAGTATCGAACTTTTCTGACTGAAAAAGAAGAAAAGCAAGTTGTGTGTGCGAATTTGCTATCCATCGCCAATCTTGGATATCTTGTGCAATTTTCAGCGAATCTCGATAACAATCTTCCGCCTTTGCTAGGTCACCTAACTGATTGAAAGATAGACCAGCATTCGTCAACCAGTTAGCTTGAGCACTCGCGTTCCCTAGCTCTTTGGCATTTTCTTCAGCTTGTTGAAAATAGGATAGTGCCTTCTCAAAATCCCCCAGGTTGTAATAAGCTGTCCCAATATCACCAAGAGCTGTACCTAGAATTACACGTGCTTGAATAGGTCGAGCTGCTTCAGTAGACATCTTCAACCAATCTAATGCTTCGTCGTTATGCTCCGTTTCCAAAGCTACCACGCCAATATTCAATAGATCTGTAGCTTCGAGAAATTTATCTCCTCGCCGACGAGCAAAAAGCAAACTTCTCTTAAATAATTCATAGGCTTTTGTATAACGTGAATAATGCCGTTCAATCAATCCTTCTGCTTGGAGCACATCCCCCTTTAAAGAAGAATCGTTAACGTCTGCAAGTTGTTGTGCTTCTCGTAGCTCAAATTCAGATTGTTGTGATCGCCCAAGCCGAGCGTATGCTAATCCACAGAGTATTTTTCTTTTAATTGCTATATCGCCAACTTCAGGAAAAGTTGCATTCGCGCTTAATAAAGCAAGTACATCCGAACTAAGCCCTCGGTACGTAAGTATTTCTGCTTCTAAGAGGCGAAACTTTATATCCCACTCCGTACTCTCCTTAGAGAGATTCTTGCGCGCCTTCTCTACCTCTTCCTGCGCAATAACGAAATTACCGCGTAGGAATTCACTGCGGATATTTTCAAAAACAGTTGCTGAATCCTCATGTACAGGAAAATGGCATCCAGACAAAACCAATATCACTAATAGAGCAGATACTACGATGGGGGAACAGTACTGCCTTGGGCTCCTCCTGAAGCTGCAGTCACTTGTCCTTTCACATTGCAACCCAACTCGGCTCGGATCATGGTGAGTCGTGTCGCACGGGGATGGATAATCAATTCTCCGAGAAAGATCCGCCCAAAATCTGGAACTTCCACAACGTGGCCAAATGACTCGCCAGGGATAACTCCATCTACCCTGTCCACTAGCGAGCATAATGCAAAGCCTTCTCCTTGATTACCTTGCCTGGAGGCCATCCACCCGTATCTCTCCATAGCCCATTTCGGTACATTTGGAGTTTCGGACAAAACACGCGACTGATTTTGGCCAATTTCAACGAATTTGGACCATTCTATTCCTTGCGCATGTGGATTGTCTTCCCGGCTAAGACTTCTTTCGCCACTATGAAGAGTCAGCAGCCTCGGATGCAATGAAAGATTTACATCACATCCAGCCACACGGAGTTTTTCAAAATGAGAACCCCCAAAAAACACTTTCGGTAAGCCACCATCTTCTGGATGCTCAACTGAGATCTGGGCTACAACCCGTTCAGCCTTCACAATCTCCAGAATGTTCAACCCCTCAATGACTGAAGTGACCAGAGTCGACCATGGACCATTCTTCTTGACGGTTTTACCGGAAACACGTGTATACGCAGCACGGCATGAAACGACCTCCTGGAAATTAAAAGCCTCGGTTCGCGTGTGTGCATATCCACCCACAACTGGCAACGACACCGATGCTTGCGAGGGAATTATTTTTTCAAACGGCTCTTCAATAAAACCGCCTAGCGAATTCGCATCTGAGTGAAAATGGTAGATCCTTTTAACGTCTTCTTGCATGGCTTCCTTCGTAACTGATTAATCTTAATTTTGGTTCTTCAAAACAAAGTGATATTTAGCAAGATCAGCACTGGCACCGGTTTGATCTCGATCAGGATTGCCTTGCACAAACAAGGTATAGCTGCCTTCGATCCTATCTATCGCAGGAACCCTGATCGACACAGTATCCTTCGCCTGTTGAGCAGAAATCTGCGTATGCCAGACCAATGAGCCAGAGGGGGAATACAGCGAGCAAGTATAACTCGAAAAACGGTCCCGTGTAGGAATATCTACGTTTAAAAGAAATGGTTGCCCGTCGCGCACTGTAGTCGCGGTCACTTCGCCCTCGCCTCGGCTGTTGCCCGCTACCAGCGAAACAACTGGTAATACCTGCGGCGCATGCAGCTCGGCAACCTGGCTTGAGAGGTGCGGGTAAACGACTATGTTCTGATACGCGATGACCAGCAGAGCCGCTGCAAGCGCAGGAATGGCAAATGCTGGTCTCCACAAGAAAGAGAGTGGCAATTTCTTGACCGTCTTAGAAACGGGCACCGCAACGAGCGCAGGCTTTGCCAGTTCGTTCTTCGCGAGATCGAGAAATGTTGCGGTTGCACGAAGGTCGAAGGCACATTCTTGACAATCAAAGAAGTGCTCCTCGAACTCGTCGCGCAATGCTGGCGGCAACTCATTCAGGACGTACTTCTCTACCGCCATGAGCTGGATTGCGCTTTGATGATCCATAGGATAAAAGCCTCAATGGAATAGTGACGGGACCGTAAAAACGTGTCACCTTCACATTCAAATCTTTTCAATATGGCCTGGTTTCACCTAAACGGCTGATATAGCTCGACTTAAATGACTGTTTTGCACGATGGATCAAAACTCGTAAATACTCCCTATTGATGCCCAATTCTGCACAAACCTCGTCCTTGTCGCGCTCCTCCAGCACAACGCCTTGCAGCAGTCGTCTATCCTTTTCGGGCATCTCGTTCAGGATTTGCCGAACCACATTTTCCATGTCCTTAGTTTGCAGAAGGCCGAGGGCATCTGGTCCTTTCTGGACAAAGGTAGTCTCCGCCTCGTCTTCAATTGTCGATTCGGTACGGCTCTTGGACCGATAGTGCTCAAGCAATACATGATTACAAACCGAGTTCACAAAGGCCCCCAATCGGTCAGCCTGCCTGAGCCCGCCCTCGGAACGCAACGATGCCAGAACACGCAGAAAAGTCTCCTGCTTGACATCTTCAATCGCTTCCTTGGAGTTCAAACGCGAGCGCAACTTAAGCCGAATCAGCTCACTGAAATAGCTCACGAAATGCTCTTCGGTTTGGGCATCTCCAGACCGCAGCCGTTCAAGATATGAGGCGTCGAACGCAAAAAATTGCAAGCACCGATCCTCCAAAGCATTTGGGCATGGGCCTAAGTGTACACCGCGGCTACATCATTGAGAACGAAGAAGTTAAACATTCTTATGCAAAGCGTAGCCGCTCGAAGCTATACGAAAGAAGGTGGACGATCCCCGGTTTCGACGCCAAACTTGAGATTCGGCATATCCCCCATGTGGAAGACAAACTTGCCACCTTGTGCAATTTCCTCATGAGAGAACCATGACCTGCTATGCGGATTGCCATTCCACGTCACGGATTGCACATAGGGCTTGCCCGGTCCATTACCAACTGTTTCCAGGACGAGTTCTTTACCGTTTCCAAGATCGATAGAGGCCCGGTCAAACAGCGGGCTGCCAATCACATAGTTGCCACTAACGGGATCGACAGCATAGAAACCCAGAGCGCTCAGAATGAACCAGGCCGACATCTGCCCGCAATCTTCGTTTCCGGCAAGACCATCGGGATCGTTGTGATACATCGTCTCCAGCAACGACCGTACGCGAGTCTGCATTTTATGCGGCACGCCAGCATAGGCATAGAGATAAGCCATGTGATGACATGGCTCATTTCCATGAGCGTATTGACCAACCAGGCCGGCAATATCCGGTGGAGCGTCAGGAGGCAGCTCCGAGCTTTGATTGAAGAGTTCATCCAGTTTCTTGAGGAAACCCTCCTCGCCACCAAATAGCGTCATGTAGTGATGCACGTCATGCTGATTCAGGAAAGTAGCCTGCCACGAATTGCTTTCAGTAAAGTCCCGCCACTCTTTGAAGTGCCCCATGCCACGAGGATCAAACGGCTCCGCCCACTTCCCGTCCTCATAGCGCCCGCGAACAAATTGCGTCGAGGAATCGAAGACGTTCTTATAATTCCTCGACCGTTCCACCAAATGTTTGTAGTCGTCTTCTGCTCCAGCGGCGAGTGCTAGGTGTGCGACTGACCAATCATCATGGCAATATTCAAGCGTCTTGCTGACTGCCTCCCACTCCTTATCACATGGAACATATCCAAGTTTGCGATATGCCACCAGGCCACGGTAGTCATCATCCATCGCGCGTTTTCTCCAAAGCTGATACGCCTTTGCATAATCAATGCCGGGAACCTTCTTGACATAGGCTTCGGCCAGCACCGAGTCGGAATGGTAGCCGATCATGCAGCCTGTTTCTACAGCCTGCAGCGGCCATACAGGCACACCATCTGGATCTTCCTCAGCCATGCGAATCAGGCTATTTGCCATGTCTGGCAGGCGTTCCCTTTGAATGAATGTGTAAAGCGGATGGAGAGCACGATACGTATCCCACAGCGAATACGTCGTGTAGTTCTTCTCACCTGCCGGTAAGGTGTGAACCTTGAGATCCGTACCACGATACTGCCCATCCACATCACTGAAGAGTGTTGGCGCAACTAACGAATGATAGAGCGCAGTGTAGAAAATCTTTTTGTGATCGAGATTCGGTGTTTCGATCTTGATCTTCGCTAGTTCCGTCTCCCAGGCATCACGGGCCGCAGAACGAACGGTTTCGAAGTCCCATGCAGGAATCTCACTCTCAAGATTCTTCAGCGCGTTCTCAGTGCTTACAGCCGAGAGCCCAACCTTCGCATAGATGACTTCTTTCTTCGCCGTCGGATAGCTGAGCACACACTTGAGCGATGTACCAGTTGCCTCATGCACAGCCGGCCCAAGGTGATTTGCACCGTCTACAATCTCGGCACTGGTAAAAGGCTGTGAGAATTGCACGGCAAAATAGATATATCGTCCCGGAGCCCACTCCTGTACACGGCGGCCACCTGTCACAGTGTTATTGCCAACAACGCGAAGCTCCGAGGATAAGACCTTTGTCGCGTCCGGCTCCGGTGATTTCTCGTCGCTGATGCCATGTGCCAGATCGAGAACGATGTGACTTGTTTTATCCGCCGGAAATGAATAGCGATGTAGGCCCGCGCGCGCAGTCGCTGTCAATTCCGCACGAATACCATAGTCCTTCAGCAAAACGGAGTAATAACCAGGTTCGGCATGTTCGTCATCATGGGAGAAACTCGATCTATAGCCAAGCTTGGTGTCGTCTGCCGGTCCTGGTTCGGTATGAACTTCGCCGGTCGCAGGCATCAGCAGCACATCCAGAAGATCTGCCCCACCCGTTCCGCTGAGATGCGTGTGGCTGAAGCCAAGAATAGATTTATCGCTGATGTGATAGCCAGAACAATGGTCCCATCCCACCGTGCCAGTATCGGGGCTCAGTTGCACCATGCCAAAAGGAACGGTCGCACCCGGATATGTATGCCCATGCCCGCCTGTGCCAATGAAAACATCGACAAACTGCGTCAGTCCCTTGCCTGCCGGGCCCTTTGCTGAGTGAGCAGCTCGCGATGCCCAGCTTTTTGAAGTAGCAAGTGCAAGGCTGGAAAGCGATGCAGTCTCAATAAATTCTCTACGAGTAAACTTCTGACGCATCCCGTGTTATCCCCTTCTTTGATTCATCATGAAATTAGACGGATCTGAGCAGCGCTGGTCGCTCTTCGCTCAGGCGGAGAATCAGCTCTCCGAATAATGAGTTCGCCCACGCAAACCAGGAGCGCGTAAAACGCGTGGCATCATTCTTATCGAATGACTCATGTATGAATCCAGTTCCGGCATGGGTAGCTTTCACCCATCGCAGACACTGGAGAATCTCTGCATCGTCCGTACTGGTCAGTGCGCGTATCAAAAGCGAAATAGGCCAGATCTGGTCGAGTCCGGTGTGCGGACTGCCAACACCCTCAACACTCCTTCCGCGGAAGAAATACGGATTCGCATCGCTCCACACTTTTGCGCGCGTGCGCAAATAGATTGGATCATTCAACGAGCAATACCTTAGATATGGAAGTCCCAACAAGCTCGGAACGTTCGCATCATCCATAAAGAGACGATTTCCAAACCCATCTACCTCATAGGCCCAGTATGCGTCAGCGCTCGATGAATCCATATGCCCATAAGCCGTCGCAGCAGCTTCCACCTCATCGGCCAGCGATTTGCATTCCTGCGCAAATGCCGCGTCCTTCATCAACGCTGTGGCCATCTCTGCGAGTTGTCGCAACGACACAACCGCAAACAGATTCGCGGGAATAAAGAACGGATAGATACAGGCATCATCAGAAGGCCGGAACATCGAATGGATCATCCCCATTGGCTTTGTGGGATTGCCATAACCATCAAGCATCAGGCTTTCCGTTGGTATTTCACTCGGACGTTGAAAGTGATAGCTACCGTGGCTGGTCTTTCTTTGCTGCTCATGGAAAGTCGCCACAAGCGATCGCATGGCTCGCTGCCACTCATCCCCAAACGGCGCAGCATCGCCGGTCTCATGCCAGTAGCCATGCGCCAGGCGAATGCAGTAGCACAAAGAATCGACTTCCCATTTGCGCTCGGCAACACCTGGACGCATCTCAGTCACATCACGCGCGGTCCAGGGCAGTTTCTTTGTCGATTGGCCGTCGAAGAAAAAAGCGTTTGCATAGGGATCGATAAGGATCGAACGGGCATGACGGCCAATCAGCCCACGAAAGAGTCCCCGTAGTGCCTCATCCTGCTTCGCCAGCCTGAGGTACGGCCACACCTGACAAGCCGAATCCCGAAGCCACATCGCATCGATATCGCCTGTCACCAGGAAGGCATCCGGCTGGCCGTTTACAGTACCAAAACGCACAGTGGTATCGAGCGTGTTTGGAAAACAATTGCCAAACATCCACGCCAATTCAGGATCGGCTATCTGGCGCTGAACGCGTGTAATAGTCTCCTCAACCGTGCGCGAAGTAAATTTACGCTGTCCAACCGGCGGGCGCTTCGTGGCGAAATTGGATGCCGATGCGCCTCGCGCAGTCACTGGAAACGCTGTCGCCGCTACGCCAAGTGCAATCGTCTTTACAAAATCTCTGCGACTCTCAATGCTCATGCCACTCGCACGTCCACTAACTTTTCAACCTCCCAACAGGACAATTGGTAACCTTTCCATTTCCTTAAATATATATGACGCTACGCTGCCCAACCTGCTCTTGATGCGGAATGGTGATACTTCTAGCTCGGTCAATGCGCTTTACGTCTCTATTGGCGCCAATCATGAGTAGAACCAGAGCGGCAAATGACCCAGTGAAGCTGCTTTTTAACGGCCAATCACAATGATTGAGAAACTATCAGCCACGGGAGTTGGACGAAATTCAAGCTCCTCTGACACTTTGCCAGTGCGAAGCCCATATTTGCTGCTAGCTAAGTAGATTCTGTCTTTTACCGGATCTATGGCAAAAGCGCGGGCCCCCAATTGAGTTTCAAGTTCCTGCACCAACGAGTAGTGCATCCCGGAGTCTTGCCTCAAAATACTAAGTGTCCCATTGTTACTTGTAGAAAAGAGCAGATGATTGTTCGAATCAAAAGCAAGCTCGCCAATTTGCAGGTTACCGCCTGTGACGGGTCGAATCTTACCTGTATTCGCATCCACCGCGATGACCATGTCATTCTCACACGCGGCGAGTATGGTCCGATGCACTTTGTCGAATGCAAGGCTAAACGGTCCTACGCACGGCTTAACAGCCCAAGACGCCGTGACCTTCATTGAAGATGCATCCAGGCGCGCGATCATGCCCGTACCGTTCATAGCTACAAATACTTCTCCCTCGCTATCAGACGCGACAGCAGAAGGCCTTCCAGGTACCGTGATCGTAGAGACTACTTCGTTCGATGCACTGTTAATAACAACTGCACTCTTCCCCCGCATGCTGAATGCAACAACCTTCTTCGTCAACAATTCAAATATCACATCATCGAAGTGAATACCTATAGGTATCGCTGTTGTAACTTTCAGTGTTGCACGATCAAAGACACGCACGACACCAGTTGCTCCATCCACCATATCTGTCACATAGCCATATCTACCTTGATCATCGAGGGCTATATCGCGTGCGTTTACCAGGCCTGTGATTTTCCCTGCTTCTTTACCTGTGTCAGTATCAATAACCGTTACCTGATCCGTACGCGGGATATAGAGCAGGTGATGCGAGGTATCTAGCAATAAGTGTCGCCAACCACCTTCACCGCCGACTTTCCATAATTCCTGGATGCGGTATGGAGCCTGAGGCGGTTTTGACCCGGCATATGCAAGTTGCATAAGAACTGACAGCGCTATTCCGCAAATACTAACAGCGCCGGAAATACAATTTTTAGCTTTAAATGAGATCATCGGAAACCGTGTAGTTTGGAGATTTTTTCCATGCGCAGCGACAACTGGAGAAGCTGCCACTGCGCATATGAAAAGAGGTTATTTGCTCTTATGGAATTGGAACGAGTCGCTCAGGTCGCCAATTGCAGGGCTATTGACCGGCACGTAAGGGTTCTCTTCACGGTTTTTTGGATTGGGCAGATTATCCCGGCTACGGCCCGTTAGAGGCTTTAGTCCCCAATTCTTTTCAATGAACTTAATGATGGATACATGGTCGCCATATTCATGCGTCACGTAACCACCTTTTGAGTAGGGTGACACGACAATCAGAGGAATGCGGGTGCCGTCGCCAAAGAAATCTACTGGTTGAATGTAACCCGAATCATAATATCCTCCACCTTCATCGAAGGTGATAAAGATTGCCGTGGAAGCCCAGAGCTTCGGATTGTCCTGCACCTGATCCACGATTTTCTTGACAAAGCCCTCAAACAAGTTGAGTTTCGATGAAGCTGGATGCCCGTCGTTGAAGCCACTCGGCTTTACGATGGAAACTGCCGGAAGATTGCTGGTAGCAATGTCCTCGTACAGCTCATTGGTGTCGTTGATGTGCGCTTCCCGCTTTGCAGGATCGGACATGATAGAAGTCGAATACTGAAACGGGTTGCAGATGTTGCAGTAAGCATCATAAGGATTGGCGCCCGTCGGATCAGTTACATAAAGATCCCAACCTTCGCCATAGTACTTAAAGGGAATGTTCTTCTCGAGCAGCGCATCGCCAATATGACGAACGCCTGTCGGCGGAATCGTATACGGCGAGTATTGGCTGGTGAGTGTGCCATCGCCGTTATATCCAGGATTGTAGTTGTTCACTAAATAATAGTGGCCTGCTTTGCAGTTTGGCTCGACCGGGCTATCAAGAGATTGAAGATAATTGACAACTGCAGGTACTCCCGGCTGACTAAGATCCCCGCAATTGACATAACTTCCGCCCGAATATCCGTCCTGATCGTAATAGTTGTTAGTCCCAGTTTGCGGATTCGGGTTTTCAATCTGTGCCACAGGAGGTTTGAGCGCTTTGCCCTTGCCATCGCTGTACCAGATGGAATCTGCATAACCGAACATAATGTGGTTTGCGCCTGTGCCGCCCATCACCGACTGATGGAAGTTGTCATTGATGGTGTAGTGCTCTGCCAGGTACTTGAAGTAAGGAGCGTCACCTTTTGCCATGTTATAGAAACCCATAGCTGTAGAGCCTTCCCCGGTAGAGGTGTCATTAAAGCTCGCTGGCTGCTTCGCGCCATTGCTGCCTGCGCCAACCGTCGTCTCGACCCAGGGAAAGAGGTCGCCTCGGCAGCCGCTGGAGTTGTGCGAAGTCGCATAATCCACATTGCAATCCAACTGCTGCCACATCTGGAAGAAGCGATGAACAGGGCTGGCGGTGTATGTATCGTAAGGTAGAGTCGAACCTGTAAGTTGAAATACGCCTTCACGCAGACTGGTAGCGTCCTGAATGCGCGTATCGACAACACCTTGCGAAAGACCCGTAGCACCAGTCAATAAATACTTGTTGTAGGACGCAGCTAAACCCTGATCGGCAAGCTCTGCTACTTCCAGCGTTTGGAACGGCGCAGGATTCGCATCGCTAGGTGCTGTAGGCGCACTGCCGGTCAGTGCTGGTGGAAGCGTGTTATAGATGCTTTTGAACTGTGGGCTGTTTGAATAAACACCATTCTCTGCCCATGTATTGTCCAAAGCCGAGTACTGTGCGGACCATGAATAGTTTGGGCCTGGCTTGCCATCTTCATCCACAATGCCCTTGGAAAGAAGATTTGAAATACGCTGGCCCTGCTTCGGTTTGTATGTCGCAAATACATGATCAAAGGTTCGATTTTCACCAATGATGACTATGACGTGCTTGATAGGGGTATGTGTCTCAGCTTCGGGCTGAGCATAAACACTTTGAGGAGAGGCCGCAAGCACTTGCAACGCAGCTAACATCACTGCGCCACACTTCAAAGTCCCGTTAGCAGGACTGAACGGTTGTTTCGTTTTCAAGGGAAACCTCCTGAGGGATGGGGGACGACATAGCCGCTACAACGGCACTCTATACAAGCGGCGACGACAGCCTAAAGGAGCAGCCGCTCCTCAGAGATCAAATATTGTTTAATTGATTAACAATTTCTGCATGGCTTCTGCTTTTGACAGCGGCAGGCACAATGAAGTCTCCTACCCTAAGCAAAATCATGATTGAATCATGGCTCATTCAAACAATGACTTTATATGGCCGCATCATTTCATTATCTTCATGTTCCAGAATGTGGCAGTGCCATACATAGAGAAACTCCTGCCCAGGCGTGACTTGAGCGCTTCGCGGCAGATCGAAGCGTTGAATCACGCGCGTAACATAGCCCGGGTAAGATTTAATCGTATCTTTCATCGCTGGCCGCTCGCTCCTCTCTGGAGGCATAGGTGGTCCTGAAAGCACCAGCTTTCCTGTCTGTTGATACGCCTGGACATCGAACGCCTGGCGATTCAGAACTTGAAATTGCACCAGATGAATGTGCAGCGGGTGTACATCTCCAGTGGTATTCGCAAATGACCATATCTCAGTTGTCCCTGCTTTGGGGTCTTCGGTAATTGGTTCATGCCAGCGGGCATTTCCCAGGAGACCAATCTCTACATAGCCATCCGATGGGCGCTCCTTTTCCGTTACCCAAAGCACACGCTCGCGTTCTGCTCGAGCTGGATCAAGCGGCTCAAACGGCACAAGTACATCAGGCAGCGAACTAGTGTCTTTACTCGAAAGCGACTTCGTCACTTTGAAGAGCATTACGTCCGGTGGAACGATCTGACCGCCCATAGTGTACGGAGCGGGTGCATCATTCACCATCGAAAAACATTTGCCCGCAAAGTCCGAGAAATCGACAACAATATCAAAACGCTCGCCAGGCGCAATCAGCAGATAATGCAGAGACAGCGGAGCCGGCAGCAATCCACCATCGGAACCAATCTGATGAAAGACCGGTACGTCGGGTGACTTATCCAGAACTCTCCCTGAAGCGTCAGCATGATAAAGCCGCAGATGATAAAAACGGGCATTCGACGCATTGAGCAAGCGAAAGCGATATTTCCTGGGCTCTACTTCAAGAAATGGCATCACCTTGCCATTTACACAGTTCATATCGCCAAAGAACTCCTGAACCCAGATCGGATGCGTGCCATGGACGGCCTTTGGATAAAAGAGAGCACCATCTTTATGGAAGAGGCGATCCTGAAGCATCAACGGAATCTCAAATTCACCTTTAGGCAAATTCAAAGCTTCCTCAGCTTCATCGCGAATCAGATAGAAACCCGCGAGGCCTGCGTAGATATTCAGCCTCGTGATTCCGAGACAATGATCGTGATACCAGAGAGTCGCTGCCGGCTGATCGTTGGGATAAACCGAAGGATGAGGATTGAACTTAGGCCCTACCTGTCCATGCGTTGTAAACCATGCTTCCGGATACCCATCGTCATCGGGCAAAACAGCGGCGCCGTGTATATGAGCTACATTGCGAACCTCCGGTAAGGATGATTCCGCGCCATGGATGCCGGTATCGATGGGGAGAAAGTGCTTATCGGGAAGTTTGCTTACCCATCGAATCAAAAGCGGTTTTCCGCTACGAACTTCAATCGTAGGACCAGGCCAGGTGCCGTTATATCCCCAGAGAGAGGTCGGAGGTAAATCGCGATGAACTTTCTGACGGCATTGCCTCATCTGGATTTCAATGACTTCTCCTGCGCTTCCAGTAGTCTGAATTTTTGCTGGAATTGGCAGCGGATCCACATAGCGAGCAAGGCTCACACCGCTTCTTACCGGCTCAGGCGATGCCATCGTCATGGCTGCCTGAGAAAACCCAGGCAGGCCTTTGGCGAGCGCTAATCCGGATGCCGTGTAAAAACTGTGCTTGAGAAGTTGGCGCCTGCTCAACATTCCTTAGGACCACTTCTGAAACTGGCTTGCGCCTGGAACAACGGCTGCAATCAAACACCCTCGACGTCTGTTTCAAGATGAAAATCTATTGTGGGCACAGTAGATTGGGCATGTTACAAAAAGATAAACTTGTTGCTGTTGCTAAATTTCAGACGAGCCTGCTACGCACGGTGAAAGCTGTCGTGGAAATCCAGTATTGCAGTGCAAAATCACTGAGTTCAGCATTTGTGCGGTAACCTAGATGAAGCGATTCGTACTAGTACAAAGCAATCCACACGTGAGTACAGGCACGTAGGAACGAAGTATCATGTCTGCATCTTCAGCAGACACCTGCCCGGATGGCGAAATCGGCAGACGCAGCGGACTTAAAATCCGCAGGGAGCAATCCCATGGGGGTTCAAGTCCCCCTCCGGGCACCATAGAAGCAATCGCGTAAAAACTTCCATTCGAAAATCCAAAAATGGAAAGTGGCCCCTCACTGGGATGTAAAACTAGCGGGCTATCCTTGCAGGATTTCTATGCACGCACCAAACAGGGACGTTTCGGATCGAAGCGCCAGTTCGGCACTAGAAATTGCATGGCCGCCGCATCATCGCGCGCTCCCAGACTGGCCTTCTGATAAAGCTTGTGAGCCTGCTCGATCTGTTCCATATCGAGTTC
>Ga0137415_10000928_pt1 | contig 28801 bp, 24 predicted proteins | sample CZODoug3_1_1_16f_FD_183082 | JGI IMG/M metagenome (GOLD analysis project Ga0137415, IMG submission 183082) | Vadose zone soil fungal communities from Angelo Coast Range Reserve, California, USA - CZODoug3_1_1_16fungal (Hybrid Assembly) | ecosystem: Environmental > Terrestrial > Soil > Vadose...
GGCATGCTCTTGAGCATGTAGCCGCGGGCTCCCGCCTCCAGCGCGCGCTGGATTTCCACGTCGCCTTCGAAGGTCGTCAGCATAATGATGCGTGCCTCGGGGAATTCCGCGCGGACGGCTATCATCGCGTCGATGCCACTCTTGTCCGGAAGCCTGAGGTCCATGAGAGTTACGTCTGGCTTATGCTTCCTGAATAGCTGAATGCCTTCCTGTGCGTTGGGCGCTCGAGCTATCAGCACCATGTCCGGCTGATTGTTGATGATTGCGGCAAGGCCCTCCTGAAGCAGCGGATGGTCGTCCACGCTGAAAACGCGAATTCGCATGGGCTCACTCATCCAACGTGCTCGCTTTCGAGGGGTGAGCCAGTTCCTTTCGTTTTTCGCGGGCGCAGTCGCGAGAGCCATGTCGCGGGACGGTCGGAGTCTCGAGGAATATACGCAATATGACTGGGGACGGATAGTTCAATCTCCATCCCCGCCGACACACGGCTCAAAATCCTCAGTTTCGCGCCAATTCTTTCCGTTCGCTCGCGCATTCCCGACAAGCCCCAGTGGCCATCGCGGGTGGATTGCAGTACGTCGCCAGAGATCCCGCAACCGTCGTCACGCACAAGAAGCTTCAATTGATCGGCCGCGTATTCGAGTTCGACTTCAATTTCGTTCGCGCCCGAATGACGGAATGCGTTCGCCAGTGCTTCGCGGCCGATGAGATAGACCTCGTCGCCAATCGCCGGCCGTAACGGTCGCGGTACTCCCTCAACAATCACGCGAAAACGGGCTGGCTTCGTGACGGCGAGCTCTTGCTGAATCCGCGAAAATGCCTGCTCCAAATCCTGAGAGCCACAACTGGATGACCGCAAGCCTTGCACCGTATTCCGGCCTTCTTCAATAGCGCGCCCCATCATATCAAGTACGCGAGCCACGAGCGGCTTGGCAGGTGAATCGACGGCCAGCTGATCATTCGCGACGTGAAGTTGCATTGAGGCGCTGAGGAAATCCTGCAAAAGAGTGTCGTGCAATTCCTGCGCAATGCGTGTGCGTTCCGCGAGCCTTTCTTCAAGGCGAAGGCTTAGTTCCTGGGCCACTCTGTGCATCCTTACGCGAAATAGTGTTACTACCGCGAGTGCCAAAGCGGAGGCGATGCCTAGTTGAAACCACCAGGTCTGCCAAAAGACCGGCCGGCCCTTCGTGATTGCCACGACGATCACTCCGGCACCTTCGCTCGGCAGAACGTCCATTGTCGCCCGCGGGCGATATCCCCGATCTACGAGTAGGGCGGCATATTCTGTCCCAAAATGTGTTGAGTTTCTCCACTTCGAATCCGCTTGAACTATCGTGAAGGGCTGGTCAGCGAGCGGTTGCACCCACCAAGGTCCCCATCGGGCATAAAGAACGATTTGCTGTCCGGGGCGAGCGCCAATTACGCGCCCTTCGATAACGTCAATCTTATCGGGACCGCCCTCTGCTGCGGGTGGGCGCCTGGTGAATTCGATTGTGGGTCCTGGAATGCTGTGCCTTGATCGACACCCGCTCAAAAGGATGCAGAAGAACAAGAGAAGAGCTTTTTTTCGGGCAAGACTGTCTGCGGCTGCACGCGTGGCCCTTTTCCGCTTCCGCCGGTCGAGACGACGAGAGCAAACTCGTTTGCGGCAGGGGTCGAAACGGGTCAACTTTATCCTCGGCGGCGCGGTATCTTCCGTCCGCTCACAACGTGGAACCCGCCCATTTCTTGGGATCTACTCCATCGTACAACCGTGACGCGGCATTTGCCAGTTTCCAGCAGTAGGCGGGAAGCTTCAAGTCCGCCACGGATGGATGTTCCTGCCTACCATGATGGAGGTACGCGGCAGGATGCCTTCAGTGGTAGCGAAAAACCATTCCATCTCGTGATGCGCCGTCTGTCCTCCATCGCGCAAAGTACCACAATGGGCGCCATTAAATTTTCGGATCGAACGTGGGCATATCTGGTGGGGAACAACAAGGTGAATAATCAACCAGCGGTGCCGATGCTAGTGAGCATGCCCGCGACCCCCAATACTTCGGCGGGTCTTTGCCTTGAGTCCCTCCAAGCCACGACCAAAGCCAGCAGCCAGGCAGAAAAAAACCCAAGAGGAGTGCAATCATGAAATCGCCATCCCTGGTAGATTGGTATCACATCCTGCGAGCCCACCATCAGTGGACCGTGTTCCAAGCGATTCGATATGCCCTGTGGCTGGCGCGCTAGGCACTTCTTTCTGACTGCGCGGCCGGCGCGTGGAGCGCGGCTATGACCGCCTGGCGTCCAACGGCTCCGCGCGATGACCGTCAGAGCTTATTCAGTCCGTCGAAGGCAGCGACTTTGTAAGCTTTGGCAAGCGCCGGATAGTTGAAACCGTGTCGTGGAGAAGCGCCCGAACCAACGAAATCGCTAGTCCTCATCGCTCATGTCGCCGGTCTCCGCTTGAAGAGGATTGGCAGAATTGATCACATACTGTTGATGATCGACGGTGAATACCCTTCGCCCGTAAATCTTTACCTCCACAGACGTCTCGTCACGGAAAGGGAGCCAAAAACCATCGATTCTTTGATATTGCCGAACAAAGTCAGCCCGATTGATCCAGAAAGACGGCTTTTTAGCAGGATGGCCGGCGATTTTCACAATCGCAAAGTCCTGGGCATCGATCCAAATTTTCCCTTCGAACAGATACTTCTCTTTGCTTCTCGGAGCGGCCTCGAGAACAAAGCAATGATACGGGCCGATGTCGTCTTCGCCGGACAGTGCAAACGTGTAGTTCGCGGTGGTGATCGCACTGTTACGATGCTCCCGGCCGGAAGACGTCTCGCCCTCGCTCTGGATCAGGCGATCAAACACCAGGTGACGCACGATCCCCGATCCTTTTTCGGAGGTCTTGTTGAACGTTTTCTTGTCAGGCGCCTGGTAGTCCACACGCACTACCGCTTGCGCGGCCAATTTCCCCTCAGAATTTCTGATCTCGTACGTTCGGACCGCCGAGTACCGTCGCAACTGTTCGCTTCTCAACCGGTTACGTTCCAGCATTCTTGCAACAATCTCATCGCCCGTTAGACCCGCTGGAGAACTGTAGGTCAACCGGGCGTCCTCCGGCGTGGCCTGGCTGCCGAAACTCTGGCCTTGCGCAATCGACATTGCCGAAGTCGATCCCAAGACAAAAGCGATCGCGACCAGTTTTCCAAATCGTCCAACTTGAATTGCCATAACTAGAAGCCACTCCTTTCTCTCCGTGACCACTTCCCCGGTTCCCCGCGGCCCATTCAGTCAGCGAAACTGAGAATGAAGCCATCCACCCGCCGCTGGAACCCAGTGAACCTGCCAAAAAATGGCGAAGTCACGTTGCTGTACACTTCGCGAAAATTGCCATGGTTCGTGAGATTGATTGAATACAGGCCGACGCGAACTTTGTGCCGGCTCCCGTGCTCCATGAAAGGCAAATGTAGATGAAAATCTCTATAGACCTGCGCATCGGCGGAAAAGAAAGTCGGGAAGCGCGAGCCATTGGGCAACCCTGCATAGTCCTGAAGCACATCGACATTGGAGTATGGAAAGCCGGTGTGCACGTCAACAACAGGACTCACCGTCAGCGACCACGGTAGGTGGAACACCCCCCAACTGACCACGCGATTAGGCACGTCCGAAGGCAGAATGCCTGAAACATCGGGCCGGATCACAGGTTGCTCGAAGGCAAGGAAAACGCTGGACACCGTGTTCAGATCACCGCGGGCCCGGCTCCAGATGTAGGAGACATTCAAGTCGGCATGCTGAACAGGCCGGAAATGCAGAGTGGCCTCGAATTCGTGATAGTTCGCCCGGCCGGTATGGAAGAGGCCCAGCAAGCCCGCAGTTCCGAACACGCCTGGGACGGGATTCACGATGAACATGTCACGCGTCTGGCTGTAGATATAGCTAAGGCGAACGACCGCGTTTGCCCACAATTGACGGTCGACTTCGACATTGCTGACGAAACTGCGAGGACTGGTGTCGGGCCCTGACCGCACTCGCGATGCAAGCGGCCCGGCGCCATTTCCCACGTAAGCGTTGTAATAAGAAGCGGGTGTTCCAATGAGTTTCCCGGTTCCGTCAAAAAAGCTCACGGTCCGCTGCGGATTGTGAACGAAGTCCGCTTCCAGCAAAGAAACGCGGTCATAGAACAGTCCAGCCCCGGCGCGAAAGACAGTTTTCTGGTCTTTCCTCGGAGAATAGGCAAAGCCCACGCGCGGCGCGAAGGCCGCGGCCCGCCCCACGGTTTCGCTGGTCAGCCGCCCTCCCACGTCGATCGACAAGCGGTCGTTCACCATCCACCGATCCTGGACGAATTCTTCTACATCCGTGGCTGAAGCGCTTAGCGGCCCGTTGCCCGTGAAGCTGATCTCCTCCGCAAGCGTCCCGTCCTCTCTCAGCAGTTGAACCGGGTGCGACAAGCTATTGCCGCGATAAGACCGATGCGTCACATCCATACCAATTTTCAGCTCATGCCGGCCAAGCCATTTTTTGGGCGCAAACTGAAATGTTGGGTACGCTTCAAATTGGTTGGCAGTTCTCGTCCAGGAGTTAAAGAAGTTGCCGTCCCAGCCTTCGGGATTGACCAGCATGTCCGCCGGTCCTTGCCCGTGGGCGTTGCTATTAAACCGCGTATAGCGCAATGCAATCCTAAGCAAAGCTCCTGAGCGAAAGCTGTAAAGGTCGGAGATTCCTGCCGAGACGCCTTTCTGGTTGTAATCCGACGACGCGGTCTGCGGCACGAGCGCTGTAATATTCGCGAACTGCGTGCGCATCGGAAAGACATTCACGTCGGCGTTGAATACATGCCGCGGAGATACGATCGCTTGAACGCGAGTAAACGAATTGAAACCTTGAGATTTGATTTCGTTGTTGGGCCATGCCAGGCCGCGCACCGGGTCTCTTCTCACGTCGTACTCGAATACTTCAGAAAAGTTCACTTTGCCTTCGCCAATGGGGCCTCCAAACGACACCCGCGGTGTGGCTTGAGAAACTCCCACGAAGTGACCGTTCTTGCCGCGCAGGCTGACGTTGAAGTCTTTCACCTTGTAGAACCAGTCGCTCGGAGGTGGCGTGGTTTCTATGGTCGTCAACCCGCCGGAAAAACCCCCGTTCTCAGCGCTGAACGGAGTCTTGTCGACGCTAACCGTCTGAATCGCATCAATTGGCACTGGGATCGAGAACGAACCCGTCACAGGATCGACGGTTTTCGCGGAATCCACTTGCAGCATTCCCTGATTCTCGGACGTGCCCCTGACACTCAGTTTCCCGTCAAGCGTGCGGATCACACCCGGAACTATAGGCAGCGCGTCCCGGAACTTCTGCTGGGCTAGTGGCAACGTATCCAACTGCGTGTTGTTGACGGTTGAAGCAGGGGAAGAAGTTTCCGTCGAAAGATTTGCGGCCTGCTCCTTGACTTCCACCTTTTCCACTACCGTGTCGAGAGCGAGCGTGATGTCGACCACAGACGTTTGATTCGCGCCAAGCGAAATCGTTTCTGCAAACGCCTTGAAGCCTTGTTGGTTCACGCGAAGGGTATATACGCCTCCGGCCAACTGCGTAAATTCGTAGAGTCCTGCGGAGTCAGTGAACGTCGCAAGAGGCTGCAAGTCCCGAGGGCCCTTCGCCAACTCCACGCGAATACCTTCAAGGGGATTTGGTTCCCCCTGCTGGCTGAGCACCGTCACGGCGCCTCGAATCGTCCCGTTCGGGGATTGCGGTAATTCTTGCGGCGCTGTCTGAGCGCGCACCGCACCTGCGGCAACGCCGAGGGCCAGAACCAGCAAAACGCAGAGCGTGCGGTTGCGCTTGGAGGTCGCCCGCGATCTATGTAGCTCCAAGAGGGGCATACACCCAGGTCCCTTTCATCCCATTCCCGGCCACCCTCCCACACTCCTGCTGGAACGGGGAAGCATCGGCCATCGAAACCCGTCATTAAACGACCGCTCTCCCTCTTTCGTAAAATGTCTGATGCCTGGGGACGCCAGAACGACACATACAATCAATGTGCTCGCAATTTGAATCGCTGGCATGGAGACTTACGAGCGGATTCATTAGAGGCAAATCATTTGTTACAGACTCTACCTTTGCACACTCCGGCCGAAAGCGTGCTCCCGAGTCTCCGCAGCAAGCCCCGGTCACTTTCCCAGCAGCACGCGGAGTCATTGCCGGGACATTTTTGCGACGAGGGCTGGGACCGCGCGGCGTGGAATCAAACGCTGCGCGAAAACGCTGAGTTTATTTACAAAACCGGGAATCACGAGCCCGCCGCCGTTTGCCAGCGATTCCAACGCTTCACCTACCACATCCTCGGGCGCTTGATAAACGAAGCCGAACTTTCGATTACCGTTTTTGGCTTCTCCTCCGTGCCTGTGGGGGAGAATACGGCCTGGGCAGAGCGTGACCACGCTTACTCTGCTTGATCGGAGTTCTTCCTGAAGCCCCAAAGAGAAATTTGTTAGAAACGATTTCGTCGCTGAATACAGGCTGGCATAAGGAACCGGCTGAAAGCCTGCCGCAGACGAGACGTTAATGATTCCGGCATGAGGGTGCTCCATCAACGAGGGCAAAAGCGAATACGTCAGTTCAACCACGGCATCGTTGTTCAGCCGGACCATTTCCATCTGTCTCTGCAATGTTAGTGTCTGGAACTCCCCTCGAACGCCGAAGCCCGCATTGTTGACAAGCAGGTTTACATCAAGTTTCCGATCACGGACTTCCTGAGCGAGACGCGGACCTGCGGATGGAGAAGCAAGGTCAAATTCGAGCACCTCGGCGATTATTCGGAGAGATCCCTGCAACTCTTTCGCCAGGTCTTCCAGCTTATCTCTCGACCTGGCTACGAGAATCACATTCTGTCCGCGGGCTGCCAGCGCATGAGCAAACACCCTTCCCAGCCCTTGAGAGGCGCCAGTGACGAGAGCGAAGCTGGGATTCTTCATGTCCGGACACTCAGTATGATTTGCCTATCTTCCGAATTTAGATATTTGGACGCAGCAAAAAGATACAAGTTTTGCGCGCGTCCTTCGCCTACTCTTCGCGGGGCCATTGGTCCGACCGGGCGGAATGACCTTCCCTCAAATTTTTTGTGCCTCTTTGCCTTGATCGAGAATCAAATCACGCGTACCCAGAAGTGCGAATAGATACTTTTCGGCCGTCCGGCTCGGCTAGCTGGAGGCCAAGAAGGAAGGGAGATAGAATGTCCGAATTGCAGCAGTTCCCTACTCTACCAACTCAGCCGTTCCGGCTCGACGTCCCGCTCCACGAGCTACTGCAACAACCTTCGCACGATCCGTCGCCTCACCCGCCGGAGTTGAGGAAAGCCAAGACGTTGCCTGAAGCGGTGTTCCCTCAATATCCGGACTTGTTCCACGATGTAGACGACGAGGATATCGCCGCGCACGAGGCCGTGGTTAGTACCGGCAAGCGTCACTGGCCAGCTTCCAAGATCCTGAAGACCATGAAAGGCTGGATGTTTCCTTACTTCAAGTCACGAGTTCTTCCAGGAGACTTCCAGCCGATCATCGCCTACCTCTTCACCGAATGGAAATGCAATCTCGATTGTCATTACTGCTGGTCCTATGACAATCGGGTGAAAGGCATGACCGAAGACACCGCCCGGCGCGCGATCGACTGGCTCGAATCCACGCCGTGCCGCGTGCTTGCACCCACTGGTGGCGAGCCGCTCCTGCGCCCCGACTTTGTTCATAAAGTCGTTTACTACGCGGCAAAGAAAGATTTCTGGGTCTACCTCGCCACGAACGCGCGCCTTCTGCGGCCCGAAGTAACCGACCGACTGGCCGACGCTGGAATCGCGACCATCAATTTCGCCGTAGACACCATTAAGGAAAAGCCCGGTTTGCCCAAAGCGCTCGAGCACGTGCGCTCGAATTTCGATTATCTCGTCAAACGTCAGTACCGCTACGGCTATACCATGTTTTTCAATACCAACATCTGTCGCACAAACATCGAGGACGTGAAAGAGCTCGCGAAAATCGCGCACGACAACGGCATCTCCATCACCTTCCATATCAACGAAGCGCCCATGATGGAGCAGGATCACTTCAAGCATTTGCATGAGAACGACACCTACATTCGCCCGCAAGACTTCCCGGTCGTCGACGACCTGCTGGACTGGCTCATCGACAAACAGCGCCAGGGCTGGAAGATGGTCGATTCGATTCCCCGGTTGCAGAACATGAAAGGCTTCATGCGCGGTGTCGGCGAGCACTGGGGATGCCGCGCCGGACAGAACTGGTTGATCATCCGAACGGATGGAACTCTTGCCCCGTGCTTCCCCATGTACAACGCGAAGTTCGATTGGGGCACGGTCGAGAATCAGAAATTCGACCTAAAGCAACTCGCGGAGATGAAGCAAGGCTGTGAGCCGCAATGTTTTTCAACGCTCGGCTATAACGTCGCCTACTGCTACAGCGCTGCTCGCGTCATGAAGTGGCTATGGAAACAGGCGATGAACGGCTTCCAGGGCGTTACCGGCAGCTTCGAGTAAGCCGCGGAACCCAACACAGGAAGTGTTGCAATGGGGATTCGTTCCCCGGGAGGTGATTTGTGTCCGCAGGATTGGCGCCAGCACTAACAGCCTATCGCTCGAACGAGGGTTCGTTTGAGGCGTACAAGCGAGAACAATCCCGCATTGCTCGGCGAAGGCTCTATCCGCTGACGGCTTTCTACACAACCTACTCGTTGATCGTGGCGCTGCTCGGCCTACGCAGCGGGCACCCGTGGATCGGAATAGCTTTTTATCTGGCGGGCATCCCGGTGTGGAGCCTGGTGGAGTATCTCTTTCATCGTTACGTTCTCCACGGCCGCTTTCCTCCGGGTCAAGGCTTGATTCGCCGCTTTCTTCATGAGCGGCTTGACCCTCTTCATTGGGAACACCATGAGAGGCCTTTTGACGGCTGGCACATCAGCGGTGAGTTGAAGGATATCCTGCCGCTCTTTGCGGTGGCCGCGCCCTTCAGCTTTCTTTTTCCCGTCTACACTCTGCCCGCCCTGCTTGCGGGTGTCGTGCAAAGCTATGTTGGCGAAGAGTGGCTCCATTATTTCCTGCATTTCGGAAAGTCTCGGATTCGCCTCTTCCGGCATCTCAAGCGATACCATCTGTATCATCACAGCCCCCGCGGAATGGAAAAGGGCTACGGAATCACCAGCGGAGTTTGGGATGTTGTGTTCCATACCCGGTATCCAAGGCCAGTTCGCGAACTGCTCTCTGAAAAGAGCCGCGGCGCTCGCCCCGGGAAGATGACGCGCTCCGAGGCTTCAAGACTCTTCCGCGAGAGATTCGAGAAACCATGACTTGCAGCGCAGGCCTTGTTGCTGATGCGCCGGAGTCACGCCGCGAGGCTCCACCTTTCGAGCGGCACAAATATTCTCGCGGATTGGCATTGAGGGAAGGACCGTGCGTGGATAGCCAGGCCCAAGTGGGTGCCTCGGCCGGTCCGCGAAAGGTTGCACTGCACGCCAGAGAGTCCGAAGCTGCGATGAAAGAGGCGGTACTGAGTGACGAACCGGCCCGCTATTCGCGACCCAGCCCTCCAAAGTCAACGCCAGTGCTTGTCCAGCATGGCCCCAAGACACTCGAAATGAATATCACCGGCAATCACATGCTGCTGGCACTGGTGATTGCCTTTTGCTTGGCAGGGCCACTGGCATGGGCGTTTGTGAGGTACTGGCTGTTCGCGCTATAGGGAGAGGCAAACGCGAATCTTCCGGAGACCAGGGGTTTCGCGTGGATTCGGCTTCCTAGAGGTGGATGATTCCGCGGCGCAGACCAATCGCTACGGCCTGAGTGCGATCACTTGCCCCGAGTTTCTCTATGATGTGCTTGATGTGAACCTTTACTGTCGCTTCAGTGATGAAGAGCTTTTCCGCAATGTCTCGATTCCGGTTTCCCCCGGCAATTTGACTGAGGACCTCTATCTCACGGTCAGTCAGGGCCTCGTCGCTAATGTGCTCAGCTAGCTGTGCTGCGACCTGCAAAGGAATCCGCTTTTCCCCGGCGTGAACTTGGCGGATCACCTCAACCAATTCCTTCGGAGGCATGCTCTTGAGCATGTAGCCGCGGGCTCCCGCCTCCAGCGCGCGCTGGATTTCCACGTCGCCTTCGAAGGTCGTCAGCATAATGATGCGCGCCTCGGGGAATTCCGAGCGGATGGCTATCATCGCGTCGATGCCGCTCTTGTCCGGAAGCCTGAGGTCCATGAGAGTCACGTCTGGCTTATGCTTCCGAAATTGGTGAATGGCTTCCTGTGCATTTGAAGCCTGCGCAACTAACAGCATGTAAGGTTGATTGTTGATCACCCCGGCGAGGCCCTCGCGCAATAGTGGATGATCGTCTACGCTGAGGATCCGGATCTGAGCCTCTTTGGTCATCGAACCTGCTCGCTTCCGCATGGTGCTTTTTCGTTTCGCTTTTTTCCGCGATAGGGTCCGGATAACAATCCAGCGGTACGATCATTCGGCTGAAGCTCAAAGGCGATTTCGCCGGCCACCGACAGCTCGACCTCTGTACCTGCCCCCACGCGGCTTAAAACTCTGAATTTCGCCCCCATTCTTTGCGCGCGCTCGCGCATGCCTGACAAGCCCCAGTGGCCATCGCGTCCCGAACGCAGCACTTGAGTATCGATCCCGCAGCCGTTATCGCGAATCAAGACCCGCAAGGACTTAACAGCGTACTCAAGTTCAACTTCGATTTCGCTCGCGCGGGAGTGGCGAACGGCGTTTATCAGCGCTTCTCGACCGATTAGATAAATTTCATCGTGGGTAGCAGGGTGCAACGGCCGAGGCACGCCCCCAACAATGAACCGAAAGCCAGTCTTGCTGACTTCCCTCTGGACGGCGAGCTCCTCGTAGCTTTGTAGGAATGCCCGTTTTAGATCCTGAGAACTCTGGTTGGACGGGCGGAGGCTCCGAATGGCGTCCCTACCATCGTCGATAACGTGCGCCAACAGATCGAGAACGCGTCGTACCCGCGGTTTTGCCGTCGAGTCCGCCGGCAATTGCTCATCCACGACATGAAGCTGCATGGAGGCGCTTAAAAGGCCTTGCAAAAGCGTGTCGTGCAAATCTTGAGCGATGCGCGCTCGTTCTGAAAGTCGCTCCTTGAATTGCAAGTCCAGGCGGGCCATCATCTGCCGGCCACGCCACTGATAGCGCGCCCACACAATGCACGCGAGCACCGCGGCACACATTAAGAGGAACCATCTGGTCTGGGTTTGCTGAGCGAACTCTTTGGAGGTTTCAGGTACTCCCCATAAACAAATCATTCCGAGGAGCAATGCGAGCAAAAGCGGAACAAACGAGAGACGTACTGATTCTTTGAGTGCAACTGACTGAGGCTGCATGAGAATTGCGGCGCTCTTTTCCATTGGTTCACCCCTAAGTCCAGCCTTTAAAAAACTATCGGTGGATACTGCCAGCGTCCTGCCAGGCAGTCTTGGACGAATCAGCTGTGATTGGAACGTTCTTGCTTCAATGGTGGGGTACGCTACCAGGGAAAAATGCCGCCTACCGCCATTCGGAGGCCAGCGCTCTCAACGAGTCATCAAGTGTGGGACAGACGTTCAGCCCTCTCGCGGGTCACGGAATCCGCGACTGACTTGAGATCTGTGCTGATCTGCGTTGGAGCCGGGCTCACCGTGCCTTCCAACGCGCGACGCTCGGGGACACGCCCGTCAGTCGATGGAAGTGGCGTGCGAGGTGGCTCTGGTCAGAAAAACCTGTCGCCAGTGCAATTTCGGACAGAGGCAGTTGCGTCTCTCGCAGCATGTGCTCGACATGTTCCAGCCGTCGGCGTAGTAAATAACCGTGCGGGGGCATCCCCACTGATTCGTGGAACGCGCGCGCAAAATGTTGCGTGGAAAGCCCGGACATGGCAGCCAGGGCAGCGAGGCCAATTTTCTGGCTGAGATTCGATTCGATGTAGTCGCAGATGCGGCGCGTAAGTCCTGGTGGTAGTCCGCCACGGCTGGGTGCTGGCGACTCGGCTACAGGCAATCGGCCAAGAGTGCTAATTCGTGCCCGGGAGTGGGCAACTGCTTCCCCCCAGCTACGCGCTACCCTAGATCTGTTGAGCGGCGGCGTAAGCAACACGCTCCACCGCCGCCCCTCAATACCCGCGCCCATCAACCGAACGGGAATGTCCTGCCCGTCATTTCGACGGAAGAGCGAAGCGTCATACGCGAAGAACATTGACAAATGCATTCCGTCCGCCAGCCTCTTGTCACTCAGCGCAAAAACTTCGCGAGCGACTCGATCGGCGCCAAGGATAAGCTGGTCATTGTCGACAGCGAGAAGCAATCCGGCGCCGTAATCGTCCGACGGGGCAGCCGCAATGGTCCACGCGTAGCGAAAATACTCGCGAAACATGCGTTCCTCGATCGCTCGGGCGGAGACTATCGTTGTCTCGAGAACCAATGGGAACGGTCGATTGTCGCCTTCCCGATCCACTCGGGAAACATCCAGGACAGCAGCCAATTGGCCGTGCGGGTCAAAAATGGGCGCGCCGGCACAGCTTAACTGTGTGTGCCGGCTGCGAAAGTGCTGGCCGCAATGCACAAGAATCGGCCGTTGATCCGTAATGCATGTACCAATGCCGTTGGTCCCTTCCGCTTGCTCCGACCACACTCCCCCAAGCCAGATGCCCCATTTCTTGAACTCTTCGGCCCTGGCCTCATCTCCGCGGTGATGAACCGCAACTCCGTCACTGTTGCACAGCAGAACGACGTACGCTTGCTGGCGGACGACCGCATAAAGCCGGTCCATCTCGTCCTGGGCCTGAACGAGTATGTTGGCCACGGGTTCCCGGGAAACCTTCAGTTCGCCTTGCGTAACGACGTGGGGTGTCGAGCGGCTCTTTGCGTCCACACGGTAGTCGACCTGACACCGCCGCCACGAGTCAGATATTTCCTTGGGCTCGGACAGCAGGCTCTCCCTGTTGACTACCGAATCGACGCAGTCGCCGTGAGATAATTTCTTGCTTGAACGGCCGAGGTGATGTTGAGCTGCTGTGGCCATGGCGCTTCCAATTTCACACAGACAAGATTTGCGTGGAAAGGCCTCGTTTCGTCCCGGGCCCACAGTACAAGCGGCAAACCTCACCGCTGGAGACTAGGAATAAGGTACTCCGGCTGCCTCACTCATTCAAGTTAGTGAACTTCCTTGCCTCGGCTTGCGGAACTCAAGACCATCACCCAGCCCACGCCGGTAAATGGGAAACAGGGCCGCCCCTTGACGCTTAGCGTCCCTTGGCGTGTTCCCCTCTGAGCGCCATGCAAGTCGAGGACGCCTTGGCAATGAGCTGCCCGCCTTCATCCGTGATTTCACACTCCACGTACCCGAGACTGCGCCCCCGGCGCACCACTCTGCCCTCGGCCTTCAAATTAGCCTCCCACACGGGCCTGAAGAAATTGATCTTCAATTCCACGGTTGTGAAGGTTTCCTCCGGCGCAAGTGTGCTCGCGAACGCCATTCCCATCGCGGCGTCCCCAATGTCGCAAAGAATTCCGCCGTGCAGCGTGCCCATCGGGTTTGCATGCCTTGGTCCGGCTGCCAACGTGACTATGGCGCGTCCATCGGCAATCTCTTTCGCTTCAAATCCAATCAGCCGCGCCACGGGAACATCGTTTGTTTTCGCTCTAGTCCTAAAATCAGCTTTCAAGGGAATCTCCGGCGCACTCATGACTTTCCCGCCTGCTTCTTTGATTTCTTCGCGCGAATGTTCGTTTCGAGATACTCCTCCAGGTGACGGCAGGCCAAATCAAGGGCGCCGTCCCTCCGTTGCAGACGGCTCACCATCAAGCCACCTTCGAGTGTATTCACAATCAGCGCGGCCAATTCCTCCGAATCGATGGTGGAGCGGACCTCATTCTTTCGCTTTCCTTCCTCGGCAATGGATTGCAGCCGCTCTAGCCAGTAATCGAGCGCCCGGCGGGCTTTCTTCCGTAACTGTGGATGCGCGTCATCGGAATCGATGGCCGTGTTAAGCAGCGGACACCCTCCCGGCACCAGTCCAGCCCGCCGGTCCCGAAAGTTCCGGACGAACAGTTTCAGGCGATCCACGGCATTCGGGACGTCCTGCGTTCCCTCAAACCGTGTATCGATCGCCAGCTTCCAGGCGTAGTCGAAGGCCTCCGCCGCAAGTTGCTGCTTGCTTTTAAAGTGCCGGTAGATCCCACCTTTTTCTAGCCCTGTCGACCGCATAAGGTCGGACAACGCTGCACCGTCGTAGCCTCTCTGATTGAAGATAGGCGCCGCCTTGCGAATGATCTCCTGCCGGGTTTCCTCGCCTTTGCGCATATCGGCCCTCCCCACCAAGCCAGCTTTGCGACCCACTGGTCGCTAATTCGATCGTAGCACATATTAGATGCGACCGAACGGTCTCTTATCGCATCAAAGCAGCCAGGAAACTCCATGAGCGCCGCCGCAGCTACCATTTCCCTTCCCAATGTGGCCGCAACGCGACCCGCAATCAATCCCTGGATCGTGGCCATCGTGGTCACCCTCGCCACGTTCATGGAACTGCTGGACACGGCTATCGCCAACGTCGCCCTCCCGCACATCGCGGGCGGTCTGGCCGTCAGCTACGACGAAAGTACCTGGGTGCTAACCAGCTATCTGGTCTCTAACGCTGTAGTGCTGCCGCTTTCCGCGTGGCTGAGCCGCGTCTTCGGACGCAAGCGCTATTACATGGCTTGCGTGCTTCTGTTCACCGTAAGTTCCCTGTTGTGTGGTTTAGCGCCCAGCTTGGGCTTGCTGATTTTCTTCCGCGTCTTGCAGGGCGTTGGCGGAGGCGGACTTGCGCCTGTGGAGCAAGCCATTCTGGTAGACACATTTCCGCCGAGCAAGCGGCCGGCGGCTTTTGCTCTCTACAGCATGGCCATTGTGACCGCGCCGGCGATAGGCCCTCCGTTGGGAGGTTGGATCACCGATAGCTGGAGTTGGCGTTGGGTTTTTTTCATCAACGTCCCTATTGGAATCCTGTCGCTCGTCCTCACCAAGCGTTTGGTGTCCGACCCACCCGAATTCACCCGTCAGGTCGAGGCGGCCCGCCAAGCCGGCAAGCTCAAGATTGACGGCCTGGGAATTCTGCTTGTCGCCCTCGGATTCGCATGCCTTGAAGTCGTGCTCGATCGCGGCCAAACGGAAGACTGGTTTGAAAGCAACTTCATCGTAATTTTCTTCACCGTGGCGGTGGTCGCTCTGGTCGTTGCCGCTGTCTGGGAGTGGCGGCACCCCGATCCCGTGGTGGAGATTCGGCTTCTCGGCGAACGCAACTTCGCCATCGCCAACTTTTTTTATTTTCTGTTCGGCTTCACACTTTTCGGGTCAACGGTTCTGATTCCCCAAATGCTCCAGAGCCTCTATGGCTACACCGCCACCGACGCAGGGCTCGTCCTGGGTCCCGGAGCGATGGTGATCGTCGTATTGGCGCCGGTCATGGTAAGGCTGCTGCCAAAAGTCGGCGTGAAGCCGATGATCGCGGTGGGCTACATCATTTTTGCTCTGAGCATGTGGTACTACGCAAGCTTCGATCTCGGCACTGACTATAAGCATGAAGCCTTTGCTCGCGCGATTCAGGGCCTGGGCATTGCGCCGCTCTTCATTCCCGTAAGCCAGCTCGCCTATTCATTCCTGCCAAAAGACAAGAACAACAAAGCATCCAGTCTGACAAATCTTTTCCGAAATCAGGGAGCAAGCTTTGGCATCGCGTTTGCCACTACAGTGGTGGCGCGCCGCACGCAGTACCATCGTTCGGTGCTTGTCGCCCACGCCACTCCGCTGAGCGCAAGCTACCAGGCGGTTCTAACAAACCTGTCCGCGTATTTTGCGAGGCATGGTTACTCTGCAGCCGACGCAGCGACACACGCGCACGCGCAATTCGGCCGGATCTTGGATCAGCAGGCTTCTTTCATGGCGTCCCTCGATTGCTTCTGGCTCTTGGGTTGCGCCTGTCTGATCGGAGCGCCCTTGGTCTTTTTCACGCGCAAATTCAGGTCCGCTGGCCCTGGCTCCTCACACTAACGGCCAAACAGTAATCAAATTAAACGGAAACAGAGGAGGTGGTCGCACGTCATCCAACAGAACGGTTTTATTGCAGTTGATCGGAAGCCCGAAGCTTTTTCAATGCCATGGCCGCTGAGTGAGACTTGCCCCAGTGGCACATCGCATCCAGCAGAGGCTTCAGCGACTTTCCCAGAGGAGTAATCGTGTACACCACTCGTGGCGGCCTGTCAGGGTACACAGTACGCTCAACGATTCCCGTGTTCTGCAGTTCGCGCAGTTGCTGGGCGAGCGCTCGTTGTGTGATTCCGGTAATACCACGCTTTAGTTCGGAGAAACGCTTGGTGCCATGGAAAAGTTGTTCGAGAACGACACCTTTCCATCGTCCACCGACGATACGTGCGGTGGCTTCTACCGGACAGAGTTCTGGACGCTTAGCCATACTGGGCTTGGTTGCACATTGTATACCATGTATCGCTTCCGTGTCACCTATCTCGATGTAACCATGCTCCCCCATTCTTCATCTATCTTGACCACGACGGTATCAGGGCTGCATTTCCAAGCAGCTCGGTAGGCCTCCGGCACCAATCGTCGAACAGCAAAGCAGCGAAACTCCTTTTGGAGAGGGACATGCAACTTGAAACAACGCATCAACGGAAGAGTATGACGCTCAGCAATATTAGGCCGCGGGGCATCCTGGCCATTGCTCTGGCGACTCTTGCTGGCCTAAATGCCGGGTGTTCCAGTTCAGCCCAACCCAAGGCCCCAGTCCTTCCGGAGGTAAGCGTAGCGGAAGTCATCTGCAAGCAAATAGGCGATAATGATGAGTTCACGGGCCGCCTGGAAGCCGTCCATACCGTGGAAGTGCGCCCGCGTGTTTCTGGCTACTTGCAGAGCGTGCACTTTAGGGAAGGCGAGATCGTTCGCCAGGGCGACCTCCTGTTTCAGATCGACGCGCGTCCCTTCCAGGCCGAAGTGGACCGTCTAAAGGGCGAACTCTCGCAGGCAAAAGCGCAGCGTTCGCGAGCGCAAAGCGATTTCGAGCGCGCCGAACGCCTTCATAACAATGATGGGATGTCGGCCGAAGAGTACGACCGGCGCGCCGCAGTCCGCAACGAAGCGGATGCTCGCATCGCTTCCACCGAGGGGGCCCTTCGTGGCGCGGAGCTGAATCTGGAGTTCACACGCGTCACCGCGCCGATTACAGGTCGCGTGGGGCGTGCAGAGATCACCGAAGGCAATTTGGTCGAAGGCGGAGCCGGGCAGATCAAGCCCCTGACCAGTCTGGTTTCGCTCGATCCCATCTATGTCTATTTCGATGTCGATGAGCAGACGTTCCTCAAGTATGCGCGTGTCACGCAAACCCACGGGACGACTTCTCACGATCTCCGCGGCGCAGCCCTATTAGGCTTGGCGGACGAAGGCGGATTCCCTCATTCCGGCCAGGTGAGCTTTGTGGACAATCAGGTCAGCTCTTCGACAGGAACGATTCGCTTGCGCGCCACTTTTGCGAACAAGAACTTGGCCCTGACCCCGGGGCTTTTTGCGCGGATTCGGTTGCAAGGAGGCGGGGCCCAGCGTGGGTGCCTCGCAAGAGACGAAGCCGTCATCACCGATTTGAATCAAAAATACGTCTTTGTACTCGGAAAGAACAACACCCTCGAGTATCGCCCCGTGAAACTCGGCCCGATGACGGAGGGACTGCGCGTGGTGCGCGATGGCTTGCGCTCAGGCGACATTATCGTCGTCAGCGGTCTGCAGCGCGTGCGTCCAGGAGCCGCTGTCACACCCAGGAAGGTTTCCATGGCGAGCCAAGCTAACGCCTTGGGCGATGCATCCACGCGATCCGCCCTGGTAGGTCAAGAAGAGAATCCCGCGAATCGAAAGCGCGGGAGTAGTCCGGGACGGCCATGAATATCTCTACTTTTTTCATCAAGCGCCCCATTTTTGCCGCCGTTATTTCCATAATCATTTTTGTGATTGGAGCACTCGCGTATTTCCGTCTTCCGCTGAGCGAGTATCCGGAAGTCGTACCGCCCACCGTCGTCGTACGCACAACCTATCCAGGCGCAAATCCCACGGTCATCGCCGACACCGTGGCCTCGCCCCTCGAACAGCAGATTAACGGCGTCGAAGGCATGCTCTACATGTTTTCGCAAGCCACGGCCGATGGCGTGATGACTCTGACGATCACTTTTGGACTGGGCACGGACCTCGACAACGCACAGGTGCAAGTGCAGAACCGTGTATCGCAGGCGCTGCCGCGATTGCCGGAGGAAGTCCAGCGCCTCGGCGTAACGACGGAAAAAACCTCACCCGATTTGCTGATGGTTGTGCACCTGGTCTCACCGGACAACCGTTACGACATGCTGTACCTGGCCAATCTCGCCATTCTCCAAGTGAAAGACGAGTTGGGCCGCCTCCCGGGCGTCGGCAATGTACAGATCTTCGGCGCTGGCGATTTCAGCATGCGCGTATGGCTCAACCCCAACAAATTGGCCTCGCACAATTTGACCGCCACGGACGTGGTCCAGGCAATTCGCGAGCAAAACGTCCAGGTTGCGGCGGGGGTTCTTGGTGCCCCACCGACAAATACAGGAAGCACAGCGTTTCAATTGCTTGTCAACACCCAGGGGCGCCTCACCACCGAGGAAGAATTCGGCAATATCATTGTGCGTGCCGCCAAGGATGGCCAGATTACGCGCATACGCGATTTGGGCCGAGTCGAACTGGGCTCCAGCACGTACGCACTCCGAAGTTTGTTGGACAACAAACCCGCAGCCGCTCTTCCAATCTCGCAGCGGCCTGGCTCGAACGCGCTCCAAACTTCGCAACAAGTACGCGACACCATGGAACGTCTCAAGAAATCATTTCCGGAGGGCGTGGACTACAAAATCGTCTATGACCCGACAGTTTTCGTTCGCGAATCGATTCAGGCAGTCGGCCACACGTTTATCGAAGCGCTGATCCTGGTTGTGCTCGTGGTGCTCGTCTTCCTGCAAACATGGCGCGCGTCCATCATTCCGCTGCTGGCGCTTCCGGTGTCTCTAGTTGGAACGTTTTCCATCATGCTGGCGCTGGGCTTTTCGCTCAACACGTTGTCGCTGTTTGGGCTGGTGCTGGCGATTGGGATCGTGGTAGACGATGCGATCGTCGTTGTCGAGAACGTGGAGCGAAATATTGCACTAGGACATGAACCGCATGAAGCTACGCGCCGCGCGATGGAAGAAGTCAGCGGACCGATCGTAGCCATCGCTTTGGTGTTGTGCGCGGTCTTCGTTCCCACGGCGTTCATCGTGGGACTTTCGGGACAGTTCTATAAGCAGTTCGCGCTGACCATCGCCATTTCCACGGTGATCTCAGCGTTCAACTCACTCACGCTGAGTCCGGCGCTGGCTGCGTTGCTCTTGAAACCTCATGGGGCGAAAAAGGATCGCCTTACGCGGGCGATTGATTTCGTGCTCGGTTGGTTTTTCAGGCTGTTCAACCGCTTCTTTGGCCGCGCATCTGGCGGTTATGGAAACCTTGTAACGCACACACTGCGTTCCAGTGCGATTGCTGTTGTGGTCTACGCCGGACTGATCGGGCTCACCATTCTCGGTTTCTCTCGCGTGCCCGCAGGATTTGTTCCCACGCAGGATAAAGGATATCTCGTGTCGTTTGCGCAGTTGCCGAACGGCGCGACGCTCGATCGCACCGAAGATGTGATTCGCAGGATGTCCGACATTGCTTTGAAACATCCGGGAGTTCAGAACGCCGTTGCATTTCCCGGCCTATCGATCAACGGCTTCACCAACAGCCCGAATTCCGGAATTGTCTTCGCTACATTGAAACCTTCAGAGGAGCGAAAGTCTCCTGAGCTTTCCGCAAATGCCATCGCAGCGGATCTGAACAAACAATACGGGTCCATCCAGGAAGCGTTTATCGCCATATTCCCTCCTCCGCCTGTTCAAGGAATTGGCACCGTAGCCGGCTTCAAACTATACATTGAAGATCGCGGCGGCATGGGCTTGGAATCGCTCTACAAAGAGACCACTGCCACGCTGCAGAAAGGCAACCAGACACCCGACCTGGTGGGAGTGTTTTCCAGCTTCGACATCAACGTGCCCCAAATCGACTCTCATGTGGACCGCGAAAAGGCCAAGACCTACGGCATTCCCCTCAGCGATGTCTTTGACACCATGCAGGTTTACCTGGGTTCGCTTTATGTCAACGACTTCAATCGTTTTGGCAGGACCTACCAGGTGAACGTGCAGGCGGAGTCGCCGTACCGATTGCAGCCGGAAGATATCAATCACCTCAGGACAAGAAACGCAGCCGGAGAAATGATTCCGCTGGGCTCGATCGTCAGCGTTAAGTCCATTTACGGGCCCGACCGCATTATGCGCTACAACGGATTCCCCGCCGCGGAAATCAATGGCGCGGCTGCGCCCGGATACAGTACCGGGCAATCCGAGGCTGCTATCGCCAAGGTGCTCAACGAGCAATTGCCAAACGGAATGAAATACGAATGGACCGAGCTCACCTATCAGAAGATTCTTGCTGGCAACACCATGGTTTACATTTTCCCGCTTTCCGTTTTCCTCGTGTACCTCGTGCTCGCCGCCCAGTACGAAAGTTGGTCGCTGCCCTTCGTAATCATCCTGATTGTTCCCATGACTCTGTTTTCCGCCATCGCCGGCGTCTGGCTGTTGAACGGCGACAATAACGTCTTCACCCAGATCAGTTTGATTGTTCTGGTCGGCCTGGCCTGCAAGAACGCCATCCTGATCGTCGAGTTTGCCAGGGAGAAACAGCTTCAGGACGGCATGAACAGAGTCGATGCCGTGCTGGAAGCTTGCCGTTTGCGCTTGCGTCCGATCCTGATGACTTCTCTCGCTTTCACCATGGGCGTCATTCCTCTGGTGCTGTCTACAGGTGCCGGGTCGGAAATGCGCCGCGCCATTGGCGTCGCCGTATTTTTTGGCATGCTTGGCGTCACCGCGTTTGGCTTGGTGCTCACTCCGGTCTTCTACGTTTTGGTTCGCAGATTGGTTGAGGGCCGCGAGAACAAGAAAGTCGCCGCGAACGCAGGTCTGTCAGACGCGACCTCGGTGGAGGCATAAGCCTGTGCTGACACGCTCTCAAAAAATCTTCTTTCCCCTCGCCGGACTGCTGCTCCTTAGCGGATGCGCCGTGGGTCCCCATTACAAAGCGCCGCAGCCTGCCGACGTCAAATATCACGCAACCGACTCTAGCCTGGAAACGGAAGCGCCCTTTGATGCACGCTGGTGGAAACAGTTTGAAGATCCCGTCCTCGACTCGCTTGTGGATCGCTCCTTGAAATCAAACAACAGCATTCGAATCGCCCGTGCCCGGCTCGCCGAGTCCCGCGCCATCTTCGACGAAAGAAAACTGGATCGCTACCCGACCGTACCTGTCGAGGCTTCCTACCAGTACAGCAAACAACAGATTCCCGGCTTCGGGGACCAGCGTCGCACCATCAACACCTTTACGTCCGGGTTCGACGCTTTCTGGGAAGCCGACCTGTTCGGACGCGTCAGCCACGGAGTCGCGGCAGCTCGCGCCGAGAACCAGGCATTCGAGGCCGATCTCCACGATGTCCAAGTCAGCGTAGTCGCCGAACTCGCTCGCAATTACTTCGAGCTTCGCGGCGCGCAATGGCGCCTCGCCGTTGCCGAACGCAGTCTTACGAACCAGCGCGAGACCCTCCGGCTGACGCAACTCCGCCGCGACGCGGGTGTAGGTGAAGAGCAGGACGTTGCCAGCGCCGCTGCCCGCGTAGCCGCCATTGATTCCACGATTCCATCCTTGGACTTTGATGTGTCTCGTGCGGAATACCGGTTGGCAGTGCTCACCGGGACGCGCCCCGGCGAACTCAACGCGGATCTCGCGCCGCACGATTATCCAGCCATCGCGAAAGCTCTGCCTATCGGCAACCCTGGCGAGCTGCTCCAGCGCCGGCCCGATGTCCGCTCTGCCGAACGAAGGTTAGCCGCAGCCACGGAGCGTCAAGGAGTCGCGGTCGCAAGCCTGTTTCCTCAGGTGAGCGTTTCCGGATTCCTCGGATTCCTGGCTGGGCGAGGTAGCACCTTTTTTACCGGAGACTCCCGAGCATGGTCAGTATCACCGGGGTTGTCCTGGTCTGCGTTCGATTTAGGCCGGGCACGCGCTCGCGTGCGCGGTTCGAACGCCGCCACGGAAGAGACTCTCGCCTTCTACGAAGATACCGTGCTCCGCGCCCTTGAAGAAACGGAAAGCGCGCTCGCGAATTACCATGCGCAGCAAACCCGGCTCATCAAGCTGAACGATCAGGCTCGCGAGAGCAAGCGCGCCGCCGACATTGCCCGCTTGCGCTATCGAGAAGGAGTCGTCGATTTTCTCTCTTTGCTGGACGCCGAACGCACCCAGTTGCAAGCCGAAGATGCCGTCGCCGAAAGCGAAATGGAAGTCTACGTCGCGGTAATCGCCCTCTACAAAGCCCTTGGAGGAGTGCCGAGCTAAGACTATGCGTCTGGCTGTTGTATCGTATCGGCCACCCCCCGAAAACATCCAAATCATACTTCTGAAACATTCCCGTAATGTGCCCCATTCGAAACTTAAACCATGCAAAAGACCGCTGTTCTGCTGCACGACTGCGGGAATCCCCTTGCCACTACCGATCTCTTCCGCGTGGGGATGGCGCAAACTCTGGAAGATGTCATCGACTGTCAGCGGCTACGTTATCTGGTTTTTAATTGTGAGCTAGGCGAGGGACTCGACAGCTCGGCCCGCATTGGTCTTGACCGCGACCGCTTCGATTTTATCTGCGACCACTTAATGGTGCGTGATGCTTCCACGGGGAAGCTGGCCGGAACGTATCGCATGCAGAGCGGCTATCGCGCAAAGGGGAATCTGGGTTATTACGGCGAGGAGTTTTTTGATTTCAGCCCGTTCGAAGCGCTGCGCGCCGAAGTCCTTGAGCTGGGCAGGGCTTGTGTCCATGAGGACTACCGCAATACCAACGTCTTGCACATGCTGTGGAAAGGCATCGCGCGATACGCCATGAGCTGCGGCGCGTGTTATCTGATTGGTTGCAGTTCCTTGTCCTCTCAGGATGAGGCTGAAGGAATGGCGCTCTATGAAGTGTTGCGGGACAAATATCTCGTCGAGCGATCGCTGAGAACCAACCCCGTGAAGGGACGCGAGTGCCAGCCGAACGGTTCGCGCGCCGCGCCTCCGCGCCTTCCCCGGCTGTTCCGCGCCTACCTGGATATTTCCGCGCGCGTCTGCGGACCGCCCGCCATCGACCGCGCATTCAAGACCATCGATTTCCTGACGCTGGTGGATTTGCAAAAGCTGCCGGATCGTGTGCGCACGCGATTCTGCTAACCCAAAAGTTTCTCGGCGAGAGAAAGCGCTCGTTTCGCGGACGCGCCATCATTCAGGCGCCCCCGCGCGAAATCGCGAGTCCCTCCGCCCTTGCCCCCGGCTTCTTCCAAAACCCGTTTGAGAAGACCGTTCATGTCCTTCCCCGCGGAAGGATCTTGGGCAAAGAGCAACTGGCCATCCTCAGCCGTGGCGAGGAGTGCAATCGTCTTCTCGGATTTCGCGAATGCCGTGCCGAAGAATCCAAGGTAATCCGCTGGAATACCTTCAAACACACGGGAGAGGATGCGCACACCCTGCGGACCAGGCGGCGTAGCCTGTAAAGCAACCGCGGCTTCGGCTTCTGCAAGGCGTTGTAGCAGCGCGCGAACCGTCTTGAAGTTCGCGTCGCGTTCCGCCACTGCGCGCGATGCAGCGGAGACAACGTCTTCCTGCGCGCAAGCCAATTTTTCGGCAGTCTGACGCACCAAGTGAAAATCATGGCGCGCGACGCGCTCCGCGCGGCCCCCGCAGACAAATTCCACACGCCAATCCTGCCGGACTCTGCTGCAGCGGCGCACGAGTACGACTCCGATCTGGCCCGTGCTCTTCACGTGCGTGCCGCCGCAAGGTTGCAAATCGGCCCCTTCGATTTCGATCGCTCGAAGAATCCCGTCGCGCTCCACGTCTTTGCGCACCCCGAGTTCCGACAATTGGTCCGCGGTTCCGTAGCGGACGTTGACGGGCCGATTCTCGAAGACAACACGATTCGCGGCGCGTTCCGCGCCCTCAAGAATTTCGTCAGCCGGTTCGGGGCCGCGCAGATCAATCGTGCACATTTCGTTTCCCATATGGAACGAAACCGTGGGCAGCCCGAAGCGTTCCTGAAACATGGCGGACAGCAAGTGCTGGCCGGTGTGCTGCTGCATGTGGTCGAATCGGCGCGGCCAGTCGATGCAGCAGTTCACCTCCGGATCCGACGGCTTGCGATCGACAACGTGTAGGATTGTCTCGCCTTCATCGCGAACGTCGAGCACGTTGGCGTCGCCGATTTTCCCCAAATCGTTGGGCTGCCCGCCGGACGTGGGATAAAACGCCGTGCGATCCAGAATGAGTCCCCAGACCGTTCCCGTGATCCCCGCGTTCAGATCCGGAGGCAACACTTCGCAGTGCATCACCCGCGCAGTGAATTCTTTCAGAAAGGCGTCGTCGTAATAAAGTCTGCGGGTGGCCACGGCGCTACGCCCCTGGCCCGGACTGCAGCGCCCGTTGCCAGGCTTCGGCGTATTTGTACCCGGTGCCGGTATTAAAAAGCACCACCGTTTCTTCCGGCTTGATCCAGCCGGACGCAGCGAGCTTTCTTGTTGCACTCACGGTTGCCGCACCTTCCGGAGCGGCGAAAATTCCTTCGAGCGACGCAAGTTCCCTTCCCGCGTCGAGCATCTCTTCGTCGGTGACAGTCAGCGCCGTGCCCTTCGTTTGCCGAAGCATGCTCAGGATCAAGAAATCGCCCAGCGGTCCGGGCACGCGCAAACCGGACGCGACCGTCGCGGCGTTCTCGAAGAACTGCGCCGAATTCTGGTGAGCCTCCCAAGCGCGCACGATAGGCGCGCATCCTTCGGCCTGGACGGCCACCATGCGCGGCCGTTCTGCCCCGATCCAGCCCATCTCCTGCATTTCGTCAAACGCTTTGCACATGCCGATCAAGCCGACGCCTCCTCCCGTAGGATAAAGAATCACGTCGGGCAGTTTTCCTCCAAACTGCTCCCACAATTCGTACCCCATGGTCTTCTTGCCTTCGATGCGGTAAGGCTCCTTGAGGGTAGAAACGTCGTACCAGCCTTCGCGGTCCTTGTGCTCAGCCACGTATTTGCCGCAATCGGAGATCAACCCATTCAGCTTGATGACCTTGGCGCCGAAGGCCTGGCATTCCATCACATTCGCGGAAGGCGTGTCCGCGGGCATCACAATGACCGCTGGCAGCCCCGCAGCCGCGGCGTAAGCAGCAAGCGCTCCTCCCGCATTCCCGGCCGTAGGAGCCGCCAACGCCTTCGCGCCCAGCTGCTTGGCACGCGAAACCGCCGCAGTCATTCCCCGCGCCTTGAACGAACCCGTAGGATTCAACCCCTCGTCCTTGATGAACAGCTTCTGCAGGCCTCTCTGCCCATAGCGTCCCCCTTGCTCACAAGGAATTGCCGCCCCCAGCCGCTCCGCATGCACCAACGCGGTCATGCCTTCCCCAAGCGATACCGGCGGATCGTTCGGCAAAACTTCCGCGTACCTCCAGAGCGTGCGCAGGCGCGATTGCAAGCTTTTGAGAGTCAGCGTGGCCGCTGCCCGCCGCAGGTCATACCGCGCCAGCAGTGGCTTCCCGCACGTGCACAGGTGCTGTTCTTTGGACGCGTCGTATTTCTTGCCGCAGGCCGAGCATTCTAGCTCAACGACATTCGTGGGTTTCGTCATCACCGAGAAAGTCTAGCACACGCCTTTTTTTGGGAGCTGTACGACCGGAAGCGCTTCTACCTTCTCGCGCAAACGCTCCAGCGCCAGCGGCGCGCCACAAGTTAGCCCAGCCGGTAAGGGCTGGGAAAAAGCGCAAACGCAATCCCGAGCGCCGTAGGCGCGGCACACCTCTGCTTCTCGCATGCTCCGACCTTGATCGGAGTACTGCCTCCATCCGCTTAGAATCGCAACGCAGGCACGGCCACCGAAGCATTGACGTCCGTCGAGACGCTAACGTCTCGCCAGCGTTCCGCATCGGCGGCGCGCGTTGCCTCGGCTTGGCCGGCGTACTGAACGGCGTCGCTGCCCAACAGCAGATGTGCAGGTAACTGATCGCTCTCGGCCAGACGAAGCACGACCTGAGCCACCTTGACCGGATCGCTGGTCTCTTTGCCCCAGTAAGGCTTCAGCGCATTGATTACTGCGCCCACGGACGGTTCATAATCCGGGAGCAGGTCAGGTGTGTTTTCGTTCGCTCGCACGCCCCAGTTCGTGCGAATTCCGGCGGGTTCTAGCGCACACATCTTGACGCCAAAAGGAGCAACTTCCTTGGCGACAGACTCGGTGAACCCCCCAACAGCCCATTTCGCAGCATGATACCCAGCATTGCCGGGGCGGGTTAAGCGACCGCCCACTGAAGATATCTGAAGGATGCACCCGCTCCTTTGCTTTCGCATAACCGGTAGCGCAGCGCGGGTCATGTAGACAACACCATAAAAGTTGGTGTCAATCAGCGCCCTGAACCTTTCCGGGCTCAACTGCTCGAACGGTGCAATATCACCATAACCTGCGTTGTTCACGACCACATCTAGACGCCCGAACGCATCCACCGCCACCTGCACAGCGGCACGGGCCGCACGCTCATCTGCCACGTCAAGGGGAGCGGTGCGAATCTGATCGCCGTACTTCTTCACCAGATCTTCAAGACGCCGAGGATCGCGGGCCGTTGCCACGAGGCGATCTCCCGATGCCAGCACAGCTTCAGCAATGTTGCGGCCCAAACCGCTTGCGCTCCCGGTTACCAGCCAGACTTTAGACATGAAAATCCTCCATTCCGCTTCTTAGATACACTTCAGCCGCGCTTGGGCACTCAGAAATTTGACACGATTACTTGTTGGATTCGGGGCAGGGGTGGGCGATGCTCTTTGAGTAGCGACTTAAGACGCGGAGCCCGCAGCGGGCCCTGCGTGTATCCTAAAAAAGTCCGATACCAAACGATTGAAAATCTCAGGCCGCTCGAAATAAACAGAATGTCCCGCTTCAGGAACCGATTCCAGCTTGGCTCCAGGAACGAGACGTGCAAACGCCGCCGCCGCGGGAGGCGGAAAGACGATGTCCTCCTTCCCGGAGATGAACAGCACCGGCACCGCCAGCCGCTTTAACTGTTCCGCCGGCAGAGTCCGCGCGGCCAATAGTCTTGCGCGAAGCGCCTCTTTATCGAGGCCACTGCTCAGGCGGTCTATTTCCCGATACAAGAATTCCAGAGCAGGTTGCTCGCGCGCCATCCGTTCTCCGGCGGCCGGATGAATGGCCCTCTTGCGAAGCTCAGCCTCAATCCCACCGTGCGCTGCAACCCAGGTTTCAATGCCCTTGCGGTCAGCTGCGTCGAGTGTGCCCAGATCAACCGCACCTCCCGTGGATGCCATGACCAAAGCCCGGACGCGTCGCGGATGGCGCAGAGCAAAGTTCAGACATGTCCATCCTCCCATGGACTGCGCGACGAGTTGAACGTCCGTCAGTTCAAGTTTATCAACCAGCGCCAGCAGGTCCTCTTCAAACAAAGCTGGATCGACGCTGCCAGATGTGATGCGCGACGGCGAGAATCCGCGATGAGCAAAGGCAATGCAGGTATAGTGCTGTGAGAAATAGGGGACCTGCTGCCACCACGAGAGATGATTCCCGCCCAGCCCATGCGCAAACACGATTGCTGGACCGCTGCCGGCGCGCTCGTAGTAGATTTCCGCGCCTGGCCTCTGAACAAACCCGCTCGCAACGGCGGCCGGATTTCCGGTTGCTGCGGGAGATTGCTTTTCCTGCGTCTCCCCGCGGGAAGACACAGCGATGCTTCCCGCCGCAAAGCCAGCAAGTTTTGCGAAGTCACGACGGGTAATCATGGTCAGAGATCGGTCCAGAATTTCCGTTTTGAGCTTCCCATCGGCCTGAAAGCCTAGCTTTCCCGCTCCAGCGTGTCAAACGCCCCATCTTGGCAACTCATGTAGCGCCGTCCCTTTAGGGCGGCATCTTTCCTCTCCGTATCCACCTTGGCGGAGGGTCCCCAGGTTTATCTTTTGAACCTGGGCCTTCGGGTCTCTTCTGACTTTGCTTCTTTCTTATTCGTCTCGCGTCCACAGAAACCATTTGCCCGCCCTAATAGCCGTTCAACCCTCAATTTCGGCTATTCACTGCAAAACACTTAACAACCTCAGTAAGGCGTGCTATTCTCTCCCGTGTTTGTTAACACTGAGCCTCGAAGTACCGCCGCACATCCTCGCCCGTTTGTCTCTCGCCGATTCACGTCTGCCGGTTTCTTCCCCACTGACCACTGTCCAGTGACATTCCCCGACCCTGTCGAGGTTACTGCCCACCATTGCCTTAAGTCTTTTAACTGCAACACTTATGGATCTCCACGCAAATGTTGCAAACAAAAGACTTACGGCCAGGCTAAGCCCTTTAGATGCAACACTTACAAAAACACGGGGGGGAGGACTGGAGATCCCGACCCGGTCGGGACGTTTCAACGTGTGTTTCAGACCTATCTTCTTTCCTTTCACATTCTTGCGCACTCTTTGGCACGGCGAAAAACTCAACTCTTTTATTCTCAAGCAATTCTGCACTCTTTACCCAAAAACACCCGGGGTGGGGGGAGTGCCCATCCACTTGGTCAGTGTGGCCAAGGAGCATCGCATCCAAGGTAGAATGA
>Ga0137415_10000929_pt1 | contig 28789 bp, 23 predicted proteins | sample CZODoug3_1_1_16f_FD_183082 | JGI IMG/M metagenome (GOLD analysis project Ga0137415, IMG submission 183082) | Vadose zone soil fungal communities from Angelo Coast Range Reserve, California, USA - CZODoug3_1_1_16fungal (Hybrid Assembly) | ecosystem: Environmental > Terrestrial > Soil > Vadose...
CGTGGCCATGGCGGTACCACTCGTCGGTCCAGGAGAACACGAATACGCCGGCGCACCCGGCCGCGAACGCCGTGCGCACCTGCCAGTCGAGCGCCCGCGCCTGGGCGGCGTCGCCGTTGCGCACCGCGTCGAGGCCGAGCTCGCTCATCACGAGCGGCCGATCACCGGCGATGTTCTGGAGGCGCGCCAGGTACGCCTCGAACCGGTCCTGGGACTCGAGGTACACGTTGAAGCACACGAAGTCGAGGAACGGCAGCTCGAGGTACTCCGTCGTCGGATAGTTGACATAGGTCACGAGCCCGTCCGGGTCCTCGTCCTTGATCACGCGATACAGTCGCTCGAGGTAGCGTTGCACGCGGCGGCGGCCCAGCCAGCGCGCCATCGGCGCCGGGATCTCGTTGCCCAGCGCGTAGCACAACAGCGCCGGATGGCCGGCGCAGCTACGCACTTTGCGGCGAATCAGCGATGCGATGTTGGGTGCGCCCCGGCGATCGATGAGGTAGCCGATGTACTGCTCGGCCGAGAGCCCGACCATGACGCGCAGGCCGTGCCGCGCCGCGATGTCGAGCAGCGCGCGGGGCGGCATCGTGTGGGGAATGCGGACGGTGTTGATGCCGTGCGCCGCCATTTGGGCAAAGTCACGCTCGATGACCGCGAGGTCGTGATACTCGTTGCCGCGCGCGTCGGGAGCGAAGGCGCCATAGGTCACGCCACGGACGTACAGCTTCTCGTCGCCGACGAACAGGAACTTGCCGCCGACGCGCGGTCGCGCGACCGGCGCGAGGACGTCGTCCGCCCGTGGCGGGCGCGACGCACTCACGACGGTGGCGTCGGCGGCACTCCCGCCGGCGTGGCCGTAGAGGGGGTGCGGTCGGAAAGTGCGACCCAAGGGTCCCTGTCTCACTCTGTTGTCGGCCGTCCCGGGTGGTGAACCCGATTCGGTCGAGGGCGCAAGTGTGTGGTACCCGAGCGATGCGATCAGGTCGGCAGGTGGCAAGGCATGTGCCACGTGTTGCGGACGTGACGCGTATCACTGCACAGACTGCACAGGGTGTGGCCGAGCTGGGGCAAGGGATTGTCGCGCAAGGCGCAACGCGGGGAGCGACGAACAGGTCGAGGCCGCGGAGCGCGCGAGCGACGGGCGAGCGGCGCGGGTGTGTGGGCCAGTCGCTGCGGCGCCGATGCATCGCGCTTCGGCTGCGCGCGCGCAGCGCGTTACCGCGTGGGCTCGCGGAGCGTCTTTAGGGGTTTTGCCCGCGTGTAACCGTCATCACGTCAGCGGCTCGCGGCGAGCGACCGCCGGATCGGCGGCGGTGTCGAGCCCGGCCGCACGCTGGTCCAGATCTCCCAGTTCAAGAGCGCTTCGTCGGCCGCATCGGCTTCCGCCAGATCGCGCGCCGGGATGCGCGAGCGAAACGCGCGCGGGTTGAGCTCGTCGAGCGGCCAGGCGTTCGCGACGTGAGTGAACGGCGTAGTGTCGGGGCGGTCCGCAAAGGCGTTCCACAGCGGCGTGGCGGCCGCGTCGTACTGGCTGAGCGGCGCCAAGCCGAGGATCAACTCGATCGAGCGCAGCACCGAGCTCGTCGTGTACAACGTGCTGTCCACGCTGCCGCCGCGGGCGTATGGCGATGCGAGCAGCAACACGGAACGGTGCGCGTCGACATGATCGGGCCCGTTCTGCGCATCGTCTTCCAGCACGAGGACAGCGAGGGAGGACCAGGACGGCGACCGCGACAGGCGCTCCACGATCTGCCCGAGCGCCAGGTCGTTGTCGGCGACCATGGAGCGTGGGGTCGGCTGGCTCGCCTGGCGACCGCGGGTGTGGTCCCGGGGGAGCCAGAGGAGGACGAGATCGGGAAACCGGCCCTGGCGATCCCAGCTCGCGACGGAATCGGCGAACAGACGTGCCCGGGTCGTATCGGCGATGCCGAGGTCGAAGCCGGGGTACTCCGGGACGGTGATGTCCTTGAGCCCGGGGAAATTGGTCCGCGCCCGGCGCGCCGCGGGCGGGTGTGGCAGGTCTTCGTCGTCGGACTCGGTCATCTCGCCGAAGTTCACGACCCAGAGCCCCTTACGTTTGGCGGCATCCCACAGATAGGCATCGCGGGGATTCGCCAGATCTTCACCGCTCGTCAGATCCCACTTGCGGCGGTTGGAGTAGACGTGCGGCCACGTTTTCTCGTTGTAGTCGCCCGCGAACGCGCGGTCGCTCCACTCGTGGCCGTCGGCCGAGACCTCGCCGTCGACGTAGAAGTTGTCGAACAGGACCCAGCGCCGGGCAATGGCGTGCGCGTTCGGCGTGATGGAGTCGTTGAAGATGGCGAGCCGCTGGTCGCCGTTGCCCTGGGGCAGATCGCCCAGCACCTGATCGTACGTCCGGTTCTCTCGGATGATGTAGACCACATGGCGGACGGGCGGACGGGCGGTCCCTAAAGGACTGCCGGCCGCACCGCCGCGCAGGCGGGTGTTCGAGTACGGGCTGAGCGCGTACACCCCACGGGTATAGCGGGCGAGCGTCGTGCCATCCGGCACGGGCACGATCGATACCGACCCCGCGATCACGTTGCCGATGTAGTTGCCGTCGGGATTCGCCCCCGACCCGTTGCCCTTGCCGTTCGCGACGTACAGCGCGCGCCCGTCGGGTGATAGGGCCACGGCGGTCGGATACCATCCCACCGGGATGAGTCCGGCGACGCGCATGCGCGTCGCGTCGAGCCGCACCACGGCGACGGCGTTGTTGCCCGCCATGGCGACGTACAGGGTCTTCGCGTCGGGCGAGAGCGCGAGCGCGTTGGGATCGCTCCCGGTCGGCGCGTGGGGGTCGAGCGCAACCGTGAGCTGCTCCACGACCGCTCCCCGTCCGAGATCCGCGCGCACGATGCCGTTCGCGCCCGCGAGGGCCACGAACAGCTCGCCACCCCGCAGCGCCAGCGCCGAGGGATGCGGGCCCACGAAAACGGACCGACGGGTCGGCGGACTCGCGGACAGGTCGACGATCGAGACCGTCGAGTCGCCCCAATCGCTGACGTAGAGGTGCGAGGCGTCGGCGACAACCGTGTAGGGCCGATGGCCGACGGCGACCGCGCCGCGCCGGGCCAGCGTGGCGGCGTCGATCAAGTACACCGAGTCGCTCAGGTTTCCGACGACCGCCACGAGTCCGCGCGTAGGGACGAGTGCGAGCCCCGCCGCGAACAGCTGCGCGCTCGAGTCGGCGAGCGTGACGGTGTCGGCGCTCCACCGCGCGCCGCCCTGCCAGGCCAGCCGGTACACGCGGTTGGTCCCGCCGCCGCTCGCCCACACGGTGTCGCGCCAGTCGCGGCCGGTGCGCGCCAGTCCGAGCCACGCCGCCTTGAGCGGCAGCCGCCACACCACGCTGCCGGCGAGCGGGTCGATGCGCATCACCCCGTTCTCGCCGTATCCGTTGTTCGTCACGAGCACCGAGCCATCGGAGAGGGTGACGAGGTTGAGCGGCAGGGTACCGACGCCGACCTGGCGACCCGCCGGACGGATACGCCAGCCGGAGGGGAGCAGCGTGGTTCCGTCCGTTTGCGGCCCGGGGGTGAGCCGAGCAGCGATGAAGCTGAGGCCTGCGATGACGGGCACGGCGAGCAGGCCGAGCAGGACGCGGTTTCGCATGGGCAGGAATATCGCCGCTCGCGGGAGCCGCGTCAGCCCCTTAGCCTTCAGCGCCAATGAGCGGGCTCATCTTCCATCTCATCCCGCACACCCACTGGGATCGCGAGTGGTATTTACCGCGCGCCGCGTTCCAGGCGCGCCTCGTGCCCGCGCTGGACGATCTGCTCGAGCGGCTCCAGGCGGACTCGGCATACCGCAGCTTCCTGCTCGACGGCCAAACGGTGCTCGTGGCCGATTACCTGAGCGCCCGCCCGGAGCGGGAGGCCGAGCTCAAGACCCTGGTGAAGACGGGGCGCCTGCAGGTGGGGCCCTGGTACGTCCTCGCCGACGAGCTGATCCCCTCGGGGGAAGCGCTGGTGCGCAACCTGCTGCTCGGTGCCGCCGACGCCGAGTACTTGGGCGGGCGGCTCGACGTGTTGTATTCGCCCGACGCGTTCGGCCATCCGGCGGTGTGGCCGACGCTGGCACGGGAGTTCGGGATCCGCTGTGGCGTCGTGTGGCGGGGGCTGGGCGGCGAGTCCGGCCAGGAGCGCGACCTGTACCGCTGGCGCGGCCCCGACGGGCGGGACGTGCTGGTGTGGCACCTCCCGCCCGCCGGGTACGAGATCGGGGCCGCGCTGCCGGCGGCCGCAGACCGGCTCGCCACGGCGTGGGCCGCGATCCGGCCCGGACTGGTGGAGCGAGCGGCCGCAAAACATATCCCGGTGTTCATCGGCGCCGACCATCACGCCGCTCACCCCGCCGTGTCGCGCCTGCGCGACCTGCTTGCCGAGCTCGAGCCGCGTAGCGCGTTCCGCGTGTCGCGGCTCGATGAGTTCTTCCAGCTGGTCGGCGAAGGCGTCCAACCGGCGCCGCTGGACGGAGAGCTGCGCTGGTCGTACCGCTACGCCTGGACGCTCCAAGGCGTGCACGCCACCCGCGCGCCGCTCAAGCGGCGCGCCACGGCTGCGGAGTTGTGCCTTGAGCGGCTCGCCGAGCCCCTAGCCGCGCTGGCGCGGCGCGCGGGAGGTCGCGACCGGCGACCCGTGCTCGAGCTGGCGTGGCGCACGCTCGTCCGCTGCCAGTTCCACGACGCCATCGCCGGATGCACGAGCGACGACGTCGCCTGTGCGGTCGACGGTCGGCTCACGAGCGTGGAGGCGTTGGCGCGCGACGTCGTGCGCGGGGCCGTGTTCGACCTGGTGCGACACGACCCGGACGCGGCGCGGGAACGCGGCGGCGACCCGGCACCCGCCCTGGTGCTGTGGAACCCGGCCGCGCGGCCGCGCGGCGGCGTGGTCGTCGTCGATGTCGCGCTGTTTCGGCGCGATGTGCCGGTGGGGCCGCCCTCCGGACGCGCGCCACGCCAAGGCCAGGGATACCGACCGTTCGGGCTCGCGGGGCCGGACGGCCGGCCGATCGCGCTCCAGCTGCTCGACCGGCGGGCCGGGCACGAGCGGCTCGACGCGGCCCGGCACTACCCGGATCAAGACGAGGTGGACTGGGTGCGCGTGGCGCTGCGCTTGCCGGCCGTGCCCGGCCTGGGGGTCACGTGCGCCGGGCTCACGCCGGGCGTGACCCGGCCGGACCGCGCGGGAGAGGGTGCCGTGGTGAAGGGGCGCTCGCTGGTGAACCGCTGGATCGAAATCGTATTGGAGCCCACCGGCGCGCTCGCGCTGCACGACCGGCGCACCGGCGAGCGGTTCTTCGACGTGCTGCGGCTGGAGGACGGCGGCGACGCCGGTGACACGTACAGCTACTGCCCGCCGGTCCGGGATCGCATCGTGCGCGCCGCCGGGCCGATCAAGGTGCGGCGCCTGGCGGCGGGACCGCTCGTAGCTTCGCTTGAAGCGACGTTTGAGATGCGTGCCGGGCGGATCGAGGTACGGCTCGTCGTGATGCTGCACGCCGACAGCCCCGTGGTACGTTGCATCCTCGACATCGACAACCAGGCGACGTGGCATCGGTTGCGGGCGCGGGTGCCGACGCAGCTCGCCGACGTCTCCGCGCTGGCGGGGGCTCCGTTCGGGTCGGTCGCGCGCCCGCCGCTGGTCGTGCGCGCGGCCGATTATCCGCTCGAGACGCCCGTCCCGACCGCGCCGGCGCAGCGATTCGTCGCGGCGGCGGACGGGAGGCGCGGGCTCGCGCTGCTCGGGCCCGGCTTCTTCGAGTACGAATGGACGCGGCGCGGCGACCTGGTCCTCACGCTGCTCCGTTCGGTCGGCGAGCTGTCGCGCGGCGATCTGCCGACTCGCCCCGGGCACGCCGGCTGGCCGACCGCCACGCCGCTCGCGCAGTGCCTCGGGACGAGCCGAGTGGAGTTGGCGATCGCCCCCGTGTCGCAGACCGACGTGGAGCGCGGCGACATGATCCCGTCGCTGTGGGAGGACGTCTTCCTGCCGGTGCGCGGCTTCTGGCTGCGTGACGCGCGGGAGGTCGTGCCCGCACCGATCGACATCGCGCTCGAGGGGACCGGGCTCGTCGTGTCCGCGCTGAAGCCCGCGCAGCAGGGCTCGCCCTTGGTGCTGCGGTGCTACAATGCCACCGGGCGCCGGGCGCAGGGTGCGTGGCGGTTCGGGGAGGGCGTGAAGAGCGCCCATCGCGTGCGGGCCGACGAGCGCGAGTCGACGGCGCTGGTGCTCGAGGGGCGGGGCAAGACGGTGCGGTTCGTGGCTGAACCACACGAGATCGTGACGATCCTGGTGACGTGACTCGACCGTGAAGTATTCGACCGTTCCTTGAGGATGGGTAACACCGTGCATGAGCACCATCTGCCGGTCTCTCGCACCGCCCGCTACCACACGCTCGGTGCACCCGGGCCCGGGACGCGCGAGGTCTGGGTCGTGTGCCACGGATACGGGCAGCTCGCGTCACGTTTCCTCGAGAAGCTACGCGTGCTGGACGACGGGACGCGCTACCTCGTAGCGCCGGAAGGCCTGTCACGCTTCTACTTAAGCGAGAGCCCGACCGAGCGCCGCGTCGGTGCGAGCTGGATGACCCGCGAGGACCGGCTCGCCGAGATCGCAGACTACGTGCGGTATCTCGACGCCGTGTACGACGCCGTGTTCGGACCGATCGATCGGTCGCAGGTGACGGTGCACGCGCTGGGGTTCTCGCAAGGCGCGGCCACCGTCAGTCGCTGGTCGGCGCTGGGCAGGGCCAAGGTCGATCGCCTCACACTCTGGGGCGGCGAGTTTCCGCCCGATCTGGATCTCACGCTCCAGCCGGTGGTGGAGCGACTACGGAGCGCGCGGCTGTCGCTCGTCTACGGGCGGGCCGATCAGTTCATCACGCCAAAAGTCGTCGCCGCGATCGCGCAGCGGCTGCGCGCCCACGACATCCCGTGTCGCGAGCTGCCGTTCGACGGAGAGCACGAGGTGAACGCGACGGTGCTCAGAGAGCTGGCGGCGCTCTAGAGCCTCGCGTGGGATCGAGGGCGTCCTGGAGCGCATCTCCCAGCAGTGTGCAGGCCACCACCACCAGCACGAGCGCCAGTCCCGGCGCTGCCGCTACCCAGGGCGCGTTCACCAGGGTGTCCCGTCCCGACGCAATCATACTGCCCCACGACGGCGTGGGCGGCTGCACCCCGAGCCCGAGGAACGAGAGTCCGGCCTCGAGCATGATCGCGTTGCCGATCCCGAGTGCTGCGGCGACGATGACCGGCGTCAGTGCGTTGGGCAAGATGTGTCGCCATAGGATCCGGGCCCGCGAGATCCCCAGCGCGCGTGCGCCTTCGACGAACGGACGCGCGGCGAGCGAACGTACCTCGCCCTGGACGAGACGGGCGACGGACATCCAGCCCGTCAACCCGAGCACGACGATGACCAGCGCTGCGCTGGGGCGCCACAGCGCCGCGAGCAGCAGCAGCAGCACGACCCGCGGGAGGGCGAGGGCGATGTCGGTGAACGCGAGCAGCAGCGCGCGCAACGGTCCACGCCAGTACCCGGCGACGGCCCCCACGGCGAGGCCGATCGCGATTGCCAGCAGCACGGCGAGCGCCCCAACCCCGAGCGAGATCCGAGCGCCGTAGACGAGCCGCGTCCACACGTCGCGCCCGAACCGGTCCGTGCCGAGCGGATGGATCGCGCCGCGCGCGTCCGCGGCGAGAGGCGGCAGGAATCGCGTGGCGACGATGTCGGGCTGGTCCGCATCCCGGCGTGAGACGAGCGGCGCCGCGAGGGCGGCCGCGACGACCACCAGCAGCACCCCCGCGCCGAAGATGGCGCGCCGGTCTCGCAGCAGCCGCTTCACGCGGCGTCGCTCCGCTGGCGGATCCGCGGATCGATCCACCCCACCAAGCCGTCGGCGAGCAGGTTTCCCGCCACGACCAGCATCGCGCTCAACGCGGTCGCGGCCATGACGACCGGATAGTCACGCGCCAGCACGGCTTCGACCAGACGGCGTCCGACGCCGGGCCAGGCGAACACGAACTCCACGAACACGCCGCCCGAGAACAGCGCGGGGAACGACAGGCCCAACAGGATCGCCACGGGGATGAGCGCGTTACGGGCGACGTGTCGCCACATGACCTCGAACGGCGCGAGTCCCTTGGCCTGGGCGGTGCGCACGAACGGCTGGCCTACGACGTCGCGCATTGCGCCGCGGACGAATCGCGCGATGCCCCCGATGCCGATCAGCGTGAGGGTGGCGAGCGGCAGCACGAGATGGCGCAGCCGATCGGCGAGCCACGGCCCGCCGGCGAGCAGGTCGCCGTCGAGCCCCACGCGTCCGAAGGCAGGGAGTGCGCGGGCCCAATAGGTGAACATCATGACCAGCATCAGGCCCAGCCAGTACCCCGGAACGGCGAATAGCGTCACCGTCGCCACCGAGAGGGCCGTGTCCACGCGCGGGCGCGCGCTCGCCTGGACCGCCCCGACTGCCACGCCGAGCAGGCAGCTCAGCATGAGCGAGAGGCCGACCAGCTCGAGCGTGGCCGGCACCGCTTCGCCCAGCAGCGCGCGCACCGGCCGTCCCGTGGCGATGCTGGTGCCCCATTCCCCGCGCGCGAAGCGGCGCAGCCACGCGACGTACTGCACCGCGAGCGGCCGGTCGAGGGCCAGGGTGTGCCGCTGGGAGGTGATCTGCGCCGGCGTGGCCGTGGGACCGAGCAGCAGCTCCACGGGATCGCCCGGTGCGAGCCGCAGCAGGAAGAAGGTGAGCGTGACGACCCCCGCCACGACGGCGAGTCCTGTGGCGGCGCGGCGCGCGAGCGCGGGGAGCATGCGCGGAATCTCGCGCGCCCCGCGGACGCCCGCTAGAATCCGGGCGTGCTGCGACCCATGGGACGGGTGCTGCTCGCCGGCGCCACGCTGGCGGCGTGCGGGGAAAACGCCGCGCGCCGGGGGCGCACGGTGGTGTACGCCTCGGGCGCCGACCTGCAGAGCGTGAATCCACTCGTGACCACGCATCCGCTCGCGAAGCAGGTGCAGCGCTACGTGCTGCTCACGACGCTGGTGCGCTACGACTCGACCCTCGCGCCGCGGCCCTACCTGGCGCGCGAGTGGACGTGGTCGCCCGATCGGCAGGCGCTCGTCCTGCGGTTGCAGACCGGCGTGCGCTGGCACGACGGCGTCGCGACCTCGGCGCGCGACGTGGCATGGACGCTCAACGCGGCTCGCGATCCCGCGACCGGATACCCCCGGCTCAACGATCTCGCGGACATCGTCTTCGTGAACGATCGCGACGACTCGACCGTGGTGATACGCTTCGCGCGGCCCCAGCGGGGCATCCCCGACGTCCTCGCCGATCTCGCCATCCTGCCGGGGCACCTGCTCGACTCGGTCGCGCATGCCGCGCTGCGCCAGGCGGCGTGGAACACGCACCCGGTGGGCAACGGGCCGTTCCGGTTCGTGGCCCACGAGTCCAACCGGCGGTGGGTGTTCGCCGCCAACCCGGACTTCCCGCAGGCGCTCGGCGGCCCGCCGCGGCTCGAGCGGTTCATCGTCGTCGTCGTCGACGAGCCCACGACGAAACTCGCCGCGCTCACGGCGGGGGAGATCGACTTCGCCGGGATCCTGCCGTCTCATGCCGCGTTCGTCCGCCGCGCCCCCGATCTCGCGGTGCTCGACTACGCGCTGATCTACCCGTACGGGATTGTGTTCAACACCCGGCGGCCGCCGTTCGACGACGTGCGGGTACGCCGCGCCGTGGCGCTCGCCGTGGACCGCCAGGAGATCGTGGACGGCTATCTCTACGGCTTCGGCACGGTGGCCGACGGCCCGGTGCCTCCGGATGTCCCCGGGTACTTGGCGGGGCGACCCACGCCGACCGATCCCGACTCGGCCCGGCGATTGCTCGCCGGGCGAGCGGTCGCGTTCGAGCTGCTGAGCGTCGGCAGCGGCGAGGCACCGCTCGAGCAAATGATTCAAGCGCGCCTCGCGCGGGTCGGGGTGCAGGTCTCGATCCGCCTGCTCGAGCTCACCGCGTTTCTCGATCGAGTGAACGCCCGGCGCCGCGATTTCGACGCCGCCGTGGTCGGCACGTCCGGCGATGCCGGGTTGGGATACTTGGGCACGCTGGCCGAGCTCGCCGGGATGCGCGCCCCGGCCGATCCCGCGGCGGCGCAGCGCTTCTTCCGCGATTCGCTCCCGGTCGTGTTTCTCTATCACGGCCGCGGCGTCCAGGGGATGAACCGCCGGGTGCAGGGAGTGCGCATGGACGTGCGGGGGGAGCTGTCGGGCGTCACGCGCTGGCACGTCGCGCCGTGAAGCGGCGCGAGCTGCCGAGCGAATTCCGGGCGACGGCGCCGACCCGCCTCGACTTCGCCGGGGGCTGGACCGACGTGCCGCCGTTCTCCGCGCGGGAAGGGGGCGTCGTCGTGAACGGGTGCATCGGGCTGGCGGCGCACGTCGAGCTGAAGCTCGGCGGCACGCTGATTCGCCTGATAGCGGAGGATCTGGGCCAGGAGCTCGAGTGCGCCGACTCACGCGGCCTCGTGCTCGACGGGCGTCTCGACCTGGTCAAAGCGGCGCTGCGGATGTTCCCAGTGCAGAGCGCCTGTACGCTGACCAGCCGATCCGACGCGCCCCCCGGCTCGGGGCTCGGCAGCTCGGGCGCGCTCGATGTGGCGCTGGTGGCGGCATTGAGCGGCGCGCGCGGTGAGCGGCTGTCCGAGCGCGAGATCGCCGAGCAGGCATGGTACCTGGAGACCGTGGAGGCGAAGATTCCGGGTGGCAAACAGGATCAGTTCGCGGCCGCGTTGGGCGGGTTTCACCGCCTCACGTTCCGCGATCCGGACGTCGGCATCGAGCCGATCACCTTGGATCCGGCGTTCGCAGCGGCGCTCGAGCGGCAGACGGTCCTATGCTACACCGGCCGGTCGCGGGTCTCGGGTGCCACCATCGCGCGCGTCATGGGGGCGTACGAGCGGGGCGACCCGGAGGTGACGGGGGCGTTGCGCGCGATGCGGGACGTGGCGGACGCGATGGCGGAGGCGCTGCGCGCGTCCGACCTAGCGCGCGTGGCGCAGCTGGTGAGCGCCAACTGGCGGCACCAGCAGGCCCTCGACGCCGAGATGCGCACGTCCGAGATGGCGCGGCTCGAGGGCGCGCTCGCGCCGGCGGGCGCGCTCGGCGGCAAGGCGGCCGGATCGGGGGCGGGCGGAGCGATGTTCTTCATCACCGGCGACGACGCGCGACCCGCGATCGCGGCGGCTCGGGAGGCGGGCGCGACGGTGCTCCCGGTCCGCTGGACCACGGTCGGAGTGCGCGTGTGGTGACGGCGGAGGCGCTGGCGGCCAGACGCCAGGAGATCGCGCGCTCCGCCGATCTCGGGGCGCTGCTCGCGCATCTCACCGCCCGTGCCGCGCCCTTGCTCGAGCGCTTGCCTCCCATCCCGAGCGTCAAAGCCCTGCTCTCCGCCGACGGCGGCGTCTGCCCCGACGACGACGCGGCGCTCGTCTTCGATCCCTGGAGTCCGCATGAGCACCGCTGCCCGCGTTGCGGCAAGACGTGGTCCGGCGAGCGGCACGACCGCCACTGGGCGCGATTCCAGCATCTCTGGGTGGCGGAGCGGGCCGTGCACCTCGCGACGCTCGGCGCGCTGGCAGACAACGCCGCCGCCGCAGGACGTGCGTCCGAGATCCTCCGGGCGTACGCCCGGAGCTACTGGACGTACCCGAATCGGGACAACGTGCTCGGCCCGAGCCGGCTATTTTTCTCCACCTACCTGGAATCGATCTGGATCCTGAATTACCTCGCCGCGGCCGTGTTGCTGCGGGCGTCCGGACGCCTCGACGACTCGACCGCGCAGGGGGTCGGCCAGGTGGCGGATGAGGCCGCGAACCTGATCGGTGAGTTCGACGAGGGGTTCTCGAACCGCCAAACATGGAACGACGCGGCCTTGGCCGCGATCGCCGTGTGGTTCGAGGACGAGGAGCTGGCGGCGCGGGCCATCGAGAGCCCGACGGGGCTGCTCGCCCACCTGTCGCGCGGCTTCGGGCGGGACGGGCTGTGGTACGAAGGAGAGAACTACCACCTGTTCGCGCTGCGTGGGCTCTTGACCGGTGCCGGGTGGGCGCGCGCGGCGGGCGTCGACGTAGGCGCGGAGCCAGTGCTGGCGGGGCGGCTCGAGGCGGCGCTGCTTGCGCCGGCGCTCACGGCGCTGCCGGACTTCACCTTCCCCGCACGGAAGGACTCGCGGTTCGGGGTGTCGCTGGCGCAGCCGATGTATCTGGAGCTGTGGGAGGTGGGGCTCGGAAACGTCGGGAGCGGGGAGACCCTAAAGGACTCCCTGACGGTCGCGGGAGAAGGGAGAAGAGAACTCGAGAGCTGGCTCCACGCTCTGTACGGCGTTCCTCCGATTCAGCTGGAAGTCTTCGACTCCTACCTGCACGACGCGCCGAGTGACCCTCTCCCGCGACCATCAGGGAGTCCTTTAGGGTCTCCCGTCTCCCGAGGTCGACTTTCGTGGTGGGCCCTCCTCCACATGCTCCCGGAATTGCCGTCCGACGTCCCGCCTTGGACTCCCCGCAGCGTGCTGCTGGAATCGCAGGGCCTCGCGGTGCTGCGCGCCGGCGAGCGCTACGTGAGCCTCGAGTGCGGCCAGCTCGGCGGCGGGCACGGGCACCCCGACCGGCTGCACCTGACGCTCCACGCCGCCGGCGTGCACTGGCTCCCGGATTTCGGTACTGGCTCCTACGTGACGCGGGATCTCTTCTGGTACCGCTCCACGCTGGCTCACAATGCCCCGCGGTTGGACGGCGGGACCGGGGAGTCGGGCGACGCCACGTGCGAGACGTTCGATGCCCCGGGCGACTGGGCTTGGACCCGCGGCCGCTACGGGGCGGTGACCCGCACGGTGGTGGCCGGTCCGGCCTATGTGCTCGACGTCGTCGAGCTGGCGAGCCGCGAAGAGCATCTGCTCGAGCTGCCGTGGCATTTCCAAGGACGCAGTGACGTCACCACGCCGGGGCGGTGGGAGGACGGGGAGCTGGCCGGTGAGTTCGTAACTCACGTCGAGCGTTTCGTGCCGCACCCCGGCGTGCCGGTGGTCGTTCAGGTGGTTGCCGATAGCCGACAGCTGTCGGCGCTTTTTCTGCTCGAAGGAGAGCTGCTCCGCGCCGAAGGACCAGGGTTGCCGGGGCGCGGCACGCGCGCGCCGTTCTACGTGGTGCGCGCACGGGGACGTGCCGTCCGGCTCGTGACGGTGCTGGAGCCGATGGCGGAGGCCGCGCACGTGCGGGGCGTGCGTATGAAGGGTGGTGTCATCGAGGTGGAAACGACGAGCGGAGTGGATCGCCACACACCGTCCGCCGCGGCGTGGGAGATCGCCTGCGGTGCAACGCGCCTGCGCCTCGCCGGCGCGCGCGATGCCGAGCCGCCGTTTCAGCCGCTGGTGCAGCTCGATCCACCCAAGCCGGCGGTCGCCGCGGCGTTGCGCGTCGAGCGGCTCCCGCCGCTCGACGGCACGTGCGACGGGTTCGACACGAGCGAGCCGCTGCGGCTCGACCTCGAGGACCAGTATCGCCGCAGCGAAGAGCCGTACTCCGGACCCGAGGACTGCTCGGCCGTCGCCTACGCCGGCTGGGATGACGCGGCGCTCTACCTCGCCGTCGAGGTGACGAAGCCGGATCTGTGCGTCCGCGCACCGCCCGGCGATGCGCCGCCGCTCCGGCTCGACAACGAGCCGGATGACATTCACTCGGACGGCCTGCAGGTGTACCTGCGGCACCCCGAGACCAGCGACGTCGCCGGGTTTCTGGTCGTGCCCGAGGGGCGGGACTCCGGGTCCGTGCGCGTGCGGGGGGCGGGAGATCGACCCGGAGTGCCCGGGTCGGTGCGGGGCGCCTGGCGCCGCACGGAGCGGGGCTACCGCGTCACCATCGCCGTCGCGTGGCCGGAATGGCACCGCGCCCACGTCGGGGGCCAGGTCGGTTTCGACCTTATCATTAACGAGATGTTGCCCGGCCGCGAGCGGCGGGCGGGACAGCTCGTCTGGAGCGGGGGGAACGGCTGGGTGTGGCTGCGGGGGGATCGGCAGGACCCGGAGCGGTTCGGGATATTGGAGCTGGTGGGATGAGCGTCGTCGTCGTTCTCCACGAGCCCCAGGATCTCGTCAACATCGCGCACGTCGTCCGGGCGCTCAAGAATTTCGGCTTCCGCGACCTGCGCCTCGTGCGGCCGCGCGAGTTCGACGCCTATCGGATCGAGGGCATCGCGCACCAGACGCAGGACGTCCTGGCGCGGGTCACGCGGTACGCGCAGCTGGACGAGGCGCTCGCCGACTGCGTGCACGTCGTCGGGTTCACGGCGCGGGAGCGCAGCGCCAAGCGCAACCGGCAGCGTCCGCGCGAGGCCGCGGCGGAGCTGCTGGCGCGCGCGGAAGCGGGCTTCGTCGCCTTGCTCTTCGGCCGCGAGGACAAGGGGTTGCCGAACGACGCGCTCGACCGGTGTCATCGCCTGGTGACGATCCCGACCGAGCCGGCCTACGCATCGCTGCAGCTGGGCCATGCGGTGGCACTGACGCTGTACGAGCTCGCCCTGGCGCGCGGCGCCGAGGCTCGCCCGTTCAAGACGCCGCGCCGCGAGGCGCCGCCGGCGCGGGTCGAGGACCTGGAGCGACTGTTCGCGGACGTGGCAGCGGCACTGCGGGTGATCGAATTCTTCAAGACGCGCCAGGCCGAGGGAGTGCTGCGGACCGTGCGGGAAGTCATCCACCGCACGCCGCTCGACGAACGTGAGGCGAAGCTCCTCCGGGCGATGGCGATCGAGGTGGTCAAATACGGTGAGCGACTGGCGCGTTCCGGGATTCACGTCGACCGGGAGTAAGCGTCCCGACGCCCTGTTCGGAGCGGCCGGCGGCGAGCCGGGCGAGGACGCGGGCCTCCCCGAGCGGATGCTGCGTGCGTCCGGGTGCCGCGTCTGGGACGCCCGGGGCCGCGAGTATGTCGACTACGTCATGGCGCTCGGGGCCGTGGCGCTCGGGTACGGGCACCCCGCCGTGAGCCGTGCGGCCGAGCAGGCGATCGCCGCGGGCGTCGTGGGTCCGCTGCCGCCGGTGCTCGAGGAACAGCTGGCCGACGTGCTGGCCATGCGGATCCCGTGGCTCGAAAGCGTGCGGTTCCTGAAGACCGGCGCCGAAGCCGTGGCCGCTGCGGTGCGGCTGGCGCGCGTCGCCACCGGACGCGAGCGTGTGCTCGGTTGCGGCTACCACGGGTGGCTCGATTGGTCGCAGGGCGGGGAAGGAATCCCCGTGACGACGCGCGCCCTGTATGCGGAGATTCCCTTCAATGACGTCGCAGGGACGCGGCGCTTGATCCGCGAAGCCGGTGATCGCCTCGCGGTGGTCGTCGTCGAACCGGTCGTCGTGGTCGAGCCCACGCGCGAGTGGCTCGACGCGTTGCGACAGGAGACCACCCAGGTGGGCGCGGTGCTCGTGTTCGACGAGATCAAGACGGCGTTCCGGCTGGCGATCGGCGGCGCGGCCGAGCGCTACGGCGTACGGCCCGACCTCACGGTGCTGGGGAAGGCGCTGGCGAATGGCTTTCCGCTCGCGGTGGTGGGTGGCAGGGCGGACTTGATGTCCGGAGTGGCCCGCACCTGGATCTCCTCCACCCTGGCGACCGAGACCGTGGCGCTCGCGGCCGCGCACGCGACGCTCGAGGTTTTCGCGCATGAGGACGTCTGCGGGCATCTGCACCGGATGGGCATCCGGCTGCTGCATGGGCTCCATCGGCTGCACCACAAGCACGGCGACGTGTTGACCGGCGTGGGCGGGATTGCCGAAATGTGTTTTCTGCACTTCGCGAACGAACGCCTCTCCCGGGATCTCGCGCGCGGGTGTGCGGCGCGGGGCCTGTTGTTCAAGCGGACGGCGTACAACTTCGTGTCGCTGGCGCATGATGAAGAGACGATCGACCGCACGCTCGGTATTTTGGAGGACGTTCTCGGAGCGATCAGCGCGTGACTCTGCAACGCAAGCTGCTGTTGGGTTTCGCGCTGATGGTCGTCCCGACCCTGTTCGTCGGCGTCCAGGCGATCCGAACGAATGCTTTGGAGCGCGCCACGCTGGATGCGCTGGGTCAGCGCTTGGCACGCTCGCGCACCTATGCGGACGTCGAAGACGCGATGTTCAACCAGACGCAGGTCATCTGGCGCTACCTGAGTGGTGATCCCGCCGCCAAGCAGGAGTTCCCGCTCACCGAGCAAGTGGTGGACTTCTGGCTCGATCGCTGGACCTCCGGCCTCCCTCCCGACGAGGTCAAGCACGCGGACGGCGTCCGGCACATCGAAGCCGACATCCGGTCGGTCGCGGCGCGCGTCTTCAAGCTGCACGATGCCGGGCAGCGGGACGCCGCGGCTCTGATCGCCCGGCGCGAGCTCGTCGAGCGGCTGCAGCCCACGCTGGCCCGCGTGAACCGCGAGATCTACCGCCAGACACGGGAGCTCAGCGTGCAGGGAGCGGTCGCCCAGATGCAGGCGATCGTCGAGGCGAAGCGCCGGGTCCTCTGGGCGACGGTGTTTCTCGCGCTGGTGGCGGGGCTCCTGGCGTCCTGGCTCATCTCGCGCGACCTCGCCCGCCCCCTCAACGAGCTGCGGCACGCGATGGCCGTCGTCGGGGCTGGCGACTGGGACCACGCCATCGTGCCCCGCTCCTCGGACGAGATTGGGGAGCTGGCGCGGGCCTTCGCCCAGATGACCGAACAGCTGCGTCAGTCGCGCGCGCAACTGGTGCAGTCCGAGAAGCTGGCGTCCATCGGGCAGATGGCGGCTGCGGTGGCCCATGGCCTGCGGAACCCGCTCGCGAGTTTGCGCGCCGCCGCCCAGCTCGCCCGACACCGGGTCGATGTGCCCGCCGCGCGCGAGCAGCTCGATGCCATCGTGGAGCAAGTGGACCGCCTCGACGCCCGCATCGCCCACCTGCTCCAGTTCTCGCGACCCGCGCCGTTCCACCCGCTGCGGGAGAGCGTCCGGACCCTGGTGGAGGGCGCGCTCTCCGGCTTCGCGGAGCTCTTGCGCGAGCGCGGCATCGCGCTCCGGCTGAGTGTTGCCGAAGCACTCCCCGACGTGCGGGTCGATCCCCTGCGCCTGGAGCAGGCCCTGACTGAAATCGTCTCGAACGCGCTTGACGCGATGCCTCCCCCCGCTGGCGGGCGACTCGAGATCGCGGCGCACGTCGGGACGGGCGACGCCGGCGCGGGCGGGGGCGGGGCGGGAGTGGTCCTCGAGATCAACGACTCGGGGTGCGGGATTCCCGCGGAGATCTTGCCCAACCTGTGCGAGCCTTTCTTCACGACGCGAACGGAGGGCACCGGTCTCGGGCTGGCGATTGCCAAGCGCTACGTCGAGGAAGCCGGCGGCCGCTTGGAGATCACCAGCGTAGTCGGCCGCGGGACGACGGTGCGTATCTGGCTGCCCGCCGCGAGTCGCGATGCCGCCCCGGCGCCCGAGGGGAGCCTCGCGTGAGCGGCTCGACCGTTCTCATCGTCGACGACGAGCACACGCTGGCGCGGTCCGCCAAGGCCTTCCTCGCCGACCACGGCTACGAGGCGGAGGTGGCGGGCAGCGGCGAGCAGGCGCTGGAGCTGCTCAAGAGCCTGCAACCGGACGTCGTCTTCGCCGATGTGCGGCTGCCCGGGATGAGCGGGCTCGATCTGCTCAAGCGCATCCGCGAGTTCGATCCCGTGCTCCCCGTCATCATGCTCACGGCCTACGGCTCGATCGCCGGAGCGGTCGAAGCCGTGAAGCTCGGCGCGTTCGATTACGTCAAGAAGCCGGTGGACCTGGAAGAGCTGAAGCTGCTGGCCGATCGCGCCCGCGAGAACCGCCTGCTAAAGCAGGAGCTGTCCTACTACCGTCGTCGCGCGACGACGGACGTCGGGTTCGAGGGCCTGGTGGGCGAGTCGCCCGCCATCCGCGCGGTGCAGGAGCGGGCGCGTCAGATCGCCGCGCTGGACGAGACACCGCCCGTGCTGCTCACGGGCGAGACCGGTACCGGGAAGGGCGTCCTCGCCCGCGCCATCCACGCCTCCGGGGCTCGGGCGGCGAACCCCTTCATCGAAATCAACTGTACGGCCCTGCCGGCGACGCTCATGGAGGCCGAGCTGTTCGGCTATGAGCGGGGCGCCTTCACGGATGCCAAGCAATCGAAGACCGGCCTCGTCGAAGCGGCCGAGGGCGGGTTCCTGTTTCTCGACGAGATCGGCGACGTCGATCTCTCGGTGCAGGGCAAGCTGCTGCGGGCGATCGAGGAGCGCGCCGTACGACGCGTGGGCAGCGTGCGGGAGCGCAAGATCGACGTTCGCATCATCGCCGCGACGAACCGCGATCTCGATCGCGAGGTGCGCCGCGAGCGGTTCCGCAAGGACCTGTACTTCCGCCTCGCGGTCATCGTGCTCGACGTGCCGCCGTTGCGCGCACGCGGCGAGGACGTGCTGCTGCTGGCCGATCATTACTTGCGGCTGTTCAACACGAAGTACGGGAAAGTGGTACGCGATCTCAGCGCGGCGGCGCGCGATCTGCTGCGCTCCTACCCCTGGCCGGGAAACGTCCGCGAGTTGAGCCACGTCATCGAGCGGGCCGTGCTGTGGAGTCGCGGCCCCACCCTCGACGTGGAGCATCTCTCGCTCACGAGCCCGGCCGACGCCGGCCCGGTCGAACAGGATGAGTCCGCAGCCGCCGACGCCGCTGCGCCCGCCGTGCTGCCGCCGCAGGGGGTCGATCTGGGACAATGGGAGAAGTCGGTCATCGAGCAAGCGATGCGCGAGGCGGGCGGGAACCAGACCAAGGCCGCGCGCCGGCTCGGAATCTCCCGCGACACGCTGCGCTATCGATTGCGGAAGTTCGGCCTGCAACCGTGACGACGCTGGGTGATTACACCCACTTTGGGTGAAATGACCCAGCGGCACGGGCTGCGCGCCTGGTGCGGGGGGGTGCCGTCGCCCGCGACAATCGCATGGAGGAGAAGGAGTTGAAGCCCGATGCCGTCGGTGATCCGTGACTGGCATGACGCGTGCGTCCCCTCAAACGGTGAGTGGTGGACCACCATCGTTTCAGGAGGAGTCAAATGAAGTGGACCAAGCCCGAATTCGAGGTCGTCGAGCTGGGGATGGAAGTTGGCGCGTACGCCGGTAATGCCTGAACCAGGCTGATGCGGATGACGGAGGGGCCGGGTGACGAACCCGGCCTCTTTAGTTTCCAGTCATGCGAGTGATCATCCTCGGCTCAGCGGCGGGGGGCGGGGTCCCGCAATGGAACTGCGGCTGCGGCAACTGTCAGGACGCGCGGCTCAGCGGCACCGGCCGAACCCAGTCCTCCGTGGCGCTCAGCGCGGACGGCGCGCGCTGGGTGCTCTTGAACGCCTCGCCCGACCTGCGCGCGCAGATCGCTTCTCGACCCGAGCTGTGGCCGCGCGGTGCGCGCGGCACGCCGATCAGCGCCGTCGTGTGTACCGATGGCGAGATCGATCACACGTTGGGGCTGGTGTTGTTGCGAGAGGCCACCACGCGATTCCCCGTGTACGCGCCGGCAGGAGTGGTCGGCCTGCTCGACCACGAATGGCCGGTGCTTCGCGTCCTGTCGGCCTATGCCGGCGTCGAGCCGCGGACGTTGCCCGAGGGGCAGGCGATCCCGCTGGCCGACGGGGTGGGGCGGGAGCTCGGCGTCACGTGCACCGCTGTGTCGGTAGCGCGGCGTCCTCCGCGCTACGCCCGCGAGGCGAGCGCGGCGACCTACGACGTCGCGCTCCGGCTCGCGGACCAAAGGACCGGTGCGACGCTCGCCTATATCCCGACGGCCGGCGCGGTGGACGACGCGGTACGGTCGGTGGCTCGCGGGGCCGATTTGCTGCTGTTTGACGGCACCTTTTGGTCGGACGGCGAGCTGCGTGCCGCGGGGGTGGACGCGCCGACGGCGCGGGAGATGGGTCACGTCCCCATCGGAGGGCCCGGCGGAAGCATCGAGCTGCTGCCGCGTCTCGGGGCAAGACGGACGGTGTTCGTGCACATCAACAATACCAATCCCATCCTGAGTCGCTCCTCGAGCGAGCGGGCCCAGGTCGAGGGGTCCGGCATCGAAGTGGCGGACGACGGCATGGAGGTCGAGCTGTGACGGCGGCGACGTCGCGCATCGGGCCGGACGCGGCGGCCTGGTCAAGCGACGAATTCGTGCGCCGGCTCCGCAACGTGCTGGAGCGGCGCTATCACCACCTCCATCCCTTCAACCGCCGCATGCACGCGGGCGAGCTGTCCGCGGACGAGTTGCAGCTGTGGGTCGCCAACCGCTTCTACTACCAGGTCAACATCCCGATCAAGGACGCCCTGATCCTCGCCAACTGTCCCGAGCCGGAAGTCCGCCGCGCCTGGATCCAGCGCATCATCGATCACGACGGGCGTCCAGGGGAGGAGGGTGGGATCGAGGCGTGGCTGCGGCTGGGCCACGCGATGGGCGTGAGCCGGGAGGACCTGCTGGCGCAGCGCCGGCTCCTCCCGGGCGTTCGCTTTGCGGTCGACGGCTACGTGAGCTTCTGCCGCTCGCAGCCGTGGCTCGAAGCGGTTGCCGCGTCCCTCACCGAGCTGTTCGCGCCGTTGATCGTGCAGGAGCGGCTCGCGGCCATGCTGAGCCATTACCGCTGGGTCGATCCGGATGGGCTGCAGTACTTCAAGAACCGGCTGTCGCAGGCGCCGCGCGACGCCGAGCATGCGCTGGCGCTGGTGACGGAGCGGCTCCGCACCCGGGAGCAGCAGGAGCGGGCCGTGGCGGCGCTCGAATTCAAGTGCGACGTGTTGTGGTGTCTGCTGGACGCGGTGGAGCGGGGACCACTCCCGGGTAGCGAGCGATGAACCCGGCGCCCGCCGCAGCGGTGCCGCGGCTCCACCCCAAGGCGCGGCTGCAGCGAGACGAGGTCCGCGGGCGCGACGTGCTGCTCTATCCGGAGGGCCTCGTCACCCTGAACGCCACGGGGGCGGAGATCCTCGGGCTGTGCGACGGCGTGCGCTCAGTCGCCGACATTGTGGCCGCCCTGGAGCAGCGTTACGGCGCGAGTGGTCTCGAGCAAGACGTCATGTCGTTCCTGGATGGGCTCGGGGCCAAGGGACTGGTGATCTATGGACGCTAAGCCGCTCTGGCTGCTCGCGGAGCTCACCTACAAGTGTCCGCTGCAGTGCCCCTACTGCTCGAACCCGCTCGACTTCGCCGGTTCCCGTTTCAAACACGAGCTGACGACGGAGGAATGGAGCCGCGTGTTCCGCGAAGCCCAGGCGCTGGGTGTGCTGCAGCTGGGCCTCTCGGGCGGCGAGCCGTTGCTCCGCCCCGATCTCGAAAGCCTCGTTGCGACCGCGCAGCGGCTCGGCCTGTACACGTCCCTCATCACTTCCGCCCACCGCCTCACGCAGGATCGACTCGCGGCGCTGAAGCGCGCCGGGCTCGATCACGTCCAGATCAGCGTTCAGGCGGCGGACGCGGAGCTGTCCGACCGGATCGCCGGGACCAGGGCGTATCGCGACAAGCTCGCCGCGTATCACTTCGCCAAGGAGCTCGGCTTCCCGCTCACCGTGAACGTGGTGCTGCACCGGGAGAACCTGCACCAGGTGGAGGCGCTGATCCGGTTGGCAGAGTCGCTCGGCGCCGAGCGCATCGAGCTCGCGAATACGCAGTTCTACGGCTGGGCGTTCCACAACCGGGACGCGCTGATGCCGACGAAGGCGCAGCTCGACGCGGCGTGGCAGGTGGTGCTGCGGGAGCGGGCGCGGCTCGGGTCCCGCCTCGAGATCGTGTGGGTGCTCCCCGACTACCACGAGCAGTTCCCGAAGCCCTGCATGGGCGGGTGGGGGCGCGCCTACATGACCGTGACGCCCGCGGGCGAGGTGTGGCCGTGTCACGCGGCGGGCCGCATCACGACGCTGACGTTCGAGAACGTGCGCGACCGATCGCTCGAGTGGATCTGGCACCAGTCGGACGCGTTCAACCGCTTCCGCGGCGAGGCGTGGATGCCCGAGCCGTGCCGGTCCTGCGCTCGCAGGACCGTCGACTTCGGCGGCTGTCGCTGTCAGGCGTTTCTGGTCGCGGGAGACGCCGCCCTAACCGATCCGGTCTGCTCGCTGGCGCCGCACCGGCATGTGATCGACGCGGCGGTCACCCAGGTCGAGCGCGCAGCAGCGGCGCGAGTCGAGCCCACGGCATTGACCTACCGCGCGGCGCCTGCCTCGCGCGCGCTCGCCGCCAAGGGATGACCGCCACCGCGATCCACGCCCGCGGCCTCGGCAAGGATTTCGGCGCGATCCGCGCGCTCGGCGCGCTCGACCTCGAGGTGCGCGAGGCCGAGTTCTTCGGATTGCTCGGTCCCAACGGCGCCGGCAAGACCACCACGGTCCACCTGCTGGCTACGCTGTTACGCCCCACGCGGGGCACGGCTCGGGTCGCCGGACATGACGTCGTGCGCGAGGACTTGGAGACGCGGCGCCGCATCGGCCTCGTCTTCCAGGAGACCACGCTCGACCGCGATCTCACGGTGGAGCAGAACCTCCGCTTCGCGGCGCGGCTCTGGAATCTGCCGGGACGGGTCGCGGGCCCCCGCATCGACGAGCTGCTCGCGCAATTCGGGCTGCGCGAGCGACGGCGCGATGCCGTGCGCACGCTGTCCGGGGGCATGCGACGGGCGCTCGACATCGCCCGCGGGCTGCTGCACGAGCCGCGCGTGCTGTTCCTGGACGAGCCGACCGCCGGCCTGGACCCGCGCGCCCGGCGCTCGTTGTGGGAGTTGATCCAGCGGCTGCGCTCGGCGTCCGGGCTCACCGTCTTTCTCACGACGCACTACGTCGAGGAGGCGGAGCCGTGCGACCGCGTCGCGGTGCTCGACCGCGGAGCTCTTGCGGCGCTCGGCACGCCGGCCGAGCTCAAGCGCGCGGCGGGTGTGAGCTCGCTCGAGGCGGTATTCCTGGCGCGCACCGGCCGTCCGCTCGCCGAGTCGACCGCGGCCTGAGCATGCGCGCGATCGGCGGGATCGTGGCGCGCGAGCTGCTCCGCTTCCTGCGGCAACGGGGTCGCCTGGTGTCGAGCCTGGCGCGGCCATTCGTCTGGCTGGTCTTCGCCGGGGCCGGGTTCGCTACCGTTTTCGCGGGCGCGGGCGCGATCGACTACCGGCGCTACCTGGCGCCCGGCCTGCTGGGCATGGTCGTCATGTTCGGGTCGCTGCTCGCGGCGCTCTCCACCGTCACGGACCGCGAGGCGGGCGTGCTGCGCATGGTGCTCGTCGCGCCGATCCGCCGCAGCACGGTCGCGCTCGGCAAGACCCTGGGAGCGACGCTGCTCGGCACGATGCAGGCCGTCGCGGTCGCGGTGCTGCTGTTGTCGCTGCTGCAATTGTGGCCGGGTCCGGCGGGATTACTGCTCGCCTTCGCCGCGATCGTGCTCTCGGGTCTCGCCCTCGGTGCGCTGGGGCTCGTGCTGGCCGCGACCATGCGCTCGATCGAGAACTTCGCGGGCGTGATGAACTTCGTGGTGTTTCCGATGCTGTTTCTCTCGGGCGCGCTGTATCCGGTCCGTCGCCTCGGGCCCTGGCTGCGCGTCCTCGTCCATGTCAACCCGCTCGCCTACGGCGTCGATCTCCTGAAGCACGCCTTGCTCGCGGAGTGGGCGGGGACGGGTTACGGGGGTGAGATGCCGCCGGCCCTCGACGTCGCGGCGTTGCTGGTGTTCGCGGCGGCTGGCCTCGCCGTCGCGGCGGCCCTGCTGGGCCGCGAAGGGGGCGTCACGCGGACGGCGTTCCGCTCGCCGGCCTAACGACCGACGACCACAGCCGTCAGGGGACCAATGATCAACACCAGAATGACCCCCGCAATGCTCGCGAGCAGCGTATACGCGACCGTCTTATCACGCGGGACCTTCATGAGCGGCGGCAGTCCGAGGGCGAGCAGCCGGACGCTGTAGAGCGCGAACACCCCGCCGATCAACGAGAGCTTCGGGAACAGCGCCACGATGCCCCCGAGCCAGTAGGGAGTGCTGCCGTAGGCCGCGACCTTCAACGCCTGCACGCGGTTGCGTTGCCCCCCGAAGGACGGCGCCAGCACGTCGATCAGGACCGCGAACAGGTATACGCCGAGCAGGTTGAGCCCAAATTCGAGCACCCCGCTCGTGACCGCGTCGCCCGGCGACATTCCGTACGACCCCGCGATCGAGTTGCGGACTCCGAACACGATCGTGCCCACCGTGGCCGAGATCGGTCCGATCGCGGCCATCGGCACGATGTAGCGGGAGTAGATGGGACCGGGGGTCGCGAACTCCGGGGCGATGGCCTGCCACTCTTGAGCCGGCCGCAGCAGGAGGCGCTGGGCGCGCGCGAGCCAGGCCGGCAGCCTGCGGGATGGCTTGCGGGGCGCCGCCCTGGGAGGCGCTGGTTTCGCGGCGGCCGGCCCCCGTTGCGGGGAAGCAGGTCCGCGGGGCGGCGTCGGTCCACGGGGCGGGTGGGGGGGCGTACGCATCCTCGCACAAGATAGAAAACGGCGGCCAAGTCGCCAGTGGCGTTCTCAGACGCCAAGCCGCAAGCGGTCTCCAGGTGCAAAGATGCGGGGCGCACGCTTGCGCCTTGGCGTCCGGGCGTCTGGGCACTCAGATTCATGCATGCTCATTGACGTCCACGCCCACTTCTACCACGACCGCTCCCCCCGTGCCGACTGGCGCGAGCGCAACGCCAGCCGCCTCGCCGCCGGAGAGAAGATCGGTATCACCATCCATGTGGCGTCGATCCTGGGGAGCTGGGGCCGCACATCCCCGACCTATTTCCCGTCGCCCGCCGACCTGCCGTACGGCAACGATGCCCTGCTTGCCCTCGCGCGCGAGCACCCGAACCGCGTCCGCGGCTACGTGACCGTCAACCCGAACTACACGGCGCACGCTCGGGGCGAGATCCTGCGGTGTCTCGGTGCCGGGATGATCGGGATCAAACTGGCCGCGAGCCGGCGGGCGACCGACCCGCTGCTCGACCCGATCTGTGAGATCGCGCGCGAGCGCGGCGTCCCGGTGTTGCAGCACGTGTGGCAGCACCGGCGACGCGACTGGCCGGGACAGGAGGCGTCCGACGGCGCCGAGCTGTGCGCACTCGCGGGCCGCCACCCCGACGTCCGCTTCATTCTCGGCCATATCGGCGGCGGCGGCGCCTGGCAGCACTCCCTCGCCGCGCTGCGTGCCGCGCCGAACGTATACGTCGATCTCTCGGGGAGCGGCGTCGACGGCGGGATGCTCGAGAGCTGTCTCGCGGCGGTCGGCGTCGAGCGCCTGCTGTGGGGGAGTGACATCACCATGGACACGGGGTGGGCCAAGTTGCGCTACCTCACCCACCTCCTCTCGCGGGACGAGGTCGATCTGGTGAAATGGAAGAACGCGGTGAGCATCTTCCCCCACGGCGCGTTTCCGTCCGACTGATGCGGATCGACGTGAACGTCTTCCTGGGCGCGTACCCGTACCGCCGGGTGCCCGGCACCTCACCCGAGGCCGTGCTCCGGGCGATGGAACGGGTCGGCGTCGACGAGGCCTGGGTGACGCATCTCCCGAGCCTGTTCTGGCAGGCACCACCGGAGGGGAACGCCTGGCTGTACGAGGCGACGGCGCGCGAGCGGCGTTTCAAACCCGTACCGGCCGTGCACCCCGGCTTGCCGGGATGGGAGGCCGTGCTCGGCGAAGCGCTCGACCGCGGCGCCCCGGTGGTGCGGTGCGACCCCACGTACTGCGGGCTCGATCCCGCGGGCGCGGAGATGCGCGTGCTCACCGCCGCCTGCGGGGCGGCGCGGCTGCCGTTGCTCGTCGCCGTGCGGCTCGAGGACGCTCGCCAGCGGCACCCCAACGATCGGGCGGCCGAGGTCCCCACGGCGGCGGTGCGCGCCCTCGTGCGGTCCGACGCGGATGTGCGCCTCGTCATCACCCACGCCGACCGTGCGTTCGTCGAGGAGGTGCACTTCGGGTCCACTCCCGAGGAAGCGGCCCGCATCTGGTGGGACATCTGCTGGATCTGGGGGCCGCCCGAGGATCATCTCGAGATGTTGCTCCGCACCGTCGGCGTCGAGCGATTCGTGTTCGGGACCGGGCAGCCGCTCAGGATCCCGGAGAACAGCGTGGCCAAGCTCGACCTGCTCGCGCTCGCACCGCCCCAACGAGCTGCCATCGAGTCGGAAAACGCTCGCCACGGGCTGGGCCTCTGACTGCGCGACCGGCCGACCGCCTGACCGCCGCCTTGGAATGGGGCTTGATCCCCGCGGTCCCGGTGCCGTTTCGCGGTGACGCGGTCGCGGAGGACGCGCAGCGGGACTACGCCCGGTCGATGGCCGGCCAGCAGGTAGCGGGCGTGGCGGTGTGGGCGCACACCGGGCGGGGACCACACCTCACCACCGAGCAGCGTCACCAGGTGCTCGCCACTTGGCGCGCCGCCCTCCCCGACAAGGTGATCGTGGCGGGTGCCACGAGCGTCGCGATGGCGCGGGAGGCGAAGGCGGGTGGGGCGGACGCCCTGCTCGCTTTTCCCCGGCCGGACGACCCGGTCGGGTACCACGCCGCCTTGAGCGGCGTGCTACCCGTGATCGCCTTCTATTTGTATGAAGCGGCGGGCGGGGTCGCGTACGACAACCCGACGCTGCACGGCATACTCGAGCTGCCGGGCGTGATCGGCATCAAGGTCGCGACCCTCGATTCGGTCATGACGTTCCAACGGCTCGCCGGGCTGATCCGCGAATACCCGGAGAAGCTCCTGATTACCGGCGAGGACCGCTTCTTCGGCTATTCGCTCACGATGGGCGCGCGGGCGGCCCTGGTGGGGATGGGGGCGGCGCTGACGAACTTACAGGCTGCGCTGATCGAGGCGTTCCATACCGGCGACTTCGCCCAGTTCGTGCGGTTGTCCGGAATCTGCGACCGATTCGCGGCGGCCACGTTCACGGCCCCGATGGAGGGGTATGTGCGCCGTCTGCTGTGGGCCCTCGCCGCCGACGGCGTGATTCCGGAGGATGCGTGCGACGACCCATGGGGGCCGGCCCTCCCGCCGGCCGAACGGGACGTCGTGCGCCGCGCGGTCCGCGAAGCGCGCGGTGCGCGCGTCAGCCGGCCATGAAGCGTATTCCCCGGCGCTCGTTTCTCGAGGCGTGGGCGGCGAGCGCGGCACTCCCTCTCCTCAAAGGCTTCGTTCCCATGAAGCACAAACCGCACGTCGTGGTGGTCGGGGCAGGGGCGTTCGGCGGCTGGACCGCGTTGTACCTCCGGCGCGGCGGTGCTCGCGTGACGCTGGTCGACGCGTGGGGACCCGGCAACGCCCGCGCCAGCTCGGGCGGGGAGACGCGGGTCATCCGCGCCACCTACGGCCCGCGAGCCGTGTACACGCACCTGACAATGCGCGCGCTCGCTCTGTGGGGGGAGCACGAACGACGCTGGAAGCAGCGTCTGCTCCATCCGATCGGCGTGCTGTGGCTGGTCGAGGACGACGAGTCGTACGAAAAGGCCGCGCTGCCGATTCTCAAAGAGGCGGGGTGTCGCTTCGACGAGTTGACGGGTGCCGAGACCGCCAAGCGCTACCCGCAGATCAACTGCGCGCGCGTGCGCTGGGCGATCTTCGAGCGGGATGGCGGCTATCTCACGGCGCGGCGCGCCTGTGCCGCGGTGCTCGAGGGATTTCTCGCAGCCGGCGGCGTCTATCGTCAGGTCGCGGTGCAGCCGCCCGCGCCGGGCGAGGCCGTGCGCTGCAGCGATGGCAGCGACCTGGCCGGCGACGCGTACGTGTTCGCCTGCGGGCCGTGGCTCGGGAAGCTGTTTCCGGATGTGATCGGCGATCGCGTGCGCGCGACGCGTCAGGAAGTGTTCTTCTTCGGCACGCCGCCCGGTGACGCGCGCTTCACCGAGGAGGCGCTCCCCGTGTGGGCCGATCACGCCAATCACTTCATATATGGGATCCCCGGGAACGAGTGGCGGGGGTTCAAAGTGGCGGACGACGCGCGCGGGCCCGTGTTCGACCCCACCGCCGGTGAGCGCCTGCCGTCGCCGGAGGCGCTCCGCAGCGCCCGCGACTACCTGGCATTCCGCTTCCCGGCGCTCAAAGATGCCCCGCTGCTCGAGGCGCGGGTGTGCCAGTACGAGAACTCCCCTGACGAGCACTTCATCGTCGACCGCCATCCGAGGGCGGACCATGTGTGGCTCGTGGGTGGTGGATCGGGACACGGGTTCAAGCACGGGCCGGCGGTGGGCGAGCTGGTAGCCGGGCTCGTGCTCACTGACCGCGCGGCCGACCCCCAGTTCCGGCTGTCGCGGTTTGGCCGCTGACCCCGGGGCATGGCCCCGGGGTTGGTCCACCGGCCTATGCGTTCGGAGCTCGAGCGCGATTTCGAGCGCTTCAAGCGGGAACTCCCCGGCGACTTCTCGGGCCACGTGCGCGAGGCGTACGGGATCGACCTCACGGCGCGCTACCTGGGTGAGGCCGTCCCCCATCCCATCGGCAAGGGCTCGGGCCAGTTGTCCCTGAACGAGAATCAGCTCGCCGAAGATGCCCGGGCGGGACTCGCCTTCGTGGTCCTGAAGACCGTCATCGCTCAGGACGAGGCCGGTAGCCAGTCGATGGCGGCGTGGGCGATCCACGAGACGAAGATGACAGTCGAGCAGCGCCGCGCCGCGGGCGGCCGGCCCGGGTGGACCGTCACATGGAAGGGCAGGGGTTGGGACCGCGCGTTCGACGATTACCTCGGGTTGGTGCGGGCGGGACGCGACCTCAC
>Ga0137415_10000930_pt1 | contig 28784 bp, 27 predicted proteins | sample CZODoug3_1_1_16f_FD_183082 | JGI IMG/M metagenome (GOLD analysis project Ga0137415, IMG submission 183082) | Vadose zone soil fungal communities from Angelo Coast Range Reserve, California, USA - CZODoug3_1_1_16fungal (Hybrid Assembly) | ecosystem: Environmental > Terrestrial > Soil > Vadose...
CCAATTACGCACCCGGGATTTTTTTACGGGTTTGTGGGACTGGCACTGGCCTGGCAAATTGCTTTTTTCTTCATCGCCAGCGATCCCGTGCGTTATCGGCCGCTCATGATCCCTTCGATGTTCGAGAAATTCAGCTATGCGGTCGCCGTCGTCATTCTCGTCCTGCAAGGGCGCACGCGCAGCTCGGACCTGCTCTTCGCCGGCACGGACTTTCTGCTCGGCGTCTCGTTCGTCGTCGCTTACTTCAAGACACCGCCTCGCGCATCCTGAGGATGCGGGCGCGACGCTCTTGAAATGGCTCTGGAGATTAGGCACGATTTGGCCTCACAGAGAGGTGACCAATGTCGTGCGATCCGGAAGCGTTGAAGCATGTGCCGCTGTTCGCGCTGCTTGATGATGAAGAAACCGCGGTGCTGGCTGGGCAGGTGGAGCTGAAGAAGTTTGCACCGCGCCAGCGCATTTACAAAATGGGCGATGCTGCCGGACAAGCTTACGTGATGGTGTCTGGCCGCGTGCGGGTCACCACGCTTGACGAGGATCATCAGGAAGTAGTGGTCGATGAACCCGGCCACGGCGAATTCTTTGGCTTCGCTTCCATGTTGGAGCAGACGCCGCACCAAACCACCGCGATTGCGCTGGAAGAATCGCAGTGCCTTGAAGTGGATCGCCACGACATCGCGGTTTTGCTGCAACGCAAGCCGATGGCCGGCATGGACATGCTGACCGTATTGGGCAAACAGTTTCACGCCTCGCAACAGTTGGTACGCGTGCGCGCGAATCGCAATCCCAATGAAGTGATTGAAGGAAAGGCCACGTTCGGCCAGCGCATCGCCGACAGAGTTGCCGGCTTCGGCGGCTCCTGGACCTTCATCATCTCGTTCCTGACAGTTCTGGTGATCTACACCGCGGTGAACATCATTTTGCGCAGATCCGCGTGGGATCCCTATCCCTTCATTCTTCTCAATTTGTTTCTTTCGGCGCTAGCGGCGATTCAAGCGCCAGTGATCATGATGAGCCAGAACCGCCAGGACACGAAGGACCGCCTGCGCAGCGAACTGGATTTTGACGTGAACCGCCGCGCGGAATCGGAGATACAGGGGCTGGCCCACAAGTTGAATCTGTTGGGAGATAAAATCGACGACGTCGAAGATTTGCTGCGGACGAAACCGTCTTAGCGGCTTCGTTCGGCGCTAAGACGACCTGCTCAGAGCGATTTTGCGCCACAGTGTGCCGTCAGTCAGGTTCATGGTCCCCGCCATTTTGTGGGCCTGAATTGTGAAGCGGAAAACGCCACGCGGGAATTCGCAGGTGAGGGCTCGTTTCGCAGAATCATAGCTGCACTCCACCGTGCCCATGGTTACCGGCTTGCCGTCCACAATTTTGTCCAGCTTCATGGAAAACCAGCCAGGTTTTCCGGCCAGCTTGGCGACGTGATAGAGCGAGTCTTCGTCCCGGCACGCGCTATCTCGCACCACGAAGACTGATTCGCCGCTCCAATCCCCGAGCGGGCTGGAGTCGTCCGCCGAAACTTGTTGCGCCTGTCGCGCTTCGCCTTGCGTCGCGGGATAGGAGTTTAGAGCCGCTATGATGAGAGCGAACAGGAGCAATCTTGCGAGTTTCATCGGTGCATCGCGGTGCCGGTAGAGACGGCTCGCTAGTTGTTTTGACGAAGCCGATGCAAGAACGAGTTGTGCGGCAGCGGCTCCCGATTAGCGAAGCACGAGTCGGAGAAGATGAAAGAGCCCGGCGCCGATAAGGGCGGCACCGGGGATGGTCATTACCCAAGCCCAGACGATGCGCCGCGTGACGCCCCAGCGCACGGCGGTAAGGCGCCGCGTTGCTCCAACGCCAACGATCGCGCCCGTGATGGTGTGCGTGGTGCTAACGGGAATGCCGAAGTGCGCGGTGCCGGCGAGAGTAAGCGCTCCGGCAGCCTCGGCGGCGAAACCGCCGAAGGGGGTGAGCTTGGTGATGCGCTGCCCCATGGTCTTGATGATGCGCCAGCCGCCGGCCATGGTGCCGCCGCCCATGGCGAGGTGGCAGCAGAGGATGACCCAGTACGGAACGTCGAACGTCTTGAGCAAACCGCCGGCGACCAGCGCGGTGGTGATAATGCCCATGCCTTTTTGGGCGTCGTTGGTGCCGTGGCCCAGGCTGTAAGCAGCCGCGGAAAGGAGTTGCAGGCGGCGAAACCAACGGTCAACTTTCAGCGGGCGCTGCTTGCGAACGATCCAACTGGTGGCGATGGTGACGGTCGTGGCGACGATCATGCCGATGATGGGAGAGAGAAAAATGAACAGGACTGGCTTCGTCCAGCCGCTGACGATGATGGCCTGAAAACCGGCGCTCGCCACTGCGGCGCCGCCGTAGCCGCCCATCAGGGCGTGCGATGAACTGGTAGGCAGGCCAAGAATGAGGGTGATGAGATTCCAGAAAATGGCCCCGAGCAGCCCGGCGAGAAGAACTTGCTGGCTCACCATTTCGATGTGAACCATGCCTTTGCCGATGGTCTTAGCGACGGCGGTGCCGAACACGAAAGCAGCGATAAAATTCCAGAAAGCGGCCCAGGCGACGGCGCGGAATGGCGTGAGCACGCGCGTGGAAACGACGGTGGCAATGGAGTTGGCGGCGTCGTGCCAGCCATTGGAGAACTCGAAGGTCAGCGTGAGGGCGATCACGACCAGGAGCAAATGGAAGCTGGTCACGCGCGGATCCTGACAAAGAAGAAGGTAAAGGAATCAAAGGAAGTAAAGGAAGTCAGACAGAGAGCCTTCGGGGGCATCGTTGAGGTGGGCATACACTTCAGGCGTTTTTGAGGATGACGCCTTCGATCACGTTGGCGACGTCTTCACATTTGTCGACCGCGGTTTCGATGACTTCGAAGATTTCTTTCCACTTGATGATCTGCACGGAATCGGTTTCTTCATCGAAAAGCTGGGCGATGAGCGTGCGGCACAGGCGGTCGCTTTCGTTTTCGTAGCGGTTGATTTCGATGCAGTGCCTCAAAGCCTTTTCGGGCGTGGGCAGGGCGCGGATGGCCGCGGAAACCTCTACCGTGGCGGAGACCAGAACTCTGACGAGGTCGACGGTGCCCAGGCGGATGCTTGCCACGCGGTAGAGCACAAAGCGGCTGGCGGCGGCGTCGATCAGGTCGATGACATCGTCGAGCTGGCTGGTGAGCTCATGTATGTCTTCCCGATCGAACGGTGTGATGAAGCTTTGGTTCAGCTTGGTGAAGATGCCATGGGTGAGTTCGTCGCCATCGTGCTCGATGGCCTTGATGATCTGCACCTGCTCGGGAACGCCGGTATAATGCTCCAGCATTTGCAGCAAAGCCTTGGCACCCAGTTGAATGTTATCGGCTTGCTTGCTGAAGAGGACGAAAAAGTCCTCTTCGCGCGGCAGTAAGCGCTGCAACAATCCTGGCATTGATGACTCTCCCCTGAAGAGTCGCGGTAGGGCAGGGAGACGATAGCAGAGGGAGCCAGACGAGGCAAGGCGACCCCCAGGCCGGGCAAGGGAAAGTCCCGATTTAGCTCGAGGTTATCGCGGCGGGAGTCTGAACTGGCGCAGGATGCTGCGCCCCCCGCGGGGGCAGGACGAGAGGGTCGTACGCTCCTGACAGGCTGAAGCCTGTCCCACAAAAAAAGCGGGCCGATTGGAATCGGCCCGCCGGAAAGATTCGCGTTTGCGAATCAGGTTTAGTACATGCCGCCCATGCCGCCCGGGCCTCCGGGACCGCCGGCTGCCGCCGCGCCCTTCTTGTCGTCTTCCTTGAGTTCGGCGACGAGCGCTTCGGTAGTGAGCATCAGGCCCGCGATGGAAGCTGCGTTTTGCAGCGCCAGGCGGGTGACCTTGGCGGGGTCGATGACGCCCATCTTCACCATGTCGCCATACTCGCCGGTGTCCGCGTTGAAGCCGTAGTTTTCGTCCTTGGACTCGCGGATTTTGCCGATGACCACAGCGCCTTCGGCTCCGGCGTTATGGGCAATCTGGCGAGCGGGCTCTTCGAGAGCGCGCTTCACGATGCCGACACCAACCGCTTCGTCATCATGCAGCTTGAGCTTCTCGATAGCGGTGATGCAACGGAGCAGCGCGGAGCCGCCGCCGGCTACGATGCCTTCCTCGACCGCCGCACGAGTGGCGTGCATGGCGTCCTCAACGCGAGCCTTTTTCTCCTTCAGCTCGGTTTCGGTCGCCGCGCCAACCTTGATGACCGCCACCCCGCCAACCAACTTGGCAAGGCGCTCTTGCAGCTTTTCCTTGTCGTAGTCGGAGGTGGTGTTCTCGACCTGCTCACGGATTTGCTTGACGCGGCCCTCGATATCGGCGTGCTTGCCCGCACCTTCGATGATCGTGGTGTTGTCCTTGTCGATCGTGACCTTCTTGGCGCGGCCGAGGTCTTCGATCTTGACGTTCTCGAGCTTGATCCCGAGATCTTCCGTGAGAGCCTTACCGCCGGTGAGGGTGGCAATGTCTTCGAGCATCGCTTTGCGGCGATCGCCAAAGCCGGGCGCCTTCACCGCGGAGCACTGTAAGGTGCCGCGGAGCTTGTTGACCACCAAAGTAGCCAGCGCTTCCCCTTCGACGTCTTCCGCGATGATGAGCAGCGGCTTGCCGGTCTTGGCGATCTGCTCGAGCAGCGGGAGCAGGTCCTTCATGGAGCTGATTTTCTTTTCGTGGATCAGGATGCGCACATCCTCGAGGATGCACTCCATGCGCTCCGGATCGGTGATGAAGTAGGGGGACAGGTAGCCGCGGTCGAACTGCATGCCTTCCACGACTTCCAGCGTGGTCTCCATCGTCTTGGATTCTTCGACCGTTATGACGCCGTCTTTGCCGACCTTCTTCATGGCTTCGGCGATGATGCCGCCGATTTGCTTGTCGTTGTTGGCGGAAATGGTGCCCACCTGCGCGATCATGTCGCCCTTGACTTCGCGGGAGAGCTTCTTGATCTCTTCCACGGCGACTTCCACGGCGCGCTCGATGCCGCGCTTGAGGGCGGTCGGGCTGGCGCCGGCGGCGACAGTCTTCACGCCTTCGCGGAAGATAGCTTGCGCGAGTACGGTCGCGGTCGTGGTGCCGTCGCCAGCCACGTCGCTGGTTTTGGAAGCCACTTCACGAACCATCTGCGCGCCCATGTTCTCGAGGGGATCGCGGAGTTCGATTTCCTTGGCCACGGTCACGCCGTCCTTGGTGATAATCGGCGCGCCGAACTTCTTCTCGATCACCGCGTTGCGGCCCTTGGGACCGAGGGTGATTTTCACTGCATCGGCAAGAGCATTCACGCCGCGTAGAATCGCTTGGCGGGAATTCTCACCTGTTACGATCTGCTTCGCCATACTGGTATTTCCTCCTGAGATTCTTGCTAATTCTTGGGTACTGCGCCGGTCCAAAGACCGGCCACAACCTTTACATCTGGCCGGGCTGAAGCCTGTCTGCAAAGCGAGCCCGGCGGGCTACATCAACAACGGTTACTTCTTGCCGCCTGCCGCTTTTGCGGCGCCGCTGAGCTTCCCGAGGATTTCTTCTTCGCGGAGGATCAGCAGCTCTTCGTCATCGATCTTGATTTCCGTGCCGCTGTATTTGCCGAAGAGAACGCGGTCGCCCGGCTTAACGTCAAGCGGGATGCGCTCGCCTTTCTCTCGCTTGCCAGCGCCGACGGCGATGATCTCGCCTTCCATCGGTTTTTCTTTTGCGGTGTCAGGGATGATGATGCCACCCCTGGTGGTTTCCTTCTCTTCAATGCGCCGCACGACAACGCGGTCGTGGAGCGGGGTCAGATTCACTGCCATCTTGAAAGAACCTCCGTGGATTTTGTGTTGCGATTTTTGAACTGGCCCGGGGAGTTAAGGGGTTTAGCACTCCTCATAGCCGAGTGCTAATATAGCAGATTCACCTGACATGTCAAGGGAAACTGTGGCGAATTGAGCGCGCCAGACTCGAAGTCCAGCTAACAGTAAGTGCTTTGTTGTCATTTAGATGTGCGGTGCAAGATAAATCGGACACATGGGTATTGTCGTGCTTCCTCTATAGACGTAGACTTCTTTGTGGACAGCGTTACGAACCACCACAATGCCCTCCCTCGTTTATTTGCGGCTGATCGGGTTCACGGCGGGAACGCTGCTGCAGCTCTTTTGGATGGTGGTGATTCTCGGTTACCGGCGGCAGCGCAATTTCGAACGCGTGTTTTTCCTTCTCTCGCTGGCGCTGTTTTTCTTTTATGCGGGGTCATTGCTCGCGCTGAATGCGCAAATCTACTACCCTGCGCCGCCGGCGCTCCTGACCACGTTTGCAAAGACGCTCCTTTGCGCGGGGCTTTGCTTCTTGCCGGCGCTGCTGATTCATCTGCACCTCGAATACGCCGATACGCGCGGGATGCTCGGGAGCCGCGCGCTGAAGCGCACTGTGCTGCTCGCGGCGTACACTCCGGTGTTCTACTTCGCTTTGCGCGCCTACCCGTTACTGGCGAATTCGCCGGGGTTTGATTTCCTGGCTCCGGGGAATGTGCTGGGGCGCGGCTATGGTGTCTGGCTGGCCCTGGCGATGTTGATCAGCGCGGCGTGGGAAATTCGCTTTCATTTGCGGGCGCCGGATCGAGCGCAGTCCTTCTTTCACAGTTTGCTGGCGGGAGTGTTTTCCATCGGCGGGGCACTGGTGCTGCAGTTGCACGTGCTAAGCGGCCCCATGCCGCGCGACTTGTCGGACGCGGCCAGCACAGCACTGGCGCTCGTGGCTCTGTTGCCGTCGGCGGTGCTGATTTACATGGTGCAGCGCTTCAATTTTCTGCAAATCGGGCGGCAGAAGAATCTTGTGTACGCGGTGTCGGCTACATTTTTGGCGCTGCTGTATTTGAGCTTGGTGCGGCGGTTGAGCGGCTGGCTGGCGCCGCACATTCCGCCAGAAGCGACCGCTGCCATTCTCCTGTTTGTGCTGGTGATCTTCTTCGAGCCGTTGCAGCGGCTGTTGGGGCGGCGGCTGCAAGAGACAGCGCACCAGGAAATGGATCGAGTGCAGCGCTTGATGGCGGAGATTCAGCAGGAAGCGCGCCAAGGAAATGAGAAAACGCTCGCGCGTTTTGTTGAGAAACGCGTGAAGGAAACCTTTGAACTCGCCGCGGTGCGGGTCACGTTTCACAAAGAACAGGAGATCGGCGAGCACCATCGTGCGTTTGCCAAACAAGCAGGGCTCGGGCCGCCGACACTTGGCAAGCCCAAGGTCGCTTTCTCCGAGGGAAAAATTTCGGAGCCTTTTGTGATCTTGGGTAACTTCGTGGGAATCGTTCGCGCAGAACCTCACGGGTCGGCCTTGTCGGGGGAAACACGGGCGACGCTGGAATTCTTGTGTGAGCAACTGCTTGGGGCGCTGGATTTGTGCCGGTTAATTGACGAGAAAGTGCGGCTGGAGAGGGAATTGGCGGAACGCGAGCGGCTGGCGCTGTTGGGGCAAATGGCCGCGAGCATTTCTCACAATTTGAAGAATCCGCTGGGCTCGATCAAGACGATTTTGCAGGTGCAGATGGAAAATCCCGAGCTGCCGGCATCGCTGCGCGCCGAGACGCAAATCGTGCTGGACGAGGTTGGACGGTTGTCGGCGAAGCTGAATCAATTGCTGCGATTTAGCAGGCCGGCGGTGCGTGGGGGGAGCGTGGAAGCGAGCTGCGACGCGGCGGCGGTGATTGAAGAGGTGGCGGGAGTTTTGCGGCACGAAGCGGAACGGCGCGGCGTTGCGCTGGAGTTGCAACTTTGCACCGACGGCGCGAGAGCGGCGGCGGCTGGCGATGCGGTGAGCGATATGGTGTCCAATCTTGTGGTGAACGCACTGGAAGCGACGCCGCGCGGGGGACGGGTGAATGTTGCGGCGGCGGCCAAGAATGGTTCGTGCGTTCTGACGATTGAAGACACCGGGCCGGGGATCGCGGCGGAAGCGCGGGAGAAAATCTTGCAGCCATTTTTTACGACGAAGACGCAGGGGACTGGGCTGGGGTTGGCGATCGTGGCGCGGCGGGTGGCGGAGGTTGGTGGCAAGTTGGAGTGGGAAAGCCCAGTGAGTGAAGGGCGGGGGACGCGATTTCGGATAACGCTGCCGCTTCGCTCGTAGGTGGGATGGGCGCTTGCACGTGGGTCACGTCTGAGGTGTGTTGGACATACTAACAGCGGCGGCAAGACCGCCGCACTCCAAAAGGATAGCGATGAAGACGATTCTGATTGTGGATGATGAGTCGGCGGCGCGGTATGGACTGCGGCGGGCGCTGGAGGCGAAGTATCGCGTGGCGGAAGCGGATTCGGCGGAGGCGGCGCGGGAAGCGTTGACGCGCGAGCAGCCGGATTTAGTGCTGCTGGATGTGGTGCTGCCGGGCCAAAACGGAATTGAGTTTTTGCGTTGGATGCGCGAGCAGGGAAGCGAGACTCCGGTGCTGATGGTTTCGGCGCTGGACACGGCGAAGACGGCGGTGGAGGCGCTGCAGTTGGGCGCCGCGGATTATTTGGTCAAGGGATTCGAATTGGAAGAGTTGCGGCAGCGCGTGGCGACTCTTTTGAAGCTGGCGTCGCTGGAAAAGGAAAATGAATCGCTGCGGCGACGGCTGACAACCGAAGGACAGTTCGGGCCGATGATTGGGCGGACCGCGGAGATGCGGCGAGCGTTCGAAATGGCCGAACGCGTGGCGGCGACCGATTCAACGGTTTTGATTCTGGGGGAGAGCGGCACGGGCAAGGATTTGCTGGCGCAGGAGATTCATGCGCGTTCGCCGCGGGCGGGAAAGCCGTTTGTGGCGGTGAACTGCGCGGCGTTGCCGGAAACTTTGATTGAGTCGGAATTGTTTGGCTACGAGCGCGGAGCGTTTACCGGAGCGGCGCAGCAGAAAAAAGGAAAATTCGAGCTGGCGTCGGGCGGGACGCTGTTTCTGGACGAAATCGGGGACATGAATCCGGTGACGCAGGCGAAGGTGCTGCGGGCGCTGGAGAGTCGCGCGATTGAACGGCTCGGCGGCACGCAGTCGATTGCCGTGGATGGGCGAGTGATCAGCGCGACGCACCGGAATCTGCCGGCGGAAATTCGGGCCGGAAAATTTCGCGAGGACTTGTTCTACCGCCTGCGCGTGGTGACCATTGAATTGCCGCCGCTGCGCGCGCATAAGCAGGACATCCCCGTGCTGGCGGAGTCATTTTTGCAGATGCATGCGGCGCGACTAGGACGCGCGGCACGCCTGACGCGTGAGGCAGTTGCGGCGATTGAGCGTTACGACTGGCCGGGAAATGTGCGCGAACTGAAGAATGCGCTGGAGCGCAGCCTGGTGCTTTGCCGCGGGGAGCACATCAGCGTTGCGGATTTGCCGGAGGAAGTTGCGCGCGGTGAGGCATTGGTGCAGAAACATTCCGGAGAAGGGCGCGACAACGGGCTGGGCGAGAAGGACTTTCGAGAAGCGAAGCGCAAGTTCGAGGTGGCGTATTTGACGAAGCAGCTTGCGGATCATCGATGGAATGTTTCGCGTACCGCGGCGACGATTGGTTTGCACCGGCAAAGCTTGCAGGAAAAATTGCGCGAACTGGGAATTCGCCGGCCCGGACGCGAGCCGAGTGAGGACGAAGAGAAGGATTAAGGCGGAGGCGCACAGTGGGCGGTGACGGCACGGAAACGAAACTGGTGTTGGGTTACGTGTTGGCGGGCGGCGGGAGCACGCGTTTTGGGCGGGACAAGGCTTTGGTCGAGATTGGCGGAGCGCCAATGCTTTTGCGGATGCGGTCGCTGCTGAGCGATGTCACGAAAGAAGTGAACGTGATTGCGGCTTCGCAAAAATATGCGGCGCTGGGCGTTACCAGCATAGGCGATCGCTGGGAGGGCCAAGGTCCGCTGGCCGGAATCATCACTGCGCTTCTGACGAACACAGAAACGAGTGGCGGAGCCGAGTGGAATTTGATTGTTGGATGCGACATGCCGTTTCTCACGCGGGAGTGGCTGACCTACCTTGTGGGGCGGGCGCTCGCGAGCGGCGCGGAGGTCGTGGCGCCACAATCGGCGCAGGGACTGGAGCCGCTGTGCGCATGCTGGCGGACGAGCGCGGCGGCTAAGCTGCAACAAGTTTTTGAAGGTGGCATGCGCAAAATTACCGAAGCGATGAAGCGCTTGAGCATGGAAGTTGTTGACGAAGCGGACTGGAAGCGATTTGATACAGTGGGCCGCCTATTCTGGAACATGAATACGTCCGCGGATTACGATGGGGCCAAGTGCATCTTGGAGGCGCAGCGCACGTGAGCGAGAGTTTTACATTCAGCGGGGAACCGGCGTCCTCCGGCGAAGCGTCGCCGAATTTCTTTGAGTTTCGCGAAGTATGCAAGGCTTTCGACGATCGCCTGGTCCTGGATCACGTGTCCTTTACCGTGAAGCGCGGCGAAACGTGTGTGATCATGGGCCGCAGCGGTGTGGGGAAGTCCGTCTCGCTGAAGCACATCATGGGATTTCTCAAGCCGGACTCCGGACGGATTTTCATTGACGGCCGGGATGTCACCGACTTCAGCGAGAAACAGTTTGCGGAGATCCGCCGCAAGGTGACCATGGTGTTTCAGTCCGGCGCGCTTTTCGATTCGCTGACGGTCGCCGACAACATCGCGTTTCCTATGGAGGGGCAGCCGGGCCTCACCGCCGACGACATCGATGCGAACGTGGGCAAGCTGGCGCATCTGCTGGAAGTCGACCAAGTGCTGGACAAATTGCCCGGTGAATTATCGACGGGGATGCGGCGCGCGATAGCGATTGCGCGGGCGCTGGCGCAAAATCCAGAAGCGATTTTGTACGACGAGCCGACCACCATGGTCGATCCCATCATGGCCGGGCACATGGGCGACCTCATCCATCGCCTGAAGAACGCCTTTCACAAAACGTCCATCGTGGTAACCCACGACACGCACTTAGCCAAGCGCCTCGCGGACGTCGTGGTTTTCCTGCAAGACGGCAAAGTTTCCTTCTTCGGTCCCTGGGCAGACTTTGAAAACTCCAAGGATCCCTTCCTGCGCAATTTCCGCATGCAAGACGAGCTTGTCCCGGCGCTGGACGTGACTCTGTGAGCGCGGGCGAGAACGATCAACAAGGAAGAAACAGCCAATTGAAGCGAAGGGATTTCCTGAAGGCGATCTCAGCTGCGCCATTCCTGGCCACGCCCGGGCTGGATTCGTCGCGCGGCACACTCGTAAATGATGTTCACACTGGCTGGAATCCAACGTGGGTGGACCGCGTGGAGCAGCCAACATCCGCAGCTGACGTTCAGGCGTTAGTCAAAGCTGCGAGGAAGCGCGGAAAGATAATTTCCGTTTCGGGGAGCCGCCACGCCACAGGTGGGCAACAGTTCGCGGCACGCTCCTTGCTCCTGGATATGCGCGGAATGAACCGCGCCCTCAACCTCGACACAAAATCCGGAGTGCTGAGCGTCGAGAGCGGAATCGAATGGCCCGAGCTGATCCAGGCATACCTGAAAGCGCAGAGTGCCGCACCCGCATGGGGAACCCGCCAGAAGCAAGGCGGCGGAGATCGCATGACAATCGGCGGGACTGTCTCGGCGAATGCGCACGGCCACTGCCTGGGGGCACCGCCGATCGTAAGCGACATGGAGTGGATCGAAATTGCAACAGCCGACAAGGCGTTGCAAAAATGCAGCCGAACGGAAGAGAAGGAACTGTTTTCGCTGGCGATCGGCGGCTATGGGCTCTTTGGAATCATCACCGCCATCGGCCTCAGGCTCGCACCCCGGCGCAAAGTTCGCCGCAATGTGGAAACGCACACGCTCGCGGAGGTGATCCCTTTAGTCGAAAAGCGCGAGGCCAATGGTTCGGCGTTCGGTTATTTTCAGTACAGCATCGATGAAACTTCGCTGGAATTCATGCGCACGGGCATCCTGACGACGTATGAAATCGTTGGTGACGACGCTCCGCTGGGAGACGCAAGCACGGATATCGGCGAAGCGCAACTGGCGTCCCTCCTTGAGTTGGCCCACAAAGATCGCCGATCGGCCTACGCTCATTATGCGAAATTCGAACTGTCCAAGAATGGAAACGTGGAGTGGTCGGATTTGCATCAGCTAAGTTCGTATCCCTCCGGCTACCACAAAACTGTGGACCGGCATCTCGGCGACGACAGCAAAGGCGCGGACTTGATCTGGGAATTCTATGTTCCTCGGGGCGAGTTGATTGCCTTTTTCGAAGAAGCGCGGCGAGCTCTGCTCAAGAGCGAGACTCCCTTAATCTACGGAACGGTTCGCTTTATTGAGCAAGACCGCGACTCTTTCCTCGCCTGGGCGAAAAAGCGTTATGCTTGCGTGATTTTTACGCCGCACTACCCGGGCGGCGCAGCCGGAATTCGCAGAGCCAGCGAACTGTATCGCCAACTGGCGCAGGCTGCCACCAAGCGTGGCGGAAGCTTCTATCTCACTTACAACCATTTTGCCGTGCGGAGCGATATGGACGCTGCCTATCCACAGTTTTCCGAATTTCTTCAGTTGAAACGGAAGTATGATCCGACCGAGCTCTTTCAGAGTGATTGGTATCGGCACTATCGGGACCTGTATGCCTAATCCGGCTGCAGCAAACGCGCTGCCAGGAGTATGAGCGCGTGAGCCAGCCAGTCACCGGCGCCGCCAATCCCATTGCGCAACTGCGCAAGGAAATGGGATTTTGGGACGTGCTGCTGTTCAACGTTGCCACGGTGCTGGGTCCGCGCTGGATCGCGGCGGCGGCGCACAATGGCATGTCGTCGATCAGTTTGTGGGTGATTGCGGCGATTTTCTTTTTTGTGCCGACGGCGATGGTGATCAACGAGCTCTCTTCGCGGTTTCCGGAAGAAGGCGGGCTGTATGTTTGGGCCAAGGAAGCCTTCGGCGATTTTCACGGCTTTGTTGCCGGTTGGAATTATTGGATCTACACGGTCTTTTATTTTCCGGGGCTGCTGCTGGCCAGCGCGGCGATGAGCGCGTACATCATCGGTGAAGGCGGCGGGACGCTGGCGCAGGACCGAACGTTCCTACTGCTGGTTTCGCTGGGACTTTTGCTGGTTGCGGTGATCCTGAACATCGTTGGACTGAATGTCGGCAAGTGGCTGCAGAATGCCGGCGGGGCTTCGACCTATTTGCCGCTGATGGTTCTCGTGGGGCTTGCCACGATTTTGTGGATGGGCCACGGGTCGCTCACGAAGTTCACGGTGGCGAACATGCTGCCGCACTGGGATTGGGATACGGTCAATTTCTGGTCGCAAATTGCGTTTGCGTTCACCGGGCTGGAGCTGGTTTCCGCGATGAGCGCAGAGATTCGCGATCCCCGGCGCACTCTGCCGCGCGCGGTGTTTGCGGCGGGCGCACTCATCGCGTTGATGTATATTGCCGGCACGGTTGCAGTGCTGGTGTTGGTGCCCGCGCCGGATGTTTCCGCGACCTCCGGCGTGTTTCATGCCATCACGTTGGGAGCGATCACTCTGAAAATCGGCTTCGTCGGTATTCTCGCCGCGATTCTGGTCACCGTCGGAAATGCAGGCGGCGTCGGCAGCACGGTGGCGGGAATCGCGCGCGTGCCGTTCGTCGTGGGCATCGACCGCTACCTGCCGAAGGCCTTCGGCAAGATTCATCCGCGCTGGAAGACGCCGCACGTTTCGATCATCGTACAAGCGGTGGTTTCCGGCGCGATTCTGCTGCTCAGCCAGATAAGCGAAACAACGCGCGGCGCGTATCAGGGCTTGGTTGACGTCGCCATCATCCTTTACTTCATTCCGTTTCTGTACATGTACGCCGCGGCGATCAAACTGGCCGGCCGCAAAGACCGCCTGGAAAATCCGCATGCCGTGCTGATTCCGGGCGGAAAGCCAGGCGTGTGGCTCGCAAGTGGCGTCGCTTTTGCCGTGACGCTGCTGTCGATCATCGTTTCCGTGTTCCCGCCAGGTGATTCGTCGAATCGAGTGTTGTTCCTGATCAAGGTCGTGGGCTCGACGCTAGGTGCCATGGCCCTCGGATTGACGCTGTACTATCGCGGGGTGCAAGCGAAGAAGAGAGAAGCGGCGGGCGCCCCGGGCTAGAAACCCTGCTCGGTGAGCTCGGCGATTGAAATCTTTGTGGTCGTTGCCGAGCCGCGGGCTTCCAGATAGCGCTCGACGTATTTGCCGAGGATGTCACCTTCCAGGTTGACCGCGGCGCCTGATTTTAGGTAGCGGATGTTAGTGCGCTCGTAGGTGTAGGGGATGACGGCGACTTCGGCGATGCCGTCGTGCCAGTTGGCGACCGTGAGGCTGATGCCATCGATGGTGATCGAGCCTTTGGGCACGATATAGCGTGCAAAATCCTCAGAGACTTGCACTCCGTACCACCAGCTTTCGCCTTCTTTGCGCAGGTGCGCAACCTCCCCGGTTCCGTCGACATGGCCGAGCACGAAGTGGCCGCCGAATTCTTTGCCGGCGGTGAGCGGTTGCTCGAGATTCACGAGGGCGCCCTTTTTCAGCGCGCCGCTGCTTGCGCCGAAGGAAGTCTTGCGAATCGTTTCGCCGGAAAGGTCGGCAGAGAAGCGGTTGTTTTCCACGGAAACGATGGTGAGACAGCAGCCGTTGACGGCGATGCTGTTGGCAACAGCGAGGTTGGAGGCAAGCGTCGGTGCGTGGATGGTGACGCGGCCGCCGTCGTTTTGCAGCAGCAGAGACTCGACGGTGCCAAGATGCTCGATGATTCCGGTAAACATTGAGATATCGAGGATAGCATCCCGCATCGAAAACGCGAGAAGTTCACGGCGGACAGCCAGCATATGGAGTGCGGCAGGCAGGCAAGGCGACCGCACTCCAAAGGGGCCGCGCGGAGCGTTCTACATCTTGCGGTAAACGTCTTGGAGATAGGCTTGGATCGCTACGTCTTGGCCGAATTGTTGAACGCGCAGGTTCGGCAATGGCGTTTGCGTTGCGGCTGACATGTGCGCGAACGGAACGCCAGTTTCGCCCGCGAATTTTGGCGCGTAGAAGAGCATGAGTTTGTGTACGACGCCGGTGGAAAGCGCGGTGCCGTTCAGCGTGGGGCCTGCTTCGAGCAGCACGCTCAAGATTTCGCGCCTGCCCAACTCGGTCAGTGCCGCGTTCAGATCCATTCGTCCGCCCGTTGCGGGGATGCGCAGCACTTCGACGCCTTCCTTTTGGAGGCGGCGTGCCTTTGGGGAGTTGAGCGGGACCGCGGTGAAGACGACGAGATCGTTGTCGGCGGTCTTGACGACGCGCGAGTTGGGCGGCAGGCGCAGCTTGGCGTCGAGAATCACGCGCAGCAGACGTTGGCGTCGCGGAAGGCCGCTGCGATCGGTGAGCAGCGGATCGTCCGCGAGAATCGTGCCGATGCCGGTGAGCAGCGCGTCCGAAGCGTGGCGCATGCGCTGCACTTCGGCGCGGGACTCTTCGGAGGTAATCCAAGTGCTCTTTTTCCGCTGCCGGGATTTTGGAAGAGTTAACTGGCCATCCAGCGTGAGCGCCGATTTCAGCGTGACGAATGGCCTCTTCGTGCGAATCCAGCAGGCGAAAGCTTCATTGAGACAGCGCGCGTCGTCTTCGAGCACGCCGCAGGCGGTTTCGATATTTGCGGCGCGGAGGCGCTCGAAGCCGCGGCCGGACGTTGCCGGATTCGGATCTTGCATCGCCGCGACCACGCGGCGAACGCCGTCGGCGATGATGGCCTCCGTGCAAGGACCCGTGTGGCCGGTGTGATTGCACGGCTCGAGATTCACATACAGCGTTCCGCCTCGTGCCTTCTCTCCCGCGGATTTGAGCGCGACGATTTCGGCGTGATCGCGCCACTCATATTGATGAAAACCCTCGCCAACGATTTGGCCGTCGCGCACGATCACGCAGCCCACCTGCGGATTCGGGCTGGCCAGGCCGGCGCCTTTGCGCGCCAGCGTGAGCGCGTGTTCCATGAAGCGAATGTCGTGTGCGTCCACGAATTAGTCGAAAAGCGAGTTGACGTAGATTTCGGCGTCGAAGGGAACGAGGTCGTTGATTTGTTCGCCGGTGCCGACGAAACGGATCGGCAGGGCGAGCTCGCGCGAGATGGCCACGACGATGCCGCCTTTGGCCGTGCCGTCGAGCTTGGTGAGAATGATGCCGGTGACGCCGACCGTGGAGGTGAACTCGCGGGCTTGCGCGAGGCCATTCTGGCCGGTGGTGGCGTCGAGCACGAGTAAAATGTCGTGCGGCGCGCCGGGAATCAGTTTCGCGGCGGTGCGCTTCATTTTTTCCAGCTCTGCCATCAAGTTCGACTTGGTGTGCAGGCGGCCGGCGGTGTCGACGATCACGGCGTCGGATGAGCGCGCCTTGGCCGCGGCGACCGCGTCATAGACGACGGCGGCTGGATCGGCGCCGGATTTTTGCTTGATCACTTCGATGCCATTGCGCTGCGCCCAAATTTCGAGCTGCTCGACGGCGGCGGCGCGGAAGGTGTCCGCGGCGCAGAGAATTACGCTTGAGCCTTCCTTGCGCAGGCGGTTCGCAAGTTTGCCGATGCTGGTGGTCTTGCCGGCGCCATTGACGCCGACGATGAAGATGACACGCGGACCTTTTCCATTGGGAGAGCCGGCGACAATCGCTGGCTGCGCGGGTTTCGAGCCAGCAGAAGCGTTGAGGATGCGCACGATGTGGGATTTGATTTCAGTTTTGAGCTGCGAAGCATCAGAAAGCGCGTTGCGGTCCAGCTTTTCGCGAACAGCATCCAGAATTTCGCGTGTCGTGCCGACGCCGAGATCGGCGGAAATCAGCGCGGTTTCGAGCTGCTTGAGGAGCGCCGGATCGACCTTTTTCTCGCCAAGAAAAATCGTGTCGACGGTTTCAGAGAGCGCCGCCTTGGTCTTGCTGACACTTGCCTTAAGGCGTTCCGCCAGCGTCGGTTCCGGTTTGCCAAAGAGAGAAATCATACGGGTGCGCGCTCAGAGGCTGGCGCAACACAAAATTGTAGCAGAACGCGTTCACGGCAGTCGGGAGAGTCAATGTATCGTTTTCGGCCTTGGAATGGAAATGCTGGTCCCGGCCGATCGTGTTCCCTTTGTGTGCACTTGTGTTCTGCATGGTTGTATGTTAATTGCCTTCTTTTGGGTTTCTTTGATCGATTCTTCCTGAGCCCACTGATGGCAACTTACGTGCTGGGGTTTCAGGGGCGGTGCCGCGTTCCGGCCGCTGAGGAGTTCGCGCTGGCGCGCAATCGTGACGGGCGAGTCTCACGTGGAGGGCTAATGCCAACGGCAACTCTTCGAGGCTTGTTTTGCTTTCTGGCACGGGCAGTTTTGGCATTCGCAGTCGCAATCCCCGCCCAGGCGGACACGCTCTACAACACCTTCGGCCCGGGCGTCGGTTACCTTTCCGGCTCTGAAAGCGCGTATTTAGTTGGAGGTGGAGCGTCCGGCACTTCCGTCAATCAAGTGGTGGCGGAGGAATTCACACTTGGTGGGTCATTTACATTTACAGATGCACTGGCAGCCGTGCTCTTTGCTCCTGGTGCCACGAATCTCCGCGGAATGGTCTACCCGCTTGGTGCAACCGTGCCTGAAGCCTTCCTGGAAACGGATAGTCATGGCTTGCCAGGCGCCATCATTGATACGCTCTCGCCCGTCGGCACGGTCTCTGCACCAGACGGTTTCTTTACGACCAACGTTGTCACCTACAATTGTTCCGCGTGCCCGACTCTTTCCGCCGGGGAGAATTACTGGCTGGTTCTTTTTCAGCCGGACCCGAATACGGCTACCGGGTGGGATTTGACTTCAAGCAGTATCGCCGCTAACGGCAACCAGGCCTTTAACATCGGAAACATCGGGACTCCTACCGGCCCATGGGCCCCCGATACAGCCAACACGGTGGCGGCATTCCAGATCCAAGGCACGCCGGCACACACTCCTGAGCCAAACACCCTGCTAATCTCGGGTTCCGGTCTTTCCGTAGCGCTCTTGCTGTGGAAAAGCCGCGCGCAGAAATAAGAGGTACGGAATGGGTGCAAGCCTCCATGAGCGATCCTAGCCAGTTCAAACCTGAACTTCGACGGCGCTGAGGCGGACCCTACCGGCGGTGACGGCGGCTTCGAGGGCGTTGACCACGACGGCGTCGAATTTACTCCCCGCGAGCGCTTTGATTTTGCCGAGTGCATACTCAAGGTCCATCGCGGATTGGTACGGGCGGTTGGTGGTCATTGCATCCAGCGTGTCAGCCACGCCGATGATGCGCGCCATCAGCGGAATCTGCGGGCCTTGCAACCCGTAAGGATAGCCACGGCCGTCGATGTGCTCGTGGTGCAGTTCGATGCCCGGCAGCATGTTCTTGAGCTGCGAAACGGGGCGCATGATGTTCGCGCCTTTCACGGTGTGCTGCTTCATCAAATCGAACTCTTCGGGAGTGAGCGCGCCGGGCTTTTTCAGCACGCGGTCCTCGACGCCAATTTTGCCGACGTCGTGCAGCAGCGCGGAGATGCGCAGCGTGTCTAAGTCCTCCGGGGTCAGCCCCAGTTCGCGCCCAATGAGCGTGGAATATTTCGCCACGCGCCCGGAGTGACCGCGCGTGTACGGGTCCTTTTCGTCGATCGCGGCGGCGAGCATGCGGATGGAGCCGACGAACAACTCGCGATTCTCTTCTGCCGATTCCTTCAGGCGCTCGATGTACTCTTCGATATCGCCGGCCATTTTGTTGAAGTTTTCGGCCAGCTCGCTGATTTCCGAAGCGCCGCGTACCGGCGAGCGCTGATGGAATTCACCACGGCTGATGGCGCGCGTGGATGCGGCGAGACCGCGGATGGGCCCGCTGATTCCGACTGCAAAGAAGTAGCCGACCAGGACGGCGGCGAGGACCACGATGGTCACGAAAGCGAGTGCCTGGCGGTTGAGCTCGTTGACGCCTGCGTCGTCGCGTGCCTGCTTGAGGCTGCGCTGCGCGACGATTGCCCAATTCAACTCAGGCAGCGTGCTAAACGTGCCGACCATCTCGACATCGCGCCCTTTGACTTGCTGCGTAAAGCGAACGGTTTCGGTGCTGCGCAGCTCTTGTGGCAACGTCCGGATTTGCTTGACCAGGTCGGAATTGGTGGTCAAGTCCGTGCCGGGAACGAAATTCTTCGTGTCCGGATGCGCCACGATGTGACCGGAGTGATCGACGATAAACACGGTGCGCCCGCGCACGCTGGCGTCCTGCAAGCGGCGCAGCACCGGATCGAGTGACACAACGGCGGCTAGCATGCCCGTGAAAGTTCCATTGATGTCCTTGAGCGGCACGGCCACCACGAACGCGGGGCGATTGTCGGGCTCCAGCGCGAGCGGGTCGCTGCGGAATTCTCCAGACTGCTGCATGCACCATACGAACGCGCGCTGCAAGGCCTTGGCCACGAAGGGATCCTGGTCGGCGCGGTAATTTCCCTGCGAGGCCACCATGCCCTTGCGGGATTTGCCGACCGCAGTGAGATATAGAAACGTGTTGTTGCTATCGGCGAAACTTTCCAGCACGCGGGTGACTTTGGGCTCCGCGACCGGGTCTTCCACGTTGTCGATGACGTTCATCAACTGCAGAATTTGGCGTTCGTTGACGAGCTGCTGCGTCATGTTGTCTTCGAAAAACTGGATTTCCTGCGTCAGGGAGCGGGTCAGGTCGCTTTGCTGGACGAACTCGGTGTCCACCAGTTTGTCCTGGCTGAGCTGCAGCACTTGGCGGTGGTATAGCCCGATCGGCAAGGCGCTGACGAGCAACAAAGCGCCCAAAACGAGCCAAAGAATGCGTACCCGCCCGGCGCGCATACGTTCCCAGGAGGCTCTGATGTTGACGGGCATGGGCAGCTTGACAGACATCGCCTTGCTACTAATTTTAAGCCTTTCGGGACAGACGCTGGAGAATTGCAAAGGCTGGCGTCGCGGACTTGCAACTGGAACCTTGGTACTACCGGCGGTTGTTAGTTTAGTTCAACCGGCTACTCTCGCTTTTGCGGGCGATCCATGATGTCGCGGATGGCTTCGCGGGGCGGTTTGCCTTGATGGAGAATGGCGGCGACTTGCTCGGTGATCGGCATTTCGACTTTGGCTTCGCGCGCGAGGGCCAAAAGCGCTGCGGTGGTGCCCACGCCTTCGGCGACCATGCGCATGCCAGCCAGAATCTCCCCGAGCGCGCGGCCTTTGCCTAGCTCGATACCAACTTGGCGATTGCGGCTCAGCGCCCCCGTGCAGGTAAGCACCAGGTCGCCAAGGCCCGCCAGACCGGTTAACGTTTCCGGTTGCGCGCCGCGGGCTGCGGCCAGGCGGGACATCTCGGCAAGGCCCCGCGTGATTAGAGCCGCCAGCGGGTTGGAACCCAGGCCGAGTCCCTGGCAAACGCCGGCGGCGATGGCAATCACATTTTTCATCGCGCCGGCCAGTTCGACGCCCAGGACATCATCATTGATGTACACGCGGAAGTTGGGCGAAGCGAATTCCTCCTGCAATTCGGAAGCGAGAAGTGCATCGCTTGACGCCAGCACGACTGCGGTCGGTTCTCCGCGAGCAGCTTCCGCGGCAAACGATGGACCGGAAAGCACGGCGAAGCGTGGCGCGAACTTGGGCGAGAAGACTTCCAGGGCGACTTCGCTCATTCGCTTGTGGGTGGCCGGTTCGAGGCCCTTGGAGGCGCTGACAAAAACCGTTGCAGGTGAAATGTGTGCCGCTGCTGCCTTGTATACCTCGCGGGCGTGCGCCGTCGGTATTGCGCCAACCAGAATCTTTGCGCCGGCAACAGCGTCGCAAATGTCTGACGTGACTTGAACGTCGCGCGCCAGGCGATTTCCGGGCAGGTACGTCTGATTCTCGCGGTCGCGAGCAAGGGATTCAGCGAGCGCTGGGCCGTGAACCCAAATGGATATCTCGTGCTTACGTCGCGCGCGCGCGAGCACGATCGCGAGCGCGGTGCCCCAGCTTCCGCCCCCGAGAATGGCGATCCTGCTCACGCGGCGTCTCTCTTTTTGCCGAAGGAAAATTTTGGCTCTTCGCCTTGCACCAGCCGCTGGATGTTGCCGTCGTGTTTGTAAATGATGATCCCCGCCGCGGCCAGCGCGCCAAAAGTGACGATCGGCGGCGGCGCGTGATGCGGCGCCCAAAGAATATAGATCAGCAGCGGCATGGACGCAGCCGCGGAAATGGACGCGAGCGAAATGTAGCGCCAAAAGAAAACGACGAGTAGGAAGAGAATCACCGAGCCGAGCAGCGCCGCAGGGCAGAGCACCAGGAAAGCGCCGGCCGCGGTGGCCACGCCTTTGCCGCCGCGAAACTTTAGCCAGATCGGGAAGCAATGTCCGAGCAGTGTTGCCAGTGCCGCAATCATCATCCATGTAGCGCTCTCGTTGCTGACGCGCCCGGCCAGCCAGACGGCTGCGGCTCCTTTGGCCACGTCGAAGAGCAGGGTCAGGATTCCGGGCAACGTGCCGGCAACGCGCGCGACGTTGGTGGCGCCGATGTTGCCGCTGCCGGATTTGCGGACGTCGCCTCCCCCGAAGAGCCGGGTGAGCAGCAAGCCGAAGGGAATCGAGCCGAGCAGATACGCGGCGGCGGGAATGCTGAGGAGCGCCGGCGAGATTTTGGACATGTGCGGCTAAGCCTCGGCCTTGGCGAAGGAGAAGGATGACAGGCGCGTGTATTCCGCGCCAGTGGGCCGCGTCTTGCTCTCAAACAGATGAAATTCGCCGGTGCGAACTGCGCCGAATTCACGCGCTGCATTTTCTTGCGCCGCCGCCCGAAGCTTCTCGGAAATGTAGGGTGGATCGAAGCGGGCGAGCGTGAGATGCGGCGCGAATTCCCTTGCTTCTCGCGCAATCCCCGGCTTTTCGAGCCGCGTGTCGATCTCGGCGGCGAGCGACGCGAGATTCGGCGATGCGACAGCGCCTGTCCACAGCACGCGCGGGCGCTTTTCGTTAGGGAAAAACCCCACTCCTCGAAAACGCAACTCAACGATGCCGCTTGAGCTAACTTCGCCCAGCGCGGCGCGAATCGCGTCCAGCTTTCCGGCGTCCACGTTGCCGATGAATTTAAGCGTCACGTGCAGATTCTCGGCCCGCACCCAGCGCGCCTTATTTTTCGTAGCCGCCGCATCCGCCGCGCGCAACTCTTCGATCAAGACCGCGAGATTGTCGCGCACTGCGGAGGGAATCTCCAGCGCAACGAAGAGTCGCACCGCTCAGCCCCGTTTTGCGGAAGATTTCGTGGCGCTCTGCGTGTTGAAAAGAAAGTGTACTCGCACCAGATCCAGCGCCGCCTGCGAGGCTTGCCAGCGGATGGATTCGCGGTCGCCCGGGAAGCGCGCGCCGCGTTCCTTGATTCCGCCGGCGTGTGAAATAGCCACATAAACGGTGCCAACAGGTTTTTCGTCGGAGCCGCCCCCTGGCCCCGCAATTCCCGTGATGCCAACGCCGAGCGTGCTGCCCACGCGCCGGCGAATGCCTTCTGCAAGCGCCACGGCCACCTCCGGGCTCACCGCGCCTTTGGCCGCAATCATTTCCGCGGGAACGTCGGCCCACGCGCTCTTCAGCTCGTTGCTGTAGCACACCACGCCGCCAAGAAAATACGACGAGCTGCCCGCGATGCTGGTCAACCGTTGCGCAAGCAGCCCGCCAGTGCAGCTCTCCGCCGCGGCGATCGTGGCGTTGTTGAGCGTTAGCTGCTCCGCGACAACTTCTTCCAGCGCGCGCCCATCCTGGCTGAAGATGCGGTCGGCGAGCGCAATCTCGAAGCCTTGCACGATTTCATCCAGCGTTTTCTTGGCGTGCGCCGCGTCCTCGGTCCAGAAGCGCAGATGAATCTGTGTTTCGCCGGGCGCCGCGAGAATCGTGGTCTGCACTTCCGGAAAGCGCTTGTAAATCGGCAGGATGCGCTGCTCGACGTGCGATTCGCCAAGGCCCGTGACGCGCAACTCTCGGCTATACAAGCGCACGCCGGAAACGCGCCGACCCAGTCTCGGCAAAACTTGCTCGCGAAACAGCGGTTTCATCTCGCGCGGAGGGCCGGGCAGAAGCACCACCGCCCGGCCGGAGTCCTCCAGCCACAAACCCGGCGCCGTGCCGCGCGGGTTTTCAAGAATTTCCGCGCCTTCGGGCACCATCGCCTGGCGCACGTTCACTTCCGGCATTTCGCGGCCCAGGCTGCGGAAGCGCCCTTCGATGTAGCGCAGGATTTCGTCGTTGCGACGCAACTTGCGGCCAAGAAGATCAGCGACCGTTTCGCGGGTGAGGTCATCCTCAGTGGGTCCGAGCCCGCCGCTGGAAATAATCAGCGGCACGCGATTCAGCGCGCCGCGAAACGCTTCCGCAAGCAGATCGCGGTTGTCGCCGACCACCGTTTTGCGCACAACTTCAATGCCGATGGTGTTCAGCTCTTCGGTCAGGAAGAGCGAGTTGGTGTCCAAGCGGTCCGGCGTAAGCAGTTCCGAACCAACCGCAATAATCTCCGCTTTCATCTCCAAGGTTTTTACCTGATGCCTCAGCGAGGCGCAAGCCGAACGGCTGTTTTGGTTTCGCGAGGAATCTGGCTGGTCGGCTGGTTTGAACTCGGCAGATTCCAACCGCAGTATGGCATCATTTACCGATGAGCACGGAGGCACCTGACGCAGGCGCGGATTTCTCGCAAACGGCTTACGCCGATTGCCCGACGTGTGGCGACCCAGTGCCACCAAAGCCCCAATACGGTGAGACGGTAAGCGTGGTGCTAAGTTGCGTCAATTGCGGCGCATGGTTTGAGGTTTCCTCCGCGAGGCTACAATTAGCCCGGCTCACAGTCGATTATGGTTCGATGCGGTGGAAGATAGTTTCCTCACTTTAGCGTTCAATCTGGCCGACGACCGGAATCTGCAATTACTTTACAGCTAAGGCCTATCCCACCAGCGGGAGGCCCCGCACATCCCAGTCAAGCGTGAACAGCGCGGTCACCGTGGTCAGAATCGCGCGGCCCGACGGCTGCAACGCGAGCCCCACCAAACCCGACCCGCTCAGCACGGTTTCCGCACGGCCCTCAGGCGTGAGGCGCACGATTCCGCGATGGCCGCCGTGCGACGCCGCGACGTAAAGATTCGAGTCGCGGTCAAACGCCAAGCCTTGCGGGCGCCCCAGCCCGCGGTAAAACACCGAAACGTCGCCGCCCTGCGTGATGCGGTAAACGCGATCGTAACTCGAAGTAGTAGGGCCGGTGACATAGAGATCGCCGCTCGGATGAAACGCCAAATGATACGCGGCGAGCGACGGCTCCAGCGTGGCAAACACAAAAATCTCGCGGCTAGCGCTGATTTTGAAAATCGTGCCGCTGCGGTCGCCGACGTAGAGATTTTCCGCATGATCAAACGCGATCCCGGTGGCGATGCCCATGCCTTCAACCCACTGCTCGGCGCGGCCCTCCGGCGTGACGCGATGGATAGTGCCATCGTGACGGCAAGAGACAAAGAGATTGCCGGCGCGGTCGACCGCCAAGCCCGATGGGTTGATCAGCGAAGTGACGAAGGGCTTGACGCTGTAGTTCGACGTGATTTTGTAAAGCGAAACGGGAACGCGCTGGCCTCGCGGCCCGCTGAAGGTCACATAAATATTTCCGTTGGCATCGACCGCGGGATTCGCCACCGGATGCAGATTGTCCGCGATCTGCACGGCAATGGAAACCGGATGCGGCTGGCTCTCGCTCTGCGCCGTAGCCACGCGCACCGTGCCGCCGCTGGCGTTGTCCGGCACGCGCGCAATCAGGCGATTGTCCGTGGCGAGAACCAGGCTCGCCTCCGCTTCGCCGAAATGCACAATCGGCCGCGCTCCGTTACGCGAAGCAAACCCGCTGCCGTGAATGACGATTTCGCCGCCCGGAATGGCCGCGGCAGGCGCGATTCTATCGATGCGGGGAAACCCGTTTTTTTCCGCCGTGGAGCCGAAGCCGAATTTCATACCAGATTAAAGTGTAGCGCGAGGCGCAACAGAATTGCAGCGTAGATGCCCGCCATCCAGTCGTCGGCCATCACGCCCCAGCCGTGCGGAAGCTTTTCCAGCCGCCGCAGCGGAAAAGGCTTCCAGATGTCGAACAGGCGAAAAAGTATAAAGCCCATCAGCAGGTACTTCCAATTGACCAGGCTGAGCGCGAAGAAAATCGCGTAACCGGAGAAATCGAAATGTTCGCTGAGATGCGGCAGCGCGATTGGAATCAGCGGGAGCAGCAGCGTTAAGTGCTGCCCGGCGACTTCGTCGATCACGATGTACTGGGGATCCTTCTCGCCGGAATACTCCACGACGCGCGCGCTGCTCCACACGCCTATGGCGCCAAGAATCAACAGCAGAAATAGCGCGCAAAGCAGGGGCAGAGCCAATGTGCTGTCGCGAATATCGCTCCCCGGGACTAGAAAATGCCGGTCCGCGAACATTGCTTCGGAGAGCGGATGCTGCGAGAACCAGCCCGTCACCGAGACCGGATGGAGGAAGAAAATCGCGGAGACCACGATGGTGCCCACGCCCACCAGCGACCCATACGTCCCCGGCGACGGCCGCAGGTACCCGGTGCCCAGCGCGGTTGCGATAGCGTACGCCAGCCGCGGCTTCTTTGCGGGCGGTGCAGGGTTGGGCGAAGCGTCAGTGTTAGGTGTCATTCGCCTTGGGTGAGTCGTCTCGCTCGTCGTCATCTTCGCTGAAAATCGGTTCGGAAACGACATATTTTTCGGTGGCCCAGTTTCCGAGGTCCTGCAACTTACAGCGCTCGCTGCAGAAAGGAAAGTCAGGATGAATTTCGGAATTTGTCGCCTTCTTACAAATCGGACAACGGTGCTGCATGGTCCTTTCTTCTACTCCGTGACCTCCGTGCGCACTGTGGTAAAAAAGTATTTCACTACAGAGTTCACGTAGATCACAAAGATGCAAGTATAGCTTAGCCGAGGACTCGCAGCGGCGCGCCGGTAGCGATGCGCGTCAGTGTTTCGGCGGGCGGTGCAGACGGAGTGAAAAAAGCACTTCGCGCCGCAGGCCTCGGCAGAATCTCGACCACGCGGCCGATCAAGTCATACGCGTCCGCCTTTGTGATTTCCACGCGCGCCACGTCGCCGCTTGCGGCTGTCTCTCCGCTCGGCAGCTCGATGTCGGTCAGGTACAGCTTGCCGTCGATATCCGGCGCCATGCCTTCCAGGCGCGCTTCCCATACCAGTGGATTGTCTTTCGATGGGCCTTCGACAAGCGCGGTGGCCACGCGGCCCTTGAAAACTCGCAGCCTCTCGCGCGAAATCTTCTTCTGAATGGCCATCAAGCGATTGCGTCGCTCCGTGATCGTTTCCGCGTTCACCTTTTCGTCGAGGCCGTAGCTGCCTGCGTTGTCCACGTCGGAATACTCAAATACGCCCATCCAATCGATATTTGCCGCGCGCACAAAATCGCAAAGCTCCTCGAAATCGGCTTCCGTTTCGCCGGGAAAGCCGACAATAAACGAAGTGCGCAGCGAAACTCCGGGGATAGTCGCGCGAATGCGCTCCAGCAGCTTCAAGAACGCGTCGCCGTGCGAGCCGCGCTTCATGCGCGCCAGCACGTTGCGGCTGGCGTGCTGCAGCGGCATGTCCATATATTTCGCAAGCCGCGGATGCGCCGCCAGCGTATCGAGCAATTTCTGCGTGACGCGGTTCGGGTACGCATACAAAAATCGCACCCACAGCAAATCTTCGACCTGCGCTAATTTTGCGAGCAGTTGCGCGAGCCCGTCGCGCAAGCCGAAATCTTCGCCGTACGAAGTGGTGTCCTGCCCGATCAGCGTGATTTCGCGCGCGCCGGCCGCCGCCAGGTTTTCCGCCTCGCGCACCACGGACTCGAAGCGCCGGCTGCGAAACTTTCCGCGAAGCTGTGGAATGATGCAAAACGTGCAGGGATGATCGCAGCCCTCCGCGATTTTGATGTACGCGGCGTGCCGCGGCGTGGTGATTACGCGCGGTGTCAGATCGTGATATAGAAAAGCTGGGGGCTGCGCGGGCAGTACGCGCAAATCACCTTCCACCGCTTCTAGGATGCGCTCGACTTCGCCGGTGCCGACCACAGCGTCCACTTCCGGCACTTGCTCCAGAATTTGCTCGCGAAACCGTTCGACCAGGCAACCCGCCACGATCAATTTTCTGGCCGCGCCAAATTTCTTGTGCTCCGCCATTTCCAGAATGGCGTCGACCGATTCTTTTTGCGCGGGTTCGATGAAGCTGCACGTGTTCACCACCAGAATTTCGGCTTCGTCCGCGCGCGGTGTCAATTCATACCCTTCGCGCGCAAGAATGCCCATCATCACCTCGCTATCCACGAGGTTCTTCGGGCATCCCAGGCTGACGAATCCAACTTTGGTCATAGGCAGTGTTTTTGCGGCTTTCGCAATTCTTTAGTGTAACACGCGGCTATTGCTTGCCTTCACTGCCCGGGCCTCCTACCGCGTGCAGTCGCGGCAGTCGGTCTTGCAGCGAGGGGAGGGTTGGAAAAGCGCCATGCGGCTCAGTCTGATACCAATACGCCACGGAAAAATAATTATCCGAGCGCACGTTCGCGTGTCCGTGCTCGATTGTGGCCCGCAGCGCCGTGGTGAAGGTAATCGGCGAATCCAGGTGGAATCGAAAGACTGAGGACCGGCCGCCCGCGCGTTCTTCCCCTTTCAACGGCGCGCCGAACTGCGCGAAAGAAAATGCCCGGTCGCCAAAGTCGAAAGCCCCCAGAAAATAATCCTCCGATCCGGTGCCGGTGATCGACGGAGATTTTTCTCCATCAATAAAAAACATGTCGTCGCCCTCGCCCCACCAGCCGTCCTGGTTCTGCAACACAGACATCGTCACGCCCACAAAGTGCCCGCGTCCCTTGGCTTCCATCCAAACATAGTTGTCTTCGCCGTTTACATTCTTCTTGTCTTCCACGATCTTGTCGCCGTTGGACTGCCATTGATTGGTCCACCCATGGTTTGGCGAGGCTTGGCGATATTGCGCGTGGAAATAGAGCAGGTCGGCTGGCAACGGCCGCGCATACGCGCGATAGTCAATGTTGAAATAAAAGTTTGGCACTTGGTGCGAGCCTTCGTTGGTCACCGTGATGCGCGCGTGTTTTTGAAACGGCATGGGGAAGAAGGAGTTCAAAGCCCGGTTAGGCGCGACCGCCAGCAGGGCTGATTCGTATACAACGTAGTCGCCGAGACCGAGACCGAAAAAATCTCCGAGCGGGCTTTCCACGCTGGGTGTTGTTTCCTCATCCCAATACATGCGGAGAACCAGGGCCTTCAGCGCCGGACCGCCCTCCGCCCACATCGTCGTCCACAAATGCGTGATCTCGCCCGGGCCGCGCTCGTCCATCAGCACCAGCGTTTCGCCCGGCGCGATCCGGCGGTAATCGGCGTTGCCGCCGCTGCGGTCGTAACTGGAGGCGCGTCTCTGTACGTAGTCTTTTGCCTGTGGAAGCTCGGCGAGCCACTCACTCGCACTTTGGGCAAACGTGATCGCGGAAAATACGCAGCAAGCAAAAATCGCAAGCAGAGTCTTCACAGGCGCCTCCCGAATCGCCGCATTCTATCTCAGGAATAGCGCTTCGAGATGGAGTCGATGCTAGTGTCGCCGCGGGGCTTCGCGAATTTGCTCCAGAAGATGGCGGAGTCGAGGCGTGTCGCAAGATGCGCCGCCGAAGCGTGCGCTGGTGTAGATGCTCGTGAACTCGCGCACGGCGGGCGCAAGCCTCGGCGTTTGCACGCTCGATGCGAATTCCAGAGGCGTTTCTGCAGGCCGCCGCGCGAAACCGTGGCGCTCCAGCAAGCGCAGGAGTTCGGCATACAGCCGCGAGGCCAGCAGCGGATTCGCTTGCG
>Ga0137415_10000932_pt1 | contig 28724 bp, 25 predicted proteins | sample CZODoug3_1_1_16f_FD_183082 | JGI IMG/M metagenome (GOLD analysis project Ga0137415, IMG submission 183082) | Vadose zone soil fungal communities from Angelo Coast Range Reserve, California, USA - CZODoug3_1_1_16fungal (Hybrid Assembly) | ecosystem: Environmental > Terrestrial > Soil > Vadose...
GGCTGGTTGCTGTCCAGCTCGGTGGGCTCGATGTCGACCTGGATGAACTTCGCGTCCGGGTTCCACTGCGGCGCCTCACCGTGGCCGAGCAGCCAGTTCAGCCGCGCGCCGACGAGCATCACCACATCCGCGTTGCGCAGTGCCAGCGAACGGGTGGTGGCCACCGACTGGGGGTGATCGTCGGGCAGTAGGCCCTTGGCCATCGACATGGGCTGGAACGGCAGGCCGGTGGACTCGATGAACTCGCGGATCTGCTCGTCCGCCTGCGAGTAGGCGGCGCCCTTGCCGAGTATGACCAGCGGCCGCTGCGCATCGGCGAGCAGCTCGATCGCACGGTCCACCGCCTCCGGGGCGGGCAGCTGGCGCGGCGCCAGGTCGACAACCTGGCGCAGCGACGCGGCGCCGGTGGCCGAATCCAGGACCTCGCCGAGCACGGCGGCCGGGATGTCGAGGTAGACGCCGCCGGGACGCCCGGAGGCGGCGGTGCGCAGCGCGCGGGCGATACCGAGGCCGATGTCCTCGGCCCGGCTGACCCGGAAGGCAGCCTTGGTGAACGGTTGGGCCGCCGCCAGCTGATCCATCTCCTCGTAGTCGCCTCGCTTGAGGTCGACCAGGTGCCGCTCGCTGGACCCGGAGATCTGGACCATGGGGAAGCAGTTCGTCGTGGCGTTCGCCAGCGCGACCAGCCCGTTGAGGAACCCCGGCGCGGACACCGTCAGACACACACCCGGCTTCTTGGTCAGGAACCCGGCCGCCGCCGCCGCGTGCCCGGCGTCGCTCTCGTGGCGGAAGCCGATGTACCGGATGCCCGACGCCTGTGCGAGGCGGGCCAGGTCAGTGATCGGGATGCCGACCAATCCGTAGATGGTCTCGACGTCGTTGAGCTTGAGCGCGTCGACGACCAGGTGGTACCCGTCGGTGAGCTCGGCCGGTTTTTCGGCGGCGCTCGCCGTGCTCTCCTGTGTGGCAGCGGTGGTCATGGTTGGGCGTCCTCCCGGTGCGCGATTTCTGTTCGCCTCCTAGGTTCCGCGGCGCGCGTCTCCACGTCCAAGTTGTAGTGGCGACCGGTCGATAATCAGTGCCTATCAACATCGGCTGAAACCGCCCTTAGCTGCCTTGATAAACGCTCGCTACCGGTCGCTCACCAGCCGGTATTGGACGTCGGAGGCCCAGCCACCCAGGCTCCGGACTGAGGACTCGTCCGCGACCTGCGACGAAGAGGTGTCGTCATGGCTGTTCCGACCGTCCCGTCCGTGCGCGACCCGAACCGGTACGTGCCCCCGGCGGTCACCGGCCTGGTTGATCTACTCGACCGGCAGGTGCGCGATCGTCCTGACGCCCGGGCGCTCGTCGTGACCGGGGACCGGCGCCCCCTGTCCTACCGAACTCTCGCCGCATTGGCCGATGACGTGGCCGCCCGGCTGGGCAGTGCGGGGCTGCGCCGCGGCGACGCGGTTGGCCTGGTCTGCGCCAACACCGTCGAGTTCGTCGTCGGACTCCTGGGTGCGGCCAGGGCCGGGTTGGTGGTCGCTCCGATCGATCCGGCACTGCCCGAGTCACAGGTGTCCGCCCGGATCGAGGGCCTGGGGCCGAGGGCCATCCTGGTCGGCCCACTCGCCCTCGGCGCCGCCCCGACCGTCCCCGGCGACGTCCCGATCTGGCCGCTGCGGGTAGCCGTCTCCGGTGCTGCGACGGCGACCGTCACACTCGAAGCCGGCGCGCCCTCGGCCGGACACGTTCTGGACGCCGCTGCCGAGCTCTCCGAGCGGGACGCTCTCGTCCTGTTCACAGCGGGAACCACCGACCGGGCCAAGATGGTCCCGTTGACGCACGCCAACGTGGCCGCCTCGGTGCGGGCCATCTGCGCCACCTACGAGCTGGGACCTGGCGATGCGACGGTCGCGGTGATGCCGTTCTTCCACGGTCACGGGCTGTTCGCCGGGCTCCTCGCCTCCCTGGCCACGGGGGGATCTGTGCTGCTGCCCGAGCGGGGACGGTTCTCGGCGCACACGTTCTGGGACGATGTGCGGACGGTCGGCGCCACCTGGTTCACCGCCGTTCCGACCATCCTCGAGATCCTGCTGAATCGGTCAGCGCATGAGTACCCCGGCCGGCAGGTGGCGGCCTTGAGGTTCGTGCGCAGTTGCAGTGCACCACTCAACTCGGCCACCGCGCGGGCACTGGAGCGCACCCTCGGCGCGCCGTTGCTCTCCGCGTACGGGATGACCGAGTCCACCCACCAGGCGAGCAGCGAGCCGCTGCCCTGGCACGGGCCCCTGAAACACGGGTCGGTCGGGCGCGCCACCGGAGTGGGCTTCCAGATCGCCGACGAGAATGGGCAGCCGTGCCCCACCGGCACCGAGGGCGAAGTATGGGTGCAAGGTCCCACCGTCGCCCGAGGCTATCTCGCCGACCCGGCCGAGACGGCGCGCAGCTTCGCCGACGGCTGGTTCCGCACCGGCGACCTGGGCTTCCTGGACGATGACGGGTACCTGTTCCTGAGCGGGCGGATCAAGACCCTGATCAACCGCGGCGGGGAGAAGATCTCGCCGGAGCACGTCGAGGACATTCTGGCCGGGTGTCCCGGTGTCGCCGAGGTGGCGGTGTTCGGCATTCCCGACCCGACCTACGGGCAACGGGTCGGCGCCGTCGTGATCGTCGTGGACGAGGGCGAGAAAGTCGGGCCTGAGCAGATCCTGCGGTACAGCCGAGGCAGGCTGGCCGCCTTCGAGGTACCCGACCGGCTCGAAGTCGTGGCCGAGCTGCCACATACCGCCAAGGGCGCGTTGGACCGGCGGGCGGTGGCGGCCCGGTTCGCGCACTCGCTAGGTGAGGTGCCCGGACGGCAATGACTGCGCGAAGACCTCGTCCAGCGACAAGCTCTGCGCCGCGGTCACGAACGCCCGGGCCGCAACCGAGCCGGGCGTGGCGGCGTGGGTCGCCACCGAGATCTGCGCCCTGGCGTCCGGGTCGACCAAGCGGACAACCCTCGTCCTGCTGGTCACCGGCATCGCCCGCAACCACGTGTGCGGCACAATGCTTGCCCACGCGCCAAGACCCACGAGCGCATAGAGGGAAGCTACCGAGTCCGTCTCCATGCGCGGCGTCACCGTCACGCCACATTCCGCGAACGCCTGGTCGATGACCCGGCGAATTCTCATATCGGAAGTCAGCAACGCCAACGGCAGCTGGGCCGCATCCCGCCACGTCATGGTGTGCCCATCGGGGAGCAACTGGTCGCCGGAGGCCAACACCAGATACCTCTCCTGGTAGAGCGGCACCACCTGCAAGCCGTCCTGGTCCCCTGGCCCGAAATGAGCGATCGCGGCGTCCAACTCGAACTCGCGTAGCTGGCGGTACAGCTCGGTCACCGACGACCGGGACGCCACGTGCACCGTGGCCAGCGGGTGGGCCGCGCAGAACGCGGCCACCGGAAGCGCCAGCGTGGTCGACGCCGTAGGTTCGGCCCCCAGCCGCAGCGTGCCGGTGATACCGGACTGCACGGCGGCCACCTCGGCCTTGAACGCCTCTTGCTCAGCGAGGATCCGCTTGGCCCACACGACGAGCCGTTCGCCCTCCGGGGTCAGGCCTTCGTAGTTGTGCCCCCGGTTGATCAGCGTGACGTTCAGCTCCCGCTCGAGTTTGGCGATCGAGGCCGAGAGCGCGGGCTGCGACACGAAGCAGGCTTCCGCCGCGCGCGCGAAGTGACGCTCCCTCGCCACCGCTACGAAGTACTCGAGCTGACGGAACAGCACTGTCGACCCCTCTCATCGCCCGCGGCAATGCCAATCATGAACCACCGTGCGGGGCAGGGTCCGCGCCGTACGACAACAAGGCCGGTCCTGCTTGGCCCAGAGGCGAGGTGCGCATGTTCGAATGGGGCTATGGAGCTGCATCAGCTTCGCTATGTGCAGGCGGTAGCGCAGGCGGGGAGTTTTACTCGTGCCGCTGAAGAGTTGTTCCTGGCCCAACCCTCGCTCTCCGTCCAGATCCGCAAACTGGAGAAGGAGCTGGGCGTGGCGCTCTTCGAGCGGCTGGGCCGCAGGGTGGCACTGACCTCGGCCGGCGAGGCGTTTCTGGAGCATGTGGAGCCGGCCCTGTTCCATCTCGAGCAGGCTCGAGCACAGGCCATCGCGGTGCGAAACCTGACCCGTGGGCGGGTGGCGATCGGGGTGCTGCCGAGTGTGGGGGCGACCCTGCTGCCGGGGGTGCTGGCGGAGTACCGGACCACGTACCCGCGGATCGACGTTCGGCTCACCGAGCACAACGTGTCGGCGGAGTTCGAGCGCCTGGTCCACGCCGGGGTGCTGGACCTCGCGGTGATCCGTGCGCCATGGGGCCGGCCGGGCGTGACCGGGCGGACCCTGCTCCGCGAGCCGATGGTCGCGATGCTGCCACCGGAGCACCGCTTCGCCGGCCAGGAGACCCTGGATCTCGCGTGTCTGGGCAGTGATGAGTTCGTCGGCATGCATCCCGGGTACGGCTTGCGGGAACTGATGGACTCGGTGTGCCTGCTCGCCGGGTTCCGGCCGCACGTCACGGTCGAGACCAGCCAGCTGTCGGTGCTGTGCGGCATGGTCGGCAGCGGGGTCGGGGTGTCGGTACTGCCGCGCCTCGCCACGGTCGGCTACCCCACCGTGATCCCGCTGGTCGACCCGGACGCATGCCGCGAGCTGGCCGTCGTGTGGCGGGACTCCGGCGAGCTCGCTCCCGCGCCGAGGGCCTTCCTGGATCTCCTCGTGACGGCCGCCGACGGCGACCGGGCCGGCACCTGCTGATCCCGGGGCCGCTCGCCCTATAGCCACTGCCTATGGCAGCACTAGGCAGTTGCGCATCGCTCGCCGAGGAGTCCGCGTCTGTACTGGGCACGTTCTCCCGAGGAGGTGAGCATGTCCGGAGCCCCAGTGGCCGGTGTGTCTCGGCGAGCGACCGGCTACGCGTGCTTCGCCTCGGTGATCGGCTGGGCCTTCGACCTGTTCGACCTGTTCATCCTGCTCTACGTCGCCGGCACCGTCGGCGAGGTCATCTTCCCCACGCACAGCGTGACGCTGAGCCTGGCGGCCGTGTACGCCTCGTTCGCGGTCAGCGTGCTGCTGCGCCCGGCCGGCGCGGCGATCTTCGGCGGGGTCGCCGACCGGCACGGCCGCAAGAAGACCATGGTGGTGGTACTCGGCGGGGTCGGCCTGTCGACCGCGGCCATGGGCGCCGTGCCCAGCTACGCGGCCGCCGGGCTGCTCGCTCCTGTGCTCTTCCTCCTGCTCCGGTTGATCCAGGGGATTTTCGTCGGCGGCGTGGTCGCGGCGACGCACACGCTCGGCACCGAGAGCGTGCGCCCGAGGTGGCGCGGCCTGATGTCGGGCATGATCGGCGGCGGCGGAGCCAGCATCGGCGGCGCACTCGCCAGCACCCTGTACCTCGTGGTCGGACACCTGTTCCCCGGCGAGCGGTTCACCACCTGGGGCTGGCGGGTGATGTTCTTCGCCGGACTGTTCGCCGCCGTGCTGAGCTACCTGGTGCTGCGGGGTGTGGAGGAGTCGCCGCTGTGGGCGGCGCAGTCGCGGCCGGCGCTGGCCCGGGCGAGGCTCGGCGACCTCGTCCGTGGCCGCCGTGGCCGGGGGTTCGCGCTGAACATCGCGCTCGTCGCGGGTGCGGGGTCGCAGTACTACCTGACCTCGGGCTACCTCCCGACGCTGCTGAGCAAGGTGGTCGAGGTGCGCCAGACCGCGCAGGGCACCATCCTGCTGCTGTCCAGCCTCGGCGTGCTCGTGGCGGCCGTGGGGGCGGGTGAGCTCAGCGAACACCTGGGTCGACGCCGCACGATGCTGCTCATCGGTGGGGCGAACCTCGTGCTGTTGCCTCTGCTGGTGTGGTTGCTCGCCCATGCCGACCCCAGCCGCACCGGGCTGATCCTGCTGTACGCGTCGGCGCTCGTGTTCTTCGCCAATGCGGCGTACGCACCGGTCGTGGTGTTCCTCAACGAGCGCTACCCGACGGCACTGCGTTCGCGGGGCACCGCGGTCTGCTGGAACACCGGTTTCATGATCGGGGGACTGATGCCGACGTTCCTCAATCTGGCCAGCCCGACGTTGTCCGATGTGCCCGGCCGGCTGATGGGCTTCCTGATCGCGGTCGTCGCGGTGTACCTGGTGGCCAATGCGATCAGCCCAGAGAGCCGGGGCGGCATGGAGCTCGAGCCGGCCGGCGACCAGCTGACTCAGCCCGCCTAGTGGCACCGCACCAGGCCCGAGGCGGGCAATTCTGGCCCGATCGGAGGGAGCTGCAATGACCTCGCCGACGCTGCGGGAGCAGGTCGTGCTGATCACCGGCGCGACGGGTGATCTCGGTGCCGCGTTCACCCTCGCGCTCACCTCGGCGGGTGCGGCCGTGGTCGCGGCCGACCTGCCGGGCGCGGCCGACCTCGGCACCCGGCTGGCCGAGCGGGCCACCGCACAGGGCCCCGGCAAGGCGGTCTTCGCCGCCTGCGACGTCACCTCCGACGACGACGTGGCCGAGGCGGTGGCGCTGGCAACCGGGCAGTTCGGCGGGCTGGACGCGGTGGTGAACAACGCGGCCGTCTACCGCACCCTCGGTCCCAAGCGCCCGCTCACCGAACTGACCGTGCGGGACTGGGACACCGTGCTCACCGTCAACGTCCGTGGCACCTGGCAGGTGATCCGGGCCGCCGTGCCGGCGCTGCGGGACTCTGGTGGTGGCCGGATCGTCAACATCGCGTCGGTGGTCTCTCGCACCGGCGCGGCCGGGTTCGCCCATTACGTCGCATCGAAGGCAGCCGTAGAGGGTCTGACCAGGGCAGCGGCCCGCGAGCTTGGCCGGTACGGGATCGGGGTCAACGCGGTGTCGCCCGGCCTGGTGGACGACACCGCCTCGCGGGAGCTGAACGATCCGGGCTATCTCGCGGCGATCTCGCAGACCCGATCCATCGCCAGGGACATGGTGCCGGAGGACCTGGTCGGCGCCGTGCTCTGGCTGCTCGACCCAGCCAGCCGATTCGTCACCGGCCAAACCGTGATCGTCGACGGCGGCGGGGTGTTCGGGTGATCACCGAGGAGCCGATGTGGCCACGGTCGCCGGATCTGCGCGGCTGGCTGGCTCTGCTCGAGCACCGCGGCGAGCTGCGCCGGGTGACCCGGGAGATCGACCCGGACCAGCAGGTCGCCAGCGTCCTGGAGCACGCCGACGGTCGGTACGCCGTGGCCTTCGACAAGGTGCGCGGGGCGGCGTTCCCGCTGGTGGGCAACACGATCCCGTCCCGAGCCCACTTCGGCCTCGCCCTGGGGTGTCCCGACACCGAGACCGTGGACCGCCTCACCGCCGCGGTAGCCCAGCCACAGCCTTACGCACTCATCGACGCCGCAAAGGCGCCGGTGCTCGCCCGCCGGCACGTCGGTGACGATCTCCTCGGTGACCTGCCGATCCCGGTGCAGCATGAACACGACGCGGGTCGCTACCTGACCTCGGCGCTGGTCGTCGTCCGCGACCCGAGAAGCGGCAAGGCAAACCTGTCGATCAACCGACTCCAGGTGACCGGTTCCGGCGAGGTGCGGGCCCTGATGCTGCCGGGACGGCTGCGCGCCATCTTCGCCGAACACGAAGAGCGCGGGGAGGACCTACCGACCGCCCTGTGCGTTGGCGTCGACCCGTTGCTGACGCTGGCATCCCAATCGCCGGCCTCGGTTGAGCTCGACGATCTCGAGGTGGCCAGCGCGCTGCATCCTCGGCCCCTCGAGGTGGTGGCGGTGGACGGTATGGCCGTACCGGTGCCGGCGCGAGCGGAGATGGTGCTGGTCGGGAAGTTCCGGGCCGGGATCCGCGCGCCGGAGGGGCCGTTCGGTGAGTACCCGTTGACGTATGGCCCCAGTGGCCCGGCTCCGGTGCTCGAGTTGTCCGAGCGCTGGTCCCGTCCCGATCCGGTGCTGCAGACGATCCTCTCCGGCGGGCGTGAGCACTTCTGGCTCGGCGGGCTACCTCGGGAAGGGCGATTGCTGAACGCGCTGCGCGGTGCCGGCGTGGACGTCGCCGCGATCCGGCTCACCGAGGGCGGCTCATGCCGGATGCACGCGGTCATCGCGGTGCGCGCACCCAAAGCCGGGACCGCGCGCCATGCCGCGATGGTCGCGTTCACCTCGGTGGTCACGGTGAAGCTCGTCGTGATCGTCGACGACGACGTCGACGTGTTCGACGACGAGCAGATCGAGTGGGCCGTCGCCACCAGGATGCAGGCCGACCGGGATCTCTTCGTCGTGCCGCGGACCGTCGGCAGCAGTCTGGACCCCTCCTCGGAGGAGGGAACCTCAGCCAAGCTCGGCATCGACGCGACCGTGCCGCCGGGCGACCGGGACCGGTTCGCGCGCATGCGGTCCCAACCCGCGGCGCCGGAGGTCTACCTGACCGAGCTGGAGCGTTGATCATGTCACCGGATGGATTCACGCGACGCGTCGTTGTGGGGATCTGCGGCGCCTCGGGCGTCGCGTACGGCGTCCGGGCGCTGGAGATGCTGGCCCAGTTGGGGGTCGAGACACATCTGGTGCTCACCAGGGCCGCGAAAGCCACCCTGGCACACGAGACCGATCTGACCGTGGCCCAGGTCCGCGAGCTGGCAAGTTACGTGCATGCCGAGCACGACCTCGGCGCCGCGATCTCGAGCGGCTCGTTCCCGGTACACGGCATGTTGGTCGCCCCGTGCAGCATCAAGAGCCTGTCCGGGATCGCCAACTGCTACGACGACAACCTCCTGGTGCGCGCCGCCGACGTCACGCTCAAAGAACGCCGACCCCTCGTGCTGCTGCTCCGGGAAACCCCGTTGCACCTGGGGCATCTGCGGCTCATGGTCCAGGCCGCTGAAGCGGGCGCGACGATCATGCCACCGGTCCCCGCCTTCTACACCCGGCCCGCCTCGCTCGAAGAAATGATCAGCCACACGGTCGGCCGCGCACTCGATCAGCTCCGGCTCTCCCACCCCTCGACTGAGCGCTGGAGCCTGGACGCCAGAGAGGCTCACGCCTTCGGCGCTCTGGGGGCCGCAGCACCCCCTTAATTAATCTGCGGGAATCTGCGCGGTCCATGCGCGCGTTCAGAGACTTGCACAACGAGACTTCAGGGGGTTTAATTAGCTCACATCGGAGCCGGGTTCCCGACGGGAGGCTCGTATCCAGACTCGTTGCGCTCTTATTCGCGTTCCGGCGTGCGGTTCATTCGGGAACGTGGGCGAACCGCACTGAAACGCGTCCAATGGGGTGACCGTGGCAGTCGACGACAGTACTGCGCTGAAGGCCGCTCGTAAGGCCGGTATCGCGGCATTTGTTGGCACGACAATCGAGTGGTATGACTTCTTTATCTTTACCACTGCGTCAGGCTTGATCTTCGGGAAGCTGTTCTTCCCTCAGCTCAACCCGGCAGCCGGCGCGCTCGCTTCGTTCGCCACGTTATGGGTTGGATACGTGGGTCGTCCCCTGGGTGGGCTGCTGTTCGGTCTCGTTCGGCAACTTTGCGCAGCAAGGTACGCCGGCCGGTGCGATGTTGTCGACGCTCGCCTTCATCCCGGTTGCCGCGCTGCCGGCGAGCAGTTTCGAAAGTTGGGGCTGGCGGCTACCGTTCCTGTTCAGCGCCATCCTCGTGGTGGTGGGGCTCGTCGTCCGGCTGAAGATCGAGGACCCGCCGGAGTTCAAGCGTGCCCGCGAACGCAAGGAACTGGCGAAGGTCCCGGCTGCCGAGGTATTCCGGATCTCGGCCGGCACGGTCTTTCTCGGCATCGGCGCGTGCGCGGTCGGCATCGGCATGAGCGGTATGAAGAACCCGTTTGTCCTCTCCTGGGCAACTGTGGATCTCGGCATCGCGCGATCGACCATGCTGAATATCCTGTTGGTGACCACCGTGGTGCAGTTCGTCACACAGCCGGTCGCTGCCCACTACGCGCGCCGGTTCGGGGCGCTCCAGGTAATGGTCGGGTCGTTGGTGGCCACGATGCTCGTACTGGTGCCCTGCTTCGCGCTGATGGGGACGGCGCTCCCGATACTGGCCGGGCTGGGGCTGGGTGTCCTGATGATGACGCAGTCGGGCTACTACGCCATTCTCGCCGGGTTCATGGCGGAGGTGTTTCCAGTTCGGGTCCGCTACACCGGAATCTCGCTGTCCTACCAGCTCGCGGGCACTGTCTTTGGCGCGATCCCCATCGTGGCGCAACTCCTTCTCACGCTGACCGCGGCGGTATGGGCCTCGGTGGCGTTCTACGGAGTGATTGTGCTGATCAGTATCGCGAGCGTGATCGCCATTGCCCGGCGGGAACGCAAAGCGCCGAGTGAAGCCACATTCATCACGAGCGGAGTGAATGTCAGTGAGAGCAGAACCCGCGAAGGACATCGCGATCATCGGGTACGGGGAGACGATGGTCGATCTGCGGACCGGCCGTAGCTCGTACGATCTCGCCGCCGAAGTGGTCGAGGAGATCCTGGAGTCGACGGGTCTCAGTCTGAGAGACATCGACGGCCTCTCGATCGGCGAGACGATGAGCGAGACCGGGAACCCCTTCTGGGCGGTCTACGTGTGCGAACAACTGGGCCTGACCCCTTCCTGGCTCCAGCTGAATGGTCTCGGCGGCGCCTCGACCATTGGTGGGGTGGCCCGCGCGGCGGCGGCGATTCGCGACGGGATGTGCGAGACGGTGCTCGTCCTCGCCGCCGACGCGCAGTCCTCGAGTCCACCCACGGAGTACGGCGCTCACCGCCCGGAGTTTCAGTACCCGACCGGCCTGAAGGGGCCGGTCGGCGCCTTCGGGCTGCTCACCCGGCGCTATGCCCATCAGTACGGAGACCCGGACGCGGCGCTGGCCAAGCTCGCGGTAACCCAACGGAACCACGCGCTGCTCAATCCGAAGGCTTGCCCGAAGCTGCAGAAGCCGATCACCGAGGAGAACTATCTGCAGTCGAAGATGGTCTCTGACCCTCTGCGGATGCTTGATTCAGTGATGGTGTGCGATGGCGCGAATGGTTTGTTGGTCACGTCCACCGAGAATGCGAAGCGGTTGGGTGTGCAGGTCATCGCACACCCGACCGGATACGGTGAGATCACGAACTTCAACGGCCGGGAGAGGCTCCCTGACATTACCGAGACGGGCTTCAGTGTGGCCGGCCCGAAGGCGCTGAATCAGGCAGGTATGGCGCCGGAGGATATCCGTATGCTGCATCTCTACGATGATTTCCTTATCGCGATACTGCTCACGTTGGAACACGTCGGTTTCTGCCCGCGAGGTAAAGGGGCGCAGTTTGTTCTCGAGACGGATCTCAGCTATTCCGGGGAGCTGCCGCTCAACACCTCGGGCGGCCAGATTTCCGCTGGTCAGCCGGGGCTGGCCGGGGGTGGCCTCAATGCGGTCGAAGCGGTGCGGCAATTGGCCGGCGACGCCCGAGGACGCCAGGTCGACGACCCGCGGAACGCGCTGGTGACCGGCATCGGCGCCATTCCCTACGGCCGCAACTGGGCCGTGTCCAACGCACTCGTCCTGGAGCGCGCATGACCATCGAGAGCGAAGCGGAGGCCAGGCGAGCCCCGCGGCCGAACGGTTACACGGACACCACGGAGTTCTGGTCGGCCGCGCGGGAAGGTCGGTATCTCGTGCAGTTCGATCGCGAAACCGGGGAGCCGCAGTGGTTCCCCAAGTCACTGAGCATGTCGACGGGCCGGCGCCAGCTCGAGTGGCGCGAGGTCAGCGGCCGAGGCTTGCTCTACAGCTGGACGGTGACCCGCAGCGCCTGGCCCGGTCATGAGCACCGGGTGCCGTACGTCTGCGCGCTGGTGGACCTCGAGGAGGGCGTCCGCGTGCTGGCCAACCTGGTGCACGTCGATTCCGGGTCCCTCGCCGTCGGTCAGCCGTGCGAGCTGGTGTGGGAGGACCTCGGCGACGGCGTGCGGTACCCGGCGTTCGAGGTCCGATGAAGCTGCCCGAGTACCTGCGCGCCCAGGCGTTGCGCGGTCCGGACCGGGAGGCCGTGGTGTGCGGCGAGGAGCGGGTGACCTTTGCCGAGCTGGACGCCTCGGTCGACCGGCTGGCGTCAGGGCTGCACGAGCTCGGTGTGCGGCAGGGCGACCGGGTCGCCGTCTGCCTGCCCAACGGAGTCGACTTCATCCGCTGCTTCCTCGCCGCCTGCCGTCTCGGCGCGCTCACGGTCCCGGTGAACGTCCAGCTCACCAACTCCGAGATCGGCTTCCTGCTGGCCGACAGCCGCCCCCGCGTCCTGGTGACACCGGCGGGGCGATGGCAGACCCTGCGAGATGTCTGGGTCGACGAGGGCACGCACGTCGTGACGACCGGCGGAGCCGATGAGCCGTCCGGCGACGGCAGTGACCGTCTGGAGCAGCTGCGGCGTAGCGAGGCGCGACCGCTGCCGGAGCTTCCGGTCGACGCCGACGACTGCGCGATCTGCTACACCTCGGGTACGACCGGGCGTCCCAAGGGCGCGGTGCTCACGCAGTCCAACTACATCACCGCCCACGGCTTTCTGAACGCGGTCATGTGGCAGCTGAGCTCGGCGGACCGCACGCTCGTCACCACGCCGATGGCGCATCGCACCGGGCTGGCTCGAATCGTGAACATGGTGTGCCACGGGAGTTGTGTGGTGATCATGTCGAAGTTCGACGCGCGGGAGGCGACGCGACTCATCGAGACCGAGGCGATCACTGTGCTGGGCATGGTCCCCACCGTCGGCCGGATGCTGATCGAGGCAGTGGAGGCGGAACCGCACCGGTTCGCCAGCCTGCGTACCGTGCTCGGCACCGGCGAGGCGTTCCCACCGTCGCTCGCGGACCGCTTCGAGGCGTCGCTGCCCGACGTTCGGGTCCATGCGTTCTTCGCCATGACCGAGGTGGGTCAGATCGCCGGCCTGGAGCCCGAGGACCGGGCCGGTCACGTCGGCTCGGTCGGCCGGCCCGTACCGGGCATAGAGATCAAGTTGGTCGGCCGGGACGGAACGGTCGTGCCGGCCGGCGAGACCGGCGAGATCCAGGTCCGCAGCGGGCAGCCGGGTCAGTTCCTGGTGATGCGCGGCTACTACAACCTCCCGGAGGCGACCGACGAGGTCCTACGGGACGGCTGGCTGGCCACCGGAGACCTCGGCCGGCTCGACGCCGACGGCTTTCTCTACATCGTCGATCGGAAGAAGGACATGGTGGTCACCGGCGGCTACAACGTCTACTCCCGTGAGGTCGAGGATGTTATCCGGGAACTGTCGGCAGTCGCGGACGTCGGCGTGGTCGGACGACCGGACGCCCTGTACGGCGAATCGGTCGCGGCGTTCGTGGAACTGCACCCCGGCCGGGAGCTCAGCGAGTCGGAAGTGATCCGGCACTGCCAGCTACGGCTGGCCGGATACAAGAAACCGCGCTATATCGCGTTCTTGCCACAACTGCCCCGTAGCCCCGTCGGCAAGGTGCTCAAAAGGGAGCTTCGGACGCTGGTGTAGTGCGCCGGAACTACAGCGCACCCCGGGATCCGGACAGATTGGTGGGATTTCAGCATGCAGGTAGTCCTAGTCGAGCAGCCGTCATCCGGTGTCGCGCTCGTTCGTCTGAATCGACCTGAGGTATACAACGCCCGGGTATTTCGGCCTTCTTCGACAAGCGTGCGCCAGTTTTCCGGGGTGAATGAGCGGTGGACTATGGGCTCGTGATCTGCGGCTGCTGCGCAGCTACGAAGGCAGCGATGAGATTCAGCGGCGCACCTTGGCCACTCAGGTGTTCGACGGCCGTTATGGCCTCGGTGGCCACCTCGGCTGATGGCTCAAAGCTGGGCGTGCGCGGTGTGGCTGTGCAGAACTAGGCCGGACCGTGCGACTTCGGCGCCGCAGGCCGCACAGCATGCGATCGGGTTCAGCCGCTGCCCGCAGGGCGTGTGCCACAGCTGCACCCCCTGCCGGCTCACGTCCGTCCACTGCGTGCCCCACGCGAGCATCGCCAGGTACATCGGGTACAGATCCAAGCCCTGGTCGCTGAGCCGGTACTCGTAGCGAGGCGGCCGGGCGCCGTACGGCTCCTTGTGCAGGACGCCTAGCTCGACCAAGCGGGCGAGCCGCTGGGACAGGATGTTCGGCGCAATGCCGAGGGCTTGCTCGAACTGGTCGAAGCGCCGCAAACCGAAGAACGCGCAGCGCAGCACCAGGCTGCTCCAGCGGTCACCGGTCACTTTGAGCGTGCGGGCGATGGAACACGGCCCATTGCGCTCGAGCAACTCGACACCGGGTGCCCGGGCCCGTTCCTTTCTGGTGAGGATCGGTGCGGGGGGTATCTCGGCGAACTCGACCTCGCGGGCTTTGACTTCTCGCGCGCACTCCGCGCAGCGCATCTGGGCGGGCGCTGTCGAGCCACAGGCGATGTGCTCGACCAGGAGGGGCGGCCCGTCGGGCGATGGCAGCCACCGGTCGCCCCAGTTCATGGCCATCAGTAGACAGGTCGTGAATGCCGAGCCGGCGGGGGTCAGTCGATATTCCGGCTTGGCGGCGGTAGCGCGGTTCGCCTTGACCAGCAGTCCGCCGGAACACAGCGTTTCGAGCCGGGTGGTCAGGGTCGACCGGGCAATTCCCAGATGCCGCTGGAAACTGTCGAAACGGGTAACCCCACACACGATCGCCTCGCGCATGACCAGCCAGGACCACGCGTCACCCGTGGTCTCGATTGTGCTGGCGACGCCGTCAGCCCACGTGCCGGACCGAGAATTCGCCTCGGGCTGAACCGCGCCGGCTGGCATACCGCCAGCATAAGCTGTACCCCGGCTATCAGCCCGCGGCTGTCGGGCGCCAGCCGAGTGCCGGGCCGAGGTGGCTCGCGATGTCGGTGAGGATCTGCAGGTAGTCCTCGGGCGCGAAATTGAAGGGCAACGCAAACACCACCTCGCGCACCTGCTGGAAGCCGACGTGTGCGTACAGTTCCTCGGCGATCTGCGCGGACGTACCGACCAGGTCCCGGGCGAACAGCATCTGTTGCGGCCCCTGAGGTCGCAACGTCCTCGGGGTCCGGGCGTCGGCGTAGGCCCGATACTTCGCCCGTTGGGCGGGGGTGGCGCTGTCGGTGGGGACGACGACCAGGCCTTGCGACACCCGGGCGGCCGCGCCGGCTGGGTGGGCCGCTCGGAAGGCCGCGATGTGGGATGCCTGGATCTCGGCGAAGGTGCCCGGCTGTTCGGCCCTGATCACGCTGCTGGTCAGGAAGTTCATGGCGTGCTCGCCAGTCAGGCGCGCCGAGGCAAGGCTCGCGCCGCCGTACCACATCCTGGCGCGCAATCCAGCTGAGTGGGGTTGCACCCGGTCGGAGAACTCTTCGATTCCTTCGGTCCCGGCGAATGTGCTGGCAGGTTCGCCGTCGATCAGCCGGAGCAGCCGGGAGACGCGCTCGTGGCTGAAGTCCTCGGCGTCGGCGGTGTCGGGGTAGAGCGCCTCACGGACGTCGGTGAAGTGCCGGGGCGGACCGACACTGACGCCCGGGTTGAGGCGCCCGCCGGACAGGATGTCGACCGTCGCGAGGTCCTCGGCGAGACGCAGCGGGTTCTCCCAGCCGAGTGGGATCACCGCGGTGCCGAGCTCGAGCCGCCGGGTGCGCTGGGTGGCGGCAGCCAGTACGGCGACTGGGGAGGAGATGCCGTGCTGCAGGTGCCGGTGCCGGACCCAGGCGCTGTCGAAGCCGATCTTCTCGCCGAACTCGATAACCTCGAGCGTCGCCTCGTGTCCCGGTCTCGGATCGGCCCCGTCGAACGAGCCGATGGTGAGAAAGCCCAGCTTCTCGAGTGGTTCGGACGGCGCAGGCATGGGTGCCCCCTTCGGTCACGTGTCGATCGCCATTCTCGACGTCGACCAGCCGGCCGGCCCGTCGAGTTCAACCCCAGCGGGCTTCGCACCGCATGGCGAGGCCGCTGCGGTTGAAGTCGGCGGCTTGGGGCCGGGGCGCCGGGCGACGCCGGGTCGGGGTTGGTCCGGCGGACCAAAGGGACCGGGCTTGTTCGGTTCGTAGCCCGATGGGTGGGGACGGCCCGCTTCGTAGCGTTGGGGACGACATCGAGCGGGGTGGCTCGACAACCTCCCCGCTCTCGCTTCCGCGATCGAGGAGGTCGCCATGAAGGGCTACGCGTTGTCTGCACCGGTCGACGGCTCGGCCAACAGCACAGACACCTGGCGAGACGGCAAGCGCTACCTGTGGATCCTGGGCCTGGTGGTGCCGCTGCTGCCGTTCCTGGCGATCGGGCTGCAGCGGGCGAGTGGCCTGGACGCGGTGCTCTGGCTGGGGCCGGTGGTGCTGCTGGTGATCGTCCCGCTGCTCGACCTGGTCGCGGGCTTTGACCCCACCAACCCGCCGGACGAGGTGATGGAGGCGCTGGAGGAGGACCGCTACTACCGGTGGGTCACCTACGCCTACCTGCCGGTCCAGTACGCCGGGTTCATCGCATCGATGTGGTTCATCGCCACTCAGGACGCCGGGCTGCTCGGCAAGATCGGCCTGGCCATCACCGCCGGAACGGTGTCCGGTATCGCCATCAACACCGCGCACGAGCTGGGGCACAAGCGGAAGAACTCCGAGCGCTGGCTGTCGCGGGTCGCGTTGGCTCCGTGCTTCTACGGGCACTTCTACATCGAGCACAACCGTGGCCACCACTCGCGCGTCGCCACCCCGGAGGACCCGGCGTCGAGCCGGCTGGGGGAGAGCTTCTACCGGTTCTGGCCGCGCACCGTCGCCGGCTCGCTGCGCAGCGCCTGGGAGATGGAGACCAAGCGTCTCGCCCGCCGCAACCGCCATCCGCTCAGCCGGAAGAACGAGGTGCTCAGCGCCTGGGCGCTCTCGGTCGTGCTGTGGGGCGCGCTGGTCGCCTGGCTCGGGGTCGGCATCCTGCCCTACCTGGTGATCCAGGCGGTGTTCGGCTTCTCGCTGCTCGAGATCGTCAACTACATGGAGCACTACGGGATGCTGCGTGAGCGGGTCGGCAACTCCGGGCGGCGCCGCTACCAGCGGGTCACCCCGGCGCACTCGTGGAACTCCAACAACATCGCCACCAACGTGCTGCTCTACCACCTGCAGCGGCACAGCGACCACCACGCCAACCCGACCCGGCGGTTCCAGACCCTGCGGGACTTCCCGGAGAGCCCGGTGCTGCCCACCGGCTACGCCGGCATGATGGTGGTGGCGCTGTTCCCGCCGCTGTTCCGGCGGCTGATGGACCCCAAGGTCGTGGCGCACTACGCCGGGGACATCCGCCGGGCCAACGTGCAGCCGGGCAAGCTGGCGAAGCTGCTGGCGAAGTACCCGGCTCCCGTCGCCGTGACCGGCCCGGAGGTCGGCCCGGACGCCTCGGCCAAGGCTCCGGTTGTGGACGATGTGGCGGCCGCCCGCTGCCCCGGCTGCGGCTACACCTACCGGGTCGCCGACGGCAACGAGCTGGAGGGCTTCGCGGCCGGCACCGCCTGGTCGGACATCCCGAACGACTGGAGCTGCCCGGACTGCGGAGTCCGAGACAAGGTCGACTTCGTCCCGCTGAGCCACGAACCGGCCTGACCCGACCCGCCCGCCGCCCGGTTGCCTCTCAGGGAGCCGGGCGGCGGCGTGTGCCGGGCCGGCCGGGCTGGTCGCGGGTACCGTCCGCACTGTGTCCCCGCCGGTGTCCGACATGCTCATGCTGGTGGCGCGGGAGGTGGCCGCGGACTCGGCGAACCTCGAGGAGCTGTTGGCCGGGGTGCGGGCGGACATCGCCGACGCCATGCCCGACCTGGCCGCCGACCCCCGGGTGCGTGAGCTGCTCGCCGCGACGGTGCGCGACACCATCGTCTCCGCGCTGGCGGTGTTCAGCGCCGGCGTGCCACTGACCTCGGTCAAGCCACCCGAGGCGGGCCTGGAGCTGGCTCGCCGACTGGCCCAGCGGAACGTGCCGATCGCCGCCCTGCTGCGCGCCTACCGGCTCGGCCAGGCCCGCGTCCAGCAGGAGCTGATCACCCGGATCGCCGCCCGGAAGGCCACCGCGGACGAGGTGGCGCAGGCCGCCCGGGACCTGTCGTCGGCGGCGTTCGGCTTCGTCGACCTGGTGGCCGAGGAGGTGGTCGCCGTCCACCAGGCGGAGCGGGACGACTGGATGCGCCAGCGCAACGCCGCGCGGCTGGCGAAGATCACCTCGGTGCTGGACGCGAAGACCGCCGACCTCGGTGACGCCGAGACCGCGCTGGGCTACCAGCTGGTCCACGCCAGCCACCGGGCGGCGGTGTTCTGGTGCGAGGTCGACGGGGCGAGCCGGCTGGCCACGCTGGAACGGCTGATGCCGCGGCTCGCGGCGGCGATCGGGGCGGCCCGCCCGCCGCTGATAGTCGCTCCGGACGCCGCGACGCTGTGGGCCTGGTTCCCGACGTCGGCGGAGGCGGCCGCGGCGGTGATCACCGAGACGCTGGCGACGGTCCCGGACGTGTACGCGGCGTTCGGGGACCCGGCGTCCGGACCGGACGGGTTCCGCCGGAGCCACCACCAGGCCCGGCAGGCGCAGGTCGTGGCGTTGGCCGCCGCCCCGGCCGCCCGGTCCCGAGTGACCGTGCCCGCCCAGCTCGGTCCGGTCGCCCTGCTGGCCCTCGACCCCGGCTCGGTGGCCGGGTGGGTACAGGCGGTTCTGGGCGGGCTGGCCGTGGATGACGATGCACACGCCCGGCTGCGCGAGACGCTGTGGGCCTACCTGTCCAGCGGCAGCAGCCTCGCCAGCGCCGCGGCCGAGCTGCACCTGCACAAGAACACCATCCAGTACCGGCTGCGCAAGGCCGAGGAGGCGCGAGGCCGGCCGCTCGCGGACGGGCGGCTCGACGTGGAGGTCGCGTTGCTGACCTGCCGGCTGCTCGGCTCGACCGTGTTGCGGCGGGACCCGCCCGAACAGGGCTAGAGCTGCTCCGGGCGGCCCGCTCATCGGGAGGTCGGGGCGAGCCGGCGGCTCTCCAGGACGGCGGCAACCGCGAACCCGCCGCCGCCGGCGATGGCGAGGACCCAGAACAGGTAGGGCATGCCCAGGAGCAGGGCGGCGGTGGAGGTCAGGGCAAGCCACGTGCCGAGGCCGTAGTGCACGACGTTGCGGCGGGCGGCGCCCTCCCCGAGGTAGAGCACGCCGACGAGGAAGCCGGACAGGGTCGGCCAGAGCATGGTCTGCAGGTCAGGCCGGTCCAGTTCAGCGGCGAGACCGGTAATGGCGAGGAACAATGCGGCGAAGCCGCTGATCCAGGAGAGTCCGAGCAGCTTGCCGGACAGGATGTCGGGCTTGCTGGCGCCGCGCTGCGCACGGGTGGCGGCGAGCATGGCGAAGACAGTGCCGGTGACGAACCCCGTGCCGAGCAGCGTCATCGGCAGCCAGGCGGGCAGGGCGATCAACGGGTCGGTGCCCAGCGAGACGGCGGAGGCACCGTGCCCGAGGAAATAGGTGAGCCCGAAGCCGAGGTAGGTGGCGCGGCTGTCGACACCGCCGCCCTCGGTGCTGACGGGGCTTGCGGCGGGAGAGGGCAGGGTTGCGGTGGTCATGATGTCTCCGATGTGTGTGTGGGGGCTCGGGGCGGGTGGGGCTCGGCGTCAGCTGACGACGAGGTGGGACAGGGGTGCGGCGATCCGGTGGACGATGTCCGCCGGCCAGGGGTACGACGTGACGACGGCGTGCTGGTGCGCGAGGCCGTGCAGGCCGACCCAGAGCACGCTCGCGTCGGCGCCCGGGTTCGCGCTGGTGGACCGGCCGGCGGCGACGCAGTCGGTCAGGGTGTCGGTGAGGATCCGCATCGCCTCGGCACCGAGAGTGGCGGGGTCGCCGTAGGTGGCGCCGCCGTCGCCGTCCTCGCCGAGCGGGTGGTGGCTGCCGCCGAACATGGTGCGGTACCGCTCGGGATGGCTGTCGGCGAAGTCGACGTACGCACGGCAGGCGGCGTCCAGCCGGTGGCTGGGATCGTCGCCGGCCGCGTCGACCGCCGAGCGGAGCTGGTCGGCCAGGTCGGCGAAGCCCTGCTGGACGACGGCCGCCACGATCGCGGCCTGGCCGGCGAAGTGCGGGTAGATCGAGGGGGCCGTGATCCCGACCCGGCGTGCCACGGCGCGCAGGGTCACCGCCCGTTCGTCGCCGCTGGTGTCGAGCAGTTCCGTCGCGGCGGCCAGGATCTCGGTGCGCAGCAGCCGACCCTCGCCCCGGCGGTTCCTCGACCGGTCGTGGGTCCGGTGGGTGGCGGCCACGGCGATCACGCGTCCGGCACGATGATGACCTTGCCGGCGACGGTGCGCGACTCGGCCAGTGTCAGGGCCGAGCTGGCCTCCGACAGCGGGAACCGCGCGGCGACCTGTGCGGTGAGGACACCGTCGGCGAGCAGACCGAGCACCGCGGTGAGGTCCTCGCGCAGCCGGCCGCGGAAGGTGTCGATGCGCCGGCGGCCGGCCCAGAAGTTGTAGAACCGCGCCGAGCGGCCGTTGGGCAGCAGGTGCCACCTCAGCAGCCGGGCGACCAGCTTCAGCATCGGGAGCCGGGAGTTGCCCCCCTCGTCCTTCGTGGCCGCGGAGCCGTAGGACACGAGCGTCCCGCCTCGGCGCAGCAGCCGCCACGACTCGGCGATGCCGGCGCCGCCGACGTGGTCGAACACCGCGTCCACGCCGTCCGGCGCGAGCTCGCGGATCCGCCGGTACAGGTCCGGGTCGCGGTAGTCGACCGGGGTCGCGCCGAGCTCGCGCAGCGCCGCGTGGTGGCGGGGCGCCGCGGTGCCGATCACCGTGATCCCGGTGTGGCGGGCCAGCTGCACGAGCGTCGTCCCGACACCGCCGTTGGCGCCGAGCACCACGATCGTCCCTCCGGAGCGGACCTGAGCGCTCCGGTGCAGCATCTGCCAGGCGGTGATCCCGTTGACCACGACGGTCTCGGCGTCGGCCGAAGTCACACCGTCCGGCACGGGCACCAGGTCGGCGACGTCGATCAGCTGGTGGGCCGCCCAGCTCCCGATCTTGGTGACCGCGGCGAACCGGCGCCCGACCAAGGCGGGATCCACGTCGGGCCCGGTGGCGGTCACCGTGCCGACGACGTCGTAACCGGGCACGAACGGGAACGGCGGCTGGTCGTAGTACTTGCCGAGGCGCATCTGCTGCTCGGCGAACGAGACGCCGGTCGCCTCCATCCGCAGGACTGCCTGGCCAGCGGCCGGGGCCGGGAGCTCGCGGGTGTGCACCTGGAGGCCACTCGGCTCGACCTTGCCCGGCAGGACGACCTCGGTGGTGTGGGTGGTGACGGCGGTGTGGTTCATGTCCGGCTCCGTTCGCTGCGCTGAGGTTACGTTCGTAAGGTTACGCATGTTAGTTTTCAGCGCGCAAGGCTAATACAGATAAGTTTCCAGGTGTAAGGTGAGGGCATGTCAGAGGAGCCGGCTGCAACCGCAACCCGTGCCCGCAACCGCCGAGGCGAGGGTGCGCGGCTGCGCGAGGACATCGTGGCCGGGGCCGTCGCGGTGCTCGACGAGACCGGCGACGAGACGGCTGTGACGCTGCGCGCCGTCGCGCGCCGGGTCGGGATCGCGCCGCCCTCGATCTACCGCCACTTCGCCGACCAGCCCAGCATCATGCTGGCCGTCGTCCAGCAGGCCTTCGCGGAGCTGGAAACGGTGCTGCGCGACACGCTGGAGGCGGCGGGCGAGGAGCCGAGGGCGCGGCTGTTCGCCGTCTGCACCGGCTACCTGACATTCGCGCGGACGCATCCCGGGCGCTACCGCACGATGTTCGGCGGGCTCTGGATGCCCGACCTGGAAGCGAGCTCCCTAACCGAGGCCGACTTACACGCGCTGGGTCAGAATAGCCTGCAGCTGCTCGCCGATGCCCTCGGTGAATGCGTCGCCTCGGGCATCGCCACCACCACCAACCTGTCCGCCGACGCGGTCGCGCTGTGGGTGGGCCTGCACGGGCTGGCGCATCAGCAGTCGGTGACCGTCAGCTTCCCGTGGCCGTCCGACATCACGGAACGCCTGGTCGTCGCGCTGGCGCACCTGACCGACGACTGAGGCCTGCGGACGAGGGAGTGCGGTGAAGCGGCGCCTGCGTGAGTAGCCTTCACAATCGCCGAAACCGTCGCCAGGTCACGGTTGTCGTCGCGGCGCCGGCATCGCCCCTGACCGTATAGCGCAGGGTCCCGTCGCTGGCCAGCTCCGCGTGCCGGACCAGCTCCGTGCCGACGGTGAAAGGGGGCGCGCCGACTAACACATGGTGCGTCACGGTGTCTCCCCGCACCGTCACTCGGCCCGCGTAGGACACGTCGAGTGAATTACTGTCGGACCCCGCCGACACCATCGCGGAGACACTCCCATCCGAGGTGTAGAGCAGCAATCCGCTCGGCGCTTCACCGTGCCGATTCTGGACAACGCCATCGCCGTCCATTGACGTCGAGCTGTGTAGTTCCCATGTGCCGATCAGCTGATCGAGCTCCAAGAATCTCTCCCGTCTCCACTCGCTGCATGTCCGGCCGGTCATTGTGCCGAATCCAGTGTGCAGGAATGCGGAGGTGCGTCGGAAGAGGGCACATCCATGTCGGTAACGAACATCAATATTCGTGGGACCGTAGGTGTCTTTCGCATCAGGTTCCTTACCTCAGGGTGGAAATCTTAGCTCGCGCGTTCGGGCCTGCGGGAGATCCTCATTTTCGGCGCTGCTCCAGTAGGCCACGGGGTCGCAATCATGAACCAAATTTGTCCTTCGGGAAAAGGAGAGTGTTCTATGGGCAGACTCGATGGCAAGGTGGCGCTGATTTCTGGAGCTGGTCGCGGTCAAGGAGCCGAACACGCACGCCGGTTCGTCGCTGAGGGTGCCCGCGTGGTGCTCGGTGACATACTCGACGCCGAGGGGCGCGCTTTGGCGGCCACGCTCGGAGCCGAGGCGCACTACCTGCACCTCGACGTTACCTCCGAGGCCGACTGGGCAACGGCGGTCGCCACGACGGTAGACCTCTACGGCCGGTTGGACACTCTGGTCAACAACGCCGGAATTCTCCGCGTCGGGGGACTCACCGACACATCGGTCGAGGACTACCTGCAGGTGGTCGGGGTCAACCAGCTTGGCTGCTTCCTCGGGATGCGCTCGGTGGTCGGAGCGCTGAAGGCCGCCGGCGGCGGGTCGATCATCAATACCTCGTCGATCCACGGATTGCAGGGAGTACCGGGCATCATTTCCTACGTGGCGACCAAGTTCGCCATCCGAGGAATGACCAAAGCTGCCGCGCTTGAACTCGGCCACGCCGGAATCCGGGTCAACTCCATCCACCCCGGCGCGATCGATACCGCGATGATCAGGGGTGGGGACCTCCTCGACGTTGACCAGAACGGGCTCTTCGACCAGCTGCCCATCCCACGGGTCGGGACCACGGCCGACGTGGCCCACCTGATGGTTTTTCTGGCTTCCGACGAGAGCTCGTACTGCACCGGCGGTGAGTTCGTCGTGGACGGCGGATCCATCTGCGGTCCCGTCCCAGCCGGTACCGCCGACGCCTGACGCCGCGCACTCACCCGGCTACCTCGTGCCCGTGCGTGGGTGTCACTAGTAGCGCAGCGCGTCCATGGGGCACAACCTGGCCGCCCGAATCGCTGGATAAACGCCGGCGATCAGCCCGATGAACAGACTGAGCCCCAAGGCGAGCCCGACGGAGTTCAGTGACATCTCGGGTAGTCCGTACGTGGGTGGCAGGATTTGTCGGCTACCCAGCACGAGGCCTACGCCGACTGTGACGCCGACCATTCCACCGATTCCGGCGATGAGTACTGATTCGATGAGGAACTGGCGCAGGATTGCGGCCCTGCAGGCGCCGACAGCCCTGCGGATGCCGATCTCGCTGGTTCGGTCGGTGACCGTGATCAGCATGATGTTCGCCAGGCCGAGTGTTCCGATAAACAGGGCGATTCCGGCGGATCCGACGGTGAGCCAGGCCAATATCTCCAGGAGTACGTTGGCGCCCGCGGCCGGCAACTGTGCCGCACTTACCGAGAAGTCGCGCAGACCGGGTGCGGTGATGCCGTGCTGCTCGTCCATGATCCTGTTTATGTCATGGACGGCCGCCGAAATCTGGCTCACGTCGGATGGTCCGATGCCGATCGCGCTGATCGAGTGTCCGGTGCCGTACAGGTACGACCGCGCGGCAGACATCGGGATGATTGCGGTCCTATCGCCTACTCCGAACGGAACAAGTGAACCGATGACCTTGAACTCCTGGCGGCCGATGAGGATCTTTGAACCAACAGCGGCCGGTGCGTTGTTGCCGAAGAGACAATCGGCGATAGTCGATCCGAGGACCACCACTCGAGCGTTGCGGTCGGACTGGTCCTCGGTGAACATCGAGCCGGCCGCGAGCACCTCGCCACTTATCCACAGGTAGCCAGGTGATGTTCCTATGACATTTGCACTGCAGACGGTCGAGCCGTTTCGCATCCCGGCTTGACCTTGAATCATTGGCACCACCCCCGCGATAACCGCAGGATCTCCGTCCTTCTTCAGGGCCGCTACGTCGGCGTCCCTGAGGAGCCTCGGTGAATTTCCTCCTGGTGAGGCAGCCGCCGACGGCGAGATGGTGATGAACCGTGTGAGAGTATTGAAGGCATCCTGGTAGGTGTTGTTCAGGCCATTATTCAGCGCGGTGAGCACTATCACCAGTGAGACGCTGAGTACGATACCCAGCATTGTCAATGCTGTGCGCAGGCGGCCGACGCGCATGCAATGCAGGGCAATTCGGAGTGCCTCCATGAAGTGCATCCTCGCGCTCCCTTGGGCAAGCAAACGGCGGCGATTCCGAGCATCGTACAATTGATCTTGCGCACCTGAAGTGCACGCTTATGCAGGATTAGTCTTCATCAGAGGAGTGGGACTCGTCGCGGCATTATTGCGCCCGGAGTCGCACGTGGTGATCACGCACGGGTAGATCGATCTCGCTGTTAATGATCATTGGCTTCCGAACCGCTGACCATCCTCCGTGATAGTGACGGTTCCGGCACTGCATAGTCGACGGCGCGCTAGATTATTCGATCCGTCGGGTCGATATGTCAACCCTCTGTTTCCTCGGTGTTGCACGGGTCGTGCGTGTTTCTGCCCGGAACCAACCTGCGCCGCACAGCGGGCACGCACATTGCTGTGTGTCGCGAACTTGGACGTTCCCTTATTTATTGGTTATCCACACCGGACCGTGCGCGGTCGGATTCGCCGGTCCGATGGCACACGCATTTTGATGTTCGTTGCCGACATGAATGTGCCTTCTTCCAGCGCGTCCACGCTTTCCTTCACACTTAAGTCGGAGCAATGAGTTGCGGGTGTCTCAAGAGTGCGTCTGATGATGACGGGATCCCATCGTGTCTGTGGAACTTGACGGCAGCACCGCGTTGGTCACCGGGGCTACGGCGGGAATTGGTCGCGCTGTGGCGTTGCGGCTTGCGAAGGCTGGCGTTGTGGTCGTGGTGCATGGCCGCGACGCGCAGCGTGGTGCCGAGACGGTCGGCGAGATCGAGTCCGATGGTGGTAAGGCACGGTTCGTGGCCGCGGATCTGAGCGACGCTGATCAGGTGCGGGCGTTGGCTTCCGAGGCCGGAGAGGTGGACATCCTGGTCAACAATGCTGGTGTCTACCGCTTCGGACCGACGGTGGACATCGATGATGCGTCCTTCAGCGCGCACATCGACACCAACCTGCGGGCCCCGTTCATCCTGGTACAGCAGCTGGCTCCGGGCATGGCTGCGCGGGGCCACGGGTCGATCGTGAACGTCAGTACCTTCGCGGCCTCGGTGCCGGCGCGCGGCGGCGGAATTTACGGCGCGTCCAAGGCGGGACTCGAGCTGATGACCCTGGTCTGGGCCGATGAGTTCGGACCGGAAGGGGTGCGGGTCAACGCGGTCTCTGCCGGGCCGACTCGAACACCGGGCACCGCCGTCTACGGGGAGGCGTGGGAGGTGTCCGCCGGCACGGTGACAACCCTGGGCCGGGTTGCCGACACCGACGAGATCGCCAACGCCATCGTGTTCCTGAGCTCGCCGTTGGCCAGCTATGTCAGTGGTGCCGTACTGCAGGTGCACGGTGGCTTGCTGGCGATCGCGCCGCGCTGAGCGAACTGCCGGTAGCTGCGCCGCAAGCTGTATCCCCGGATCGGGAATGATTCAAAGGAGAATCTGATGGACTGGAACGCATATCGCGAGGCTTGGGACCGTCACGACGGGGGAGCGGTTGCCTCGTTTTTCACCGACGATGGCGTCTACGTCGATCATGTTCTTGGTCAGCGGCATCAGGGCAGGACGGCCATCGTGGGATTCGTCAAATGGGGCGAGGAACAGGGGTCGTCGGACTACCAACTGACGCTGCTCGACCATTTCGAGACCGAGGACCGCTACACCCTGGTGTGGGACTTCTGCGGTACCCACGACCGGTCCAGCCAGGATCCCCCGTTGCCCGCCACCGGTAAGCGGTTCGCGGTCCGGGGCGTCTCGGTCGGCACGCTGGCGGGCGGCAAGATCAGGGAGAACACCGACTACTGGAACATGGGTGAGCTGCTGATCCAGATTGGTATCCCTGCGCTCACCGGGGCCGACGGTCCGGATCTCGAGTCCTGACGGGGCTCGAGCGGGGGAGACACTCTTGTCTGGATCCCCAATCCTACCTGGCGGGACGTTGGCTCTTCGCACATATCCCGCACTGGTCCCTTTAGCTAGGGTGTACGAGGTAGCTGTCGCTCAGATCGGGGAGAGAAATGAGCGCCACTCGGGATGAGACGCCGCTGGCTCCGGTGCTGCGTGAGCTGGACCGCATCTCTCAGTCTCTCCAGGTCGATCGGCCTTGTGGGTGCCAGGAGACAATCGCCGCACTTCGGCGAGAGATTTCCGAACTGCGTGCGGCCGTTGCTCACCTACGGGCATCTAGAACCGGTGTACCGAAGGAATTGCGCCCCGCGGTCGCGCGAGCGCTGCTGGACAGCGAGGCGCTGGGTAGCGCGGCAAATCGGCCGTCCGAAAATGATCGCTCGGCTGCGCCATTGGCTTAGGTCGGCTGTGTAAAGCGACAAATGTACACCCGCGAATCTTGGTAGTTGACCCGGAGACATACGCAGCTCATAAATGCGATTCTCTAAGTGGCTTTGATGCTTCTTCGAGAGGGAGCCGGGCAACATGACACTTCATTGTCCGCGGATCGCCGCGCCTTTGGAATGCGGTTCGGTGTCCGAGTGCGCACGGTGAGTGGGCTGCGAGCGGTGCTGGAGTCCGGGCGTTTTGCGGTGACCGCGGAGATCGGCCCGCCGCGCGGCGCCGACCCAGGTGCGGTCGAGCGGAAGGCGGCGTTGCTGCGCGGTTGGGTGGACGCGGCGAACGTGACCGATAACCAGGGCGCGCATGTGCGGCTGTCCAGCCTGGGTGGCAGCGTGCTGGCGATGCGGGCCGGCCTCGAACCGGTGATGCAGCTGACCTGCCGGGACCGCAACCGGATCGGCCTACAGTCCGACCTACTGACCGCCGGTGCCCTGGGCATCCCCAACGTGCTGCTGCTGACCGGGGACCACCCCCGATTCGGCGACCACCCGGACGCGAAGCCGGTGTTCGACCTGGACGGCGTGCAGCTGACCTGGTTGGCCCGCACGCTGCGCGACGAGGGCGTGCTGATGTCCGGGCTGCCGTTGTCGGTACGGCCCAACTGGCTGATCGGCACCGTGGAGAACCCGTTCGCCCCGCCCGCCGAGTTCCGGGCCCGGCGACTGGCCAAGAAGGTGGCGGCCGGCGCCGAGTTCGTCCAGACCCAATACGTGTTCGACGTCGAGGCGTTCGAGCGGTGGATGGCGCGGCTGCGTGAGCTGGGGGTGACCGAGCGGTGCGCGGTGCTCGCCGGCGTCGGCCCGATTCGCTCGCTGCGGGTACTTGAGTTCCTCCGAGCCGGTGTGCCCGGCATCCACATCCCGGAGCAGGTGGCGCGCCGGCTGCGCGGGGTGCCCGGCGACCGGGTCGCCGACGAGGGAATCGCCCTGTGTATCGAGACCATCCAGCGGCTGCGGGACATCCCCGGGGTGGCCGGGGTGCACCTGATGGCCTTCGGCTACGAGCGCGGGGTGCCGGACATCGTGCGCCGCGCCGGGGTGGGCCCGGCCGCCCAGCCCGACCTCCACGCGTCACTCTCGTCCACCGCCGTATCGACCAGGGAAGGCATCGGTCATGTTGGTTGACTTCCGGCCGCACGCCAGGCTCCGGGGTAACAAGCCGCCGGACATCGCCGCCTCGCTCGGGCCGCTCGTGCAGGCGTTGAGCGAGGACTCAGCGGATCTCGACAAGGTCAGGGTCGTCTGCGACTGGGTGCAGTACAAGCAGAACTTCCGCGAACCGGTCGACCTGCGGCCGATCCTCGGGCTGGTACAGCGCCATGCCGGCACCGACCCCGCTGTGCTGCCGGTCGGGGGGCGCGAGGAGGAGATGGAGATCGCCGTCGACGTCAGGCGCGGCGCCGACCCATCGCTCAAGCAGCGGGCCGCCGCGTTGCTGCGCGAGCACACCGTCGGTGGCGGCGGCGACCGGGTGTCGTTGGAGGGGTTCGGGCCGGGCAGCGCATCCCTGATCTGGGACTACAACGCGCTGTACTGGCGTGACCTGGATCTGTGGGAGAAGTCGACCGGGCGTGGCTACGAGCAGGCACTGCCGGGAGGAGAGAGCGACGCGCGCAACCAGGACGCCGCTCGCGGGCTGATCGGCGAGTTGTTCGCGGTGTGGGACCGG
>Ga0137415_10000933_pt1 | contig 28721 bp, 19 predicted proteins | sample CZODoug3_1_1_16f_FD_183082 | JGI IMG/M metagenome (GOLD analysis project Ga0137415, IMG submission 183082) | Vadose zone soil fungal communities from Angelo Coast Range Reserve, California, USA - CZODoug3_1_1_16fungal (Hybrid Assembly) | ecosystem: Environmental > Terrestrial > Soil > Vadose...
CAACCTGTGGCCGAACACGCCGGACATCCTGCCCGAGCACCTGCAGCAGGGCGGCCGCCCCGCGTTCCTCTCGCGCTCGGCGCTCGCCGCGACACTTTCCTCGTCGTGGGGCATCTACTCGGGATTCGAGCTGTGCGAGAACCGGGCCCTGCCCGGCAAGGAGGAGTACCTGGACTCGGAGAAGTACCAGCTCGTCCAGCGGGACTTCGACAAGCCGGGGAACATCCGGCCCTGGATCGCGGCGCTGAACCGCATCCGCAACGAGCATCCGGCGCTGCAGCAGTACAGAAACCTCCGCTTCCACAAGGCGGACAACGACCGCGTGATGTTCTACTCGAAGCTGACCGACGACCGGACCAGCCAGATCCTGGTGGCGGTCAGCCTCGATCCGTTCGCTCCGCAGGAGGCGATCCTCGACGTGCCGCTGTTCGAGCTGGGGATCCAGCCGGACGAGTCGTACCAGGTGCACGAGCTGCTCTCGGACGAGCGGGCGCTCTGGCAGGGGCCCACCGCGCAGGTGCGGCTGACGCTGGACAAGCCGGCCGCGATCTGGTCGGTGTTGCGCTTCCGGCGCACGGAACAGGGATTCGACTATTTCTTCTGACCGCCGCCGGTGAGGCGGCAAAACGTTCTTCGATCACGGCGGACGGCGATGGCATTACCGATCGACATGCAGTCCCTGCCGGCCTGGCTCGCGCAGCAGCGCTGGTTCGGCGGGAAGGGCGCGGCGATCTCCGGCGTGCGCGACGTGGACCGGGCGCAGCTCTCGCCCGGCCTTCTGCTCTCCGCGGTCGAGGTGCGCTACGAGCCGCCCCGGCCGCCCGAGAGCTATGCGCTCGCGCTGCGGCCCTGGACCGGCAAGGGCGGCATCGTGGAGGGCCTGGACGACGACGCAGCGCGGGCGCTCCTCTCGATCGTGCGCGAGCGGCTGCGCATCGCCACCGCGGCCGGCGCGCTGCAGGGCGAGCGCTTCGATGGCCCCGGCTCGCCGATGGAGCGGCTCTCGCGGGTCCCGGCGGTGCGGCGCCTGGGTGCCGAGCAGAGCAACACCTCGCTGGTGTTCGACGATCGCGTCATCCTGAAGCTCATCCGCAAGCTCGAGCAGGGCACCAATCCGGAGCTGGAGATGGGCGCGTTCCTGTCGCGCAACGGATTTGGGGGCACGCCGCGGCTCCTCGGGGCCATCTCGGCGACCGGCGCCGTGGAGGCAACCGTCGCGGTGGCGCACGCGTTCGTGCAGGTGGAGAGCGACGGGTGGTCGTACGTCCTCGATGCGCTCCGGCGCGGACAGCCGCCGCTGTCCGAGGTGCGCGAGCTGGGCGCCCGGATCGGCGAGCTGCATTCCGCGCTCGCCTCCGAGGAATCCGATGCGCGCTTCGCTCCGGAGCCGATCCTTCCGGAGGACCTGCGCCGCTGGACGGAGAGGTTGCTGAGCGAGCTGGAGCGCACCGTCCGCGCGGCCGGCCCGGCGCTGCCGGAGCTCGCCGCCCGCCGCGAGGCGCTCGCCGCCCGGATCCACAGGCTGGGCGGCGTGCGACCCGGCGGCGTCCGGATCCGGCAGCACGGCGACCTGCATCTGGGCCAGGTGCTGCGCAGCGACGGTGAGTGGCTGGTGTTCGACTTCGAAGGGGAACCGGCGCGCCCGCTGGCCGAGCGCCGGCAGAAGCACTCTCCGCTGAAGGACGTCGCCGGCATGCTCCGCTCGTTCGCCTACGCGGCTGCCGCGGCGGGCCGGAGGGAGATCGCGGGCCTGTTGCGCGAGTCGTTCCTGCAAGGGTGGCGTTCGCGCGCCGCGCGGCTCCTGCCGCCCGACCAGGACGCGGCGCGGGTGTTGCTCGAGTCGCTCGAGCTGGAGAAGCTCCTCTACGAGGTGCGCTACGAGCTGGGCCACCGCCCCGACTGGGTGAAGATCCCCGCGGCCGATCTGCTGGAGGCGCGATGAGGCGCCCCGCCTCGCTGGCCCAGGTGGACGAGCAGGTCCGCCGCCTGCTCGATCTCTCGCACCCCGATCCGCATTCCGTCTTGGGCATGCATCCCGACGGGGACGGGGTGGTGGTGCGCACCTTCCGTCCCGACGCGGAGCGGGTGACCGTGCTGCCCGACTTCGGCGGGCGCGTGCCGGCGGTGCACCGGCGCGGCGGCGTCTTCGAGGCGCGGCTGAACAACCGCCACGACCTGTTCGGTTATCTCGTCGAGGTACGCTACCCGGGCGGCGCCACCTTCACGCTGCGCGACCCGTACAGCTTCCCGCCCACGCTGGGCGAGCTGGACAGCCATCTCGCCGCCGAAGGCCGGCACGAGCGTCTCTGGGAGAGGCTCGGAGCCCATCCCGCCCACCACCGCGGGACCTATGGCACCTCGTTCGCGGTCTGGGCGCCGACGGCGCGCTCCGTGTCGGTGGTCGGCGACTTCAACGCCTGGGACGGCCGGCTGCACCCGATGCGCGCCATCGGCTCGACCGGGATCTGGGAGCTGTTCGTCCCCGACGTTGGCCCGGGCACGCGCTACAAGTTCGAAGTGCGGCCGGGCAGCGGAGGAGCGCGCCTGCTCAAGGCGGACCCGCTGGCCTTCCGCACCGAGGCGCCGCCGCAAACGGCCTCGGTGGTCCACGATCTGGGCCGGTACCAGTGGCGCGACGCGGAGTTCCTGAAGCAGCGCGCGGCTTCAGACCCGCTGCGGCGACCGATCTCCATCTACGAGGTGCACATCGGGTCATGGCGCCGGGTGGTGGAGGAGGGCGATCGGCCGCTCACCTGGGCCGAGGCTGGAGCGCAGCTCGCCGACTACGTCGCCGAGATGGGGTTCACCCACGTGGAGCTGCTGCCGGTCGCGGAGCACCCATTCGGGGGATCGTGGGGCTACCAGGTCACCGGGTACTTCGCGCCCACCGCGCGTCATGGGCACCCCGACGAGTTCCGCGCGCTGATCGACGCGCTGCACGCGCGCGGAATCGGAGTCATCCTCGACTGGGTGCCGGCGCACTTTCCCACCGATGCCTACGCGCTCTCGCGTTTCGACGGGACCGCGGTCTACGAGCACGAGGACCCGCGGCAGGGGGCGCATCCCGACTGGGGCACGCTGGTCTTCAACTACGGCCGCAACGAGGTGCGCAACTTCCTCCTCGCCAGCGCGCTCTTCTGGCTGGAGGAGTACCACGCGGACGGGCTGAGGGTGGACGCGGTCGCCTCGATGCTGTACCGCGACTACAGCCGCAAGCCGGGCGAGTGGGTGCCGAACAAGTACGGGGGGCGCGAGAACGAGGAGGCCATCGCGCTGCTCAAGGAAGTGAACGAGCGCGTGCGCGACCTGCATCCGGGTGCGCTGATGATCGCGGAGGAGTCGACGGCGTTCCCCAGGGTGACCGCGCGCGCCAGCGAGGGGGGTCTCGGGTTCCACCTCAAGTGGAGCCTCGGCTGGATGCACGACACCCTCGACTACTTCGCCGCCGATCCGATCTACCGGCAGTGGCGCCACAACCTGCTCACGTTTGGTCTGATGTACATCTTCACGGAGAACTTCCTCCTGCCGCTCTCGCACGACGAGGTGGTGCACGGGAAGGGCTCCCTGCTCACGCGCATGGCGGGCGACGACTGGCAGAAGTTCGCCAACCTGCGCGCGCTCTACGGCTGGATGTGGGCGCACCCCGGCAAGAAGCTGCTCTTCATGGGGGGCGAGTTTGCCCAGCGGGCGGAGTGGAACCACGACCGCAGCCTCGACTGGCACCTCCTGGGGGCGCCCGCGCACGCCGGCGTGCAGCGGCTGGTGCGCGATCTGAACCGGATCTACCGCGAAGAGCCCGCTCTGTTCGAGCTGGACGGCGATCCCGCCGGCTTCCAGTGGGTGCAGGTCCACTCGGCGGACGTGAACGTGCTCGCGTTCGTGCGCCGCTCGGGCGAGCGGCACGTCGTGGCCGTCGCGAACCTCTCCCCCGTGCCGCGCCACGGCTATCGAGTGGGCCTGCCGCGCGCCGGAGAGTATCGGGAAGCGCTCAACACCGACGCGGTCGAGTACGGCGGCTCGGGGGTGGGCAACCACGGGCGCGTGCAGGCCGAGGCCGTGGCGCACGACGGCCAGCCCGCGTCGGCGGTCGTGTCGCTGCCGCCGCTCGGCGTGGTGTGGCTCGCGCCGGCATGACCTCCGAGCGCGAGCTGGTCCGCTCGGCGCTCGATGCGCTCGGCATCCGCCGGCTCGCGTTGGCGGTGCACGACGCGGCCCTGCCCGGGGATCCCCGCGACGATTTGGGACGCGGCGCGCCGCTGTCCGCGGGCGGGCTCGCCTTCCTGCGGTTCGCCGCCGACCTCGGGTTCCACGCCGTGCAGCTGGGGCCGCAGGGCGAGACCACCGAGCACGACCAGTCGCCGTACGACGCGACCATCTTCTCGCGCAGCACCCTCTCGCTCGCGCTGGCTCCGCTGGAGGAGGCGGGCCATGTCGCGGCTCACACCTTGCGCGAGGCCGTAGCCCGGCGGCCTGCCGGGGCGCTGGATCGGGTCGCGCACCGCCACGCCCACGCAGTGGCGCGAGAGGTGGTGGACGAGGCGTTCGCGCGGTACCAGGCGGCGCCGTCAGCCGAACTAGCCGCATCGCTGCGCGAGTTCGCCGCGCGCCACCGGGAGTGGCTCGACCGGGATGCGCTCTACGCGGCGCTCTCGGTGGAGCACGTCGACCCCGACTGGCTCCGGTGGCCCGAGGAGGACCGCCGGCTGTGGGAGCGCATCCCCGGCGCGGAATCGGCGCAAGCCGCGCGCCGCGCCGAGCTGGCCACCAGACAGGCGCGCGTCATGGAGCGGTACCGATTCGGGCAGTGCCTCGCGCACCAGCAGCACGAGGCGCTCCGGCGCGAGGCGCGCCGCCTGGATCTGCTGCTCTACGGAGACCTGCAGATCGGCGTCTCGCACCAGGACGTCTGGAGCTGGGGTGAGCTGTTCCTCTCCGGCTGGCGGATGGGCGCGCCGCCCAGCAGGACCAACCCCGAGGGGCAGCCGTGGAGCTACGGTGTGCTGGACCCCGCGCAGTACGCGGGCCCGGCCTTGGCTTTCGCCCAACGCCGAGTCGGCAAGATGTTGGAGGAGTTCGACGGGCTGCGCATCGACCATCCGCACGGCTTGATCGACCCCTGGGTGTACCGGGCGGCGCAGCCCGATCCGCAGCTCGCGGTGCAGCGCGGAGCGCGTCTCTTCTCTTCGCCCGATCTGCCCGACCTGGCCTCCTTCGCGGTGGCCCGCTCCGAGCAGCTCGATCGCACCCTGCAGCGGTACTCGGACGGTTGGGTGCGCTCCTTGTCGGAGGAGCAGGTGATCCACTACGCGACCCTGTTCGACGCGGTGATCGAGGCCGCGCGCGCGCATGGGCGCGCCGTCGACGACCTGCTCTGCGAAGTGCTCAGCACACAGCCGTACCCGGTGGAGCGGGTGCTTGCCCGCCACGGGCTCGGCCGCTTTCGCGTGACGCAGAAGGTGGTGCTCGGGGATCCCGCCGACGTCTACCGGAGCGAGAACGCCTCTCCAGCCGACTGGATCATGGCTGGGACGCACGACACCGAGCCCATCTGGCACGTCGCCGAGCGGTGGGTTGCGACCCGGTCGGCGGCGGCGCATGCAGCGTACCTCGCGCGGCGTCTGCTGCCCGACGAGCGGGGCCGCGCGGACTGGGTCGAGAGGGTGGCGCGGGAACCCGCGCGACTCGCGCTGGCGAAGCTGGCCGAGCTGTTCGTGGGGCCGGCGCGCAACGTGATGGTGCTGTTCACCGACCTGCTCGGAATGCGCGAGGTCTACAACCGGCCCGGGACGGTGTCGGAGGAGAACTGGTCGCTGCGCGTGCCGCCGCAGTTCGAGGCGCGATACGCCGCTGCGCGCCGCTCCGGGGCCGCGCTGGATCTGCCCCGCGTCCTCGCCATGGCGATGCGGGCCAAAGGCCCGGACTTCGCGCGCTCCCATGCGCCGCTCCTGTCGGCGCTCGATCAGCGGGCGGGCCCCGATCCCGCGGCGGGCCCTCCGCGGGGAGCGTAGAGATCGAGGATCCGGTCGATGGCGGCGCTGCAGGCGAGGGGGCGTCCAAACAATTTGCCCCGAATTTTGCTTTGGATTTTGGGGGCCCGGGCGGTAGGACGGCCGCTCGCCGTGCATCTTCACGGCCCTCTGCGGCATCGGATTGCCCCGGAGGCTACCTTCCCGCATGGCCGAATCTACCGAGGTGGCCGACGAACGGCGTGTACGGGCCGACGTCCCGCAGCGCGACGGCAGGGGGCCTCCGGAAGCCGCCGAAGAAAAGGCGTCCGAGGCCGGCAAGAAGCGCAGCCTGCGCCTGCGGGTCGGACTGGGAATCCTGGTCGTCGTGCTGGCTGGGTTCGGGTGGTGGCTGTACGCCCGCCAGTTCGAGGAGACCGACGATGCGCAGATCGACGGCGACATCAGCGCGGTGAGCCCGCGCGTCCCCGGCACGGTCACCGCCGTCCACGTCATCGACAATCAGGAGGTGAAGCAGGGCGACCTCATGGTGGAGCTGGATCCCACCGACCTGGAGGTGGCGGTCGCCCAGGCGCGCGCCGCGGTAGCGCAGGCGGAGGCCGCGTACCAGTCGGAGAATCCCACCGTGGCCATCACCCAGACCTCCAACCGGGCCTCGCTCTCCGCGGCCGAGGACGACGTGCAGAATGCGCGCGCCGAGCTCCTGGCCGCGAGACACGACCTCGATCAGGCCGAAGCCCAGGATCGCCTCGCCCAGCTTCAGCTCCAGCGCGGCAAGCGATTGCTGGAGAGCAACACCATCAGCCAGGCGGACTTCGACCAGCGCCAGAGCGCCGCGGACGTGACCCGCGCCAACGTGGAGGCCGCGCGCCAGCGCATCGCGCAGAAGCAGGCCAAGCTCGACACCGCCGAGACGCGCCTGCGCGAGACGCGCCAGAACGCTCCCCGCCAGCTCGTCTCGCGGGAGGCATCGCTGCAGGCGCGCAAGGCCAACCTCGAGCTCGCGCAGGCGCAGCTCAAGCAGGCCGAGCTGAACCTCGGCTACTCCAGGATCACCGCGCCTGCCTCGGGCGTCTTGGGGAAGAAGTCCGTGAACGTGGGCGAGCGCGTCCAGCCCGGGCAGCAGCTGGTCCCGCTCACGCAGACGGGCCGGCTGTGGGTGACCGCGAACTTCCGCGAGACGCAGATCCAGCTCATGCGCCCCGGCCAGAAGGCGTCGGTGCACGTCGACGCCATCAACCGCGACTACGGCGGGGCGGTGGCGAGCTTCGCCGGCGCCACCGGCTCGCGCTACAGCCTGCTTCCGCCGGAGAACGCGAGCGGGAACTACGTGAAGGTGGTGCAGCGGATCCCGGTGCGGATCACAATCGACCCCGGGCAGCCCGAGCTGGAGCGGCTGCGCCCGGGCATGAGCGTGGAGCCCAAGGTGAGGGTGCGATGAGCGAGTGGTCCGCCGCGGAATCCGAGCGGCGCACCCACGAGGAAGGGTTCACCGGCGGGTTCAGCCCGTGGACCGTCGCGATCACCGTCACGTTGGCCACCTTCATGGAGGTGCTCGACACGGCCATCGCCAACGTCTCCCTGCCGCACATCGCCGGCAGCCTGTCGGTAGGGCAGGACGAGAGCACCTGGGTGCTCACCTCGTACCTGATGTCCAACGCGATCATCCTGCCGGTGAGCGGGTGGCTGGCGACGCGGTTCGGCCGCAAGCGCTTCTACATGACTTGCGTCGCGCTCTTCACCATCAGCTCGTTCCTGTGCGGCATCGCGCCCAACCTCCCAGCGCTGGTGTTCTTCCGCGTCCTGCAAGGGCTGGGCGGCGGCGGTCTCGCACCCAGCGAGCAGGCCATCCTGGCCGACACGTTCCCGCCGGCGAAGCGCGGCATGGCGTTCGCCGTCTACGGGATGGCGGTGGTGCTGGCGCCCGCGATCGGGCCCACGCTGGGCGGCTTCATCACCGATACCTATTCGTGGCGGTGGGTATTCTTCATCAACATCCCGGTGGGCATCGTCTCGCTGGTCCTTTCCCACCGCGTCGTGCAGGACCCGCCGCACCTGGCCGAGATGCGCAAGCGCGTCGGGCCGGTCGACTACGTCGGGCTGGGGCTCATCGCGCTCGGGCTGGGCTGCCTGGAAGTGGTGCTCGACACCGGCCAGCAGAAAGACTGGTTCGCCTCGCGCACGATCACGCTCTACGCCATCGTCGCCGCCATCGCGCTGATCTCCTTCGTCGTCTGGGAGTGGAGGAACGAGCATCCCGTGGTCGAGATCCGGATGTTCCGCGATCGCAGCTTCGCCGTGTCCAATCTGATGATGCTGGTCCTCGGCATGGCGCTGTACGGCTCCACGGTGCTCCTCCCCCAGTACCTGCAAGTGTGGATGGGCTGGTCGGCGCAGGACGCGGGCATGGTGCTCTCGCCCGGCGGGATCACGGTGATCTGCCTGTTACCGCTGGTCGGCCGGCTCATCTCCAAGGTCGATGCGCGCTACCTCATCGCCTTCGGCTTCACCGTGCTCTCGGTGGCGCTCTACCACATGTCGCGCACCATCTATCCGGGCATGGACTTCCACACGGCGATGATGCTGCGAATCTACCAGTCGGTGGGCCTCGCGTTCCTCTTCGTCCCCATCAACACCATCGGGTACACGGGAGTTCCTCCGTCGAAGAGCAACCAGGTGTCCGGCATCCTCAACCTGTCGCGCAACATGGGCGGGGACATCGGCATCTCGATGGTGACCACGCTCATCGCCCGGCGCTCGCAATGGCACCAGGCCAACCTGGTGGCGAACGTGCGTCCCGGCGATCCGATGCTGCTCGAGCGGCTGCAAGGGATCGCGCAGGCGGCGCAACACGCCGGAGTGTCCGCGGCGCAGTCCACCAAGGTCGCGACCGCTGCGATCTACCGGCAGGTCACCATCCAGGCGCAGACGCTCGCGTACCTCGACGTGCTCTTCATCCTGGCGTGCTTCACCGCCGTCATGGTCCCGCTCGTCCTCCTCACCCGGCGCGCCGCTCGCGGCGCCGCCATGGCGCACTGAGATGGCGACGGCCCTGATCAGCGGAGCGGGCCGCGGCATCGGGCTCGAGGTCGCGCGAGAGCTTTTGCGCGAGGGCTACGACGTGCTGCTCGGCATGCGCGATCCCCGCCATGCGCCCGCGGTGCCGCGGGGCAGGGTGGAGGAGTTGGACGTCGCTTCGCCGCAATCCATCGCTGCCCTCGCCAAGCGGCTGGCCGATCGCGGCGAGCGCCTCGACGTGCTGGTGAACAATGCGGGCGTCTACCGGTCTCCGCCGCGGGAGACGTGGGACGTCAACGTGCGCGGTCCCGTCCTGCTGACGCGCGCGCTGGCGCCGCTGCTCGTCCCGGGCGCGCGGGTGGTGATGGTCTCCAGCGGGCTCGGCTCCCTCTCCGGGCAGCCGGACGACGTCGCGCGCCGCCTGCGCGACCCCGCGTTGACGATCGACGACGTGCTGCGGCTCGCCGAGGAAGCGCCCGACGGATACGGTGCGAGCAAGGCGGCGCTGAACGCGCTGGCGTGGCTGTTCGCGCGCGAGCTCCCGAAGGCGCGGGTCAATTCGGTCGACCCTGGATGGGTGCGCACCGAGATGGGCGGGCCGGGAGCTCCGCGCTCGGTCGAGCAGGGCGCCGCGTCCGTGCTCTGGGCCGCGCGGGTTCCGGCGGACGGACCGACCGGCGGGTGGTTCCGGGACGGCAATGCCATCGCGTGGTGAGGTAGGGAGGATCGATGCGGTTCGACCTGGTCGCCTTCGATCTCTACGGCACGCTCCTCGCCATCGAGAAGCTGGAGGGCGCGCTCGCGGCCATCCTCGGCGGCGATGCCCGCAAGCTCCTCGCCGACTGGCGCAAGGCGCAGCTCGCCCGGACCTGGGAGCTGAACCAGCGCGGGGACTACGAGCCATTCGGGGAGGTGACCGCACGCGCTCTGGCCCAGGTCGCCCCGCATCTCTCCCCGCAGGTGATGGAGCGCGCCTGCAAGGCGTGGCTGACGGTCCCTCCGCACCCCGACGCGGTCCCCGCGCTCCGGAAGCTGCGCGCTAGCGGAGTGCGATGCGCGGTGCTCTCCAACGGGACCGCCTCCATGATCCGCTCCGCAATCGAAGCCGCGGGCCTTCCCATCGACGAGGTCCGCAGCGTCGAGGAAGTACGGGTCTACAAACCGGACGCGCGCGTCTATGCGTTGCTCGACCGGATGGCGCCGCGCGATCGCACGCTGTTCGTCAGCTCCAACGGTTGGGACGTGGACGGGTGCAAGAAGACTGGCCGCACGGTGGCGTACGTCGATCGCGGCGGCGCGCCTCCCACGCAAGCTCCCGACGGGCGCGTCGCTTCGCTCGAGGACCTGTTGCCGCTCGCCGGCTAGAGCTACGTCCGCCGCGCCTTCTCCGGCTTCACGAAACGGGTGACGACGAAGAGCAGCTCTTCCATGGTGAAGGGCTTGGACAAGGTGGCCGCCACTCCCTGCGCCTGCAGCGAAGTCGACTGCGGAGGAACGGCGCTCATCACCACGATCGGCACTTTGCGAAGCTTCGTGTCAGCCTTCATCGAAGCGACCACCTCCCATCCGTCCTTGTGAGGGAGGAGGAGGTCGAGGAGCATCAGGTGCGGCCTGGAGCCGCTCCGGTGCAGGAGCGACAGCGCCTTCTCTCCGTGCGGGGCACCGACGCAGTGGAACCCGGAACGGTCCAGCTCTTCGCAGATGGACTCGCGCAGGTCTGTCTGATCCTCGACGACGAAGATGGTCGGCTTCATCCGACCGTTGTCGCGCGATTCGCCCCCGCCGGCCAGCGCCAAGTGCGCGATCCGTGCACTGACGCGCTACTTGCCCTGCACCTTCTTGCGCCACAGCTCCCAGGGCCGCGCGGCCGTCGCCTCCATGCTGGCCTGCGCCCGGGTCGCTTCCTCGGGATCGAGGTAGGTCACCTTCTGCGAGAGCTGCATGGCCTGCGTCTGCAGCCGCGCGTTCTGCTCCGAGTAGACGCTGCGGAAGACCGTGCGCGGCATGTCGGGACCGACCACCACCGCGCCGTGGCCGCGCATCAGCGCGATGTTGTTCTGGCCGAGCGCCTTCGCGAGCGCCTGGCCGAGCGGAAGCGTCTTCACCAGCATGTCCGTCTGCTCGCCCGCAGCGCGGATGTCGAACACCGGCACGCCGGCGCCGAGAAACCCGCTCATGTGGAACACCGGCCGCAGGGGCACGCCGGTGACCCCGAACGGAATCAAGGCGAGCGCGTGGTTGTGCACGACCGCCTGCACGTCTGGCCGCGCGGCATAGACCGCGGCGTGGATGAAGCGCTCGCCGAACAGGGCGGTGCCGGGTGGCGCTACGGCGTTGCCTTGCAGATCGTGCTCGAGCAGGTCGGTCGCCGTGACCAGCTCCGGCGCGATGGATCGCGCCAGCAGGAAGTGCTTGGGGTCGCCCGGCACGCGGATGCTGACGTGGCCGTATGCGTCCAACACACCCAGCTCGGCCAGGATGTGGTTCGCGGCCACGAGATCGTCGATCGCCTTGGCGCGGCCCTGCTCGCGGGCAGCCGCCGCCGGCTCGGGAGGAGGCTGCCCGCCCGGGGGAGTTGGCTGCGTGGACATTGGGGGAGTCGGCTGCGTGGACACCGGGGGCGTCGGCCGCGTGGACGCAGGCGGCTGGGGTGGCGCGGGCTGTTGCGCGCTCGCCACGGCGGCGACCGCCAGCGCGATGGCTGCGGCGGAGATCGAAGCTGAACGCTGCAAGGTGGTCATGTCGGCTCCGTCAGAACGTGATCTTCTCGCCCGGCTGGATCGGGAACACCTTCACCTTCGCGTCGCCCAGCGCCTGCTGGTACTCGGCCGGCGTGCCCGCGAGCTGCGGAATGGTCCCGTAGTGGATGGGCAGCGCGAACTTCGGCTTGAGCAGCTCCCGCGTGGCGTAGGCCGCGTCCTTCGGATCCATCACGAAATGCCCGCCGATGGGGATGAGCAGCAGGTCGGGGTGATACCGCTCGCCGATCATCTTCATGTCGCCGAACAGCCCGGTGTCGCCCATGTGGTAGAGGCGGAAGCCGTTCTCCAGCTCGAGGATGAAACCCACCGGCTCGCCGCCCACGTGCGTCTCGTCCTTGTCGGTGGCCGGGTTGTGCCAGACCAGCTCCGAGCTGTGCTCGGCGTGCACCTGGGTGATGCGGATGCCCGGGCCGAGCGGCGTCACCGTGCCGCTCTTGTTCATGCGGATGGCGAGGTTCGCGGGGAGCTCCCCCAGGGTCATGAGCGATTGGCAGAGGCCGGCCGGGGCGTAGAGCGGCGCGTTGTTCTTCTTGGAGAGCGCCACCGCGTCGCCCAGGTGGTCTCCGTGCGCGTGGGTGACCAGGAGCAGGTCGACCTTCCCGAGCGCGTCCAGGTCCTTGTATTGCGCCGGCGTCTTCGGGTTCTTCGTCAGGTAAGGGTCGATGACGACGACCTTGCCGCCCGGCGTGGTCAAGCGGATGGCGGCCTGCCCCAGCCAGAGCACCTCCACCTTGCCGGCGGGCTTGGGCTGCGCCTGCGGGGCCTGCGCAGGTGCGGCGAGAGCGGCGCCGAGCAGCAACGCCGGGATTGCGCGGTTGAGCATGTGTCCTCCCCAGGCGCGCCCTTGTAGCGTTCCCTGGAGAAAACCTCAACGCGAGCGCGGATCTCGTCGTCATTTCTTGCGCGACAGCCGCTCGATCGCGCGCCTGCGGCGCTCCCGGCCCTCGTCGCTGGACCAAGTCTCCGCCCAGCGGGACGCATCCTGGCCCGCGAGCTCCCGCACCCGTTGCGCCACCGGCCCGCGGAGCCCCTGCTTGACGCTCGCGAATGCCGAGCCCGGCAGCGCTCCCAGCTCCATCGCCCGCGCGACCGCGCGCTGCTCGAGGCGATCCGTGGGCACCACCTCGTGCAAGAGCCCCACGGAGAGCGCCTCTTCGGGAGAGAACAGCCGCCCCTCCAGCGCGATGGGCAACAGCGAGGCCGGAGGGAGCTGTGCGCGGAGCGCCTCGAGGGCGACCGCGGGCAGCCCGATCCCGAGCTGCACCTCGTTCAGTCCCATCCGGAAATCCGACGCCGCCCCGATGCGCACGTCGGCCTGCAGCGCCAGCACGCATCCACCGGCGATCGCGTGCCCGTTCACCGCGGCCACCACCGGCAGGGGCAGCTCGAAGATGCGCTGCATGGTGCGCGAGAAGCCGGACATGAAGGAGCCCATCGCCCGATCGTCGAGCGCGTCCAGCGCCGGCAGGTCGAGCCCGGCGGAGAAGAAGCCCTCGTAACCGGTGATCACCAGCGCACTGGCGCGCGCCGCGACCGCCTCGTCGAGCAGCGTCTCCATCCGCTCGAGCCACGGGGGACCCATGGCATTGGCCTTGCCGGCCCGCATCCGCAGCAACATCGCCTCGCCGATCCGCTCGAGCTGCATGCTCGTCCTCTACGCCGCGGCGGAGGAGCCGTCGAGCCGTCGCCGAGGAGCGACCGCCCGGTGCCGAGACTTTGGTCTGATACCATGGTGCCCGCACGCGGGCCGATTCTCCGGCGGCCGTGAGCTTGGAATCGATCCTGGCGCGCGTTCCGCTGGCGGCTTCGCCCGACGCCGAGCCCACGTTGTGCCTGCTCTCGAGCGGCGCTCGCTGGAGGGTCTTCCGCCTCGAGCACGCACGCACCGCGGCTGGCGAGCTCGGCGAGGGCTACCTCACCGCGCACATGGTCGCGCTGCTGCTGAGCGGCTCGCCGACCCTTCAGGTCAAGCCGGCGGGCGGCGGCTGGACCACGCACCGGCTGGAGCCCGGCTCGGTGCAGGTGGTCCCGGCGTGGTTTGCTTACAGCGCTCGCTGGTCGGGGCCGGCCGAGTGGATCGCGTTGCTCGTCGAGCCGGCGTTCCTGCGAGGCGCCGCACGACACGGACCCGTGGAGCTGCGCGCCCGGTTCGGGGTGGACGATCCGCTCCTCCGGCAACTCCTGCTCGCGCTGCGGGAGGAGGCCCGCGACGGCGGCGACGGCGCAGCCTATGCCGAGCAGCTGGGAGGCGCCGTCGCCGCTCGCCTGGTGCGAGACTACGGCGTGCGGGAGCCGGGACTCTCGCGCCGCGGCGGGCTTCCCGCCGACAAGCTGCGGTCGGTCGTGCGCTACATCCAGGATCACCTCGACGGCAACCTGCCGCTTCCCGGCCTGGCCGGACTGCTGCAGATGAACGTGCATTCGTTCGTCCGCTCGTTCCGGCGGAGCATGGGGCTTCCGCCCCACCAGTACGTGCTGCGGCAGCGGATCGCCCGGGCCAAGGCGCTGCTCGAAGAGACGCCGCTCTCGCTTGCCGAAGTGGCCCTCCGATCGGGGTTCGCCAACCAGAGCAACTTCACCACCGCATTCCGCCGGATCGCGCGGCTCACACCGGGCGCTTACCGGCACGCCGGTCGCCGCCAGTAGCCGGAAGCGCACGGTTGCTCGATCGCTTGACCATGTAAAGTTCCGCGAAGATTTCGCAAAGCTCGCCGGAAACGCGAAAGACCCGCGGCCGGGTCCTCTGGCAGGGATGTGCCCCCCTTCCCGCCCCAAGGAGGAACCATGGCCGGTCGTATCGCTCTATCGATGGTCGCGTTGTCGCTCGCGCTCGCGCCGCGGGCGCAAGCGCGCATCACGCGTATCGTCGTCACCACCACGCCCGCCTTCGAAGGCAAGAGCTTCGGCAACGTGGGCACTTTCGACAAAGTGGTCGGCACCGCCTTCGGCGAGGTCGACCCGCGCGATCCCCGCAACGCCATCATCCAGGACATCGAGCTCGCCCCCCGCAACGCGCGCGGGATGGTCGAGTACTCGGCCGACGTCTTCGTCATCAAGCCGCACGACATGACCAAGGGGAACCGCGTTCTTTTCTACAACGTGCACAACCGCGGCAACAAAGGCGGGCTCAACACCTTCAACCTCGGCGTGCAGGGTACGGCCGCCTGCGGTGCGAACGATCCCGTCAGCGCCGGCGACGGATTCCTGCAGAACGCGGGGTTCACCATCATCTGGAGCGGCTGGCAGCCCGACGTCCTGCCCGGGAACTGCCGCATCACTGGCAAAGTGCCGGTGGCGCGCAACCGCGACGGCTCCCCGATCACCGGGACGGTCCGCTCCGAGCTGAAGCTCGGGCCGGGAGCCACGGGAACTCCCCCGACGTTCGTGCTCAACCTGAGCTCGGGTCATTTCACGGGCCTCAGCCATGCGCCCTACGCGACCGTGAGCACCGACAACCGGAAGCCGCTCGCCGACGGCTTCGTCCCCACCTTGACCAAGCGGCTGCACGTGAACGATCCCCGCGTGCCGGTGCCCAACGACCAGTGGTTCTTCGCCTCCTCGTGCACGGGCACGGGCGGGGTCGTCGCCAGCGAGACGCAGATCTGCCTCCCCGCGGGATTCCAGCCCGGGGTCCTATACGAGCTGATCTACCGCGCCAAGGACCCCGCCGTTCTCGCGCTCGGCTGGGCCGGGATGCGCGACCTGATGTCCTTCTTCAAGCACGCCCGTAAGGACGACGCCGGCAACGCCAACCCGCTCTTCCTCGAGCCGCAGGCCGGCGATCGCCGCGACGAGGACGACGAAGAGACCGACGACGACCAGGGCGGGCACTCCGCGCGCGCGGGGACCCTCGCCGTGTTCGAAGGAAGCTCGCAGAGCGGGCGCAGCATGCGCACCTTCCTGCACCTGGGCTTCAACGAGGACGAGGAGGGACGCATTGTGTTCGAGGGCGCCTTCCCGCACATCGGCGGCGGACGGCTGCCGATGAACACCCGGTTCTCGGCGCCCGGCCGCGCCTGGGGCTACACGGTGGACCACCTTTATCCCGCGTACGAGTTCCCGTTCACCTACCAGAGAGTCCTCGATCCGCTCACGCACCAGCGGGAAGGCATCCTCGACCGCTGCCGCGGCTCGGACACCTGCCCCAAGATCTTCCACGTGGCGACCGCGCTGGAGATCTGGGAGGGCCGGCAGTCCCTCGGCTTCACCGACCCGCTGGGGAAGCGGGACCTGCCCGACGCGAAGGACACGCGCTCCTACATCATGGCCAGCACGCAGCACGGCAGCGCGGCGTTCAACGCCACCAGCGGTCCGTCGTTCGGCGACTGCGAGCAGCAGCAGAATCCGAATCCGCAGGCGGAGACCATGCGCGCCTTGTGGGTCGCGTTCATCGACTGGGTGAAGGACGGCAAAGAGCCGCCGCCCAGCACCAAGCCTCGCATCGAAGACGGCACCTTCGTCGCGCCCGAGAAGGTGAGCTTCCCGGCGATCCCGGCGAACAACTATGCGAACGTATCGCCGGACGGACCCGCGGCGCCGACGAAGCGCCCTGCGGTGCGGTGGCAGCACCTCGCGACGCCGCTGCACGTCCTCGACTACGGCCCGCTCTTCAACGGCCTCGACGAGACGGGCGTCATCACGACCGAGCCTCCCAACGCAGGCAAGGAGACCTACGGCGTTCGCGTGCCGCAGGTCGACGGCGACGGCAACGACCTGGGCGGCATCCGCGACGTGACCATCCAGGCGCCGCTCGCGACGTACACCGGCTGGAACATGGGAGCGCCTCCGGCCAGCCCCGGAGCGCCCGGCCGCTTCGAGGACGGGCTCTGCAGCCTGTCGGGGAGCTACATCCCGTTCGCGCCGACCCGGGCAGAACGGGCGGCGACCGGTGACCCGCGGCCCTCCCTCGAGGAGCGCTATCCGACGCACCAGGATTACGTGAACGCGGTGACGGCGGCAGCGAACCGGCTGGTCGAGGCGCGGTTCCTGCTCCAGGTGGACGCCGATCGCCTCGTCAAGCAGGCGTCGGACGGCAAGATCCGGAATTAGTGCACGGCCCGGGCGCCGCTGCGGAGCCAACGCCGCGGCGCCCCGGTCACCGTCACGGTCCCGACCGGCACATACCATCTGCCGACCATCGCTCGCTGCCGACGCAATGGTGGCAGAAGAACAGGCCTTCGGGGTCGTACTTCGATTTGATTTGCGAGAGGCGCTGGTAGTTCTCGCCCCAGAACTCCTCCTGCCAGTTCGGCTCGAAGTAGTCGGTCTCGTTCACGTAGGACCCGGGGGCCGGCGAGGCATGGCGGATCGCCTTCATGGCCGCTGCCACTCCAGCCTTTGCCTCCTCGCCTTTGGCTGCGTCGGGCGCATGACCCGGCACGGTTGGGAATCCAGGGCCGCTCGCGGCGACGATGGCCAGGGTTGCCGCTCGATAGACGGCCGGGTTCATCGACGTCTCCTGGCCGCGCCGCACCGCCTCGGCGGAGGCGCCCGCTTGCCCCTTGTTGAAATGCAGGCCGACCGACCAGTGCCGCGACGCTTCGAACAGCGCGGCCGCCAGCCTCTTCGCATTCGCGGCTTCGAACAGCTCGAGCGGGATCCAGCGCGACTGGTAGGCGTACCAATACGTCGATACTTGCTCCGCGTCGCCCGCCCACCACCAGACATCGGCCGTACGATCGGCCCGGTCGTCATTCTGGGTGGCGCCGGGAAGATGTTTCTCGAGCCAGGCGCGATCCCACATCCGGGCGCCGGGCACCTCGAACCAACCGGCCTTTATGGTGAACCTGTCCGGTTGCCGCTCGATCCAGTCGCGAAAGGGCTGCCAGACGTGCTCGGCCTCCTTCGCGGTCATGCCCTCGAAGACGAGCGAGAGCCGCAGCGAGTCGTCCCGCCTGACCTGGACCTGCTCGCCCCAATGCTCGTTGCTCAAGCTCTCCCGGTAGAAGAGGACGAAGCGCTCGAGGAGCTCGCGGTATGCGGCGTCGTCCTTCGCGACGATCCTGCCTTCGACGGCGCCAAACCAGGCCGGCAGCGGATGCGTCATCAGCGTCACCCGGGTGACGATTCCGAACGTGCCCCCTCCGCCGCCGCGCAACGCCCAGAACAGGTCCTGGTTCTGGCAACCGTTCGCAATCAGCAGCCGGCCGTCGGCGGTGACCACCTCCGCCTCGAGCATGCTCGCCGCAGCGATTCCGTACTTCTTCGACCAGCTCCCGAAGCCGCCGCCTTGCATGAACCCGCCCGCTGCACCGACCGAGGTGCAGCCGCCGCCTTGCACGTAACGGCCATGCTTCACCGTCACCTCCTGGTACGCCTCCAGCCATCGGGTGCCTGCTTCCACCGACACGGCCGGGGTGCCGGCCTGTCCGGCCGGGCATCCTCGGGGCGTGAATGCGTCGTGCACCGAGACCCGGCGCATCCGATGCGTCCAGACCAGCAGCGAATCGGGTGCGCTCGAGCGACCGAGGTAGTCGTGGCCTGTCCCTTTGATCACCAGGCGCAACCTGTGCCGCCGCGCGAAATCGACCGCGGCCGCGACGTCGTTCGCGTCTTCCGCTGCCACGGCGTAAGCGCTTGCAGCGGCGCTCCAAGCACCGAGCCACCCCGCGGACTCGGTGCCTCCGGGCTGCTCCTGGAGGAAGAAGGGATTTCTTGAATTCCTGATCGCGGCGGCACAAGCCTGCCCCGCGGCGTCGCTCCTGCACGGCTCGAGCGGGGACCGCGGCTGCTCCAGTTTGCCGTGGAGGCTTGCTGCCAATCGTTCCCACTCGGCCGGTGCCGGCCAGCATGGCTCCTGGGGCGTACAGCGTCACATCGCCGCCGTTTCCTGTCGCGCGGCCGGCCGACTCGTCGAGCATTGCGTGGCGGCGAAGGCGGCCAGACAAAGACCGGCAGCGACTGTGGTTCGCTTCATGAGCCTCGCTCCCGCGGGGGATTTTCCGTTCAGCCCGGCAACCGCCACACCGCGCATCCCGCGGGCCCGTCCGGGTCCAGCTCCCAGCCGGCGAGGCGCTGCTTGAGCCGCTCCAAGAGCAGGCCCTTCCCGCCGTCGACCGCGATGGTGGGCACGGCCGGACCTCCGCGGATCACGGCGAGCAACTCGGCTGCGCGCACGGTCGCCGCCGACGCGAGACCGGGCCTGCCCGAAGCGTCGCCGTAGACCGCTCCTTCTCCCGCGCAGACGACGGCGCGCACCGCCACTCCGTACTCGAACGAGGTGCGCGCCACCTCCCGGGCGAAGCGGGCCGCGCCGACGAGCCCCTCGTCGGGCCGGGTGCGGAACGGCGGCCGCTCGAAGGCGCCGAACGCCAGCCGGTCGCCGAACTGCGCCACGCTGGTCTCGTACGCCTCGAGGAACGCGCGCGCGTCGCGCGCGGCGCGGCCGACCAGCTCGTGCGCCGCGCCCGGGTCCTGCATGGCGCCGCGCGCGGCGATCTCGCCGAGGTAGACCACGGCCCGCACCGGAGGTGCAGGCGCCGCCGCCGCCGAGCCGGCGCGCCGCAGCGCGTGTTCCAGCGCGGGCCGAGGTGGATCGCCGGCGAACCAGATCCGGAGCAGCTCCAATTGCGCCGCGCTCTCCGGTTCCTTCTGCTGCAGGATGCGGTCGACCACCTCGCGAGGAGTGCCGGGCTGCTGCGCCGGGGTCTCGCGCTCGGGCCGCGCCGCGCGCACGTTCCAGAAGGGCAGGAGCGTCGGGTCGGTCTGCGCCGGCCGGAAGGTGCCGTCGGGCAGGCGCCAGACCAGGTCGATGCCGTCGAACGCCGCGTAACCAAGGCCGGCGGCAGGCACGAAGAGCACCTGGCGCCGCGCCGCCGGATCCTCCGAGCTTCCGCACAGCACCGCGAACGGAACGCGCAGGGTGTCCTTCACTCGCTCGGCCAGCTTGTCATCGGGGAGCGCGGCCGCCTTCGGGGCGATCCATCCCATCTCGCGCCATCCGGCCGCCAGCTCGCGCACCTCGTCGGTGAGCAGGCGGAAGACGTCGAACATGGAGGCCACGCGCTCCGCCTCGCCCAGCACCACCAGCACCACCTGGCGGAGCTGGCCGCGCACGTCCTCCAGCTTGTCGGGGACGACCAGCTCTTCCAGACCGTCGAAGGTGAGCCGCGACACTTCCTCGGGACGGAGCGCACGCAGCGCGCTGCGGATGCTCACGTAGGTGGTGCCTTCCAGAAGCCACGGCTCGCCCGGGCCTCGCAGCCGCGAGAGGTGGGCGCGCGCGACCAGGCCGAGCTGGTGCCTGCGTGCCCGCCACTCGTCGACCGCCGGGGTGCGGTCGCCCTCCGAGGGCCGCAGCAGGGCGCGCTCGGCGAGCGGGCGGAGGCGCTCGAATCCGCCGCGCAAGAGGCTTCCGACGATGTGCGAGAGCGGCCCGCCCACCGAGGTGGTGAAGGCGACCGCTCCGCTCTCGCGGAAGCCCTGCCGCTTGGGCCCGGGGCCGTCCTGCAGGTAGCGCTCGTCGCCGCTGAAGAGGTGATGCGCCTTGTTGACCTGCACCAGCCCCGAGGCGCCCAGCGCGTGGCCGAAGCTGAGCAGGCCGCCGAAGGGATTCGACCAGCCCTCCTTCATGCGCTCCGCGCTGCGCTCCCAGGAGAGCCCCATGGCGAGCAGGAAGGACAGCTCGATGCTGGGGAACGCGTCGTGGGCGACGCCGAATCCACAGGAGGCGAACGCGGAGACCGGAACGCGCGCGTCGTCGGCCGTGGCGGCGAGCGCTTCGCGGATCGCGGTGCCGAAGACGATGGGCGACTGGCGGTGGAGGAAGTTCTCGTTGCTGGACCCCTCGCCGACGCCCAGCACCTCGGTCACGGGCGCCACCCGGAAGCGCTTGGTGCGAGCGTTGGCGACCGCCTGGGCCAGCTCTTCGTCGGAGGTGATGATGGTCGCGGCCGCGCCGCAGCAGGGCGCCGCGATATCGGAGGCGTGGAAGTAGGGCGTCCGCGGCAGCTCGCGGCGGAACGGCTTTCCCGCCTGGATGCCGGCCGGATACTGCGCGCCCGCCTGGAACTTCCGCGCCGCCACCCGCGTGAGGAAGTCCGACACTTCCTCGCGCGAGAGGCCGAGGTTGCGCCTGAAGGCGTCCATGAGGAGGTCGCCGATCGCGAGCATGTCGAGCCCGCGGCGCTGGTCGTCCTCGCCCAGCACGGTGCGGATCTGGTACTGCGACGCGTACCCCGACGGGATGATCTGGCCGGCCACCACCAGGATGGTCGCGGGCTGCTCGGCGGTGCGGGCGGCGCGGACGGCCTGGGCGAACGCCCACGCGCCGCTGTCCGAGGTGCCCACCACGTACTGGGCCACGACGCGAGGGGAGAGGGCCAGCGAGGCGCGCAGCGCCTGCGGCACCAGGCCGATGTTCATCCGCTCGTTGGGATCGAGACCCGGCATGGAGGTGACGTAGATGTCGGTGATGGAGTCGCGCGCCCGCGCGTAGTCGCCGCCGGTGAGCTGCCAGAGCGAGGTGAGCGCCCGGTGGGCCGCGGAGGCGTACAGGTCGTTCAAGCCGATGGGCGAGTCCAGGTCGAACTCGCGCTTCCAGTCCTCCGGCTTGGTGCGGCCGTCCTCGCTGCGGTTGGGATAGCGGAAGAAAAGCCGCGTGACCTCTTCCCGGCTCAGCTCCGGGTGCGGCTCGGCCAGGAAGGCGCGCCCCCGCCGCGACGGGGGCAGGTGGCGGGGGTTGGCGCTGTACTCCCCGGCGATGACGAAGACCCGTCGGCGCATCGGGCCCCCGTAAACCACGCTTGGCGCCCGAGAGGAAGCGTTTGTGCTTGCATCCTTACCGCCGGAGCGGCATCGAATGCCGCTGCATCCTGCATCCTGCATCCGGAGCCTGCCCAGCATGTGGATCGTTCGCCTCGCCCTGAGACGTCCGTACACGATCGCGGTGCTCTGCTCGCTGATCGCCATCTTCGGGCTGCTCTCCACCAGCCGGATGAAGACCGACATCCTGCCGGCCATCGACATCCCCGTCGTCATCGTGGTCTGGAACTACCCGGGGCTGTCCGCGGAGGACATGGAACGGCGCGTCGTGTTCATCAGCGAGCGCGCCATGTCGACCACGGTGAGCGGCATCCAGCGCATCGACTCGCAGTCGATGAGCAGCATCGGAATCCTCAAGGTGTATTTCGAGCCGGGCAGCGACATCGGCGGGGCCATCGCGCAGATCGTCGCGGTGTCGCTGACGGCCAGCCGGATCATGCCGCCCGGAATCACGCCGCCCAGCATCATCCGCTACAACGCGAGCAACGTCCCGGTCGCGCAGCTCACCATCTCCAGCAAGTCGCTCAGCGAGCAGGAGCTCTACGACTACGGGGTCAACTTCATCCGGTTGCGCCTGTTCACCATCCCCGGCCTGTCCACCCCGGCCCCGTTCGGCGGCAAGTCCCGCCAGATCATGGTGGACATCGATCCGGCCCGGGTGGCTTCCAAGGGTCTTTCGCCCAACGACGTGGTCCAGGCGGTGCTTGCCAGCAACGTCCTGGTGCCGGCGGGTTCGGCGCAGATCGGCGGGACCGAGTACGACGTGAAGCTCAACTCCAGCCCCGACTCGGTGGAGGCGTTCACCGACCTGCCGGTCAAGGCGATGGACGGCGCGACCGTCACGCTGGGCGACGTAGCGAGCGTGCGCGACGGGTACGCGGTCCAGAGCAACATGGTGCGGATCGACGGGCGCCGCGCCACCTACCTGGCGATCTTGAAGAAGGCCGACGCGAGCACGCTCGCGGTGGTGGAGGGCACCCGCGAGCAACTGCCCATCATCAAGGCCGCCGCGCCGGAGGGCATGGAGCTGAAGATCGACTTCGACCAGTCGGTCTTCGTGCGCGCCGCCGTGCAGAACGTGCTGCACGAAGCGGTCATCGCCTCGATCCTGGTCTCGCTGATGATCCTGTTCTTCCTGGGGAGCTGGCGGGGCGCGGTGCTGGTCGGCACCAGCATCCCGCTGGCCATCCTGGTGGGCCTCGTCGGCCTGTTCCTCGGTGGGCAGACGTTGAATCTGATGACCCTGGGCGGCCTGGCGCTCGCCATCGGCATGCTGGTCGACGACGCCACCGTGGAGGTGGAGAACATCCACCGCAACCGCCACATGGGAAAGCCGCTGACCGTCGCCATCCTCGATGGCGCGCGGCAGATCGCGGTGCCCGCGCTGGCCGCCACCCTGACCATCTGCGTGGTGTTCTTCCCGGTGGTGCTCTTGGAGGGCCCCGCCCGTTTCCTCTTCACTCCGCTGGCGCTCGGCGTCGTGATCTCGATGCTCGCGTCGTACTTGCTGTCGCGGACCCTGGTGCCGACGCTGGCGCGCATCCTGCTCGAGAAGGAAGACCTGGAGCAGAAGGGGCCCGGGTTCGGCGCCCGCTTCAACCGCTGGCGCGACGCGGGGTTCGACCGGTTCCGGGAAGCGTACGGCCGGATGCTGTCCACCGTGCTCGCCCACCGCGGGATGGTGCTCGGCGCCGCCGGGGTCGTGCTTCTCTGTTCGGTGGCGTTGCCGTTCGTGGTCGGGCTGGACTTCTTCCCCAGCGTGGACGCCGGCCAGATGCGCCTCCACTACCGCGCTCCCATCGGTACGCGCATCGAGGAGACCGAACGGCTCGTGGCGCGCCTCGAGCAACGCATCCGCGAGATCGTCCCGCCCGACGAGCTGCAGACCATCAACTCGATGATCGGCGTTCCCATCTCCTTCAACCTGGCGTTCGTGCAGACGGACAACGTCGGCAGCCAGGACGCGGACGTGCTCATCGCGCTCAAGCCACGGCACCGGCCGACCGAGGAATACATGGATCGGATCCGGCGCGATCTGCCCGACGAGTTCCCCGGGTCGAACCTGTACTTCCAGCCCGCCGACATCGTCAGCCAGGTCTTGAACTTCGGACTCTCGGCGCCGATCGACGTCCAGATCGAGGGACCCGACGTCGAGCAGAGCTTCGGGGTGGCGCGCGAGCTGGCGAACCGCATCCGGCGCATCCCCGGCGCGGCCGACGTCCGCATCCCGCAGGTGCTCGCGCACCCCGCGCTCGCGCTCGACGTGGACCGCGCGCGGGCGGCGCAGATCGGCGTCACCCAGCGCGACGTGGCGAACAACCTGCTGGTCTCGCTCAGCTCCAGCTCGCTCGTCGCGCCGTCGCTCTGGATCAATCCGAAGAACAACGTGAACTACTTCGTGGGGGTGCAGACGCCGCCCCGCCAGATCGACTCGGTGCCCTCGCTCCTGGGAATGCCGCTGGGGCGCAACGTCCAGCTCATCAATTCTTCCGTGCCCGCCACGCCCGGAGAGCAGCCCTCGGGCGGGGCCTCCTACCTGGGGGCGGTGGCGAGGCTGAAGCCCTCCAGCGGTCTGGCGATGATCAACCACGTCTCCGTCCAGCGGGTGGTCGACGTGCAGGCGTCGGCCAGCGGGCGCGATCTGGGCGGCGTCACCATGGACATCGAGAAGGCCATCAAGTCCCTGCCGAAGCTGCCCAAGGCGACGCGCATCCACATCCGCGGGCAGAGCGAGAGCATGTTCGCCGCCTTCGGCCGCATGGGCGTCGGGATGGTGCTTGCGATCGCGCTCGTCTACCTGTTGCTGGTGGTCCTCTTCCAGTCGTTCCTGGACCCGTTCATCATCCTGGTGGCGGTGCCGGGGGCGCTCATCGGGGTGCTCTGGATGCTGGCCGCGACCGGGACTACCTTGAACGTCGAGTCGTTCATGGGGGCGATCATGGCGGTGGGCATCGCCACCTCCAACAGCATCCTCTTGGTGAACTCGGCCAACGACGCGCGCGTCACGCAGGGCATGGGCGTGCTCGAGGCCGCGATCGAGGCCGGCAAGACGCGGCTGCGCCCGGTGCTGATGACCGCGCTGGCGATGATCCTGGGGATGGTGCCGATGGCGATCGCGCTCGGCGAGGGCGGTGAGCAGAATGCTCCGCTGGGCCGCGCGGTGATCGGTGGGCTGATCGTCGCCACTTTCATCACGCTGTTCCTGGTGCCTGCGGTGTACACCCTCTTGCGCCGCGCATCGCCCAGCGCGCATCAACTGGACGAGAAGTTCGCCGCAGAAAGCCGCGGCGCCTCCACGGAGTCGTTGCATGGTTGAAGAGAATCGCGAAGCGCCGCCGCGCGGCTCGGTGGTCCGCACCACCAGCGTGGTGCTGGTCCTGGCGGCCGTGGCCGGCACCGCGGTGCTGTTCGTGCGCCAGCACCGGGCCAACGCGCGGCAGGTCGAGCAGCTCCAGCGCGAGCTGGACCGCGGTCCCGTGGTCCGCGTTGCCCGCGTCAAGCTGGCGCCCGCCGAGCACGTGGTCTCGCTCCCGGCGGAAGTGCGGGCAGATCGGCGCGCCGTGCTCTACGCCAAGGTGAGCGGGTATGTGAAGCGCGTCCTGGTCGACCGGGGCGACCGGGTGAAGGAAGGGCAGCAGCTCGCCGTGCTCGAGTCGCCCGATCTCGAGGCGCAGGTGGCCGCGGCGCAGGCGGAGGTCACGCTGCGCCAGCAGCAGCTGCAGCGCGCGTTGCGGCTGGTGGGCCGGTCGATGTCCCAGAACGACCGCGAGCAGGCCGAAGAGGCGGTGAAGGTGGCGCAGTCCGCCCTGGATCGCGCCCGGGTGATGAAGGGATACGACACGCTGCGCGCTCCGTTCGACGGGACGGTGGTTGCGCGCTACGCGGACCCGGGCGCGCTGCTCCCGGCGGCCACGGGTTCAACGAGCAGCGCGCAACCCCTCCTCGAGGTGGCCCAGCTCGACCGCCTCCGCGTGGCGCTCCAGCTCGGCCAGGACGACGCCGCCCGCGTCCGCGCCGGCGACCCGGTCTCGCTGCAGATCGACCCGCACAAGCCTCCCCTGGTGGCGCGCGTCTCCCGCATCGCGCAAAGCCTCGACGCGCGCACGCGAACCATGCTCTGCGAGATCGATCTCACCTCGCCGCCTGCCGGGCTCTACCCCGGCGCGTTCGTGCAGGCATCGATCACCTTGCACGGCGACCCCCGCCCCCTGATCCCCGCCGAGGCGCTGCTGGCGCAGGGCGGCCAGATCTACGTGGCCATGGTGCAGGACGGCCACGTGAAGCTGCAGCGCATTCGGGTGGGGAACGACGACGGGGCCACCGTGGAGGTCCTGGAGGGCCTGCACGGCGGCGAGTACGTCGCGCTCAACCTGGGCACCGAAGTCGCGGACGGCGCTCCGGTGCGGGTGCAGGAAAGCCCGGTGGGGCGGACGCCCTAGCGTCTCGGGAATCATCCCTGAGGACGCAATGGTGGGATTCGGTGACACCATACGCAATTCGTCGTGCCAACCTTGCCGACTAGTTCAACCGGTTGAACTGCAAAATGAGACCGACTCCGTTGGTCCTCAGGGAGTGCACCTCAAGAGGCTCGAGAAGAGCTTCCGCGCCCGCGACCAGAGTTGCGCATGGGCAGGTTCGAGGATCGCTCGCCGTCCGAGGACGCACGACCAGGGTCTCCATCGCTTTTCATGGAGGGTAGAGCCCACGGGCGGAGGGGGATCCGCTCGCGTGCCAAGGGGGCACCGTCGCTGCGTCTGACCGGAGCATCGGGAAACGGACCGGACATCTCTGCGAAAATTTTCTAACCCAGACAGCTAGTTCAGCTGGCTGAACCAGGATCGGTTCGTCGCAGGATCCGAAACCGAGCACACCGGTCACAGACGCTGGATGGGGCCCGGCCGAAACACGCACCTGCTCCTCACCGCCACGCCCCTTGAAAAGCAAATGAGACCAACTTCATTTCATCCTCGGGCAGGGAGTGCACATCACGCGCTCGACAGGTCTTCCGCGCCAGAGTCGCGCATGCCTGCGTTGGCAACCGTGAGCGGGGCTTAGTCCATGTCGTGGCGTTCACTTGCTCAGGCCGAGTTGGCACACTGAGTTGCGTATGGTGTCCCCGAATCAGCAGCGAATCAGCAGACGTATGGTGTCCCCGAATCAGACATCGGGCCCTACCGCACCGCGCTTCAAGCAGCGAGCGCGTTGGCGAGCTTGGCCAGCTCGCTCTCGCGTCCCATGATTGCCCGCTGGGTCCAGACTTCGTCGTGCATGGCGTCGAAGGTGAGCACCATCCGGACGCCCTGTGCAGTTCGGTGGAGCTCGACCAGCGTGGCCACGTCGTAGGGCTGCACGTCTGGAATGAAGTCGGCCGACAGGGTGTACGCGAGACGTCTCTCGGGAATGACCTCGGTGTACGTCGCCCGATGCTCGGTGGTCAGAGGCATCCGCGCCCTCTTCATGAAGTCCATCTGGGCGGCACCGGTCGCGGTCATCGTGTAGTGCAGCTCGCCGCCGGCGCGGAGATCGATCTCGACGACCTTGACCGTGAATCCCTCGGGACCCCACCAGGACTCGATGCCTTTCCTCGTGGTCCACAGATCCCAGACGTCCTCGATCGACGCCTGGTAGGTGCGCTCGATGGTGATCTTCCGTTTCGACGCCTGCGGGGCCCCGGTCTGGTTCGTCATGAAGTGCTCTCCCTGCGCCTTCCGGCGCGAGCTTTCTGCTTCCGTTCGAGCGCCCGGGCGAACCTGTCGAGGCGGGCTTCCCAGAGGCTTCGGTACCGTCCGACCCAGGCATCCAGCTCGCGGAAAGGCTCGGGCCGAAGCGAGTAGAGCCGCTTGGGACCCTCCGGCCGCACCTGCACGAAACCCGCCTCGTGCAGGATCCGCAGGTGACGCGAAACCCCCGACTGGTGGATGTCCACCGCATCCACGATGTCGTTGACCGCCTGCTCTCCCGCCCGGAGCGCCTCGACGATTTGCCGCCGCGTGGGGTCGGCGAGGATCTCGAACACGTCGGCATGCATGGTGATTCATATGCATATCAGCGCATACGATCCTGGTCAAGCCACTTCTGTACGCAGCTCGTCGCTGCGCCGGTGTGCTACTTTGCGCCCCCACGAGTGGGAGGAGGACCCATGCGGACCATCTTCGCGGTGCTGTGCGGGATGCTTGCCATCGCCCCGGCGGCGGCGCGCGCCAAGGACGCGGTGCGGATCGCGTTCGTCGGGCCGCTGACCGGCGGCAACTCGGCGATCGGGCTCGGAGGGCGCAACTCGGCCGACCTGGCGGTGAAGCTGCGGAACCAGGATGCGAAGGCGAAGTACCAGTACGACCTGGTGGTGCTCGATGACGAGTGCAAGCCGGACACCGGCGTGCAGGTGGCCACCAAGGCCGGGTCGGATCGCTCCGTCGTCGCGGGCGTCACCCACTACTGCTCGGTGGTGGCGATGGCGACGGTGGACACCTACCACCGCTTCGGCCTGCCGGTGATCGTCTGGGGCGCGGTGCTGCCCGACATCACCTACGCGAACGACTTCAAGGAGATCCACCGCGTCAACGGCACCATGATCAACCAGAACGAGACCAACGCGAAGTTCGTCACCGACCGCGGGTACAAGAAGGCGGCCATCATCCACGACACGACCGACTACGGGAAGGGACACGACAAGTACTTCACCCAGTTCTTCACCAAGGACGGGGGCAAGGTGGTCATCGATCTGGGCGTCACGGCCGACCAGCAGGACTTCACCGCCGAGCTGACGCAGACCAAAGCGCAGAACCCCGAGGTGCTCTACTTCGGGGGCCTCACGCCCATCGGCGTGCGCATCCGCGCGCAGATGGACAAGCTGGGCATGAACGCGCAGTTCGACGGCACTTCCGGGATCGTCAACGACGATTTCATCAAGGCGCTGGGCCCGCTCGCCGAGGGCGTGCTCGCCTTCCGCGAGGGCGCACCGGCCGAGAAGCTCCCCGGCGGGAAGAAGTTCCTCGAGGACTACAACAAGCAGGGCTACACCAACCCGCCCGAAGCGTATGGCCCGTTCGCCTTCGCCGGGGCGCAGCTCATCATGGATGCCATCGAGAAGGTGGGCCCCGACCGCAAGAAGGTGATCGCCGAGTTGGCCAAGGTGAAGGAGGTGGACACCATAGTGGGGAAGGTGACCTTCGACGACCACGGCCAGAACACCGTCCCGGTGATCACCAAGTGC
>Ga0137415_10000936_pt1 | contig 28681 bp, 30 predicted proteins | sample CZODoug3_1_1_16f_FD_183082 | JGI IMG/M metagenome (GOLD analysis project Ga0137415, IMG submission 183082) | Vadose zone soil fungal communities from Angelo Coast Range Reserve, California, USA - CZODoug3_1_1_16fungal (Hybrid Assembly) | ecosystem: Environmental > Terrestrial > Soil > Vadose...
CTGAACATCGCCATCTCGCCCTGCGCGTAGTTCACGACGTCGGTGGCCTGGTAGATCATCACCAGCGCCAGGGCCACGCTGCCGTAGATGCCGCCCGTGGCCAGCCCCGAGACGACCTGCTGGAAGAAGACCTCCATCGTCAGTACCCGAGGTACGCGCGGCGGATGGCGTCGTTCTGCCGCAGCTCGGCGGCCGGCCCGGACATCACGACGCGGCCGGTCTCCATGAGGTAGGCGTGGTCGGCGAGGCCCAGCGCGACGGCGGCGTTCTGCTCGACGAGCAGCACGCTCACGCGCTCCTCGCGGTTGATCGTGCGCACGATGCGGAAGATCTCGCGCACGACCAGCGGCGCCAGCCCGAGCGACGGCTCGTCGAGCAGGAGCAGGCGCGGCCGCAGCATCAGCGCGCGCGCGACGGCGAGCATCTGCTGCTCGCCGCCCGAGAGCGTGCCGCCCGCCTGCTTCTTGCGCTGGGCCAGCACGGGGAAGTAGCCGTAGACGCGCTCGAGGTCCTGCGCCACGCTGCCGCCCCCGCGGCGCGCGTAGGCGCCGAGGCGCAGGTTCTCTTCGACGGTGAGGTTCACGAACGTGCCGCGCCCCTCGGGCGCGTGGCCGATCCCCAGCCGCACCAGGTCCTCGGTCGCGCGCCCGTTGATGCGCCGGCCGTCGAAGCGGATCTCGCCCGCCGTGCGGACCATGCCGCACACCGCCCGCAGCGTGGTGGTCTTGCCGGCGCCGTTGGCGCCGAGGATCGTCGTGATGCCGCCCTCCTGGACGGCGAAGTCGATGCCGTGCAGGACCTTCGTCCAGCCGTACTGCGCATGCAGGCCTGTCGCCTCCAGCAGCGCCATCAGCGGCGGGCCTCCGCCGTCTCGTCGACGCCGAGATAGGCGCGGATGACCTCGGGGTCGCGCTGCACCTCGGCCGGGCGCCCCTCGGCGATCTTCCGGCCGAAGTCGAGGACGACGACGTTGTCGGAGATCTGCATGACGAGCCCCATGTGGTGCTCGACGAGGAGGATGGTGACGCCGCGCCGCTCACGGATGGTGCGCAGCAGCGCGGCCAGCGCGCCGACCTCCGCGTGATTCAGGCCGCCCGCCGGCTCGTCGACCAGCAGCAGGGCGGGGGTATTGGCGAGCGCGCGCGCCAGCTCGACGCGCTTGAGCGTGCCGAACGGGAGCCCGACGGCGGGATGGTCGGCCACGGCGGTGAGGTCCAGGAAGGCGAGCAGCTCCCGGGCACGCTCGCGGATCTCCGCCTCCTCGCGCCCCACCCACGGCAGGCGCAGCGCGTTGCTGAGGAAGTCGCTGCGCGTCCGGCTGTGCACGCCGATCATCACGTTCTGCAGCACGCTGAGCGTCGGGAAGAGCGCGAGGTTCTGGAAGGTGCGGCCGATGCCGAGGTCGGCGATGCGGTGCGGCGGCAGCGCCAGCAGCGAGCGGCCGCGGAAGTGGACGTCGCCGCGCTGCGGCGTGTAGAGCCGGCTCAGGCAGTTGAAGAGCGTCGTCTTGCCGGCGCCGTTGGGGCCGATGAGCCCGACGATCTGGCCGTCGGCCACGTCGAACGAGACGCTGTCGAGCGCGACGATGCCCCCGAAGCGCACGGTGAGGTCGCGGACGGACAGAATAGGCTGGAGGGACACGGACATTTGCTCGCGCTTATACGGGCAGAGTCCGGCCTTGTCAACGGTGGTCCGGTACGGCGCCCTCAGTTCGCCCAAGGTCCAATACGCAGGTCGGATGAGGTCGACGACAGTGAGAAGGCGTGATGAAATCCGCAGCTCAGCAATCGAAGCGAAATGGGGCGTTATGGGCATCTTCACCATCATCGGTGTGATCGTCGTTGTTGTGGTCGTTGCCAGCTATTTCGGCATCCACCTCCTCCGTTAAAACGCGTTCGGCCGAGGGACCGGGAGAGGCGACGCAACCCGAGTAAGGCGCACGACGGACGAGTCTAACGGCCGCCCGACTCTTCAGGACCGCGCCCGGCGGTGAAGCGGTTGTGTTCGTGGGTCCAGATCACCAGACATACGTCGTCGAGGCGCACGCGAATCAAGCTGGTGGTGACGATGTGTTCTGTCTCTCCGGCGCGGATCTCCGTGCGGCAGACGTCGCAGTGTCCCCCGTCGCTGGTATCGTGGTGAATCGTCGGCGAAGATTGCAGTTGAGCGAGCGCGCGGAGTGTGTCGTGAATTTCGCGCGAACGGTGACACTCCATGTCAAGTTATGGGACTGCGCGCTGTCGATTTCTATTCGTCTACGTGTCCCACCGCGCCTGTTTGTTCGACGGTGGGGGACCAGCGCTACGGCGTGATGGAGAATCCTGCCCAGCCCGCCTCATACGGCGGCACCGGCAGGATACTGAGGGTCAGAGCTATGGCCGGCGCGGGCGCGCCGCATGAACACTGCGTAGCAGTTCCCGGACGATTCGAGTCGTATGAGACCAACGTCCCATAGTCATGCGGAGTCGCGCCGGGAGATTCTGGCTCGATGAAACTCCTTCATGGTCGGCGACGCTCAGATCGTCCGGTCGTCGTCACCCCCCGAGGGGCTGTCGCGCCCCAGCCAGCGCCACCGAAGGGGCCGGACCCGACCGGCATCCATGCGTGCATCATCTGGCGGGACGCCGAAGCGCAACGGCTCGTCGCGCAGAAGTTGCGCCAGCACGGGGCGATAGTCAGCGTATACGAGTCCGCTCAGGCGGCGGCCGCCGATGCGGTGCTCGTTGATCTCATCGCGTTCGCCCCCACGGTCTTCATCTGTGACTTGTCCACGGCGGGGCTCGGCCGGCTTCGGTTCATGCGCTGTTCGCCCGCATTTCCGCCGGAGCACGGCCGGATTCCCGCAATCGCCATTACTGACTTTTACCAGGACTTCGCCTCAGTACCGGTACTGGAGGCGGTGTTCGACGCGTATCTCGTCAAGCCGATCAACCTCGACAACCTCTGGCGGCTCGTGACGGAGCTGGCGACGGGTGCCCAACGACCCGTTATCCGCGGTGGCCCGAGGCCATCAAGCGGGCGCTCGCTCGTGCTGTCTTACGCCCGCCACAACATCTCTCCATTCGCCCGCCCGACTGAGTTGACGCGATCCCGGCCCCGCGAACGCGCCAACGAACACGGGCTGTCGCTGATTCGACATCCCGGATGGCGGGCATCACCGTCGGTAGACGAGGTGCCGTGACGTCGCTGAGGATGTGACGCGCGTCCCTGCAAGGATTTGCCCACGCCACCGAGAAAACCCTTGCGCGCCAGCGGGGATTCGGCGCGCCGGTCGGCCGCTGACGGTCGGGTACGGTTCTTGCGCTCTTGAAGCGAGCGATGACCAGCTACCTCCACTGGCCGATCATCTTCTGTGGCTTCGGTCTGCTCTTCACCGCGGTGGAGCTGATGAGGCCGGCGCGCCCGTTGAACTACCGGGCCGTCATCAAGAACGATCTGGTCGCGCTCGGGATCTACGGACTGCTGTTTCTTCCGGTCTCGATCTGGCTCAGCGGGAGGCTGGTCACGCCGGACCACGGCTTTCTCCGGAGTCTGCTCGACCTGCCGCTACTCGTCAGGCTGATCCTCTACTACGTCCTGGCCGACCTCGGCCTGTACGGTGTGCATCGCCTGATGCATTCTCGGTATGTCTGGCCGATTCATCGCTGGCACCATTCACCGCCGTACATGTACTGGCTGGCCGGCATTCGCGCCACGGTGCCGAACCAGGTCCTGTTCAACCTGCCGTTCGCGTTCTGCGCGCCCCTGCTGCATCACGCGCCCGCCTGGCTCTTCCTGCTGATCTTCGCGGAAGGCTTCTTCCAGAATAACTGGATGCACATGAACGTGACGTGGCGCTCGCGATGGCTGGAGTGGGTCTTCGTGACGCCGCGCTACCACCACATCCACCACAGCAATCGCCCCGAGCATCATGGTGCGAATCTCGGGTCCCGCCTGACGATCTGGGACCAGATCTTCGGGACCTATGTCGATCCCGAGGCCGCGGGGGAGATTTCGTTCGGGATCGAGGGCGCGCCCTCGCCGGCCCGTCTCGCGCTCGGCATCTAAACAGGGCTGTTCGACCCGACCGACCCGTCGCGCGCCTACGCCAGTGACGGCCTGGTGGGCCGCTTACTCTGCGTCGCGCATGTGAAGCTCCTGACGGCCCGGTTGGGTCGGCGCCTTACGAGCTCGAATCAGGGAGACGTGATCGAGCCGAAGAGGCCGTCCGATTCGTCGTTCGGGCCGGCCGTGAAGAACAACGTGTTGGTCGGGCCGTTGTTCGGCGAGCCGTGGCCGAACTGGAGCGCCCAGAGGCCGTCGATCGTGAGCGACTTTCCATCGACAGTACGCAGCTCCCCGCGATGCTCGAAGTGCCCGTTCGCGAGCTCCTCGTACGCGTTGATCTGCCCGTCACCGAAGTTCCCGACGAGGAGATCACCGCTGAAGCGGCCGAAGTCCGACGGAGCGAGGGCGAGTCCCCACGGCGCGTTCAGCTGGCCGTGCTGCGCCACACGCACGAGCAGATTGCCGGCCGTGTCATAGGCGTCGACGACGCCAAGGCTCTGTCCGGCGACTTCGTCCTCCGCATTCTCGTCCTGCTTCGCGTACGTCACGAAGACGCGAGAGCCGATCGTCTGGATCCCGAACGGCGCGTAGCCGCCCGGAAGCCGGGAGTCGACAAAGGCACCGGGAGGCGAGACGAGGGTGAAGCTGCTGTCGAAGACGTCGACGTGCGCGTTGTGGAAGTCGGCGGCGTAGAACCGGTTGCCCGCCGGCGTCGACGCGAACGCGAGCCCCTTGTAGATCGCGCCAAACCCCGAGCGATCGGCGAGGACGACGGTCTGGTTGCCTTGCGACGGATGCCAGCCGCGAATCTGCCCGGCCTCGGTGGCGAAGACGAAGATCGCGCGCGCGGTGGCGGACCAGAAGACCGCGCCGGTCGGATGGCCACGCGCGTCGGTCGATGCGCGAGAGTCTGCCCAAAGAGCGCCGATGTCAAATGACTCTCAGGCAGCTGGAGGACGAACGCTCGCACATACCGGCTCAGCCCGGCGCGTCTCACCCAACGGGATGCGCCCAGCCCTCAATGGGCGAGCGGATCCGGGCGAAGCTGGAAATGCACGACCAGCGGGCTGGACAGGGTCTTGCCGGGAGCGCCCGGACTCGGCGCATCGAGGCCTTCGATGTGCATGGGCGTTCGGTTGCCGGAGGTCACCCACAGTCCCCTGCCCTTCCAGCCGGCGTTCGAATCGTCGATGCGGCCGTCCACGCCTTTCGCGAAGAAGCCCATCGGATACGGAACGCGCAGCTGGACGACCTTCCCGTACGTCAAGGCGTAGAGCGAATCCGAGAAATTACCGGTCCCGATCGGGACGTCCCGACCCAGGCCGAGGATGTCGTGCTGGTCGATCCAGGTGTAATACGGCCCCTCGGCGGCGCCGTCCCTGCCGGCGAACGCGGGGCCTGGAATCGGATAAAAGGTCCAGCCTTCGGGACACAGGTTGCCCTCCACCGCGCCCGGTCCATTGAGACGCCCGCGGCACCTGCGGCGGTCGAAGCTGGCGATGTGGCCGCTGGCCAGCGTCACCCACGCCCGTCCCTGGCGGTCGACGTCGAACCCGCGCATCCCGTAGCCCGGCGACGGGACCCTGTAGACCTCCGCGAGCGCTGTCTGGGACGGATTCGATCCGGGCTGAACGCGAATGACGAAGCCCGGATGCCCGATGTTCGAGCCCCAGATCGATCCGTCGGAGGGGCTGTACGCGATTCCGTAGAGGCCGAGTCCGATGCGCTTGTCCTTCGCCGGATCGTCCGGCGCGTCCGGCTCGACCCAGGCGTCCCGCGTGCCGTTGCCGTTGGTGTCGACGACGAGGGGCGTCCACCCTTGCGACTTCGCGGCGTCGCGGGTCTCCCAGAACATCTTCGTGTTGACCCAGCCGACGATGGCGAACTCGTTCTGGAGGTTGTTGCTGAGCCAGAGCGTGTGGTTCGCGTCCTCGGCAAAATTCAAATGGTGCGTGCCGAAGCACGTGTCGATGAACGTGAACTGCTTGCTCCGCGGGTCGTACACCGTGATCTGACGCGAGTTCTGCACGAACCCGTCTCGGATATGCGCCAGCGGGTAGACCTTGGCCGAGGGATGACCGGACGCCGCCGCGCAGTACGACGGCGGATTCTTCGGCGAGCGGATCTGCGCGGTCCAGTAGACGCGCCCCTCCTGATCCATCATCGGGTTGTGCGCGTTGACCCGCGAATCCCAGACTTGCTCGGTGCCGAAGTACGGCGAGGGCGCCACCACCGGGTTGGCCAGCGCCGAGCTGGGGGCATCCTGATCGCGGACCGGCACCGTCATGGTGGTCTTGGTCACCTTGACGGGATCCAGGACCGGCAGGTGATCCGTGCTCAGCTCGGCGGCGCCGTAGATCGGGCCATAGGGGTTGACGGTGGGTTTCCGCCGGTCGGTGACGATCAGGTCGTGGATGTAGTACTTCGGGCTCAGCCAGTCGTACACGGTCACCACGAGATTGCGCTCGACGCCGTGCGGCCGCGGCGGCGCCGACGCCGGAAGCTCGCCGGCGCGGATGCGATCGGTCCATTCCGCCAGCCGGCGCAGGTGGCCCCCGTCGTTCGTGTTCATCAGGCCGATGAATCTCACCATCGAGCTGCCGCCGGGTCCCGACTGTAGACGGCGCGTCCACGCGTCGACCGACGAGGCCTTCGCGACGTCGAGGGCCGCGGGTATCTCACGCGTCGCCTTGTCGCCCAGCTGATGACAGTTGCCGCAGCCGTTCAGCTGGACGGCGTTGAGCCACTGCTCCTGGGTCTTGTAGGCGACCGGCATCCCGTTGCCGTCGGGGCCGGTGCCGGGAAACAGGCTCTTGTCGGGAATCTTCAGCATCGAGAACCAGTAGATGGCCGGGTAGTATTCCGCCGCGGCCGCCGCCGTCGGTGCCGGCACCGCCGTCAGGTTCACGGTCCGGCCGCGCACGCTCGTGACCCTGGGCGAGTCCACGAGTCCGTAGCCTCGCACCCACACGCTGTACGTGGCCGGGGGCAGGTCGGGGATCACGTATCGCCCGTGATCGTCCGTCACCGCGATCCTGGCGAATCGGGTGCCGAGCTCGGTCGTTTCCGCGATCACCCACACGCCGGCTTCCGGTCCATGCTTGCTCGTGACCACGCCGCCGATGTCGTCGCCATCGATCTGCACCGTCAGATGTCCGGCCTGTTGGGCAGACGGTCGCGTCACCGGCCCAGTGGCCAACAACGCGGCGAGACCGGCCACGGCCGTCCCGCAGTACAGCAAGGTTCTCCTCACCATGGCGGTGTCCCCCCGGGGATGTCAGAGGTCGGCGACATGCGCGCTACGATCGGCCGCAAGGCCCGGCTTGTCAACGGCGCCCGGCCGTGTCACCGTAACCGCCACTCCAGGGAGGCCAACGATGTCCAAACCGAAAAGTGCCGTCGTCCTCGCGGTCATCCTCGCGGTGGTGGCCGGGCTCGCCGCGAGCGCGACCCCCGCCGATCCCATCCGCATCGCCTACATCGACCCGCTGTCGGGGCCCTTCGCGGCCACCGGCGAGAGCGGCCTGAACCAGTTCAGGTATGCCGTGGACGCCATCAACAAGGCGGGCGGCGTGCCGGGCCGGCAGCTGGAGATCGTGCCGTTCGACAACAAGGTGAGCCCGCAGGAAAGCCTGATCCAGCTCAAGAAGGTCATCGGCGACGGCATTCAGTTCGTGTTCCAGGGCAACAGCTCGGGCGTCGCCCACGCCATCTCCGACGCCGTGCAGAAGCACAACGAGCGCAACGCCGGCAACCGCGTCCTCTACCTCAACTACTCCGCGGTGGACCCGGCGCTCACCAACGAGAAGTGCCACTACTGGCACTTCCGCTTCGACGCCCACGCCGACATGAAGATGGCCGCGCTCACCGACGTGATCGCCGTGAACAAGTCGATCAAGAAGATGTACATCATCGGCCAGGACTACTCGTTCGGGAAAGCCGTGGCCGACGGCGCCGTCAGCATGCTCGGCAAGAAGCGCCCCGACATCCAGATCGTCGGCAACGAGCTGCACCCGATCGGCAAGGTGAAGGACTTCTCGCCGTACATCCAGAAGATCGTCGCCGCCGGCGCCGACGCGGTCATCACGGGCAACTGGGGCGCCGACATGGTCGCGCTCGCCAAGGCCGCCAACGACGGCGGCCTCAAGGTGCCCTTCTACACGTACTACGCGGCCTCCAACGGCATCACCGCCGCCATCGGCGCGGCGGGCATCGACCGCATCCGGCTGGTGCACGAGACGCACCCCGCCAATCCGAACTCGCCCAAGGCGCTCAGCGACTACATCACGGGTTTCCGCAAGCTGCACCCCCAGGACGACATCAACCAGCCGCGCATCAACACGGGCCTGAGCATGCTCGCGCAGGCCATCAAGCGCGCGGGGACGACCGACGTCGACAAGGTGGCCGCCTCCCTCGAGGGCGCGGAGTTCACGACCATCGGCGGGGACCAGGTGGTGATGCGCCGCGAGGATCACCAGCTGCAGATGCCGATCTACATCTCGGTGCACACCAACAAGAACATCAAGCACGACCTCGACGCCTCCGGGTTCGGCCTGTCGCTCGAGAACAAGATCGAGCGGGACAAGGTCGTCCAGCCGTCGACCTGCAAGATGCAGCGGCCGAGCTAGACGGACAACCGCGGGCGGGGGCCGACGACCCGCCCGCGTCGATCCGATGTTCCAGCTGATCTTCTTCTCGATCCTCAACGGGCTCGTCTACGGCATGCTGCTCTTCATGCTGTCGAGCGGGCTCACGCTCATCTTCGGCATGATGGGCGTGCTCAACTTCGCCCACGCGAGCTTCTACATGCTGGGCGCCTACGTCGCCTTCACGCTCGGCCTGCACCTCGGCTTCTGGCCCGCCCTCGTGATCGCGCCGGTCCTGGTCGGGCTGCTCGGCGCGCTCGTCGAGCGCCAGGGCTTGCGCCGGGTGCACGGCTTTGGCCACATCGCCGAGCTGATCTTCACGTTCGGCGTCGCCATCCTCATCGAGGAGGTCGTGCAGCTCGTCTGGGGCCGGCCCGCGAAGAGCTACCAGGTCCCCGCCCTGCTCGACTTCCCGCTCTTCCGCGTCATGTCGTCGAGCTTCCCCGCCTACAAGGCCTTCATGCTCGTGGTGGCCGTCGCCATCTTCGGCTTCATCTTCGTGATTCTCACGCGCACCCGCGCCGGCCTCATCATCCAGGCCTCGCTCACGCACCCGCAGATGGTGGCGATGCTCGGCCACAACGTGCCGCGCGTGTTCATGGTGGTCTTCGGCATCGGCTCGGCGCTGGCGGGCCTCGCCGGCGTGATCGCCGGCCCGGTGCTCGGCACCTTTCCCGGCATGGCGCAGGTGCTCGGCAGCATCGTGTTCGTCGTCGTCGTCATCGGCGGCCTCGGCTCGCTCACCGGCGCCTTCGTGGCCTCGCTGCTGATCGGCATCGTGCAGACCTTCGCGGTCGCCATGGACGTCTCGGTCGGCGGCGCGCTCGCCGCCGTCGGCGTGCCCGTGGCCTCCGGCGGCGCCCTGCACGACCTCTGGAAGGTGACGATCGCCCAGGTGGCGCCGATCCTGCCCTACGTGCTGCTGGTGCTGACGCTGATCGTGCGTCCCACCGGTCTCTTCGGGACCCGCGAGACGTGAGCACCGCCACCACGCGCCCCTTCGCCGGCGCCGGCGTCGCGCACGCGGCGCGCGCCCGCCGCTACGGTCTCTGGGTCGCCGCCGCCCTCGTGCTGCTCATGCTGCCGCAGCTCGTGCACACGGGCACGGCCATCGCGATCATGAACCAGATGGGCATCGCCGTCGTGTTCGCGCTCTCCTACAACATGCTCCTCGGCCAGGGCGGCATGCTCTCGTTCGGCCACGCCGTCTACTTCGGCCTCGGCGGCTTCATCGCCGCCCACGTGCTGAACCTGTCGGGGCGCGGCGCGATCTATCTGCCGGTCCCCGTGCTGCCCCTGGTCGGCGGCCTCGGCGGCCTCGCCTTTGCGATCCTCTTCGGCTCGTTCTCCACGCGGCGTGCGGGCACGGTCTTCGCGATGATCTCGCTCGGCGTGGCCGAGCTGATGGCCGCCTCCTCGCTGATCTTCGACCGCTTCTTCGGCGGCGAGGAGGGCATCACGACCAACCGCTCGAAGGCGCCGCTGCTGCTCGGCCTGCCATTCACGCGCGACCGTGAGGTCTACTACCTGATCGCCTTCTGGCTGTTCGTGGCCGCGCTCGCGATGTACGCATTCTCGCGCACGCCGGTCGGGCGCATGGCCAACGCCGTGCGCGACAATCCCGAGCGCGCGGAGTTCGTGGGCTATAGCCAGAATCGCGTCCGCTTCGTCTCGTTCTGCGCGGCCGGTTTCTTCGCCGGCATCGCCGGCGGGCTCTTCGCGGTGAACTACGAGATCCTCACCGCCGAGAACATGGGCCTCACCGCCTCGGGCGCGGTGCTGCTCATGACCTACATCGGCGGCATCGGCTCCTTCGTCGGCCCGGTCATCGGCGCCGTCGTGTTCACGTTCTTGCAGTCCATGCTCAGCGACTACACGGGCATGTGGCTGCTCTACCTCGGCATCCTGTTCCTGACCACCGTGCTCTTCGTGCCGATGGGCCTCGCGGGCGTGCTCATGCTCCATGCGCCGGCCTGGCGCGCGCGGCGCATCGGCCGGCTCGTGGGGCCCTATCTGCTGACCGGCGCGCTCGCCCTCGTCGCCGCCGTCGGCATCATCGGGCTCCTCGAGATGATCCACTTCGTGGCGGTCTCCGAGGGGGCGGGCGCCACCAAGCGCCTGTTCTGGATGGCCATCGCGCCGCGCACGCTCACGCCGTGGCTGGCCTTCGCGGCGCTGGTCGTGGTGGGCGCGCTGGGCGTGCGCTGGACGGCGCCGCGCGCGGCGGTGGCCTTCGCCGAAGCGAGTCGGCCAGCCGTGGCGGTGCGAGCCGCCCCCACCGGCAAGGCGAGCCTGTGAGCACGACCGCCATCGAGCTCGTCGAGGTGCGCAAATCATTCGGCTCGACGCCGATCATCCGCGGCGTGAGCCTGGCCCTGGAGGCGGGGACGCGGCAGGCGCTGATCGGACCCAATGGCGCCGGCAAGTCCACGCTCTTCAACCTCATCACGGGCAAGTATCGGGTCACCACCGGCCGGATCCGCGTCAAGGGCGAGGACGTCACGGATCTCACGCCCTACGAGATCAACCGCCGCGGCCTCGCGCGCTCCTTCCAGGTGACCAACATCTTCACGCGCATGACCGTGTTCGAAAACCTCCGCTGCGCGGCGTTGTGGGGGGCCGGCTACCGCTATTCCTTCTGGCACCGCGTGAGCACCGCCCGCGCCGTGAACGAGCGCGCCGAGACGGTGCTGGAGCAGCTCAACCTCACGGCGCGCCGCGACGTGCCGGCGGGCGTGCTGTCCTACGCCGAGCAGCGCGCGCTGGAGATCGGCATCACCATCGCCGGCGGCGCCGACGTGATCCTGCTCGACGAGCCGACGGCGGGGATGAGCCGCAGCGAGACCGAGCACGTGATCGCGCTCATCCGCCAGGTGACGGCGGGCAAGACGCTGCTCATGGTCGAGCACGACATGAGCGTCGTGTTCGACCTCGCCGACCGCATCGCCGTGCTCGTCTACGGCGAGGTCATCGCCCACGACACGCCCGAGCGCATCCGCGCCAACGCGGCCGTGCAGGAGGCGTATCTCGGCACTCCGCAGAGCGTCGCCTGATGCTCGCCGTCTCGGACCTGCACGCGTTCTACGGCAAGAGCCACATCCTGCACGGCGTGACGCTGACCGTCGGGGAGGGCGAGATCGTCAGCCTGCTCGGGCGCAACGGCGTCGGGCGCTCGACGACCATCCGGGCGATCATGGGCGACGTCCACGCCGCCGGCTCCGTTCGCTTCCGCGACGAGGAGATCTGCGGGCTGCCGCCCTACGTCATCGCGCGCAAGGGCCTGGGCTACGTCCCCGAGAACCGCGACATCTTCCCCACCCTCACCGTCCGCCAGAACCTGCTCCTCGGCGTGAAGAACACGCGGCGCCCGGGACGCTGGACGATGGACGACATGTTCGCCTTGTTTCCGATGCTGCGGCAGCGCGCCGACAATCCCGGCGGCGTGCTCTCCGGCGGCGAGCAGCAGATGCTCACGATCTGCCGCACGCTCATGGGCGACCCGCACCTGATCATGATCGACGAGCCGACGGAAGGCCTGGCGCCGATGCTCGTCACCCAGGTGGCCGACCTGCTCGTCCAGATCGCCAAGCGCGGCGTCTCGATCCTGCTCGTCGAGCAGAAGCTCACCATCGCGCTGACCATCTCGCGCCGCGTCTACGTGATGGGCCACGGGCACGTGGTCTTCGAGGGCACGCCGGAGGACCTGCGGCGCAACGACGGCGTGCGGAAGGAGTGGCTGGAGGTCTAGGTCCGCGCGCAGGCGTTCGGCGTCAGCATCCCGGTCATCACCTTCGAGGCATCGGGCAGGATGGCGCCGTTCGCGAGCTCCTTGCGCCACTGGATCCGGTAGGGCGTGGGCAGCGCGAGATCCAGGGAGTGGGCCACGTCGCACGCGTGCGCGACGAACTCGGCCGCCGTCTGGACCTCTCCGCCCGGCTCGACGTAGACGAGAATCTCCATCGTGTCGTAGCGGACGAGAATGCTCGCGGCGAGCACCAGCGCCTTCAGCGCCGTCCAGCGACAGCTCATACAGGCTCTCCCCCCTTTGTTGATGCCCTGGGAGCACCCGAGGTTACGGAGTGCAAGGGAAGTGCCGGTGGCCGGACCGCGCCGTATCGGGAGGAAGTTACTGAAACGGTTCGTCTATCGCGGCGTGGGCGGCGGGGCGTGCTGTGCCGCCGTGGATATTTCGCTGGTCAGTCTGTCGCGGTGACCGTGGCCTCGAACGGCGCGGCCTTGATATCGAGCCGCTCGCCGTTGGTGACGCTGAAACGGAAGACGCCGATCACGAGGTGAGGCCCGGCGGTCTTCGCCACGACGTCGACTCGGAAGACCACGGTGCCCTCGGTCACCGAGCCTCTCACGACCTTTCGTCCGATCTCGACGCCGTCGTCGGTCGCCGACAGATTCACGATGCGATGGCGGTACGACTCGGTGATCCGGAAGCCGTCGCGGGGGGAGATCGTCGCGACGATCACGGCCCTGGCGCCGAGCTTGACGGTCGGGCTGTCGATGCTCACGGCGAACGCGTCGCCGGCATAGTCGGCGCGCGTCGCTGGCCCGGCCGTGGCGCCAGCAACGGCGACGGCGATGAGAACCGCGATCATGGTGCTGATCCGACGCGCGATGGTCAGCATGCGCTGGCAGCATCCCGGCGACCGGGGCCGATCAAGGCCGCCGGCCGCCGGGATACGGTCATTCTCTACTGGTTGACCGCGAACACCCAGACGACTCCACCCTCGGGCACGTCCTTCTGCCACCCGAGGAGATTGGACAGCAAGCCCTGCTGGAACGCCGGGTCGACGCCCCAGCCGGACGCCACGCCGATGTACTGAACGCCGTCGACGGCGAACGAGACCGGCGGAGCGGTGATGCCGGAGTTCGTGCGGAACTGCCACAGGACTTCCCCTGTGCTCGCATCGAACGCGCGGAAATACCGATCATTCGTGCCGCCATTGAAGACGAGGCCGCCACCCGTCGTCATGATCGGCCCCCAGTTCATCGAGTCGGGGAACAGGTGGCTCCAGACGCGCTTGTTGCCGCTGACGTCCCAGGCCTGGACCTCGCCGAAGTGCCTGGCGGTCTTGTCGACGGCGAACCCGATGTCCGGGATGTCGACGCCCGTCCACCACTTGCCGGCCTCATACTTCTGGACCTTCCCCTCCATGTAGCCGCAGTGATTGTCGTTGGCGGGAATGTAGAGCATCGCGGTCTTCGGGTTGTAGGCCGCGAATGGCCAGTCCTTGCCTCCCCAGAGCGAGGGGCAAAAGTCCGCGCGCTTGCCCGTGCGCGGGATACGGTCCTCGTTGTACGTCGGCCGGCCCGTGGTCGGGTCGATGCTCTTGAAGACGTTCTGCTTGACGTAGGGCGTCGCCGAGACGAACGAGATCTTGTCGGCGCTCCGCTCCAGGCGGTAGAGATAGCCGTTGCGCGCCGGCTTGATGAGGCCTTTGACCGTGCGGCCGTCCTTCGTGAAGTCGGCGATGATCGGCGCGTCCGGCTCGTCCCAGTCCCACGACTCGTTCCAGTGGTACTGGAAGTGCGACGTCAGCTTGCCGGTGTCCGGATTGATGGCAACGGTGGAAGACGTGTAGAGGTTGTCGCCGGGGCGCTGGTCGCCGAACCACGGCGACGCGTTGCCCGTGCCCCAGTAGGTCAGGTTCAGCGCCGGATCGTACGTCCCGGTCATCCAGACGGATCCGCCACCCTTCTTCCAGGTGTCGCCCGTCCAGGTCTCGCTGCCCTTCTCGCCCGGCGCGGGAATCATGTACGTCTTCCACGCGGGCTGACCGCTGTTGGCGTCGAAGGCCGTGATGAAGCCGCGGACGCCGAACTCGCCGCCCGAGACGCCGACCATGACCTTGCCCTTGGCCACGAGCGGGGCGAGCGTCATGTAGTAGCCGGTCTTCCAGTCCTCGACCTTCTGCTGCCAGACCACCTTGCCGGTGGTGGCATCGAGCGCCACGAGCACGCAGTCATGCGTGGCGAGATAGACCTTGTCGCCGTAGAGGGCGACACCACGACTGGTGTTGTGCAGGACGCTCAGCCCCTCGGGCATTTCCTTCTTGTATCGCCACAACAGCTTGCCCGTCTTGGCCTCGAGGGCCACGACCTGGTTGTATGGCGTCGCGACGAACATGATGCCGTTGTTGACGAGCAGCGGCGCCTGGTGGCCGGAATCGACGCCGGTGGAGAATGCCCACACCGGGGCCAGCTTCTTCACGTTGTAGGTGTTGATCTGATCGAGCGAGCTGTACGACCAGCCCTGGTAGTTGCCGCGGGTCATCAACCAGTTGGCCGCTTCCGGCTCGGCGAGCCGCTGGTCGGTGACGGGCCGATAGCCCATGATCCGCTGGGCGTCAGCCAGCATCGGCACGAACGTGATCGCGAGTACCGCCACGAAGACTACGAGCCTTCTAACCATCCTCATTCCCTGGTCCTCCTCATGGAAACCGCTCGCCCGTTGCGCCGCGCTGCGCGACCACCTCCTCTAGGTCGTCTGACGTCCGACACGTCCGGTGAACCCACCGGCGGCGACGATGCCACGATCGATCGGCCCGAGCGGCAGCATGGCCAGGCGTCGCGGGGCAGGCCCGTCGACGACGCGCGCGCGATCGGCCGGATCGAATCGAGACGCGTGGCACGCGCAGAAGAGCGTCTTGGAGTCCTTGTGCCACATCGAGATGGGGCAGCCTTCGTGCGTGCAGACGGCGGAGTACGCGACGACGCCTCCGGCCGCCTCCGTCCGGGTGTCCGCGCTGAGCTGCGCGGGATCGAGCCGGATCAGGGCCACCTGATTCAGCAGGGATCCGTCGCGGACGATCTTCGTCACCGGATCCATCGGGAAGGCGAGCTGCTGAGGACCGCCGAGCGCCAGATCCTCCGGGGCGATCACCTGGCCGGCGCGCTCACCGGAGGCGAAGACGAGCCGATCGCCCTTGCGAGGCCGAGCGGTCTTGTCGTCCTCGGCGGCAAGGACGTCGACCGTCCATAACGTCACACCGAGCCCGACGGCGACCTTCAGGGCGGTGCGTCGGTCCAGACGCTCCGCGTTGCCACCACAGCCTGGAAGAATTCGCCCCACCTCCCCTTGTATGCGCGATCAAGGGTGCCGGAATTCTTCGTCGGGCATCGGCGCTTGTCAAGGGTGAACGAGTCAAACGGCGGCCCGCGCCGGGCAGGAGGTGTAACCGGCCGGCCGGTGGACCCGAGTCCCGTGAGGACTCGGGTCCACGTCACTGCCGTGCGGGTTACTTCTTGTCTTTGATGGCCGCCTTGACCTTGGTCGCCATCTCGGGTGGGATCGTCGTCATCTTGTGCGCGGTCTTCGCGTGCTCCGCGCCCTTGGCCATCACTTCGGCCTCGTCCTTGCCCTCGATGACCGCATTGCAGCCCGGCATCAAATCACCGCACCGAAGCACCTTTGGCATCGTGAACCTCCTTTGCCAACACCGAGTGTCGGCGCAGCAGGGCAGGCTGTCAAATCCACCGGCTTCGTGTCCGGCCGCTCTCGTCGCCGTGAACTTCGCGATGCTCAGTCCCTCGTTCACGTCGTCGAGGTCACGCGCAGGGGCGCGCCGATCGCGACCTTGGCCGGCTCGACGCCGAGGATGTTGCTCATCAGCGGAATGAGGGTTCCGCTCTTGTGTAGTTCTTTACCCCCGACGCCGGGCAGTACTGCGCTCGAGGCCATCGCTCGCACCGGAAAGCCCCGCGCGCGTGCGCTGGCCGTCGCGCGTCCGTTTCAGTCGTTGGCCCCATGACTTGCTACGATCGCGAGGCTCCGTCGTGCGGTCGCGGCCGAGCGCACGCAACCGATCTCAACACGCAGGACCACTTCTGGCGCGCGCCTTGCCGGTGCGGTCGCAGCCCTCCCAGGAACCCACAGCCGGCCGCCCTCAGGCGAAACGCCAGAGGTCAGCCAGAAAGGTGGACTCATGGCCACCTCGCGACTCGTGCCAGTCGTGATCGTCGTCTCGGTCCTGCTCGTATCGCCGTCGGCGTTCGGAGGTCCCGAGGGATCCGTTTCTCCTCCAGCCGTGCCGAGCCTCCTGTCAAGCGCGGCCGACGACATCTTCTCCGTCGCCGATCTTTCCACGCTGCTCGATCCCAACGGCACGCAGCACTACGGGCCATATCCGAGCAGCTCGCCCGATTCGGGGACCTGCGGAAACGATTGGGCAACGGACACATTCAACAGGGTCTTCACGGTCAGGACGAACCCGGACGGCACGTTCCTGGTCGTCGAGCAGTTCAAGGACGGAAGCTTCGTCACGATGGTCGGAGCCAGCCCGGGCGCGTGCGACCCCAACGATGGGGTTCCTCCCGGCCTCGTCAACAACGGGGTGACTGGCCGCATGCACGGATACTTCACCATTCCGCTGCCGCCGGGGACGATGCAGACGTCGACGAGCCAGAATTGCGACGCCGTGGCCACCACGCCCTGCACGACGACGGGCTTCATCAACACCCATTTCTTTCCTCCTTGCTATCCTGCCACTTGCCCGGTGACCACGTTCTTCTTCCACTACAGCGCGGGCGACCAGATGCTCGTCGCGCACGAATGGAAGAACGCGTCAGCCGACCGCGGCGGGAATCACGGCGACATCCAGAGCGTGAGCGTGCCTTAGCAGCGTCTCGAACGTCGAGCCGATCGGCGCTCCCACGATCGTGGGAGCGCCTCGGCTCTCGAATGTTCCTTCTACATCCACCGGAAAATATTCTCCCGCCTTGTCGCGTCGTGCGCGCGCCGATAGCCTGACCGTCGATCACTCACCGGAGGTGCGCGCGACATGAAGCCGTTCGTGCTCGATCGCTACGGTCGCATCGTCTTTCCGTTCAACTTCCTCCCCGAGCTGGACTTCTCGGTGTTCGACACGCTGGAGGAGTTCGAAGCCGTTATCCGGCGCGACTTCGAGGACAAAGCCCGTCCGGAGACGGAGATCGTCGCGCGTCTGGCCGAGGGCGACTATCGGCAGCGCTACTGGCTGCTGCGCGACCTGGCCGGCCACCTGTTCTGGATCGACCGCTACGCCATGACCATGTACGAGCGGCGCCCGACGCGCTGGCGCGACGTTCCCCGCCAGCGCGCCGACGTGTTTCTGCCGCGACTGATCGACGTCGACGCCGGCCCCGCCGCCGACGCGCTCCAGACCGGATATCGCGGCCTGCCGCCGGGAAGCGACGAGCGGACCGAGGACGTGATGTTCGGCATCCTGCTCGACGTGTTCCGCAGCCGCCAGACCGCCGGCGTCGGCATCGCGGCCCTGAACCCCACCGTCGGCGAGGCGCTGGCAAGGCCCGATACGCTCGTGTGCCGGTTGCTGGACTACGCGCCGGACTATCCCGGTTATACCGCCGACGACATCCTGGGCTACGCGCACCCCGTGCCGGAGCTGGAGGCGCTCATGCGGCACGCGATGGTGCTGCACGACCAGTTCCGGTGGGACCGCGAGCAGGCGCAGCTGGTTTCGGTCAAGGACCTGGCCGATGACGACGTCGTCATCGTGCTCCATCCGCGTAACGCCGATGTCGCGCGCTTCATCCGCCGCGCGTGTGGCGGCCAGCCCCGGCCGCTCATCACGCCGCGCCCGTTGCCGCCGCGGAGGCCGGTAACGCCGTGTGCGCCGGTCGACGTTCGTGCGCGCTTCACGGTCATGCCGCGGCTGGAGGCGCTCGCCGTGTGCAAGGGCGAGCGCGCCTGCACCAACGAAGACCTCGTCCGCAACGCCGCCTACTGCTGGTCACCGATGACGGCCGAAGAGATCCGGGCGAAGACGGGTATCGTGCAGCGCCTGTACACGGAGCTGACCCTCGAGGAGCTCGCGCTGCGCGCGGCCCGCGCCGCGCTCGTCAAGTCCGGGCGGCAGCCGGAAGAGATCGGCGCCGTGCTCTTCTGCTCGTGCACCAGCACGCGCGCGTGTCCCTCGGTGGCGGCCTGGATCTCCGGCCAGCTCGGCATCCTCCAGACTCACGCGTCCTATGACCTGGTCGCCGCCTGCGCCGGGCTGGCCTACGGGCTGTCCGAGGCCGCCCGCCTGCTCCAGGAGAGCGGCCGACCGGCGCTCGTCGTGTGCGCCGAGAAGTTCTCCGACAAGATCGGCACCGTGCGGGCCTCGCGCATGATCTTCGGCGACAGCGCCGCCGCGTTGGTGCTGGGCCCGGCACCCGCCGGCGCCCCGCCCGACCTGGAAGTATTTCAGACCTACGCGAGTGGACCGATGAGTGAAGTGGAATCGATCATCTGGCCGAACCCCGCCTTCGACAACAGCATCACCGTGCACGGTCCCGAGGTGCGCGCGCTCGTCAGCCGCTATCTGAGCCAGATGGTCGGCGAGCTGAGCGCACTGCCCGATCCCGACGGGCGCGCGCGCTCGCTCCTCGAGTCGATCGACCTCGTGGTGCCCCACCAGGCGAACAAGACCATGGTGACGAACCTGGCTCGCGGGGCCGGACTGCCGGCCGAGCGCCTCTACTTCAACATCGAGCGGGTCGGCAACACCTCGGCGGCGTCGATTCCCCTCGCCCTGCACGACGCCGTGCGCGAGGGCGTCATCGACCGGCCCCTGCGGGTGTTCGCGCCGGGCTTCGGGGCCGGCGCGGTGGGCGGCTACGTCGTGATGCGGGTGGCGCCGGCCATCGCGGCGTAGCACCGGCTTCGACCCTTCACTCTCACGCCATGGATCGCGTTCGTTGTGCGAGAACGTCACGGATCTCTTCAGGCGAGGCGGGCTTGACGAGGTGAGCGTCGAACCCCGCCTCTGTGCTACGGCGGCGGTCAGTAGGCTGACTATAGCCGGTGAGCGCAATGAGGGTGACGGACTTGCCAAGATCGCGGCGGAGTTGTCGGCCGACCTCGTAGCCGTCGAGAGAAGGCAACCCGATGTCGATGAGTACGACATCCGGACGGAGGGCACGGGCGATGACGACACCGGGTGGGCCGTCTTCCGCGACCTCGACCCGATGGCCGTCGAGCTCCAACATGGCACGGAGCAGCTCTCGGGTATCCGGGTGGTCCTCGATCACGAGAATGCGCAAGGCGGGAACGACCGCGGCCTTGGGTACGGGGAACTCAGAGCCCGTTTGGGTGCCGCTTGCAAGCGGAAGCCGGACGACGAACTCGCTGCCCTGCCCCGGCCCCTCGCTGTCGACCGCGATGGTGCCGTCGTGCACTTCGACGAGGTTCCGTACGATCGTGAGGCCGATGCCCAGGCCGCCCTCCGAGCGGGCCAGCGTTCGGTCGGCCTGGATGAAGAGATCGAACACGTACGGGAGGAGGTCGGGAGCAATGCCGATGCCGTTGTCCTGCACGCGCAACACCGCTTCGGCGTTTTCTCGGCGCGCAATCACTCTGATCTGCCCGTGCGGCGGGGTGTATTTTGCGGCGTTGTTCAGCAGATTGATGATCACTTGTTCGAGCCGCATCGGGTCCGCGTCGACGAACACCGGTGCTTCCGGTAACGATGCGGCCAGCGTGTGCTCTCGCTCCTCGATGAGACCACGGCTCGCTTCGAGCGCGTTCGCCACCGCGGTGGCGAGATTCACGGGCTCCTTGTGGAGCTCGATCTTCCCGCTGGTGATTCGGGCAACATCAAGGAGATCGTCCAGCAGCCGTGTCAGATGCTTCACCTGGCGATCGACGATGTCCCGCGCCTTCTGCACGTCCGGACTCTCGGTTCCCCCGATGCGGCTCATGACCTGCATCGCGATCCGGATGGGCGCGAGAGGGTTACGGAGCTCGTGTGCGAGCATCGCGAGAAATCGGTCCTTGGCCTTGTTCGCCTCGGCAAGGCGGGTCGCCGTCCGTTCATACTCCTGCAACCGGACGTTCTCGTTCAGGAGAGACTCGGTCAGGGCGACGAGCAATTCCGCGTAGACCGCGAGGCGCGAGGTGGTCAGCGGAGCTTGGCCGCGCATGGCCCGCCACACCGGGAGGAATGGCAGGCCGTAGCGCAGCGTAAAGCGCCGAACGGCGGCCTCCTCCGGGAACGCCGTCAGCCCGTAGCCCGCCACGACCACGCCGATGGCCTCGCCGCTGAGCGCGAGACGGGTGCCGATGACGGCCACGCCCTGGTCTTCGATGATGACCGGCGTCTCCGGCTGGGCCAGACACTGCCGAACGCAGGCCGCGAACATCGCCGGCTCCTGACGCGCTTTATTGACGGCCTCGGAGAAGGCGGTCGGGTGAATCGGTCCGAGGATGAGACGGTCGGGGACTTCATAGACGCTGACGGCGGTGCCGGTCGCCGCGCCGTACTTTTCGAGGGCAACGCGCCAGGCGTCGGCTTGAAGGAGGGTTTGTAGGAGGGCCATGGGGACGGGTGTCAGGGGCCCTGCCCAGGCTCCGACGTACGTCTCTCCGGGGCACGCGACAACAGGCCGTAGTAGCGCGCAAATGGTAATCGGGGAATCGGCACCGCGCGGGGCAGCACGTGCAGGCCTCGACCGTTCACGATCTCAGCCTCATAGGTCGTTCGGCTGGTCGGCATCGCCCGGGCCTTCGCGATCGTCAGACCCAGCCGGAAGGTGTCGCCCAGCTCAACCCAGTTCAGGAGGAGGATCGTGTCGATGAGCGAGCTGATTTCCATGATCCCGGTCATCGCCGACATCCCGAGCATTTCCGGATTCTCGAGATTGTAGACGGCGGTAATCTGCCTCTGGCGCATCAACGCCACGATGGCGTGCAGGAAATCCTTCATCTGGATCGCCGGACTCATCATCGACCCGTACCCCGCAAGGCTATCGATGACGAGACGCCGTGGTTCTAACCGCTTCACGCGCCTCTCGAGCTCGGCAAAGTGGCGGTCGACCTCCATCTCCTGCGGTGGCTGATACCAGACTTCGATCAAACCGCGGTCGATCTCACGCCGGAGGTCGATCCCGATCGTCGTCGCGTTTCGGATCATCTGATCCTGAGACTCGTCGAGCGTCACCATCAAGCTGCGCTCGCCGCGCCGCGCCGCCTCGGCCAGGTATTGCAAGGCCATGACGGTCTTCCCAACCCCGGAGATGCCGGCGACCAGCGTCGTGCTGGCCACGAAGTATCCGCCGTTCAGGAGTGGGTCGAGCCCGTCGATCCCCGTGGGAATACGCGCGGTGACGTCGCTCGACTGCGTCTGATCGCTTTCCCGGCCGTGCGTTGCCTGTGCGCGGCGGTAGACTTCGAGACCACGCCCGTTCACGATGCGAAAGGAGTGAGATCCCAGCAGGTAATCTTGACCGCGGGACTTCACCACCTCGATCGATCGGATGATCGCCCGCCGCACCGGCTCCTTGCCGAGCCTGACAATGGTGTCCGCGAGGAAGTCTTCAGGCATGGCGCCCACCGCCGCTCGATCGGCGGGCGCGTCGAGCGCAAACATCGCCGTCACGCCCTCCCGGTGGAGCGCCTCGACGAGGACGTGGAACAGCTCGCGTGGGTCACCGTTGTCGTTGCGCGCGATCCCGGCCAGACCATCGATGAAGATCCGCTGCGCGCGCATGCGGGTCGCTTCGGCCAGCAGCAGGCTGTCCGGTTCTTGAACCTCCTGCTGAAACACCCGCCGCGTGCTGGAGATGATCCTGAGTCGACCCTGCTCCTCCAGCTGTCCGAGATCCCAGCCGAACGGCGCGACGTCGCGGACGAGCTTCTCCGCAGACACCTCGAAGGTGACGACGATCCCCGGCTCGTTGAACTCCCGCGCCCCACGATAGATGAACTCCAGGCCGAGCGTCGTCTTGCCGGTGCCGGGTGACCCCGTGAGGACGATCACGTTCCCGCGCGGGATGCCTCCGAAGAGGATGTCGTCGAGGCCGTCGATACCGGTCTTGACGAGGTCTGATGCCGGCATGAGCGAGAGCTTACCTCACGATGCGAGCAAAGCATCCGCCTGAAGAACGTCCTGCCCGAGCGACGTAGGAAAAAGATTCCCCACACGATCAGCCTTCACGCCGCCGTGAACTTGGGGATGCTCAGCCCCTCCTTCACGTCGTCGAAGGTCACCTTCACCGGCATCCCGATCGTCACCTTCGCGGCATCGACGCCGACGATGTTGCTCATCACCTGCACGCCTTCGTCGAGCTCGATCCACGCCAGCACGTAGGGCAGCTCGTCGCGGAAGCCACGCGCCTGCGTGCGGTGGGTGACCGTGAAGGTGTAGACGCGGCCGCGCCCGCGGCTCGGCGTCCACTCGACCTCCGCGCTCCAGCAGGCGGCGCAGACGCCGCGCGGGTAGTACTGGACGTTGCCGCACGCGCGGCACGTCTGCACCAGGAGCTCGTGGCGCGCGCAGGCGTCCCAGAACGGCTTGGACTCGGCGGTGATCTCCGGCAGCGGCTTGGCGTATTCGGCCATCACGACCTCCCCAGAATCAGCGTCGCGCCGGAGTGGCGGTTGCCCAGCGCGCCGCCCGTGCCGTGCACGAGCGCCACGCGACAGTCCTTCACCTGGCGCTCGCCGCACTCGGCGCGCAGCTGCTTGACCGCCTCGACGACCAGGAAGATGCCGCGCATCCCCGGATGGTTGGACGAGAGCCCGCCGCCGTCGGTGTTGATCGGCAGCTCGCCGCCGAGCGCGATGCGGCCGCCGGAGACGAAGGCGCCGCCCTGCCCCTTCTTGCAAAAGCCGAGGTCCTCGAGCGTGACGAGCACGGTGATGGTGAACGAGTCGTAGATCATCGCCATGCTGACGTCGCGGTGCGAGACACCGGCCTCGGCCAGCGCCCGCGGCCCGGACTCGGCGGCGGCCGAGACGAGGAAGTCGCGCCGCCCGCCCGACGTGTGCGCGATGGCCTCCGCGCTGCCGAGCAGCCGCACCGGCGGCTTCTTCAGATCCCGCGCGAGGTCCGGATGCACGACGACGAGCGCGCCGCCGCCATCGGTGATCACGCAGCAGTCCAGGAGGTGCAGGGGCGCCGAGATCATCGGCGAGGCCAGCACATCCTTGACCGTGATGGGATCGCGATAGAGGGCCCGCGGGTTCAGCGACGCGTGCCTGCGCGTGGCCACCGCGATCTCGGCGAGCTGCTCGGAGGTCGTGCCGTACTCGTGCATGTGGCGCCGCGCCACCATCGCGTAGAGGCCGACGGTGGAGGTGCCGTAGAGCGCCTCGAACTGGTCGAGATAGTCGCCGGAGATGCGCTCGCGCGTGCCGACGGCGACGCCGGACGAGCGTGACGTGCTGCCGTAGGTGATCAGCGCCACGCGGCAGCGCCCCTCGGCGATGGCCGCCGCGGCGTGATTGACGTGCGCGACGAACGACGAGCCGCCGATGGTGGTGCCGTCGATGTATTTCGGATTGAGGTTCAGGTAGTCGACGATCGGCAGCGGCCCGATGCCGGGATTGGCGGCGACGGTGAAGTAGCCGTCGACGTCGTTCTTCGACAGCCCGGCGTCCTCCAGCGCGGCCCGCGCGGAGAGCGCCTGGATCTCGAGCATGCTCCTCGCCGTCTTGCGCTCCGGAAACTCGTGGACACCCGCGATCAGCGCCTGCGGCTTCATTTGGCCCTCCGCCGGGCGTGCGACGACAAGCCACGCTCCCAGAGATATTCGGGCTCACCCATGTGCTTGCCCACCCAGCGGCCGAGCACGAAGAACAGATCGCTCAGCCGGTTGACGTAGCGCAGCGGCCCCTCGCCGATCTCCTCCACGCGGGACAGCGCCAGGACCTCGCGTTCCGCGCGCCGGCACACCGTGCGCGCCTGGTGCAGGAACCCCTGGATCCGGCCGCCACCCGGCAGCGTGAAGGACTTCAGCGGCGACAGATCTTTCTGGCAGTGGTCCATGAGCTTCTCCAGCTCGGTGACCTCGCCCTCGCCCATCCTGAACATGCCCTCGTACGCGGCGTCCGGGGGCGTGGCCAGCTCGCTGCCGAGATCGAACAGCTGGTTCTGGATCTTCTTGAGGACCTCGTCGAGCCAGCGATGGCGCTCGCGGCCCGCGCCCCGTCCCGTCATCCGCTCCGCGTTGAACACGCGCGCGAGCCCGACCGCCGCGTTGAGCTCGTCGATGGTGCCGTACGCCGCGATGCGCGGCGAGTCCTTCGGCACGCGCCGGCCGCCCACGAGGGCCGTCTCGCCCCGGTCTCCCGTGCGCGTGTACACCCGCGTGATGCTGATCGGCATGGCCGCCTCCCGTGACTGGCGGTCATTCTACTTGAACGCTGGGGCGCGGCCGGGGATGATCGGGCCGTGAAGACCCGGCCCCGCGCGGTGCTCCTCGCCGCGTCCGTCATCCACTTCCTGCACGACGGCTTCTCCGAAACCCTCTACGTCTTCCTGCCGCTGTGGGCGAGCGAATTCGGGCTCTCGTTGACGCAGGTCGGCCTGATCCGCACCGCGTACACCGGCGGCATGTCGGCGTTCCAGATCCCGGCCGGCTTCCTCGCCGAGCGCCTCGGCGAGCGCAGGATCCTGGCCCTCGGCACCGCGGTGACGGCGCTCGGCTTCGTCGCCGCCGGCTGGGCCGGCGGCTTCATCTCGCTCCTCGCGCTGCTGCTCTGCGCCGGCCTCGGCTCGGGCGTGCAGCACCCGCTGTCGTCGTCGATCGTCTCCAAGGCGTACGAGGACGGCAACCGGCGCACGGCGCTCGGCACCTACAACTTCTCCGGCGACATCGGCAAGGCGGGCGTGGCCGCCGCCATCGGCGTGCTGGCCGGGCTGATCGGCTGGCGCGCGGCCGGCGCCACCTACGGCGTGCTCGGTGTCGCGGCGGCGCTCGCCATCGTTCCGATGCTCAGCCGGCTCGGCGCCGGCGGTGCCGAGGCGCACGACGCGGCGGACTGGACGCCGCCGTCGGGCTGGGGCATCCGCGACGGGCGTGGCTTCGGCGCGCTGTGCGGGATCGGGATGATCGACAACGCGACGCGCACCGGCTTCCTCACCTTCATGCCCTTCATCCTGATGGCCAAGGGTCTCGGCGTGGGCGGCGTCGGGCTGGCGTTCGCGCTCGTGTTCGCGGGCGGGGCGACCGGCAAGTTCGTCTGCGGCGTCGTCGCCGACCGTGTCGGCGTGATCCGCACGGTCGTCATCACCGAGGCCGCGACGACGGTGCTGATCCTCACCGTCGTGGGCGCCCCGCTGCCGATCGCGCTCGCCGTGCTCATCCCGCTCGGCATCGCGCTCAACGGCACGTCGTCGGTGCTCTACGGTACCGTGGCCGATCTCGTGTCCAGCGAGCGGCGCTCACGCGCCTACGGGCTCTACTACACCCTGACCGTCGGCTGCTCGGCGCTGGCGCCGACCCTCTGGGGGCTCGTGGGCGACGCCGGCGGCGTGCCGCTCACGCTCACGCTGGTGGGTCTGGTGGTGCTGGCCACGATCCCGCTCTGCTTCGTGCTGCGTCCGGCCGTCGCCGCGCCCGCGCAGTCCTGACGCGGAATTCGGCCGCCGCTGTAATAAGATGAGCTCCGAATGAGCCACGAGCCCGAGCGACTCTACGCGGCCGACGCCGCTATTCTGGACAGCATCCGCCAGCGCGTACTCGCAACGGACAGCGCCACCGTCAGCCGTATCATTCTCTTCGGCTCGCGCGCGCGCGGCGCGGCCAGGCCGGATAGCGATTACGACGTCCTGGTGCTGGTCCGCGACCTCTCCCCCTCCGAACGGCGGCGGTACCTCGATGCCCTGTACCGAGCGTTCGAGGGTGGCGGCGCGATTGTGGAGCCCTGGGTGATGAGCGAGGAGGAGTTCGAGGAGAGCAAGACCGTGATCGGCGGACTCGCGTACCCCGCATGGAAGCACGGAGTCGTGCTCTACGCGAACCCCTGAGCAGGTCCGGTGGGACTATGTCGCGCAGTGGCTCGCCAAGGCGCGTGACGACCTCCGAGTCGCAGAGGTGATCCTGGGCACCTCGATGGATTCGTACTGGCCGGTCAGCTTCCACGCGCAACAGACGGCCGAGAAAGCGCTGAAAGGGCGGCTCACCCGCCACCAGATCGAGTTCGAGAAGACGCACAACATCGGTGAGCTGTTGCGGCTCGTGGGCGCTGTCATACCGGACTTGCCGCAACGCCTCGGCGAGGCGACGCAACTCACGCGGTTCGCCGTCGCCGACCGATACCCGCTGTCCGGGCCCGCCATCGACCGCGACGCGTCGGCTCAGCACGTGGCCCTGGGGCGCAAAGTCCTGACCGCCATCGAGACGGTGCTGCGCGATTATCTCGACGCCGGACGCCCGAGTTCCTGATGGCGAGGCTCCTGAAGCCCGGCACTTTCGCGGCGAGGTGGGATCGGATTCTGGCCCCGACAACCGGCTGGCTCGGCGCTGAGCTTGTCTACGTCGAGCGCGTGGGCGTCGAGGAGGAAGAAGGCCGCCGCGCGAAGGGCCGGCGCGCCGCGTAGCGCTCGTTCGTCGTACACTCCGCTCGATGACGACCCCTGCGGCTCCCGTGCCGGCCGGCGTCGAGAAGTGGATCTCGCGCTCGAGGTATCTCCGCTGGGTCGATGCGCTCGCGGGGTGGCTCGTCCTCGTCGGCGTGGCGGTGGCGCTCCTGCCCGAGCAGCCGGATCGGATCATCGCGGTCGTGTCCGTCGCGCTCCTCGTGCTCGGGGTGCTGCTTCGTCCGCTGCGGATCCGCTGGCGGCCGGTCAGTGGCTGGTTCGGCCTGGCCGTGAGTCGGTCGCTGCGGCCCGGTGATCGCGCGTGGTTCGTTCGGGATGGTCAGGCCGATTCGGTGCTGATCACGGCGCGGCGCGGGATTCGCATCTCGATCGCGGCGCTCAGCCTCGGCGAGGCCGAGACGATGAGCGTTCGCCGGACGCGGGTGTTTCTCGTTCCGGCTTGAACCGGAGCGCGGGCGGGACACGGTCCCGCCCGCGCTCCGGTCACGCGGCGATGCTAGTCGTCGTTGTCGCCGTTGCCGCGATCCGCGTCGCCCGAGGCGCCATCAGCAACGCCGGTGCCCGTTCGGATGAACTGCCCGTTGATGAAGATGTTGTCCACGACCGCGAGGCCGACGCCGTTCAGGTCCTGGTCCGAGGCGGTATCGGTGCCCTCATCGTAGAGGAGCGTGATGCTCACGATCCTGCTGCCCGGAGGAATCGGAGGAAACTGCTGAGCCGGGGTGAAGCGAGCCCGCGTCCATTGGGCCGGATCCTGGGGCGCGGCCGTCTGGACACCGTTGGCGCACCCGCCGACGAAGTGGGAGGTGTTCGGCCCCGTCGCCGGCTTGGCCACGACGTTGAAGCGCGGCGCACCGGCGCCGCAATGCCCGCCGTTACGATAATCGAAGCCGAGCGTGAACGCGGCGTCCACACCGAGACCCCGCACTCCGGTGATGCGTGCTCCCGCCGACGAGCAGTCCGTGCTGGGGCCGTTCTTCGACAGCAGCAGGCCGTGGTGCGGGTCGTTGGCCGTGTCCAGAACGCCGTTGAGAGCCGTGTCGCCACCGCTGTCCGGCAGACCCATGCCGCCCAGCCACGCCGAGGTCACGATGTGGCTTCCGAAGGTGCCCGCGCCGCAATCACCGGCCTTACCGATGAACACGAAGGGAACCGCCCGGAGGGGCGGGTGATCGGCGGCCGCCACCGGGCCGAGCGCGCCCACCACGAGGACCATCGCGACGACGAGAATGGGGACGACGTTCCTGACCTGCATGTGTTCCCCTCCTTCTGGCTCTAGGGGCCCTTGGCAGCCCGCCGGGCGCGCTCCTGGCGCTCCGCCTCGCGCGTCACCAGCTCGGCTTTCGTGACGGCCACCACGACGTCTTGCACCTGGCCGCCGACGAAGTCGACATCGCTCGTCCGGCCCTTCCAGGTCACGTGGTCGCCTTTGTAGACGATCGTCGGCTTGCCGTACTGCTGCATCAGCATCCTCGCCAGCGTCTCGCGGAAGCGCGGGTGCGCGCTGACTTGCCAGGCCACCAGCATGTCGTTTCGGAAGTAGAAGAACATCGTGTTCGGCGTGACCTTCCCGTAGGTGACGTTGCCCCCGGCGCGACAGCGTCGGGTGCCGAAGTCGACGCTGGAATCGATGACGTTGCACGATTGCGTCGGAATGCGAAAACGCAGGGT
>Ga0137415_10000937_pt1 | contig 28669 bp, 27 predicted proteins | sample CZODoug3_1_1_16f_FD_183082 | JGI IMG/M metagenome (GOLD analysis project Ga0137415, IMG submission 183082) | Vadose zone soil fungal communities from Angelo Coast Range Reserve, California, USA - CZODoug3_1_1_16fungal (Hybrid Assembly) | ecosystem: Environmental > Terrestrial > Soil > Vadose...
GAGCACAACACCAACATCGACAACTCGGTGCACCAGAACATCGACACCGGTGGTGGCGACTTCAACCAGGTCATCGACAACGACCCGGTGGTGGCGTCCGGCGACGGCGCGGTGGCGGCCGGCGGTGACATCAGGGACAGCACCGTCACCACCGGCAACCACAACGTGGTCGGTGACGGCAACCAGGCGGTGACCGGCGACGGCAACACCACCGCCTTCGGCTCCGGCGACGCGACCAACGCCGACCTCGGCCACACCAACATCGGCGACGGCGGTTCGCTGTCCATCGGTGGCGACGCCTACGGCCACAACGAGAACAACGACACCAGCACGTCGGTGCACAACTCCGGCTCCGGTGACACCTCGGTCAACGCCGCCGGTAGCCACGGTGACGCGAGCCAGTACGCCAACCAGAGCGAGCACGACGACAGCACGCACACTAACTACGAGGACAACTCGTCCAGCAACAGCCACGACGACGTGAACTCGGGCAACGACCACGACTACAGCGACAGCCACGACGTGGACGTGCACCACTGACCTGACGGTCACCCCCGGTGTGTCGGGGGCAGGAACTACCTCGGCGGTCGGCGCCGCGGCCCTCTCCGGCCGCGGCACCGGCCGCCGCTGTCGTCTCAGCTGCTCCTGCGCACGGGCGGGGCCTGGGGCGCCGCCGCGGGCAGGATGGTGCGCGGCACGACAGGGGAGCGCTTGCGGTTGCGCCACTCGCGTGGGTAGCCGAGCGAGACCTCCTCGAACCGCACGCCGTCCTGCCAGGTGGTGCGCGGGATGTGCAGGTGGCCGTAGACCGACACGGCGGTGCGGAACCGGGTGTGCCAGTCGGCGGTGAGCTCGGTGCCGCACCATTGGGCGAACTCCGGGTGGCGCAGTACCCGGGTGGGCTCGCGGGACAGCGGCCAGTGGTTGACCAGCACCAACGGCAGCTCCGGGTCGAGCGCCGCCAGCCGTTTCTCGGTCTCCGCGACGCGCGCCCAGCACCAGTCCTCGCGGGTCGGGTACGGGTCGGGGTCGAGCAGGAACTCGTCGCTGCACACGATGCCGGCCGCGCGGGCGATCTCCAGCGACCGCTGCCGATTGGACGCCCCGGGGGCCAGGAACGAGTAGTCGTAGAGCAGGAACATCGGTACCACCAGCGCCGGCCCGTCCGGCCCCGACCAGCGCTGGTACTCGTCCTCCGGGGTGAGCACGCCGAGGCCGCGGCACAGCTCGACCAGGTGCCGGTAGCGGGCGACGCCCCGGTGCGGCGGCTGCTCGGCGCGGGAGGTCCACAGTTCGTGGTTGCCCGGCACCCAGATCACCGTGGCGAACCGCTGCGCCAGCAGCTCCAGGGCCCAGCCGATGTCGTCGACCCGCTCGCCGACGTCGCCGGCCACGATGAGCCAGTCCTCGTCGCTGCCCGGGCGCAGCCCCTCGACGATCGCCCGGTTTTCCCGGCGCCCGACGTGCAGGTCGCTGGTGGCCAGCAGGGTCGGCGTCACCTCTGCTGAATTCCGCGACTCACCCTGACAAATCTAGCGACTCGCCGGGGGGTTTGCCGGGGCGGTGCGTCCGGGGGGTGGGCCGGGGAGGTGGAGGTGGAGGTGGGTGCGGCGGGTTCGGGCGCGAGTCGCCGTTTTAAAAGAGTGGACAACGTGGCGGCGAACCGGATATCTATGGAATGTATACGTGCCCTCGATACCCTCTTCGGTGACCCTGGAAGTGTGTCTTATCGGCGCCGCGGCCGGTGGCCCGGGAAAGCGCCGCGGTATCGCAAGCGATCAGCCGAGCGCGCCGGGGGAATCACACCCGCATGGGTTGGCACAGTCTGAACCACATGATGATTGCCGCGGCCTGTGGAAACGAATCAGCTGGTCGGAGCCTGTGCGGATGGCCGGCGCTATACCGCTGCTCGGCGCGCTGACCCGGGCTGGTGGCCACGTGCGGACCAGCGGGGGACACACGATGTGCGCCGTACCCGAAGGGCTCCCAGCCGGAGTACGGCGCACATCGCTGCAAATTGTAGGGGCGGCCGTCGGTGCGTCGTTTTCCGGCCCCGGCATAAAGGGGCCAACAGTACGGCGCCGGCCGGCGCCCGCTAATCGCCCAGGACTTATGACGTGTCGGTCGACACTACTTTGCGTCGGTCCGGTGTGTCGTGTGCGCGGCGGTGCGCCCGCCGTGTACTAGCGTCGTGGAAACCGGCAATTGGTCAGGACGCGAGCAATGGGGTGTCGGGGACTGGGTTGAACCGCGAGTACTCCGGTTCGGTCCAGCTCAGCGGGCTGGCCAGCTCGGTTCGGCGGGCCTCGGTGAGGTGGAACCGGCACCATCGCGGTCCGGCCCAGTCGGTCCGCGCCGCCCCGGTCAGCTGCAGCGTCGTGCCCGTCGCCCAGTCGAGGAACAGCAGCCCGGCGAGCGGGCTCTGTGCCAGGTTGCCCAGGGTCATCATCATCGCGTTGCCCGGGTAGTCCGGCCAGCTCAGCCCACCGTCGGCGGCGAGGCGCACGAAGCCGGGGTTGCCGCCCCGGTGCGACGCGTCGCGGTGGCCGTCGGCCGACGTGCTGACGATGAAGAACGTGTCAGCTTCGGTGATCATCCGCCGGTCGGCCTCGGCCAGCTCCGTCGACACCGTCGTGGTAGGCGCTCCGCCGCCGGCCCTGGCGGAGACCAGCTCGCGTCGCTGGATGTACTTCGGGCAGTTCGCGTAGACCTGCTCGGCGGTGAGCCGCAGGCCCGTCCCGGTCGGTTCGGCGATCCCGTTGATCCGCATCCTGCGCCGCGTGGCGGGGTCCAGCGCGATGGCCCCGATCCGGGTGCGCCGGGTGAGGGCGTCGGCCAGTGGGTCGCCGGCTTGTGGGCGCGCCGCGATGTCGATGGCCGCCGCGCCGCCGACGGTCCCGGCCCGCAGGAAGCCCGGCTCGCCGGTGAGCAGTGAGCTCCACATCCGGCCCCGCTCGTCGGCACCGCCGATGACCAGCATGCGCTGCTCGGTGAGGAACGCGGCGGCCGTCGGCGGCACGTCGGTGCGCACGATGCCGCCGACCCGGTCCGCCTCGGCGCGCAGCCCGGCTCTGCGCTGGGCGGCGAGCTCGCCCGGGTGGTACCCGCTGGCCATCGCCGACCTCCCTAAAAGAAACCGCACGTGGGCAACTAACCAATACACCCATTGATACTGGTTAGTAATCGACCTGTCAATATGCGGCGAAGGGTTAGACTCGACACATGGCGTTCGAACGACCACTGCTCGGCGAGCCGCTGAGCCTGGACCTGCTCAATACGGTGTGGATCAGCAGGGGTGCCACCCAGGACATGCTCGGTGATCTCGACGGCACCCGGGACTGGCTGCGGCAGGCGGGCCTCGACGACGCACCGACGGAGCCGGTCCGGCGCGCGCTGGTCACCGCGCGGGAGGCGATTCGGGCGCACGCGGACGCCCCCGGTGACGAGCCGGCGCGCGCCGCGCTCAACGAGGTGCTCGCCTGGGGACGCAGCTGGCCGGTGCTCGGGCCGGACGGCCCCGGCACGGCGAGCGAGCTGGACGAGGGGTTCCGGCGGGCCGGCTGGGTGGCGGCGGTCAACTACCTCGAGCTGATGACCAGGGACGCCAGCCGGGTCCGGCGCTGTGCGCACCCCGAGTGCGTGCTGCACTTCTACGACACCAGCCCCAAGCGTGGCCGACGCTGGTGCTCGATGGCCGGCTGCGGCAACCGCGCGAAGGCCGCCCGGCACTACGCCCGCACCAAGCAGCCCGCCGAGTAGCGACCCCGGCTCAGTAGGTCTGCGGCACCCGGATGTGGTCGAAGATCAGGCTGGTCTGGGTGCCGGCCACGTCGGACTGCCCGTTCAGGGTGACGACCAGGTCGCGCAGCGAGGCGGTGTCGGCCGTCGCCACGTGCAGCAGGTAGTCGTCGACGCCGGCCAGGAAGTAGACGTCCCGCACCTCGGGCAGCGCGCCGACCCGGTTGACGAACTCGGCGAGCCGGTTGCGCGCGTCGCTCTGCAGCCGGACCGAGATCATGGCCTGCAGCGGGTGCCCGGTGGACGCCGGGTCGATGTCCGCGTGGTAGCCGCGGATCACCCCCCGGGCGCGCAGCGACCGGACCCGGCCGAGGCAGGTGGACGGCGCGATCCCGGCCAGCTCGGCCAGTGCGTTGTTGGGGATCCGGGCGTCCCGCTCGAGGTGGCGCAGCAGCTCCCGGTCGACCCGGTCCAGCGGCGTCCGCAGATCCTGCGGTGGAGACCCCGCTCCGGGCCATTCACCTGACCTTCCTGCGTTCATTCGGGTAGCGTACAGAATTATCTGCAAAAATATTCCATTGCTCACGTGACATCTTCATCATTGGACACAGACGCCGCTCAGTCAGAGCTCATCCGGTACTCATTTCAGGGAGATGCCATGAGGATCGCCATTCCCCGCGAGGTCAAGGACAACGAGTTCCGGGTGGCCATCACCCCGGCCGGGGTCCACGAGCTGGTTGCCCGAGGTCACGAGGTGATCATCGAGCAGGACGCGGGCGTCGGTTCGGCGATCCCGGATGAGGAGTTCAAGGCCGCCGGCGCGCAGATCCTCGGCGACGCCGCGTCCGTGTGGGCCAGTGCCGACCTGTTGCTCAAGGTCAAGGAGCCGATCGCGCAGGAGTACGGCTTCCTGCGCCGCGACCTCACCCTCTTCACCTACCTGCACCTCGCCGCCTCGGAGCCGTGCACCCAGGCGCTGCTCGCCGGTGGCACCACCTCGGTCGCCTACGAGACCGTGCGCACCCCGGACGGCAGGCTGCCGCTGCTCGCCCCGATGAGCGAGGTCGCCGGGCGGCTCGCGCCGCAGGCCGGCGCGTACCACCTGATGCGCAGCTCGGGCGGCCGCGGTGTGCTGATGGGCGGCGTGCCCGGTGCCCCCGGAGCGCACGTCGTGGTCATCGGCGCCGGTGTCTCCGGGCAGCACGCCACCGCCATCGCGGTCGGCATGGGCGCCCGGGTCACCGTGCTGGACAAGGACGTCGACAAGCTGCGCGAGCTGGACTTCCGCTACCACGGCCGGGTGCAGACCGTGTACTCCACGACCTTCTCCCTCGAGCAGGCCGTGCTCGACGCCGACCTGGTGATCGGTGCCGTGCTGATCCCCGGCGCCCGCGCGCCCCGGCTGGTGTCGAACGACCTGGTGTCCCGGATGAAGAAGGGCGCGGTACTGGTCGACATCGCCATCGACCAGGGCGGCTGTTTCGAGGACTCGCACCCGACCACGCACGCCGACCCGACCTACGCCGTGCACGACACCGTGTTCTACTGCGTGGCCAACATGCCCGGCGCGGTGCCGCACACCTCCACCCACGCCCTGACCAACGCCACGCTGCCCTACGTGCTGCAGCTGGCCGACAAGGGCTGGCGGGAGGCGCTGCGCGCCAACCCGAGCCTCGCCCAGGGCCTGAGCACCCACGACGGCGTGCTGGCCTCCGAGGCGGTCGCGCAGGCGCACGGCCTGGACTTCGTCTCGCCGGAGCAGATCATCGGCTGAGCCCGACACACTGAGCTGAGTGGCGAAACCGGCCGGGGAGCGGACTGCTCCCCGGCCGGTTGCCGTCGGTACGCCCTGAGCGTTGCTCCGTCGACGGGCCGGCCGATCCCGGTCAGCCGCCGGTGTTGAGCACGCCGGTCCGGCTGAGTACCACGGCCAGTCCGAACGCCACACCCAGCACCGCCAGCTCGGCGGCGAGCCAGCCGGCGAGCGCGGTCCGCCGGCCGCGCGCGACCGAGGGCAGCAGCCGGAACCTGATGTGCGCGCCGCAGCAGCACGCCGCGGCGAGGCAGCCGGTCTTGGCCAGCACCAGCTGGCCGTAGGGGCTGGTCAGCAGCGCCGAGGGCAGCTGCGCGCCGGGCGTGGTGGCCAGCTCGACCAGCGCGTTGAGCACGCCGGTCACCGCCACCACCGCCAGGCACAGTCCGGCCAGCTGGGAGAACCTGGGCAGCGCGCTGGCCAGCAGCGGCGGCCGGGAGAGCAGCAGCCCGGCCAGCGCGGCGAGCCCGCCGGTCCACGCCGTCGCGGCGAACACGTGCAGCTCCAGCGACACCATGGTCAGGTCGTGCCAGCGTTCCGACAGCGCGCCGCTGTGCCCGGTGGCGAGCAGCGGCAGCAACCCCAGCCCCGCGGTGATCACGAGCAGGCGGCTGGGCAGCTGGCTGCCCGAACCGGCGCCCACGGTGGCCAGCAACGCGGCGAGCAGTGCGGCCCCGGCACTGGCCAGCAGGGCCTGCGCGCCGGAGAACCCCCGGACGTAGGTGCTCAGGGTCGCCACGGTGACCCCGGGTACCGGCGCGAGCTCCGCTGTCTGCAACACGACCGAGGCCAGCGCGGCGCCCAGCCAGACCACCGAGGCGACCAGCGCGGCGCGGTACGCGGTCCGGAGCACCCCGTGCAGCTCGCGCTCGTGGCGCCGGCTGAACAGCAGCGGTAGCAGGCTCAGCCCCAGCACCGCGGTCAGCGCCAGGTCGAGCAGCACCCTGGCCGCCGGCACGCCGTAGTCCACCGGTCCGGACGGCAGCGGTATGCCGGGCACCGGCGCCGGCGTGCTCGCCCAGACCGCCAGCAGCGTCGCGAGCACCGCGGCCAGCGGCACCGCGAGCCAGCCGGCGCGGGGCGAAGGGCGGGTGCCCGGCGGGCGGTGGCGGGGTGGTCCGGACCGGGGCCGGGCATCGAGCGTCATCGTGGATGAGGCTGGCCGAGGATACAAAAACTGGGAACCACCAAATGCAGAATTTGTTTAGGCCGAATGACGCAATCGTTCAGTCGGGGTGCTCGCATTGTGGGGACCGAATAGTGACCAGCCTGGTAGACGTGTGTAATGTCCGCCGAGCGCGAGCAGGCCACGTCGCGTCGGCCGCCGAGTCGCTCCCCGTATAATGCTCCACTTGGCGGTACCGAGCGGGATTGTGATTCCTGGAGGTTCGGTGAGGCCACCGATGAGGACACTGATCAGCTTTCTACCGAGAGGGAATCTACTCGACGACACTGAGTGGGCAAGCCGTCACCGATTGCTGCAATGGTTGTTGGCCGCGCACCTGCCGGCCCTGTTCATCTTTGGCGTTGCGCTGGGCCACGACGCCCTGACGACTGCGGCGATCCTGCTCCCGCCGCTGGCGTTTCTGCTGCTCGGTCGCCAGATCACGCATCGCCGGCCGGCGTCGGTCATGATCACGGCCGGGCTGACCTACTGCTCGGCGGCCCTGGTGGGGCTGTCCCGGGGTTCGATCGAGGCGCATTTCCATTTCTTCATCATCATTGGGTTCATTGCGCTCTACCAGGACTGGGTGCCGTTCCTGTGGAATGTCGCGTTCACGGTGCTCAGCCACGCTCTGGGTACGATCTACAAGACCGACCTGATATTCGACTACGGGGCCGCGCAACGAAATCCGTGGCTGTGGTCCGGAATTCACGGCGCCGCCGTGCTGGCTGCTTGTGTCGGCATGGTGCTGTTCTGGCGCGTCACCGAGGATGAACAGCGGGAACGCCGCGACCTGAGCCAGCAGCTGGACGCGGCGGAGCGCCGGCGGTTCACCTCGCAGCTGCTGGTGAACCTGGCGCGGCGCAACCAGAGCATGCTGTACCGCCAGCTCGAGATCATCAACCAGCTGGAGGACAAGGAGCGCGACCCGGACGCGCTGGCCGAGCTGTTCCAGCTCGATCACCTGGCGACCCGGGTCCGGCGCAACGCGGAGAGCCTGCTGGTGCTCTCCGGCGAACAGCCGGCGCGGGTCTGGCGGGCGCCGGTCGCGCTGCACGAGGTGATCCGGGCGGCCATCGCGGAGACCGAGGACCTGGACCGCGTCGACATCGCGGTCGACGAGCGCGTCGCCGTCGCCGGGCACAGCGTCACCGACCTGACCCACCTGCTGGCTGAGCTGACCGAGAACGCCGTCCGGTTCTCGCCGCCGCACGCCGGGGTGACCATCCGCAGCCGGGTCGCGCTCGGCGGCGCCGGGGGGCACCTGGTGACCATCGAGGACTGGGGGGTCGGCATGCCGGCGCAGGTGCTCGCGGCGTGTAACGAGGTCCTGGCCGACGCGCCGGAGGTCGACCTCGCGGTGCCCCAGCAGCTCGGCTTCCACGTGGTGGCCCGGCTCGCCAAACGCCACCACATCGAGGTGTCGCTGACGCCGACGCCCGGCGGCGGGCTGACCGCCGCCGTGGTGCTGCCGGCCAGCCTGGTGATCAGCCACGCCGCGACGGAGCCCCCGGCCCGGTCCAGCTGGCAGTACCGCGTCGAGGCCCGCCCCGGCGCTGGCCGCTGGGAGCCACCGGCCCGGTCCAGGCACGCGGTGCACCCGCCGGTCGGCGCGGTGCTCGAGGCGGAACCGGCCGACTGGGTGGTCATGACGATGCCGAGGCAGGCGTCGGCCCCGGCGATCGAGGCCGCCGGGCCCCGCTCCTCCGGCGTACGGCATGTCGGGGTTCCGCACGTCGGGGTACCGCATGCTGACGTGCCGCTCGTGGTGCCGCCGCCGATCCCGCTGGCGACGCCGTCGGCCCCGGGCTGGACCGGCTGGTGGACGCCGAGCGAGCGGGCCGACCGGGCACTGGACGCCATCCGGCACGAGTCGCACGGCGAGCCGGCCGACTATCGGGCGACCGGCTGGGCCGAGCCGCCACCCGTCGACCATCCGGTCCCGTACCCGAGGTCGGACCCGCCGAGGACCCGGCCCGACCGGGCTGCCGACCCGGCACCGGAGCGGGCCGCGGGCCGGCCACCGGAGCGGGGTACGGGCCGGCCACCGGACGGGCCGGGTCGGTCACCGGAGGGGGTCGTGGGTCGGTCGCCGGAGCAGCCGACCGGCCTCCGTGCCGATGACCGTGCCGATGACGGGGAGCCGAGGCTGAACCGCCGGGTGCCGCAGACGCACCTCGCCCCGGAGCTGCGGCTGCCCACCGAGGTGGCCGAAGTCCCGGAGCGGCCGCCGTCCTCGGCGCACGCGCTGACCAGCTACCAGGCGAACCGCAATGCCGCGGCCGCCGCGTGGACCGACCCCTCGGAGGTCAGATGAGGCCGTTCGGACACGGGTCCCGGAGCGGGAGAGGACAGGAACAGGAATGAGGCCAGGAGGACCGGCCAGCGGCGAGCTCGACTGGCTGCTGGCGGATTTCGCCAAGGCGATGCCGGGGGTCCGGCATGCGCTCGTGGTCTCGGCCGACGGGCTGCGCCTCGCCGCGTCCGAACAGCTCGACCCGGCGTTCGCGGACCGGCTGGCCGCCGCCGCGTCCGGCCTGGTCAGTCTGTCCCGGGGAACCGCGAAGGTGCTGGCGGCCGAGCCGGTCAGCCAGACGATCGTCGAGATGGCCGGCGGCTACCTGTTCGTCAGCTCGCTCAGCCAAGGTTCCACGCTGACCATCTACGCCGACCGCGACTGCGACATCGGGCTGCTCGGCTACGAGATGACCATGCTGGCCAACCGGGCCGGCCACCTGCTCGCCGCGACACCCCGTGGCGGCGTGCCACGGTGAACTCGCACGGAGCGAACGGCCGGGACGGCAGCTGGCGAGTCGTCCCGGTCTACGCCCTGACCCGGGGCCGCACCCGGTCGGCGGGTGAGGAGATGCCGATCGAGGCGATGGTCACCGCGAACGAACTGGCCGACCGGCACAACGCCGCCCTGCAGGTGGAGTACCGGGAGATCCTCGACCTGGTCTCCGGGCCGGTGTCGATCATCGAGATCAGCGCGACGCTGCAGGTGCCGGCGGGGGTGGCCCGGGTGCTGGTGAGCGACCTGACCAGCGCCGGGTACCTCACGATGCACCTGCCGCCGCCCACCGAGCCCAACGGCCGACCCAACGCTGAGCTGCTAGAAAGGCTGCTGGATGGACTCCGTTCGCTCTGAGGCACCCCCTCGCCGGCCGTCCTCGGGCGAGCCAGAGCTGGTCGCGCTCAAAGTGCTGGTGGCCGGCGGCTTCGGGGTCGGCAAGACGACGTTCGTCGGGGCGCTGTCCGAGATCCCGCCGCTGAGCACCGAGGAACAGATGACCACCGCGTCGATCGGCGTCGACGACGCGGACGCGGTGCCGGACAAGCAGACCACCACGGTGGCGATGGACTTCGGCCGGCTCACCGTGGACGACTCGCTGATCCTGTACCTGTTCGGCACCCCGGGGCAGGACCGGTTCTGGTTCATGTGGGACGAGCTGGCCCGAGGCGCCGTCGGTGCCATCGTGCTCGTCGACCTGCGCCGGGTGGACGACTCGTTCGCCGCGATCGACTACTTCGAGAACCGGGGCCTGCCGTTTGTGCTCGCCCTCAACGAGTTCCCGAAGACCCCGGGCTTCAGCGACGCGTCGGTCCGCGATGCCCTCGTGCTGTCGCCGGACTGCCCGCTGTTGCGAATGGACGCGCGGGACGCGACGTCCAGCCGGGCCGCGCTGATCGCCCTGGTCGAACACGCCCTGGCCCGCGCGTGACTGCGCAGAGTCCGGAGCCGAACCCTCAGGAGGCCGCCATGGATCACAAGTCGGAGCCGGTCGCCGGCCTGGTCGCCACGATCAGGGCCAGCATCCGGCTGCGCGACGGGTACTACCTCAGCGAGGAGCTCGTCGACCTCTACCTGGTGGGAGTGCTGCGCGGGGTCGCGGTCGGCCTGCTGGACGCGGACGGCCCGTACGGCAGGGACGAGACGGCGCGCAACATCCGCCTCGACGAGCTGGCGCGCACCTCCGCGGAGCTGCTCGACCACCTGCACCGGCTGCGCCCCGCGCCGGCCAAGGTGAGCCCGGCGCCCGAGCCGAGGCGCCCGGAGGCCTGGGTGAGCTCGGGCTGACCCGCCAGCCGGGTCGAGATGCCCGCGCACGCTCACGTTCCGCCCGGATCGGTGGCACTATCGGGATAGGGATGTGGCGGCGACCACACTGTGCCCCACCCGCACGGGAGCCGCCCGCCACACCCGCGCCGATCGTTGTCAAAGGGGCCGATCAGATGAGCGCTGTGCTGGGCATCCTCATGGTCATCGTCGTCATGGCGCTGGTGCTGACCAGCTCGAGCCTGCGGCTGGTGCAGCAGTACCAACGCGGGGTGGTGCTGCGCTTCGGCCGGCTGCTGCCGGAGCCCCGCGAACCGGGGCTGCGCGCCATCGTGCCGTTCGCGGACCGGATGACCAAGGTGTCGCTGCAGACCGTGGTGCTGGACATCCCGGCGCAGAGCGCGATCACCCGGGACAACGTCAGCATCGGTGTGGACGCGGTGGTCTACTTCCGCGTCGAGGACCCGGTGAAGGCGATCATCAATGTGGAGAACTACCTGCAGGCGACGTCGCAGGTGGCCCGCACCTCGCTGCGCTCGGTGATCGGCCGCGCCGAGTTGGACACGCTGCTCTCCGATCGCGAGCAGATCAACGGCGAGCTCAAGGCCATGCTGGACTCGCCGACCGAGGACTGGGGGATCAGCATCGACCGGGTCGAGGTGAAGGACATCTCGCTGCCGGAGGGCATGCGCCGCTCGATGTCCCGCCAGGCCGAGGCCGAACGGGAACGCCGGGCCAGGATCATCGTCGCCGACGCCGAGCTGCAGGCGTCGACCAAGCTGTCCCAGGCGGCCGCCGCGATGGCGGACACCCCCGGCGCGCTGCAGCTGCGGCTGCTGCAGACCGTGGTCGACGTGGCGGCGGAGAAGAACAGCACGCTGGTCATTCCGTTCCCGGTGGAGCTGCTGCGCTTCTTCGAGCGCGCCGCCGGCACGGTGGCCGATGCACCCCCGGCAGCGGCGCAGGCGGCCGTGGAGCCGGCGCCGCCGGCCGTGACCCCGGCACCGGTGAACGGGCAGCCGCTGGTTACCAGAGACTCCCCGGCAGATCCTGGGTGAGCGTGGCCAGCTCGCCCCGCGTCCTGGCCTCGTAGGCGGCGGTCACCCGCACGTCGTACTCGTCCACGGTCAGCCGACCCTGGCTCAGCGCGCGCCGCAACCGGTCCACCACAGCGTCCCGTTCGGCATCCGACGCGCGAACATCCCGGTGCATCGCCCGCCCTCACCTCCGCACTGTCGAGGGTAGGACACCGATCGCGGTCGCGGGCGGACTATGTGTGGCAGGTTGGGCGTGGCGCCGGTGTGGCCGGGCGCTTGGGTGTGGACGCTTGGGTGTGGACGCTTGGGTGGACGGAGAGGCGGTACCGGATGGTGGACAGCGCGGCGGGGAACGGCGCGGCGGGGGAGGGCGCGGCGGGGGAGGGCGCGGCGGGGGAGGGCGCGGCGGCCGGCGCGGCGGGCAATGGCGCGGGCGGGCGGGGGAGTGGGCCGCTGGCCGGCCTGCTGGTGGCCGACTTCTCCCGCGTACTGGCCGGCCCGTACGCCACGATGCTGCTGGCCGACCTGGGCGCGGAGGTGATCAAGGTCGAGGGGCCGCAGGGCGACGAGACCCGCACCTGGACGCCACCGGCCCGGGGCGAGACCTCCACGTACTACCTGAGCATCAACCGGGGCAAGCGCTCCATCGTGCTGGACCTGCGGGACGAGGACGACGCCGAGCTGGGCCGCGAGCTGGCCCGCCGGGCCGACGTGGTGATCCAGAACTTCAAGCCGGGCGGGCTGGACAAGTACGGGCTGGACTACCCGAGCGTGCGGGCCGGCAACGCCAGCGTGGTGTACGCCTCGATCAGCGGTTTCGGCTCGGCCGGCGGCGCGCACCTACCCGGCTACGACCTGATGGTGCAGGCCATCTCCGGGCTGATGAGCCTGACCGGGGAGACCGACGGGCCGGCCTACCGGGCCGGTATCTCGGTGATCGACGTGATCGCCGGCAACCACGCCACCATCGGCATCCTGGCCGCGCTGCGGCACCGGGACGCCACCGGCGAGGGGCAGCACGTCGAGGTCAACCTGCTGTCCTCGGCGTTGACCGGGATGGTCAACCAGAGCTCGGCGTACGCCGCCGCCGGGGTGGTGCCGTTCCGGATGGGCAACGCGCACCCGAGCGTCTACCCCTACGAGCCGTTCCCCACCGCCGACCGGGAGATGATCGTCGCGGTGGCCAACAACGGCCAGTTCGGCAAGCTCTGCGAGGTGCTCGGCTGCCCCGAGCTGGCCACCGACCTCCGGTTCCGGACCAACGGCGACCGGACCGTGAACCGGGTCGAGCTGCGCCGGCTGCTGATCGAGCGGTTGGCCACCCGGGGCGCGGCGGAGTGGTTCGACGCGCTCGTCGCGGTCGGGGTGCCGTGCGGGCCGATCAACACCATCGACGGCGGCTTCGAGACGGCGCGGCGGCTCGGCCTCGAGCCGATCGTGGCGGTGGGGGAGGGCGACCGCGCGGTGCCCACCACCCGTAACCCGATCCGGTTCTCCGCCACGCCGGTGGCCTACTCGCTGCCGCCGCCGGGGCTGGACGAGCACGGCGTCGAGCTGCGCAAGTGGTTGGCCACGCCGGCGGATCCGGAGGTCGGCTGAGCCCCGGTCCGCCGGCGGTCTGGACGCGCGCGTCGATGCGTGACGTCAGGAGTGGCAGCACCCGGACGAGGACGAGCTGTGGCTGGCCTCGCCCGGGCGGCGCACGGTCGGGCCGCCGCCGGCGAGGTCGTCCGAGTGGCCGGCTCGCAGGCGGGACCACTGGGCGGTGGGACGCCCGTCGGTCCGGAGGTTGGTGCTGTCGACCTGCCACTGGCGTGGCCAGCCGGCCGGCGAGCTCTCCCAGGTCTCCTGTCGCCCGTAGACGGTCAGGTCCAGGAGGGCGTAGCTATTGTCCATGGCCTCGACGCCTCGGATGGTGGTCCAGTAGGTCTCGAACACCTGGTCGCCCTGCCGTAGGTAGCTGACCAGGTACATCATGCCGACCTGGCGCCCGGCGAGCAGGGTGTCGACGGAGTCCTGCACGGAGTACCAGGGCATGTCCCAGCCCATGAAGTCGCGGTAGCGGACGCTCTCCGCGTACGGGCCCTGGCAGAAGGTGGCGTAGGTGACGTCGCGGGAGTGCAGGTAGGAGAGCTCGCGGACCTGGGCGGTGTAGTAAGTGCAGCCTTCGCACTGCTCGGGTGCGGGGCGGCCGGGGCGCCACATGAAGTAGTAGGCGATGAGCTGTCGGCGCCCTTCGAACGCGTCGAGCAGGGTCACCGGCCCGTCCGGGCCGACCAGTGTGGTCGTGGGGTCGATCCGCGCCATCGGCAGCCGGCGCCGCGCCGCCGCGATCGCGTCACCCTCGTGGGTGTGTGCCTTCTCCCGCGGCCGTAGCTCGTCGATCGCGGCCTGCCAGGTGGCCCGGTCGACCACGTCAGGTGCCGGCGACGTCGGTTCGATGCTCATGGGTCTTTCCCTTCGTCTCGGTGGTCTGTCACCGCACCGACGAAGAGCGCCGCCCCCTTTCGACATCGAGACGGAAACCGCGACTCACCCTGACGGAATCCCCGACTCGCGGTAAGGCACGTGCCGCGAGTCGGGGACGGGTCAGCGGCCGTCGAGGAGGGGTTGGCGCGGGTCCCAGGTGGTGCCGTCGCGGGCGTCCTTGCGGCGGCGGGCGATGCCGGACAGGGTCTCCAGCACGACCCGGTTGGCGAGAAACGACGTGATGTCGGCGTGGTCGTACGGCGGGGACACCTCGACCACGTCGATCCCGACGACCGGCAGCTCGTAGGCGATCCGGCGGACCGAGTCGAGTAGCTCCCGGGCGGTCAGGCCACCGGGTTCCGGGGTGCCGGTGCCGGGGGCGTGGCCGGGGTCGCAGACATCGATGTCGACGGAGAGGAACACCCCGTCGCAGTCGTCGGTGGCGATGCCGAACGCCTCGGTGAGGCACTCCGGCAGGCCGCGCGCCACGACCTCGGTCATCTCGTAGGAGCGCATCCGCTGCTCGGCCATCCAGGCCAGCGTCTCCGGTTCCGGCCAGTAACCGCGCAGGCCGATCTGCAGGAACCGGTCACCGCGCAGCGCCCCCGACTCGATCAGCCGCCGCATCGGCTGCCCATGCCCGACCAGCGAGCCGAACGCGATGTCCCCGGTGTCCGCGTGCGCGTCGAAGTGGATCATCGAGACGCGGCCCTGGCCGAGGTGCTGGGCGACCCCGGCGGCGTCCGGCCAGGCGATGGTGTGGTCGCCGCCCAGTACCAGCGGGATGGCACCGGTGCGGGTGACCGCGTACACCGCCGCCTGCAGGTCGCGTACCGAGCGCTCGGCGTCGCCGGAGTACATCTCCACGTCACCGGCGTCGTACACGTTCAGGTCGGTGCCCAGGCCGTCCACCCGCAGCGCCAGGGACGGTCGGTGCCCGTCGTGCGGCAGGTAGCAGGTCTGCCGGATGTACTGGGGGCCGAACCGGGTGCCGGCGCGGTGTGAGGTGCCCCCGTCGAACGGGGCGCCCAGGATGACCACGTCGGCGTTGGAATACGTCCCCGGATCCGCCCAGTCGCAGCGCGGCACGCCGAGGAAGGTGATGTCCGGGCCGAACTGGGCCCCGTACCGTGCCACGTCATTCCCCCAGGTAGGACATCACGTGCTTGATCCGCGTGTAGTCCTCCAGGGAGTACAGCGACAGGTCCTTGCCGTAGCCGGACTGCTTGACCCCACCGTGTGGCATCTCGGCCACCAGCGGGATGTGGCAGTTCACCCACACACAGCCGGTGTCGATGGCGGCGGAAACCCGCAGCGCGGTGCCGTGGTCGCGGGTCCACACACTGCTGGCCAGGCCGTAGTCGGTGTCGTTGGCCATCGCGACGGCCTCCGCCTCGTCGGTGAAGCTCTGCACGGTGATCACCGGGCCGAAGATCTCGGTGCGGATCAGCTCGTCGTCCTGGCGTAATCCGCTGACCAGGGTGGGGGTGTAGAAGTAGCCCTCCCCGCTGGCCTTCTCGCCGCCGGTGACCACCCGCGCATGCGACGGCGCCCGCTCCACCAGCCCGGACACATGCCGCAACTGGTTGGGGTTGTTCACCGGCGGGATGAAGAAGTCCTCGCTGCCCGCCGTCTCGTCGCGGGAGAGCCGCACGGTGGCGGCCTGCTCGGCCAGCGCGGCGACCAGGTCGTCCCGGATGCCGGCGGCGGCGATCACCCGGGTGGCTGCGGTGCAGTCCTGTCCGGCGTTGAAGTAGCCGGCCACCGCGATGCCCTCGGCGGCCGCGGCGATGTCGGCGTCCGCGAACACGATCACCGGTGCCTTGCCGCCCAGTTCCAGGTGCGCCCGCTTGACCCGGTTGGCGGCGGCGTGCGCGACCGCCTTGCCGGCCCCGGTGCTGCCGGTGATGGACACCATTGCCGGGGTGGGGTGCTCGGTCAGCGCCGCGCCGGTGGACCGGTCGCCGCAGACCACGTTGAACACCCCGGCGGGGAGGATGTCGGCGAACAGCTCGGCCATCAGCACGGTGCTGGCCGGCGTGGTGTCCGACGGCTTGAGCACCATGGTGTTGCCGGCGGCCAGGGCCGGGGCGAACTTCCACACCGCCATCATCATCGGGTAGTTCCACGGCGCCACCGAGCCGACCACGCCCACCGGCTCGCGGCGGATGGTGGAGCTGAACCCGCGCATGTACTCGGCGCTGGCCTTACCCTCCAGCATCCGGGCGGCGCCGGCGAAGAACCGGATCTGGTCCACCATCGGCGGGATCTCCTCTGCGAGGGTTAACGCGACCGGCTTGCCGGTGTTCTCCGCCTCCGCCGCGACCAGCCGCTCGGCGTTCGACTCGATCGCGTCGGCCATCCGCAGCAGGTAGCCCATCCGCTCGCCCGGGGTGGTCTTGCGCCAGTCCGTGAAGGCCCGCGAAGCGGCCCCGAACGCGGCATCGATGTCCGGTTCGGTGGACAGCGGGGCGGAGGCGTACACCGCGCCGGTGGACGGGTTGACCACGTCGGTGTAGCGGCCCTCGGCGGGTGCGACGAACTCGCCACCGATGAAGTTGGACAGCTGGGTCTTCTCGGTCATCAGGAGCTCTCCTTCTGCTCGCGGCGCGCGTCCGTGGGGGCCACGTCGAGCGATGGGTTGTGGTCGAAGAAGCCGGTCGGCTTGAGCCAGAACGACACCGTGTCGGCCGGCATGATCGGCCAGTCCTCCACCCTCGGCACGTGGTGGATGCCGAAGGTGTACCAGAGCACGATGTCGGTGTTCTCGATCGAGCGGTTGGTGGCGGTCCAGGCGGGCAGGCCCTCGTCCTCGGCGCTCTGGTTCACGAACTCGCCGCACGGCCAGCGCTCATCGGGGTGGTACGGGGTGACCCACAGGGTGTGGCCGAGCACCTGGGCGCGCTGGAACACCGGCGAGGCCGGGTCCAGCATTGGCGGTACCGCCGCGCCCGGCACCAGCTTGTACGCCACCGCGGTGCCGAGCCTGTTGGGCCGGCCCGGGTTGGTCACCTTCCAGGCCCGCTGGGTGGCCCAGTGGTAGTCCTGCCGGCCCTCGGCCTCGGTGCGCAGCGGCACGTTGCGCTGGGTCAGCCCCAGCCCGTGCGGGTTGCCGAGGCCGATCGGGAGCTGTTCGGTCTCCGACATCACCACGGTGTTGTCCGGTCCGTCCACCTCCATGTCCAGCCTGGCCACGATGAAATGCTGGTGGATGGGGGCGTAGGTCCGGGTGTCCACCACGGTCCCGTAGGGCGGGGCCTGCTCACCGGAGTACGGCGTGGTGACCATGATCCCGGTGGCCCGCACCTCGCACTCGATCGAGCCGTCCTCGTAGCAGCGCCAGTACAGCAGGTACTCGTAGTTGGCCACGGTGACGTGCGTGGACACCACCAGCCGGCGCATCCGGCGAACCTCGGCGCCAGCCCGGTCGTCCACGTGTTTCCACAGCACGGCGTTGTCCTCCTCGTGGACGCACACCGCGTTGCGGATCACCTGGGGCTCCCCGGCGCTGTCGTGCAGCACCGCGTCCAGGTAGCGGATCTCGCCGAGGCAGTCGCAGCCCAGCTCCAGCGACGTGGTCATGAAGCCGAGGCCCCACTCACCGATGTCGTAGGCGGTGCGCCGGACGTGGTCCGGGGTGGGGTCGCGGTAGGGCACCACCATCTCGGCCAACGACAGCCGGTGCGCCACCGACCGCCCCGCGTAGGACACGGTGTGCAGGATCAGGCCCTCCCGGTAGTTGAAACCCAGCCGTAGTTGCCAGTTCTGCCAGCTCAGCCGGTAGCCGTCCAGGGTGAACGAGACGCCGTCCGGCTGGGTGACCGCCAGGGGCTTGCGGTCGGTACGGGCGGCGTAGCCGGGCACGTGCCGAGGCGCGTACTCGCCCTGCACCGGGGGGAACCCGGCGCCGGGCCGGTCCTCGATCTCCAGCAGCGCCATGGTGTTCAGGTCCACCACGAGGGTGAGCCCGTGCACCGGGTGGGCGTACGGGTTGGCGTCCGGGGCGGCGCGCAGCCACAGCTCGCACCAGCCGATCCGCAGCCCCGCGTACTTCTCCGGGATCAGGTGCGCGCCGTAGGTCCACAAGTCGACCAGTACCAGCTCCGGGTCGGTGATGCCGCGCCTGGCCAGCGCGGCGAGCACGTCCGGGTGCGCCCGCATGGCCGCGTCGCAATCGTGCCACTCGTCCGCCGTGGCGTTCGGCTGCTTGCCGGGGCGGGCTTCCCAGGACTCGACGGCGTCCCCGGTCAGCGAGAGCACCGCGACGTACGCGGTGCCGGTGCGGGTGCTCCACAACACCGCACGGGCGCGGCGGGTGATCGGCTCGCCAGGTCGGTGGTCGCGGGCCAGCGACTTGTCCGGCTCGACCAGTTCGATCGAGGCGATCCGCCACTCCGGGCGGGCGATGCCTCGGGCCTGGCGCAGGATCTTCGCTACCTCGCGGATCTCGTCCTCGGACAGCGGATCCAGCGGATGGGCAGTCATCACCGCGCGCCTCTCACTCGGGCCTCAATCGGAGCCACTCGGGTGCTGTGCGTCCGCTGAGAAGCCATGACCGGAAGTCTGCTGCCGCGGCCGGGTACGGCGATGCACGCCAATCTGGTGATTTTCGGGCTCGCACGTAGCCATATCGCGGTGCTGCTATCTGATTATGGCGTTTTCCGGTGATGTCGCGAGCTAGAGATACGTATCTCGTAGTGCGGCTTGGTCGGGTAGCTCGATGGGCGGCAGATCGGCGCCGGTGGCCCTGGCCAGGATGTAATCGGCCAGCGCGGGATTGCGGGCCAGCACGGGGCCGTGCAGGTAGGTGCCGATGATCCGGTCGTTCACCACGCCCTCGGCGCCGGCCCGCCCGAACGGCCGGTCCCCGTTGCCGACACCGGAGACGACCAGCCCGAGTGGCCGCGCGGCGGACCCGAGGGTGGTGGCGCCCCGGTGGTTCTCGAACCCGCACAGCTGGCCGACTCCGGGCAGGTGGCACTCGGTGACGATGTTGCCGATGGCCCGGCGGCGCCGGGGGCGAGTGGTGATGTCCAGCAGACCGGCGCCGGGGTGGTCCCGGCCGTCCGCGTCGGCCATGGTGTGCCCGAGGATCTGCAGCCCCGCGCAGACGGCCAGGGTCACGCCGCTGGTGTCCAGCGCCCGGCACAGCGTCCGATGGCTGCGCAGCCAGCTGGCCGCGAACAGCTGAGCGGTGTCCTCCCCGCCGCCCAGGAGGTAGATGTCGCACCCGGTGGGCGGCGGTTGGGCGGCGGTGCAGCGCAGCACCTCCGCCGGGATACCGCGCCAGCGCAGCCGCTGGGCCAGCACGGTCGCGTTGCCGGAGTCGGAGTAGGTGCCGAGCACATCGGGCAGCAGAAGCCCAATGGTGATCGTCGAGTCGGTCCCCATCAGGTGGTCTGGAACCGAGTGCGTAAGTTTGCCATCGCGGAATCGTGCCTGTTCAGCGGTCGGCGCCCAATCTTTGTTGCAGGGCGAAGAACGCGGTGTAGTTGGCGACCACGTCGACCTCGCCGGCCGGAAGCCGGTCCAGCGCGACGAGCGGGTCGGGGTCGGTGTGATGGTCCAGGCCGGCGTAGCTCAGCCGCACGCCCACGTCCGCGGCGTGCTCGCCGGCGGCGGCGATCGGCCGTTCGCCGAGCGCGCCGAAGTCGACGTCCCACAGCCACGAGGTGTCCCGGCCGTCCGCCTCCCTGGCGTTCACCGCCACCACCAGCGGGCGCGGTGTGTCCAGCATGGACAGCGTGGCCGCCCAGCCCGCCGGGTTCTTGGCCAACAGCAGCCGCAGCGTGTGTGGCCCTCGGGTCACGGCGGCGTAGCGCCCGGCGACCGAGCTCAACCGGCTGATGGCGTCGCTGGCCCTGGCCGGCGTGACCAGCTCGTGGTGCGCGGCGGCCAGCGCCATCAGCGCGTTGGCCCGGTTCACGGCGCCGGGCAGCCCGAGCGAGAGCGGGGTGGCCGAGTCGGCGCCCCGGACCAGGTCCCCGTCCAGCCACCAGCTCGGCTCCGGGCGAGCCAGCCCGCAGCCGCACTGCCAACGGGTGGACACCTCGACCAGCAGCCGGCCGCAGCGGGGGCAGGTCAGCGAGTCGGCCCGCCACTCCGAGCCGGCGCCCGCCCACACCACCGGGCCGGCGGCGTGCCCGGCCGCCCACACGGTCATCGGGTCGTCGGCGTTGGCGAACACCGTCGTCCCGGGCAGCGTAGTCAGCGCCGCCCCGATCGCCGCCGCCGTCTTGCGCACCTCGGCGGCCCGGTCCAGCTGGTCGCGGGTGAGGTTGAGCAGCACGACGGCCGCCGGGTCGCAGCGACGGGCCACCGAGGCCAGGTGCAGCTCGTCGACCTCCAGCACCGCCCACCGGGCGTCCGGCCGGTCGGACAGCGCGGCCACCGCGCCGTCGGCCATGTTCGACCCGGACGCGTTGTGCGCCACCTCGCCCAGGGTGCTCAGCGCGGCCGCCAGCATGTGACTGGTGGTGGTCTTGCCGTTGGTACCGGAGACCAACACCACCCGCCGCCCGGCCGCCAACCGCCGCAGCGCCGACGGGTCCAACGCCAACGTCACCCGGCCACCGATGATCGACCCGCTGCCCCGGCCGGCCCACCGGGACAGCCCGGCGACCAGCTTCCCGGCGCGCACCGCCCCGGCCGTCCACCAGCCCAGCCCGGGCCGATCCCCGGCCGGCGGCGGGTTGAGCTCGGCCTGTGGAGACTCGGCAACCCTCGAAGTGCTCGTGGTACACCCCACTCGTCAGCAATCCGGCCACGACCGCGCGGAGGGTTCCCCGCCCACACCACAGGAACCCCGTCGACATCATAAGAACTACACAGGAAGCAACGATGCCATGGACGATCGGGGACGCCCCACTCGGCTGTTATTTCAGCTGCCCGGGGGCGCTCGGCGTCCTCGCTGGTCAGCGGTGGATCGCGTGGCCGGACCCTGAGAAGGTTCACAGCCAGTGGTCGGCGGCGCCGTTCGGGGCAGGTCCACAATCCCTCAGTCGGGCGGCGGGGCGGGGTCGCGGATGCGATCAGTCGTCGACGAACGGGTCGTAGTGGATGCGCTCCAACGGCAGCCCGAGGGTGAGCAGCGCGCCGACCGTGGCGCGCAGCATCGCCGGAGACCCGCTGACCAGCACGTCCCGGTCGCCCCATGTCCGGTGCCGGGTGATCACCTCGATCAGCTGCCCTACCTCGGGGCCGGTCGCCGGCGGCGGCTCCTCCACCACCGGGACGACGTCCAGCCAGCGGTTGCGGTAGGACATGGAGCGGAGGTTGTCCAGCGCGTGCAGGCCCTCCCAGCGGCGCGCGCCGTAGTAAACGATCACGCTGCGTGGTGGCGGCCCGCTCGTCTCCAGCCCGTGCAGGATGGCCTGGATCGGGGCGATCCCGGTGCCGCCGCCGATCATGAGCAGGCCCCGCTCCGGGGAGACCTGCTCGGGCAACCGGCCCAGCGCCGGCCCCAGTCGCCAGGTATCGCCGGGGCGGGCCGAGGACACGATCGCCCGGCTCACGCCGCCGTACCCCACGGCCTTGACCAGCAGCTCGATGATCCCGTCCGGGCGGGGCGCGGTGGTCGGCGTGTAGTAGCGCCACACCCTCGGCCGGTGCGGGGTTTCCACGCTGACGTACTGCCCAGGTCGGTAGGGCAGCGGCGGGTCGGTGCGCACCCAGACCGCTGCCACGTCCCGGTCCAGCCGGCGGTGCTCGATCACCTCGCCGATCCAGCTGGCCGGGGCGGTCTCCGCGTGCGCCGCGGCGATCATCGTCTCGGCCATGAACTGGTAGGTCTGCGCCCAGGCGTTGGCCAATTCCTCGGTCCAGGCCTCGCCGGCTTCCGAGGCGAGCGCGGTGAGCAGCGCCTGGCCGAACACCGGGTAGTGCTCGTCCAGCACGGCGAACTTGCGGTGGTCGCGGCCGAGCTGGGCGAGGAACGGGGCGAGGTCCCTCGGCCGGTCCAGCGCGCCGACCACGTGGTTGAGCACCCGGGCGAACCGGTCGCGCTGGGACTCCATGTTGATCGGGAACATCGACCGCAGGGATGGGGCGTAGGCGAACAGCACCGCGTAGAACCGGGCGACGACCTTGTCCAGCCGAGGCGTCATCGCCACCAGGCTGGCTCGCACCAGCTCCGCGTTGCGGTTCAGGGTGGGCGGCGGTGTGGGCATCGGAGGACCGGTCATCGGGACCCTCGTGGTCATCTCGCCGATGGACACCCGCTCAGCGGACACGTCACCTCACCACTGCTCGCTCAACGTAGTTCCAGCCCGTCGTGAGGTGTCCCTCGGAAGAGTTACCCTGCCGGCCCGCTGACGCCCAGACTAGTGCGCTGGATCGTGATCAAGCAGGCTCGGTCACCCGATGGTGCGATCTTCGGGGGACCCTCAGCTGGTCACCGAGGGGATGGGGTTCGCCGCCATCTGGGAGCGGCCGGCGCGGACCGCGTAGCCGAACACCAGCACCGCCAGCACGCCCACGATCAGCGAGTCCCACGGGGCGGGGAGGTAGCCGGCCCCCTTGAAGCTGCCCAACCAGGACAGCAGCGTCAGGCCGAGCAGGTAGACGATCAGCCAGGCGCCCCAGCGGAACTCGGCGAGCAGCGGGCTGGTGCGCTCGGTGCGCCACATCAGCACGAACAGCGGCACCCCGACCAGCGTGAGCGGCAGCGCCAGCCGCAGGTCGTGCCATCCGGACCAGTACACGAACTCGGTGGCCGCCACGAAGCTCACCGGGGCGATCCAGCGCAGCCCGGGCACCCAGCCGGAGAGGCGGTCCGGCTCCACCGCCGCGAACACCGCGGCCGCCACCGCCGCCGCCATGTAGAGCAGCAGGTAGAGGTCGCCCATCACGGACACGATGGACTGCCAGCCGCCGAAGGGCAGCAGGAAAATCACGATGATGACCAGGTTCAGCAACAGCGCCCGGCGGGGGATCCCGGAGCCCTCGTGGACCTTCATGAAGAAGCGGGGCACCAGCCTGTTCTTGGCCAGCGCGTACGTGTGCCGCCCGTCGAGGGCCACCCCGACGTAGGCGGAGCCGCCCGGGGAGATCACCGCGTCGGCGTAGAGGATGGTGGACAGCCACTGCAGGTTCAGGATCAGCGCCAGCTCACCGAACGGCGAGTCGAAGCTGATCCCGTGCCAGCCGTTGGCGAGTGTCGACTCCGGCACCGCGAACAGGAACGCCAGCTGCAGCGCGACGTAGAGCACCACCGCCAGCGCGATGGCGCCCAGCACCGACAGCGGCACCGTGCGCCGGGGGTTGCGCGCCTCGCCGGAGAAGTCCACCGGCGCCTGGAACCCGTTGACCGAGTAGATGATCCCGCCGCCGGCCAGCGCGGAGAGCACCGCCGCGTAGCCGTACGGGGCGAATCCGCCGTGCTCGGTCAATCGCCCGGAGTGGAAGCCGGAGGCGATCAGCGCGGCCACGGTGATCACCGGTACCGCGATCTTGATCACCGTGACCAGGTTGTTCACCCGGCCGAACATCCGCACCCCGAACCAGTTCAGAGTGGTGAGAACCAGGCAGAGCACCACGGCCACCCCGACGCCACCGAAGGTCAGCGTCTTGCCGTGGTAGAGCCACGGCAGGTAGTGGCCGGCGTACTGGATGATCGCGGTGAGCTCGGCGCTGGTGGCGCCCACCGACATCAGCACCGACCAGCCGATCACCGAGCCGACCATGCGCCCGCTGGCATAGCTGGGCCAGCGCACCGTGCCGCCGCCCTCCGGGCGGGAGGCACCCAGTTCCACCATCACCAGAGCCACCAGCGCGCACAGCAGCCCCGCGCCCACCCAGGCCAGCAGGGCGGCCGGGCCGGCGATCTGCGAGGCGTACATGGCGGCGAACAGCCAGCCTGAACCGACGATGTTGCTGAACCCGATCGCCGTCATGCTGCCGAGCCCGAGGTGGCGCCGCAGCCGCTGTTCCTCGTTCCGTATCGACTCGACGCCCTGTTCAGGCCCCTCCACCACAGCTGACACGGTGAGTCCCCCTCATCGGATGGTTCGGCACAGTGAAGCGCCTACCGCCGGCTTTCGCCATATTTCCGATCGTTCTGATAGTTATTCCGCCGCCGCGTTGATGTCCCGGTTTTCCAGCACCGGGCTCGGATACCCGTGCTCGGCCACCGCGACCATCGCCCTGCCCATCGCCTCCGTGGTAGTGATCACGCCGGGGGCGAACCGCCGCAGCAGGGGGAAGAGCGGGCCGGCGATCCGGTAGATGAGCGCGTAGAGCGGCGTCTTCGACCTCGCCCCGTGCAGCGGCTGGATGACACCGGGCCGGAATGCGTAGCCACCCGGCTGGAGCTCGCGCAGGGCGTTCTCCGTGGCGCCCTTCACCCGCGCCCACCGGACTCGACCCCGCTCGGAGCTGTCGGTGCCCTGCCCGGAGACGTAGACAAAGGTGATTGCGGGGCTGGCCTTGATCATGGTGCTCGCGGCGGCCAGCGTGAGGTCGTAGGTGAGCCGCCGGTACTCGGCCTCCGGCATGCCCGCCGACGACACGCCCAGGCAGTAGAAGCAGGCGTCGTACCCGGTGAACCGGTCCTGAACCTCGGAGAGGTCGAACAGGTCGCCCCGGACAATCTCGGTGAGCTTCGGGTCCGCGCGGCCCACCGGGGTGCGCCCGACGGCCAGCACCTGCTCCACCCGGTCGTCGAGCAGGCACTCGCGCAGTACGCCCTGGCCGACCATGCCGGTCGCGCCGAACAGGATGACCTTCATGCCCCGCCCTCCGTCGATCCGCACACCGTGGCGGGGAACGCCCCGGAGGGCAAGCAGCCGCGCGGGGGCGGGTCAGACCGGGTCGGGGGGTGGTTCGCTGGTGTCCGCGCGCTCGGTGACCTCGACCCGGTCCCCGACCCGGATAACCGCGCCCGGGGTGTCCGGGATCAGGTTCACCCCGAACCAGGTCTTGCCGGCCCAGCGCCGGTACCGGGCCAGGGTGCGCAGCGGCTCCTTGCCCCGCCGGCCGGTGTCCGGGTCCACTGTGGTGAGCACGCAGCGCGGGCAGCCCTTGACGGACCGGAACACCGCCACGCCGATGCGCAGTCGGCGCCACCGGTCCTCGGCCCACGCCGGCTCACCGGCCACCACGACGTTCGGCCGGAATCGCGCCATGGGCAGCGGCTGGCCGGTGCTGTCCGGGTGGGTCAGCGCCAGCCGATTGAGCTCGGCCAGGGACTCCTCGGTGGTCAGCAGCAGCGGGAAGCCGTCGGCGAACGTGACCCGATCCCCGGGCAGGCTGTGGTCGGGGCTGGGCCGGCGCTGGGTGGGATCGTCCAGGTACACCAGCGTGGCGGTGGTGCCCAGCACCGCGCTGAACCAGGCGCTGGCCGGGGCGGCCGCGGGAGCGGCGGGCAGCGGGTTGCCGAACACGGTGACCAGCAGCGGCGGGCCGCCGGTCGGGATCCGCACCGGGAGCGGGTGGGCGCCGGGCGCGTGCAGCAGCAGCCCCGTCTCGGTCAGCTCCGGGGTGACCAGTACCAGTTCCGGACGCTCCCGGGCGGTGATCGACTCGCCGTCCGCGCCGACCAGCATCCAGCGGCGGTCCCCGGCCAGGCCCCACGGCTGCACGACGGCCGAGGGCGTCTCGTGGCCTCGGCAGGACTTCACCGGGTACCGACGGATCGAGGTCACACGCAACAACGTCAGTCTCCCGCCCTGCTCAGCACCACATACCAGTCGTACAGCGCGAACACAGCTTCGGACATCAACCTGGACCTAGGGCGATCCCCTTTGACTCCGGAGGTGACCATGACCGCGATTGACCAACAGGTGCACGGCCCAGGTGCCAGGCCAGGCTGCGAGGTCTGGACCGCGGTGGACCAGGGCACGCGCCGTTACGCGGCCGACGCTACCGCGATCCGGCGCGGCAGGTACCGGATGTCGGTGGCGGTGGCCGACGGCGTAGGGGACTCCCTGGACGCCGCCTGGGCCGCCCAGGTCGCCGCCGACACCGCCGCGCGGGCCGGCCTGGCGATGGGCGCGCTGGAGACCCTCGCCGAGGCGCGCGACGTGGTGGCCTCGGTGGACCCGGCCGGCGCCGGTGACAGCGCCCTCGTGGTCGCGGTGGGGGAGTGCCGCACCGGCTGGGACATCGCGTGGGTCGGCGACTGCCGGGCGTGGACCTGGCGGGACGGGGCGCTCATCCAGATCACCACCGACCACACGGTGGCGGAGCGGATGCGCGAGCTCGGGGGGGACCCACCACCCAGCGCGGAGCACATCCTCACCTCCAGCCTGCGCTCCCGGCTGGTGATCGACGGAACCGTCACGGTGCCGCCTGGGCCGCTGCTGCTCACCAGCGACGGGGTGCACAAGTCGCTGGGGCGGGCTGAGATCGAGGCGGTCGTGCGCGACGCCGGCGGCGAGGACCCGTGCGCGGCACTGGTGGCCGCGGCCGCGCGGGCGGGCAACCAGGACAACGCGGCCGCGGTGCTGATCCGGGAAACCTGGTAGCCGGGCGCGCTGGCGGTGGGTTCGGCCTGGACGCCCCGGACCCTCCTAGACTGATCAGCTACGGCTCTGGTGGCTCTGGTGCGTGAGCCGCGGTGGTGAGGAGAAGTGACGGCGATGGGCGTCCGCGCGGAACGGAACAGGACCAACCCGGATCTGGGCGTCCTGGCCGGGCGGCTGTTGTTCGCGGTACAGAACGAGCTGTTCACCTCGCTGGCGGCCGAGGGTTTCGACGACATCGCGCCCCGGCACGGCGCGGTGCTCGCCTACATCGACCCGGAGGGTGTCCGCGCGACCGAGCTGTCTCGGCTCTCCGGCCAGCACAAACAGGTCGTCGGCAGCATGGTCGACGAGCTGGAGAACCTCGGTTACGTCCAGCGCCGCGCAGATCCCGCGGACCGGCGGGCCAAGTTGGTCTGCCCGACCGCGAAGGGGCTGAACCAGATGCGGGCCGCCGACCGGATCATGGCAGGCATCCAGCAGCGGCACGCGGGGCGACTCGGCCAGGACGTTTTCGACCAGTTCAAGAAGGTGTTGATCGACGTGGTGGAGCAGCAGCGCCAGCACGTGGCCCGCTAGCCTTCCCGCGCTCAGCGGCGGCGGAACCGCTCGGCCAGCTCGGGGTGGTCCTCCCACCACAGCCGCGGCCGCTCCACTTCACCGGCCGGCCGCTCACCGGCCGGGCGCGCCCCGCCGTCGCTGGGATCGACGCCGTCGGGGCCCCCAGCCACCCGGGCGCTCGCGCGCCGCTCGTCCTCGCGGTCCAGCTCGGCGTCCACCAGCGCGGCCTGCTCGGCATCCTCGGTGGTCATCCGGCGCAGCACCACGCCGAGGAAGGGCAGCCCGGCCAGGTCGCCGCCGATCCACAGCACGCCCGCGCCGATGATCTGGTCCAGTCGTGGGCCCGGGCCCCACGGACGGCCCAGCGCCAGGTAGTAGTGCGGCGCGAGCAGCGGCCCGAGCCACACCACCAGGCCCAGCGCGCCGTCCAGTACCACCTCGGCGGCGCTGATGCCCAGGCTGACCAGGTACGGGTCGGACCGTGGCGTCGGATCCACCCGGAACCGGGTCCAGAAGTACAGCCAGCCGGCGCCCAGCAGCCCGAGCCCGACCAGCGCGGCCACCCAGCCGTGCGCCAGGCTGGCCGGGTAGATCGGCGTCAGGTAGACCAGCGGCATCGGCGCCACGAACACCGGGGTGACCACCAGCGGGAAGGTCAGCCGGCGGGCCAGCCGGGAGCGCAGCGCACGGCCCAGCGGTGTGCGCACCGCCGGCGGGGCGAACTCACGCAGCAGGGTCAGCGGGGCACCCATCGCCCACAACATCGGCACGATCATCAGCAGCGACACGTTCTGCACCGCGCGCGCCCAGAACAGCACCCCCGCGTACACCCCGATCGACCCGGAGGTGATCACCACCAGCCAGCCGACGCCGGCCAGGAAGCTCCAGCTCCGCGCGGCCGGCCACACACCGTCCCGGGCACGCAGCCGGCGCACCCCGAGCCAGTACGCCGCGCCCAGTGCCAGCGCGGCCGCCGCGCCCAGGCTGGGCTGCCAGGCGGTGAACACCCGGAGCAGCGTCAGCGGCGGCGGCCCGGCGTACCCGGTGGCGATCAGTACGGCGTGCACCCGCACAGCGTGCACCCGGCGGAGGCTGGGTACGAAAACGAGCCGTGATCACCCTCAGCAACGACTCAGCTGGTCACCGGGGGTCGCTGGGTGTGGAACATCTCGTCCAGGGTGACCGGGGTCAGCCGCCGCTCCTTGATCAGCTCCAGGATCTGGTCGAACAGCCCCAGCACGGTCGGGTGGTTGGCGTGCCCGAGCATGATCACTCCGGCCTGCAGGTACCGGTGTGCCTGCGCCATCAGGAACTCGGGGGTGATCAGCTTGGAGTCGGAGTACGAGCCGTCCCACAGCACGACCCGGT
>Ga0137415_10000939_pt1 | contig 28633 bp, 26 predicted proteins | sample CZODoug3_1_1_16f_FD_183082 | JGI IMG/M metagenome (GOLD analysis project Ga0137415, IMG submission 183082) | Vadose zone soil fungal communities from Angelo Coast Range Reserve, California, USA - CZODoug3_1_1_16fungal (Hybrid Assembly) | ecosystem: Environmental > Terrestrial > Soil > Vadose...
GTGGTCGACGCCGACCACCCCGAGATCCGCGACTTCGTGCAGTGGAAGGCGCGCGAGGAGAAGAAGGTCCAGGCGCTGATCGCCGGCGGATATTCCTCCGACTTCAACGGCGACGCCTACCGCACCGTCTCCGGCCAGAACGCGAACAACTCGGTGCGCATCAAGGACGGCTTCATGGCGGCGGTGGACAAGAACTCCGCCTGGGAGACTACCCAGCGCACCTCCGGCGAAGTAGTCGACCGCATGAACGCGCGCGAGCTGTGGACGGAGATGGCCGAGGCGGCCTGGAAGTGCGCCGACCCGGGGCTGCAGTTCGACGACACCATCAACAAGTGGCACACCTGCAAGGCGACCGACCGCATCTACGCCTCGAACCCGTGCAGCGAGTTCGTCTTCCTCGACGACACGGCCTGCAACCTGGCCTCGCTGAACCTGCTCAAGTTCCTCGATGAGAAAACGGGGAAGTTCGACGTCGAGGCGTACCAGCAGGCCTGCCGGATCTTCTTCCTCGCGCAGGAGATCGCCGTCGACCTGGCCTCCTACCCCACCAAGCGCATCGCCGAGCGCAGCCACCAGTTCCGCCCGCTGGGCCTGGGTTACGCGAACCTCGGCACGCTGCTCATGGTGGAGGGCCTGCCTTACGATTCCGATGCGGGCCGGGCCTACGCCGGCGCCATCACCGCGGTGATGACGGGCGAGGCGTACGCGCTCTCCGCCGAGATGGCCGCCAGCAGGGGACCGTTCCAGGGCTTCTCGCACAACCGCGATTCCATGCTGGAGGTCATGCGGATGCACCGGGACTCGGTGCAGAACATCGACCGCGACCTGGCGCCCGCGGAGATCCTGGCCGCGGCGCACGAGGTGTGGAACCGCGCCGTGGCGGTGGGCGAGCAGCACGGGTACCGGAACGCGCAGGCCACCGTGCTCGCGCCGACCGGGACCATCGGGCTCCTGATGGACTGCGACACGACCGGAGTGGAGCCCGACTTCGCGCTCATCAAGTTCAAGAAGCTCGCGGGCGGCGGGTCGTTCAAGATCGTGAACGAGAGCGTCCCCCGGGCGTTGAAGAAGCTCGGGTACAAGCCCGACGAGGTCCAGGTCATCGTCGATTACGTGCGCGGCACGGCGACGCTCAAGTCGATCGCCGAGTTCGCGCCCAAGGAGCTCCTCGCGCGCGGCCTCACCGAGCCCGAGATCGGCAAGGTGGAGAAGAGCCTGGAGTCGGTGTTCGACCTGCGGGCCTCGTTCGCGCCGCACGTGCTCGGCGCAGCCTGCCTTTCGCGCCTGGGCCTCCCCGCCACCGCCAAGGGAGAGGTCGTGCTGAAGAAGCTGGGCTACACGGCCGAGCAGATCGATGCCGCGTCGCTCATCGTGTGCGGCCGCCAGACGGTCGAGGGCGCCCCCTTCCTCAAGGCCGAGCACTACGCGGTCTTCGACTGCGCGAACCGGTGCGGACCCTTGGGCACCCGGTACATCGAGCCGATGGGCCACGTGCGGATGATGGCGGCCACGCAGCCGTTCCTCTCCGGCGCCATCTCCAAGACCATCAACATGCCGCACGACGCGACGGTCCCTGACGTGGAGCGGATCCACCGCGAGTCGTGGCGGCTGGGGCTCAAGGCGATCGCCGTCTATCGCGACGGCTGCAAGCAGTCGCAGCCCCTGTCTGCGGGCGACGCGCAGCCGGTGAAGAAGGTGCCGGCGCCGAAGGACGCGAAGGGCATGGCGGAAGCCCTGCTGGCGCTCCTGCCCGACCTGACGCCCGAGAAGGCGCAGCGGATGGCGGACGCCTGCTTCGCCTCGGCGACGCGCAGCGCCCCCAAGCTCCTGGCCAGCTCCCGGCGAAGGCTCCCGGCCAAGCGGCACGGGCTCACCCAGGAAGCGAAGGTGGGGGGAAACAAGATCTTCCTGCGTACCGGAGAGTACGAGGACGGGACGCTGGGCGAGATCTTCATCGACATGCACAAGGAGGGCGCCGCACTTCGCAGCGTGATGAACTGCTTCGCCATGCTGGTCTCCATCGCGCTCCAGTACGGTGTTCCGCTGGAGACACTGGTCGAGCAGTTCGTCTTCACCCGGTTCGAGCCGCAGGGGCCGGTGCAGGGCCACGACCGGGTGAAGTTCGCGACCAGCGTGATCGACTACGTGTTCCGCGCGCTCGGTGTCGAATACCTGAACCGCGACGACCTGGCGCACGTCAGTCCTGAGGAGGCGGTGACGACGCCCACTTCGTCGATGGGCGCGGAGCCCGGCTCGCAAGCGGCCAGCCCGGCGGCCGCAGCCAAGGCGCTGCAGAAGCCCAACGGCGCCGAGCCCCAGGGCCGGAAGGGCGCCTCTCCGCAGGACGAGCTCCTCGGCAAGCTCTCCGGGGATGCACCTTTCTGCGACGCCTGCGGGCACATCACCGTGCGAAACGGCACCTGCTACAAGTGCCTGAATTGCGGAAATTCGATGGGCTGCTCGTAGCCCTTCTCCAGACGCAGGTCCGGACCCACCCCCTTTCCGGGCCTGCCCGCCGCTCCCCCCAAGCGGCGACCGAAGGGCGGCCAGGCATCCAGCCTGGCCGCCCTTCGCATCTCCGGTGGAGGAGAGGCCGGGCGGGCATGCCCACGCTGCCTGTCGAGCCCTCATGGCGTCCGGCCCGGACTGTGCAGATCGTACGGGTGTAAGGAGGGGCTGGCATGGCCAAGGGGTGGCAGGGCGAGTGCGGGATCTCCGACGAAGCGGTGGAGATCCTCGGCTGGGTCGAAGCGCTCCCCAGGGAAGCGCGCCGCGAGCTGGCCGCGACCGTCGAGATGCTCTGCAGGGCGCAGGGGTACATCTCGCTGAATGACGAGGTGGTGGTGCTCGATCAGGAGCGGCGCGCCCGCCAGCCGCGCCGCGCGCGCCGCGCCCGCCGTGACGGCCAGCTGGCGCAGATCATCCGGCATCCCCGCTGGAGCACTCCGGACGAGTGACCGCGGCCCGCGCGGCGCGAGGTCCTCGACTCCTCCACAGGGCCGATTGACACGCGGAGCGGCGCCTGTGGATCGCGCGGAAAAGCTCCCCGTTTCCGCGGCCCGCTCGCCCGCCCGACTGTGGACAACCTGTGGCGCGCCGGTGATGAATTCCTCAGTGTTGACGCTGGGTTGCATGCTCTGCTAGACCGCACCTCCACCGCGGGCGGGCAGGCGCCTTCTTCCCCGCAGAGTCAGACCCCGCAGCTACGATGGAGAGCTCGACGTGACCGCGCGGGAATACATCGAGGGGATCGCCGCGGAGCTGTCGCGGCTGCGTGGCCGGGGGCTGCTCCTCTCGCCGGCCGACGCGCAGTTGGCGCTGTCGTGGCACGCAGCCGGCATTCCGCTGGCCCAGGTCCAGGCGGAGATCCGGCGCGCCCGTCGCCTCAAGCCTCCTCTGGCGCGCGGAGCGACCGAGGTCGGGCTCTCCTTGCAGCTCTTCGAGCCGTCCCTCGCGGCGCAGATCCGGCGCAAGCCGCGCGCCCCCGTACGCGCGCCCGGTCTCGCCTCCGAGCTCCTGCAGGCCGCCCGATCCCCGCGGCTCGCGGCACGCGCCGCGTGGGAATCGCTTGCCCGGAGCGCCGAGGAACTGCTCGCCGCCGGTGGCGAGGCTTACTGGGCCGCGGCGCTCGCCGCGCTCCGCACCGCGCTGCGCGAGCTGCCGCGGTCCAGCGTGCTGCAGCTCGGGCAGGACCTGCGCGAGCGCATGGCGCCGCGGCCCGCCGCCATGCCTCGGGCGCGGTACCGCAAGAGCCTGCAGCTGCAGCTCCTCTCTGCCGCCAGCGAGCGCCTCGGCGTACCTCCCCGCGCCTTCCTCCTTTAGGAGAGCAATGGACCTGGTTCGTACCGCTTCGCCTCCAGAAATCTGCTCGACCTGCGGCGGCGACGGCGCCGTGTTCCGCGTCCAGGACGGCCGCGCGGTCGCCGAGCCTTGTCCCCACACGCGCGGGTGCCCGTCCTGCGGCGGGACGGGCAGGGTGTTCGCCACCGACGAGCGCGGCTATTCGGTCGTGCGCGGCTGCGCGTGCGGCGCCGACCCGCGCCGGCTGGCCCTGCTGACCGGCCTGCGGCTACCGCTCAAGTTCGTCGGACGGACGCTCGACGGGTACCGGCCCTACCGCTCCGAGCAGGCCCGCGCGGTCGCCCGCGCCCGCCGGTTCGTCGACGAGTTCGTGCCCCAGGCCGCGGGGACGCGCGCCCTGCTCCTCTGCGGGCCCCCTGGGACGGGGAAGACGCACCTCCTCGCCGCCATGCTGCGCGAGCTAGCGCTGCGCAAGGGCGTGCGCGGCCGCTACGAGGAGTTCTTCCTCCTGCTCAGCGACATCCGCGACGGTTTCTCGCGCGGCCTCTCCAGCCGCGAGTGGCTCGAGCCGCTGCGCCAGGTCGAGGTGCTCGCCATCGACGAGATCGGCAAGGGTGGCAAGAACCGCGAGTTCGAGCAGGGCGTGCTCGACGAGATCATCTCGGTCCGCTACAACGCCGGCCGCCCCACCCTGCTGGCCACCAACTACCCGCGCCCCGGCGCGCCCTGGAGCTTCGGCTCCGAAGGCGAGGCGCGGGAGACGCTCGAGCAGCGGGTCGGGCAGCGCATCTACTCGCGCCTGCACGAGCTGTGCGACCTCGTGGACGTCCTGGGTCCCGACCACCGCCAGGACCAGCACCAGAAGCGCGAGTTGCTCGACGATCAGGAGGCAGCCCATGCCGCACCGGACCGCAGCGCAGACAAAGCCGCTCCCTTCCACGATGCCGCGGGTGCTCCTGGTCGGCCGAGACCTCCACGAGGGTGAGCGGGTGCGGCGCCTGCTCTCCTACGGGCGCGCCGCCGCCCAGGTGGCGGTGTGCAGCTCGCCGTGCGACGCGCGCCGGGCGGTCGCGGCCCACGGCGCGCCCGACGTGCTGGTGCTCGAAGACCGCGCCTGGCCGGCCGTGGATGCCGAGGCGCTCGCGGAGCTGCGCCGGCTGTGCAAGCCGCAGGCGCGCCGCACGGGCCTGATCCTCTCGCGCCGCTGGGGCGAGCTGCACCAGGGCGAGCGGGTCCCGGAAGGGGTTCCAGTGGTGGAGCGGCCCTACCGCCTCGACGAGCTGGTGCCTGCGCTCCAGCTCGTGCTCCTCCGGAGCCGCGCGTGAGCGAACGGCATTTCTTCCCGCGCCGCCGGGGGGAGAAGGTCGGCGGAATCCTGCAGCGCACGCTCGACCGCCACGGGCTGATGCGCCGGCTCGACCGGCACGTCCCCGCGGCGGTGTGGGCCGACGCGGTCGGCATGGAGCTCGCCTCGCGCGCGCAGCCCACCGTCCTCTCCGCCGGGACGCTGCACCTGCTCGTCCAGGACCACCGCTGGCGCGACCAGATCGACGCCGCCCGGGAGCTGATCATCGAGCGGCTCAACCGGCGCCTCGGCCGCCGGGTCGTCCGCGCTCTCCAGTTCGGCCTGGCGCACGAAGGAGCCCTGCGTCCCATGACCCGCCGCACCGCTCCCGAGGCGCCCCACAAGTCCACTCCGGTGGCCGGCGCACACGCCCTCCCCTCCGAGGTCCGCGACGCCTTGCTCCGCGCCGCCGCCGCCTCCTCCCGCCGCCGCCGCAGCTGACCGCGCGCCGTGGTAGCTCACGCGGATGCGGCGGACGAGGCAGAAGAGCGCGCCACCCAAGCCGAGCGCGGGGGCGGTGGAGGCCCTGGGGCCGTACGCGCGGACGCGGCTGACCGTGCGCGCCCTCGGCCTCGCGCTGCCCCTCGACGTGCCGGCCGACGTCTTTGCCACGCGCGCCATCGACGACGGCACGCTCCTCCTGCTGCGCAATCTGCCCACCGGCCAGCCGGAATCGCTGCTCGACATGGGCTGTGGATATGGCGCGCTCGGGCTACCGGTCGCGGCCCGGTTCCCGGACGCTCGCGCCGTGCTCGTCGACCGCGACCTGCTCGCAGTGCGGGCGGCGGACCACAATGCGCGCGCGCTGGGGCTCGGGAACGTCGAGGCGCGCCCGGGGCTCGGCTATCGCGATCTGCCGGAGGGAGCGCGGTTCGATCTGGTGCTCTGCAACGTGCCGGCGCGGATCGGCCCGCGGGGCGTGGCGTATCTGCTCGAGGCCGGGCGCTCGCTGCTCACGCCCCGAGGGGAGCTGCGGGCGGTCGTCATCCGCGACCTGAGCGAGCAGGTCGAGGCCGCGCAGATCGCCGGAGCGCGGCTCGCCGCCTCCGGCAAGAACCACCTCGTCTACTCCGTCCCGCCGGGCCCGTCCCGCTTCGCGCCCGGCGACGAGTCGGTCTACGCGCGCGACGAGACGCGGTTCGAGGCTGCGCCGGGCCGCATCCTCGCGCTCTCGCGCCCGCACGACGCGAGCGAGGACCCCTCCCACGGCAAGGCCCTCGCCGCGCTGCTCGACGCGGCGCCCCGCGGAAGCCCGGCCACCGTGCTCTCGTTCCGCTGCGGCTACGGCGCGGTTCCGCTCGCCGCGCGCGTGCGCTGGCCGCAGGCGCGGGTGGTCGCGCAAGAGCGCGATCTCCTCGACGCCGCCTTCCTGCGCAGGAATGCCGCCGCGCTCGGTCTCGGCGGCGACTCCCTGCGCGTCGCGGAGACGCTGTTCCCCTCGGAAGCGCTGCCGGAGGGCGGCGCCGGTCTGGTCCTGGGCGAGGCTTCGGCGGCGGCCGGCCAGGCGGTGTTCACGCGCGAATTGCTCGAGTCGCGAAGGCTGCTCGCGCCCGGCGGCGAGGCGCTGGTGCTCGCCTCCGAGAAGCAGGCCCGGGAGTGGCTCCCGGCTGCCGCGGCCTCCTTTGCCTCGGTGCTCCTCCGACGCGAAGGGACCTGCGTCCTGCGCGTTGCCCGGCCGAAGGGGGCTTGACAGCGGCGAACGTTCGGTGGACGCCCGAGGGAGCCGGGTCGCCCCACCGAGGGAGAAAGGGCTTTACTCCGTCGCGCGTCCTCTGTCAGAGTGCGCCCTGTTTTCGGCAGCAGGGGAGGCCCATTCCAGGAGGAGAAGCCCAAGATGCCCGCTAAGAAGGCAGCAAGGAAGCCCGCCGCCAAGAAGTCCGCCCGCAAGCCCAACGCCGCGTTCATGAAACCGCTCCAGCCGAGCGCGGCACTCGCCAAGGTCGTCGGCGATCGGCCGCTTCCGCGCACGGAGGTGGTGAAGAAGATCTGGGCCTACGTGAAGAAGAACGGCCTGCAGGACAAGAAGGAGAAGCGCAACATCAACGCGGACGACACCCTCCGCGAGATCTTCGGCGGCAAGAAGACCGTCTCGATGTTCGAGATGACCAAGCTGGTGAACGACAACCTGAAGAACTGAGCAGCACAGCGCCGCCACATCGGCGGCGACCGTTCGTCCGCCGAGGGCGCGCGACTCCACCAAGGAGGCGTCGCGCCCTCCGGCGTTTTCCCTGCGCATCCGCCGGATTCTCCACGGCGCCGCTTCCAGCCGGCGCAGATTCGGCTTGACGCCGCGAATCCAAAAACGAGAATTCTTCTCCAACTCAGCACCCTGCCGAGGAGGAGCATCCGCATGCCGAACCTGAAGGGAACCAAGACCCACGAGAACCTCAAGGCCGCCTTCGCCGGCGAGAGCCAGGCCAACCGGCGGTACCTGTACTTCGCCAAGCAGGCGGACGTCGAAGGCCGGCCCGACATCGCCGGCCTCTTCCGCGACACCGCGGAAGGCGAGACCGGACACGCGCACGGCCACCTCGAGTACCTGGAGCAGGTGGGAGATCCTGCCACCGGCGAGCCGATCGGCGATTCCGAGAAGAACCTCGCCGCGGCCGTCGCCGGAGAGACTTACGAGTACACGCAGATGTACCCCGGCTTCGCCAAGCAGGCCCGGCAGGACGGGTTCGCCGAGATCGCCGAGTGGTTCGAGACGCTCGCCAAGGCGGAGAAGTCGCACGCCGGCCGCTTTGCGAAGGGGCTGCAGCAGGTCAAGAGCGAGTAGCCGTTTCAGGCGCGATGAAACTTCCTCTCGCCGACGCCCCTCGGGACTGGTCCCAGGACCCGCACGGGATGGCCTACGACCACCCGCGGTTCTGGGACCCGTCCCACCTCGACTCCGAAGTGCACCGGGTGTTCGAGATCTGCAACGGGTGCCGGCTGTGCTTCAACCTGTGCCCGTCGTTCGACGTCCTCTTCAAGCGGATCGACGCGCTCGATCCGCACCGCGCCGAGGCGGAGGGCAAGCACCTCGAGGGCGGGATGGTGGAGGAGCACGAGGCGAAGAAGCTGCTCGACCAGGTCGAGGTGCACACCGAGAGCCCGGTGTCGCTCCTCGCCGCTGCCGACCGGGAGCGCGTGGTCGAGCTCTGCTACGAGTGCAAGCTGTGCTTCCCCAAGTGCCCGTACGTCCCGCCCCACGAGTTCGCGGTCGATTTCCCCCGCCTGATGCTGCGGGCCAAGATGGTGCGGGCAAAAGAGGACGGCATCGCGTTCCGGGAGCGGTTCCTCGGGGCCACCGATGCGGTGGGCACCGTGATGACGAAGATCGCGCCGCTCGCCAACGCGGCCGCCCACAACCGTTTCAACCGCATGCTGATGGAGCACACCGTCGGCATCCACCGGGACCGCCAGCTCCCCGCGTACGCCGACGAGAGCTTCGATACCTGGTGGTCGCGGCGCGCCCCCGTCTCGCCTCCGGCCGAGCCGAACGCCAGCGTCGCGCTGTTCGCCACCTGCTACGGAAACTACAACGACCCGGAGATCCCCAAGGCCGCCGTGGAGGTCCTCGAGCATGCCGGCTGCGCAGTGAGCTGCCCGGAGCAGGTCTGCTGCGGAATGCCGAAGCTCGACGGCGGAGACCTGGAGGGGGCGCGCCGGCTGGCTCGCAAGAACGTCGCGACGCTCCTGCCCGCGGTGCGCGAGGGCCGCAAGATCGTCAGCCCGGGGCCCAGTTGCACGTTGGTGCTGCGCACCGAGTATCCAGAGCTGGTCGGCACGAAGGAAGCCCAGGAGGTCGCGGAAGCGGTGATGGACCTCTCGGACTTCCTCCTGCACCAGGCGCGGCAGAAGAAGCTGCCGAAGAGCTTCAAGAAGCCCATCGGCAAGGTCGCCTACCACGTCGCCTGCCACAACCGGGTGCAGAACCTGGGTTACCGCGGGCGCGATCTGCTCAAGTGGGCCGGGGCCGACGTGCAGCTCGTCGACCGTTGCTGCGGGATGGACGGCAGCTGGGGCATGAAGACGGAGTTTTACCGGGAGTCCTTGAAGGTGGCCGATGCGGCGGCCAGCCGGGTCAATGCCGCCGAGCCGGACGTCGTCTCCTCGGACTGCCCGCTGGCCGGGTTGCAGCTCAAGCAGAAGACGGGGCGGCCGGTGTACCACCCCGTGCGTATCCTCAGAGCTGCGTACCTTGGAGAGCCGCTGCGTTCGCCCGTGGGCGGCGCGGGAGGCGACCTGCCGCCGGCGGAGGAGAGTTGATGCGCAAGCTGGAATTGAAGGATCTCTGGCCCCTGCCCGTCTATGAAGGCGTGCGCTACCAGTTCCGCCGCGAGGTGATCGCGGGGAAGCAGGCACGCCGCGTCACCGTGGGTCCCTTCATGACCTTCGTGTTCGAGAATCGGCTGACGGTGAAGTTCCAGGTCCAGGAGATCCTGCGCGCCGAGCGGATCACCGACGAGGCCCAGGTCCTCGAGGAGCTTGCGGGCTTCAACGAGATGCTCCCGGGCCGCGGCGAGCTGTCCGCGACCCTCCTCATCGAGCTCATCGGGAGCGACAGCGAGGTCAAGGCGCAGCTCGCCCCCCTGACAGGCCTGGGAGATCACCTCTGGCTCGAAGCGGGCGGCGCGCGCTCCCGCGCGATCGTGGAGGGCGGCCGCGACGACGGCCGGCGCGTCGCCGCCGTGCAGTACGTCCGCTTCCCGGTTCCCGATCTTCCCGCGCTCCGGCAAGGCCGCGCCGCCCTGGTGGTCGACCATCCCGCCTACACGCACCGGCAAGAGCTCTCCGAGGCCACCCGCCGATCGCTCGCGCAAGACCTCCTGCCAGAGAACGTTCCGTGAGTCGCCGCCGCAAGGCCACACAGGACCTGTCCGCGCAGGTCGCCGCGTTCGCCGAGCACTGCCGGGTGAGCGGGCTGTCGGTGACGCGCCAGAGGCTGGCCATCTTCGAGGCGCTGGCCAGCTCGCGCGAGCACCCCAATGCCGAGGACATCCATCGGGAAGTGCGGCGCCGGCTCCCGCACCTCTCGCTCGCGACCGTCTACAAGAACCTGGAGGCGCTGCGCGAGATCGGCGCGGTGAGCGACGTGAACGCCTTGCACGAGCACGGCCGGTACGAGGCCGCCCTCCCTGGCACCGGCGCGGGCACGCCCCACCACCACCTGGTCTGCGTCGATTGCCGCAAGGTGGTCGACCTGCACGACTCCGGGCTCGACGGCCTGCGGGTCGCCGACGCGAAGGGATTCGAGGTGCGCGCGCTCAAGGTCCAGGTCGAAGGGATCTGCCCGGAGTGCGCCGCGCGCAAGAAGCGTCAGGGCGCGTCGGTGAACAGGACCGTCACCGCGTCGAGGTGATAGACGATCCGTCCGGGCGTCCTTCCCGCGATGCCGATCACCACGGTCGCGGTGCCGCCTTGGACCTCCAGGTCGACCGCGTGCGGCGTCCATCTCGACCCGGCGATTCCGGGTGCCTGCAGGGCAGGCTGGAGCGCGTCGGCATCGCGCGGCGGCGCGGGTAGGACGCCGGCGATGAGCTGGTCCGCGGCGATCGCGTCCCGGGTCCCCACCACCGCGAGCTCGACGTGCGCGAGGTGGCGCCCAGCGGTGGACAGGGTGAAGGTCCGCTCCAGCCAGATCTTCCCGGCGCCGTTCGCGTTGTCGAGGAAGAACCTCGCGCTCGAGGCGCCATCGAAGGGGGCGGCGGGATCGCTGGTGATGTCCCACGCCTCCTCGGCGCCGCCCGACTGCAGATCGAGCCCGTGCGGAGCCCATCCCTGCAAGGACCCCTCGAAGGAAAAGAACGCCGACTGGTACCGCGGCGGCCCACACGCGAACAGGCAGGCGGCGAGCAGGGCGGTCCGGAGCCGCATGCCCCTCTGCTAAGCACGCGCCCCGGCCGCGAGGCAAGCGGGGTTCGGGTGTACTATCTGGTCAGGCGTGAGCGCGATCTGCCAGGACGTCGTGGGCCGCTGCAGCTTCATCGACGTGCTCGAGGAGGCGGTGCTGGTGCACCGGCACGTGGCGGTCGCCTTGCGCGACGGTACCCGCTTCATCGACCTGGTCGTCGACGTGGTTACCGAGAACGGCGAGGACTACGCCTGCTTCCGGAGCCGCTCGCGGGTGCCGGTGACCGAGATCGCGGCTGCCACCCGCGCCGACCCGCACCGACATCCCTGATCTCGCGCAGTTTTTGCGGGGGGTGGCGTCTGCCCCCGCGATACACTGGCGAGCGATGACCGAACCTGCCGTCGACCTGCGCGACGAGCCCCGCTGGCCCCGGTTGGGGATCGCCGGTTTCTCGTATGCCGACCTGCACGACGCCCTCCGGCTGGCCGACCTGACGGCCGCTTTCGACCGCGATCTGCACGGCGCCGACGCGGAGCTGTTCGCCCGATTCGAGCAGCACCGGCGCGTTCCGCTCACCGGCCCCGCCGAGGGAGATCTGCTGGTCGAGGTGTCGGGCCACCTCTCGCGGTTTCTGGGCAAGCTGTTCGGCGTCCAGGACGAGCAGGCGAGCCAGCGCGCCGCCGCCGGCCGCGACGCGCCGGTCTTCCGGGTGAAGCGCGAGTTCGTGCAGCGGCGCGTCTTCAAGAAGGGGGCTCCGGACCGCCCGTCAGCAGAGGACTTCCCCGCGCTCGATGACCGGGTGCAGCCGCTGCTCTCCGCCGCGGCGGCGCGCGATGCGCGCGTCTCGCTGGCGGCCGGCGATCCCGAGCTGGTCCTCGCGCTGGTCGTGGAAATCCTCCTCGAAGCGCCGCGCGCCCCCGAGGCCTTCCAGGCCCTGTGCCGGGCGATGGCGCGGGGCCTCGCCGACCGCGGCGAGCTGCCGGAGCGCGCGCAGGAGCTGTCCGCGGCGGGTCCGGAGCTGGCCGGATCGCTGCTCGATCTGTTCGACCGCTGGTGCTTCTGCGCGGTGCTCCATCCGCGCGGCCGGCATCGGACCCACGGCTGGTCCTTGCTGCGGCTCCCGCACGCGCTCGACTTCCAGCAACTGGTCCCGCTGCGCAGGCGCAAGCCGTACGAGACCGAGGGGCTCGCCCTCCACCAGCGCCGGCGCGACGGTTTCCGCCTGACCGACCCGCGGGCAACGCCGCGCGAGGCCCGCAGCGAGATCGATTACTGCATCTACTGCCACGCCCGCGAGAAGGACAGCTGCTCGAAGGGGTTCCGGGAAAAGGACAGCGAGCGCTACAAGAAGAACCCCCTGGGCATCCCGCTCACCGGGTGCCCCCTGGAAGAGCGCATCAGCGAGATGCACCTCAAGGCGCGCGAAGGCGACATGCTTGCGGCGCTGGCGCTGGTCTGCATCGACAACCCGATGGCGCCCGGCACCGGCCACCGGATCTGCAACGACTGCATGAAGGCGTGCGTCTACCAGAAGCAGGAACCGGTCAACATCCCGCAGATCGAGACCCGGGTCTTGACCGACGCGCTGCGGCTGCCCTGGGGATACGAGCTCTGGAGCCTGCTCACCCGCTGGAACCCGCTCCGCATCCACCGGCCGCACCCACGTCCGTACAGCGGGGTGGACGCGCTGGTGGTCGGAATGGGTCCCGCCGGCTACACGCTCGCGCACCACCTGCTCAACGAGGGTTTCGGCGTGGTGGGTGTGGACGGCCTCAAGATCGAGCCGCTCGACCCCGACCTCGTTTCCTGCGATCGCGCGATCCGCGACTACGACGAGCAGTTCGGGACGCCCCTCGACGAGCGCATCCTCTCGGGATTCGGAGGCGTCTCGGAGTACGGCATCACCGTGCGCTGGGACAAGTCGTTCCTCGACGTGCTGCACCTGAACCTCGCCCGGCGAAAGCACTTCAAGCTGTACGGCGGGACCCGCTTCGGCGGGACCATCACCCTGGACGACGCCTGGGCGCTGGGGTTCCGGCACGTCGCCCTGGCCGCCGGCGCGGGGCGCCCGACGATCATCGGGCTCAAGAACAACCTGCTCCGGGGGGTCCGCAAGGCGTCCGACTTCCTGATGGCGCTGCAGCTCACGGGCGCCTTCAAGCAGGACGCGCTGGCCAACCTCCAGGTCAGGCTTCCCGCCGTGGTCATCGGCGGCGGCCTCACCGCCATCGACGCCGCGACCGAGCTCAAGGCGTATTACCCGGCGCAGGTGGAGAAGCTGCTCGACCGGCACGAGGTCCTGTGCGAGTCGGCCGGCGAGGAGATGGTGTTCTCCGTGCTCGACCCCGAGGAGCGGCACGTCTACGCCGAGCTGCTCGAGCACGGGCGCGCGGTGCGCGCCGAGCGCGAGCGCGCCGCCGGCGCGGGCGAGGAGCCGGACTTCACACGCCTCATCGCCCAGTGGGGCGGCGTGACGATCGCCTACCGCAAGGGCCTCACCGACTCGCCCGCCTACCGCCTCAACCACGAAGAAGTCGCCAAGTGCCTCGAGGAGGGCATCGTCATCGCCGAGGGCCTCTCGCCGCTCGAGGCGGTGCCCGACCAGCACGGCGCGGTGAAGGCGGTGCGGTTCGCCCTGCACGAGCAGGCCGACGGGAAGTGGCGCGACGCCGGCGAGGTGATCGAGCTTCCGGCGCGCACCGTCTGCGTAGCGGCCGGCACCAGCCCCAACGTCACCCTGGAGAAGGAGTCGCCCGGCGACTTCGAGCTGGATCCGGAGCACGGCAGCTTCCGGCCGTACCGCCTGGCGGGAGGTCAGCTGGTCCCCGCTTCGGTCACCGACGATCTCTCCGGCGAGGCGGGCTTCTTCACCAGCTATTGCAAGGACGGCCGGCTGGTCAGTTTCTTCGGAGACAACCACCCGACATATGCCGGCTCGGTGGTGAAGGCGATGGCTTCGGCCAAGGACGGGTACCCGATCGTCGCGCGGCTGTTCGACGACGAGCTGTCGCGCACCGACGCGGCAGTGCGGGCCGGCTCGTACGATCCCCGCGCGGCGCAGGCGAAGTGGCAGGGGCTGACGGCGCGGCTGGACGACGAGCTGGGTGCGACGGTGCACGAGGTGCGCCGCTTGACGCCCACCATCATCGAGGTGGTGGTGAGGGCGAAGGCGGCGGCGCGCAGGTTCCAGCCGGGCCAGTTCTACCGGCTGCAGAACTACGAATCGCTGTGCGCACGCGTGGGCGGGACCAAGCTCCTCATGGAGGGGCTGGCGCTGACCGGCGCGTCGGTCGATCGCGAGAAAGGCCTCCTGTCGCTCATCGTCCTGGAGATGGGCTCCTCGAGCCGGCTGTGCGCGCTGCTCGAGCCGGGAGAGCCGGTGGTGGTGATGGGGCCCACCGGCGCGCCCTCCACCATCCCGCGCGGCGAGGACGTGGTGCTCTGCGGCGGCGGCCTGGGCAACGCGGTGTTGTTCAGCATCTCCAAGGCGCTGCGGGCGAACGGGTGCCGGGTGGTCTACTTCGCCGGCTACAAGCACGCGCAGGACGTCTTCAAGCGCGACGAGATCGAGGAGTCGACCGACGTGGTGGTGTGGTCGACCGACGCGGGCGGAGCGCCGCAGCCGCGACGGCAGCAGGACCGCGCCTTCTCCGGGAACATCGTGCAGGCGATGATGGCCTACGCGACGGGAAAGCTGGGATCGCCAGAGGTCCCGTTCACGAACGTGCGGCGCATCATCGCCATCGGTTCCGATCGCATGATGGCGGCGGTGGCGCGCGCCCGGCACGAGGTGCTCGCGCCGCTGTTGCCCCCTGACCACGTCGGCATCGCGTCGATCAACTCGCCGATGCAATGCATGATGAAGGAGATTTGCGCGCAGTGCCTGCAGAAGCACCGCGATCCGCAGACCGGCAAGGAATCGATCGTCTTCACCTGCTTCGATCAGGACCAGCCGATGGATCGAATCGACTGGGAGAACCTGCGCGCGCGCCTGCGCTCCAATTCGCTGCAGGAGAAGCTCTCCGCGCTGTGGCTGGACCGGCTACTCGCGACGAGCAGGCTCCGCCGCGTGTAACGCGAGCTTCCGAGACGCTGACCGTGATCTTTTGGGGGGTCGAGGGGGGAGCGAGCTCCCCCTTGTGGAGGCGCCGAAGGCGCCGGATCGAAGAGCGTGCTGCGGAGGAAAGCAACCGTCTTAGGCTAGCGCAACCGCTGGTTGACTGCGCTTCGCCTTGACGTCCACGCCGTGGCCGTCGGCGAACACGATGATCGCGCGGCTCCAGGGACCGGCCTGGCGGGTGGTGGGATGCGCGTCGGCGGCGCGATTCACCAGCGTGAAGATGGCGTCGCACGCGCCGCACACGCGGTAGTCCTCGGCGGGGATGAGCGGGTACGGCTTTCCGAGACCGGGAGCGAACAGCAGGATCACCGAGACGGGTGCGGTGAAGGTGCCGCTCTTGCGGCACTGCCCGCAGGTCAATGACTCTTCGGTCTCTGGCATCGCTCCTCTGCCCCCGATCCCATCCTCACGTGACACTAACCATCGTTTCCCACAGCCGCCGGACGTCGCAAGAAAACGTCCCCGCGTTCAGTAGGTTACAGTGCGACCAGGGGCTTGCCAGTCCGCCGGCAACGTTGCGGAAAGCCAGATTTTGTGCGACGCGCAGCGACGGCCGGGGCTTGGTTTGCCACTCCGGCGCTGTTCGACCCATCGATGGCTACCCGACTGCAACGCCCCGAGCTCCTCGCCCCCGCCGGCGAGGAGGAGAGCCTGCGCGCCGCAGTCGCCGCCGGTGCCGATGCGGTCTACTTCGGGCTTCGGGGCGGCTTCAACGCGCGCGCCCGCGCGGACAACTTCGGCGTGGACGAGTTGCCCCGCATCTTCGACTTTCTCCACCGCAAGGGCGTGAAGGGATTCGTCACCTTCAACACGCTGATCTTCGATCGCGAGCTGCCCGTCGCCGAGCAGGCCCTCGCCGCCATCGCCGGCGCGGGTGCGGACGCGATCCTGGTGCAGGACCTGGGCGCGGCCCGGCTGGCGCGCGCGGTCTGCCCCGAGTTGCCGCTGCACGCCTCCACCCAGATGACGGTCTCCAGCGCCGAGGGAGCCGCGATCGCGCGCGAGCTCGGAGTCACGCGCATCGTGCTGCCGCGGGAGCTGTCCATCGAGGAGATCCGCACCCTGTCTGCGGGGACCGATCTCGAGCTGGAGTGCTTCGTGCACGGCGCGCTGTGCGTGAGCTGGTCGGGACAATGCTTGACCAGCGAGGCGCTGCAGCACCGGAGCGCCAACCGCGGCCAGTGCGCGCAGAGCTGCAGGCTTCCCTACGACCTGGTGGTGGACGGTGGCGTGACCAGCGCTTGGCGGAGGAGGTCGGCTTCGCCGGCCGACGGGCCGGAGCGGAACGCGGAGGCATCCATCGACCAGCAGCTCAAGTACCTGCTCAGCCCGCGCGACCTGGCCGCCTACGATCTGTTGCCGGAGCTCATCGACGCGGGCGTGTCCTGCTTCAAGATCGAGGGCCGGATGAAGGGCCCCGAGTACGTCGCCAACGTGGTGGAGAAGTACCGGCGCGCCCTCGACGCCGCGGCGGAAGGGGCAGCGTATCCACTGACTGCGCGCGACGAGGAGGAGCTGCGCTACAGCTTCTCGCGCAGCTTCAGCCACGGGTTCCTCACCGGATCGGATCACCAGGAGCTGGTGCACGGGCTCTACCCAGGTCACCGCGGCGTGCTGGTGGGTCGAGTGGAAGAGATCCACGCGCGAGCGCGGCACGCGCTGGTGCGGCCCGAACCCGGCGCTCCGGACTTGAAGGCCGGCGACCGGATCCTCTTCGACCAGGGGAAGCCCGAGGACGACGAGCCCCGCGGCGGCCTGCACGCCTGCGACGTGCTCGACTCCGGCCTGTGGAAGCTGGTCTTCGGCGGTCCCGGGGAGAGCACGCTCGACCTGCGGCTGGTCCGGGTGGGCGACGTGGTGTGGAAGGCGAAGGACGCGGAGCTGACCCGCCGCATGAAGCGGGTCGCCGCCGGCGAACGCAAGGTCGGCGTCTCGGTCTGGGTCCGCGGCGCTGTCGGCCAGCCGCTCCAGGTCACCGCTCGCGATGACCTGGGCCGCGAGGCTCGCGCGCAGAGCGCGATGCCGCTCGCGGCCGCGGACCACCGGCCGCTACACGAGGGCCTCTTGCGCGAGAAGCTGTGCGCCTTCGGGGAGACGGAGTTCGCGCTGCGCAAGCTGACGCTGGAGCTGGAAGGCGCCCTGGCCCTGCCCCCGTCCGAGCTGAAGCGGCTCCGCCGCGCGCTGACCGAAGAGCTTTCGGGCACGCGGCCGGCAGAACCGGCGCGGCACGTCACTTCGGGCCATGCAGCGGAGGAGATCGCGCCGCCTCTCGCCCGCGGCGGCTCATCCGCAGCTCCAGCGCTGGTCCCGCTGCTGCGCACGCTCGAGCAGGTGGATGCGGCCCTCGAGCTCGCGCCCCGCCTCGGCATCCGCGAGGTGGAGCTGGACTTCATGGAGCTGGTCGGCCTGGGCATCGCCGTGAAGCGGATGCGGGCGGCGGGCCTGCGCGCCGTGATCGCGACACCCAGGGTGCAGAAGCCCGGCGAGGAAGGCTACGATCGCAGGTTCGAGCGGCTCCGGCCGGACGGCATCCTGGCGCGCCACCTCGGCGCGGTGGAGCACTTCCGGCGCGGTCGTCCCGCGGGCTTCACCGTGCACGGCGACTTCTCGCTCAACGCGACGAACGCCGTCACGGCGCGCACGCTGCTCGGCCTGGGCCTCACCACGCTCACGCCGGCGTACGACCTGGACCTCTCGCAGCTCCAGGATCTCTGCGCGGGCGTCCCGTCCGAGCGTCTCGAGGTGACGATCCACCAGCACCTGCCGCTCTTCCACAACGAGCACTGCGTCTACTCGCACCTGCTCTCGAACGGCCACGACTTCCGCGACTGCGGGCGCCCCTGCGAGAAGCATCTGATCCAGCTGCGCGACGGGCTCGGCCTCGAGCACCCGGTGATCGTCGACGTAGGCTGCCGCAACACCGTCTTCAACGCGAGGGCCCAGAGCGCCGCCTCGTGCTTTCCCACCTTGCTCGGGCTCGGCGTCCGCCGCTACCGCGTGGAGCTCGTGCGCGAGAACGCGGCCGAGACCAGGCAGGTCCTCTCCGCCTACTCAGGTCTGCTGCGCGGCATCCCCACGCCGAAGTCCGTCATCCAGGAAGTCGGCGCCTTGGAGAAGTACGGCGTCTCCGCCGGCACCCTGGTCGTGGTCACCCAGCCTCACGCATAGAAGCGTTTCACGCTCTTCAGTTCCCGGTGCGGTTGACGCCCAGTTCCTTCTGGCGTTCCATCGCGCGCTCGGCGTGCTCCACCAGGTGGCGGGGTTGCTCGTTCTCCCGCTTGTGGGAAGGCACGTCGACGGCGATGCCGAAGGTGGCGGTGACCGCGATCTCCTTGCCCTCGAAGCGGGTGCGCATCTCCTCGATGCTCTGACGCACGCGCTCGGCGAGGGTCTGCGCCCCTTGCAGCTCCGTCTCGCGGAGGAGGATCGCGAACTCGTCCCCTCCGACCCGGGCAACCACGTCGGCCCCGCGCACGATCCCTTGCAGCACCTGCGCGACCCCGCGCAACACCTCGTCCCCGGCAGGACGGCCGTGCGCCTCGTTGACGCGGTTCAAGTGGTCGACGTCGAGGAGCACCAGCGAGAGCGAGCGCCCGTACCGCCGCGAGGCGGCGAACTCCGAAGTCAGCCGCTCGCCGAAATGGCGGCGGTTGTAGACGCCCGTGAGCGGGTCGCGCAGCGCGATCTCGGCCAGGCGGCGCTGGTAGTTGACCTCGACCTCGTCGGCGTAGGCGACCTTGAAGGTGGTGGCGGCGCCGATCTGCACGCGATCTCCGTCCGCCAGGAGGCGCTCCTCCATGCGCTCGCCGCCGACGTACGTGCCGTTCTGGCTGCCCAGGTCGCGCAGCACCGCCTCGGGGCCGCGGGCCTCCAGGCTGCAGTGGAGGCGCGAGATCCCCTCGTCGTCGAGGCGGATGTCCGCTTCTTCCCCGCGACCGACGCGGACGACGCGTCCCTGGGGGAGCTTGTACAACTCGCCGAAGCGCGTGCCGGTCAGGACCAGCATGAACGAGCTCTTCGGGAGATCGCCAGGCGCCGCCGAAGGCACCGTGACCGACGTGCGTGCTCTGGGATCGACTGTCTTGGCCATGGTCGGCCCCCGCTCGCTCCGCAGGAGGGCATGAAACGCCCGGCAGCGTCAATTCCCTCGAGCGTGGCCCGACGCGGCACGCGACGGTTCGGTGGCCGCCGGCGCGGTGCGTCGGTCGTGGTCTGGAGCCTCCGCGGCGGCCGAGAAAGCGCTTGACCTACCGGGCGGTACGCTTAGAGTGCGCGCGCCGCGGGCCGGCGGCAGCTAGGCTAGGTGTGCGCGAAAACGAGCGCCGAAAGGGATGCAGCGGATGAGCGAATTCAAGGGTAACAAGGTCGCGCCGGCGGAAGGAAAGCTGGCGGTGCTGATGCCCGGGATGGGCGCCGTGGCCACGACCTTCATCGCAGGGGTCGAAGCGGCGCGTCGGGGCCTGGGAAAGCCGATCGGGTCGCTCACGCAGATGGCGCACATCCGCCTGGGCAAGCGCAGCGAGAAGCGCTGGCAGATGATCAAGGACTTCGTTCCGCTCGCCCGGCTCGAGGACCTCGTGTTCGGCGGGTGGGACCCGATCCCCGACGACGCGTATACCGCGGCCGCCAAGGCGCGGGTGCTGGGTCCGGAGCTGCTCGCCCCGCTCAAGGGATTCCTCTCCGGCATCAAGCCGATGCCGGCGGTGTTCGACCACGCCTGGGTGAAGCGGCTCGAGGGCCGCAACGTGAAGAGCGGGACCAAGCGCGAGCTGGTGACCCAGCTGGTGCAGGACATCCGCGCCTTCATGGACAAGAACAAGTGCACGCGCGCGGTGATGGTGTGGTGCGGGTCGACGGAGGCGTACCAGGAGGCGGGGCCCGCGCACCAGTCGCTGACCGCTTTCGAGAGGGCGCTCGACGCGAACGACCCGTCCATCGCGCCGTCGCAGATCTACGCGTACGCGGCGATCAGCACGGGCGTTCCCTACCTGAACGGCGCGCCGAACCTGTCCGCGGACTTCCCCGCCATGATCGAGCTGGCGGAGAAGAAGGGCGTGGCCATCGGCGGCAAGGACTTCAAGACCGGCCAGACCCTGATGAAGACCATCATCGCCCCCGGGCTCAAGGCGCGCATGCTGGGGATGGAGGGCTGGTTCTCCACCAACATCCTGGGGAACCGCGACGGCGAAGTGCTGGACGACCCGGCCAACTTCAAGACCAAGGAGGTCTCCAAGCTGTCGGTGCTGGAGCAGATCCTCGAGCCCGAGCGCTACCCCGAGCTCTACAAGGACCTGCAGCACAAGGTGTCCATCCACTATTACAAGCCGCGCGGCGACAACAAGGAAGGCTGGGACAACATCGACATCGTCGGGTGGATGGGCTACCCGATGCAGATCAAGGTGAACTTCCTCTGCCGCGACTCGATCCTGGCGGCGCCCATCGTGCTCGACCTGGCGCTGTTCGGCGACCTCGCCGCCCGGGCCGGCATGAAGGGCATCCAGGAGTGGCTCAGCTTCTACTTCAAGAGCCCTCAGCACGCGCCCAGCGTGTACCCGGAGCACGATTTGTTCGTCCAGAAGGTGCGGCTGGAGAACAACTTGCGGTATCTGATGGGCGAAGAGCTCATCAACTACCTCGGGTCGGACTACACCAACGAGTAGAAGGGCAAGGAGGCTCCCTTGCGCGCGGCTGGCACGGCGTTTCTTTGGTGCTTGCCGGCGCTGGCGCTCGCGCAGCAGCAGCCGGCTCCTCCGGCCGCGGCTACGGCGGAGAAGGCCGCGCCGCTCACGCTGCCCCAGCTTCAAGAGCTGGCGCGCAAGAACGACCCGCGCACGGGGCAGGCGCGCGCGCAGATGGCGGGCGCCGAGGGCAAGCTCGAAGAGCTGCATTGGGCAAGCCGCTTTCCGACCGTCAACGCCAGCTTCTCGCTGGCTGGACCGACGCCCGAGGCGCGGCTGAACCACGCACCCGGCCACCCGACCAGCCTCCTCGACGTGACTCCCGGATCGCGCTGCTGGTTTTGCGGGAAGCTCGGCGTCGGGTTTGGCCTGAATGCCAACGTGGTCGTGCCCCTCTACACCTTCGGCAAGTTCACCGCGGGACGGACCGCGCTCGAGAACCTGGTGGCCGCGATGACGGCGCTGCTCCAGCGCTCGACCGATCAGGCCACCTTCGACATCACCAAGGCCTACTGGGGCTACCAGACGGCGCGCGGAGCGGCCACCACCATCCTCGACGTGCGGCGGCGCCTCGCCGACGCGAAGGAGCGCGCCCGCAAGCTGCTCGCCGAGGGCAGCGACCAGGTCTCGAAGAGCGACGCGATGAAGCTCGATTACCTGAGCGAGGAGATCGAGGCGCGCAACGCCGAATCGGAGAAGGGTGCGGCGCTGGCCTTCACCGCCATCCGGCTGATCGTCGGCAAGGCCCCCGACGAACCGCTCGAGATCGTCCAGGACAAGCTTCCCGACCCGCCGCCGCAGCCGGACGAGAAGGAGATGCTCCGGCGCGCGCTGGAGAAAAGGCCCGAGATACGCGCCGCCGCCGCGCAGGTCGGGGGCCGCAAGGCGGCGGTCGACGGCGAGCGCGCCAAGCTCTGGCCGGACCTCGCGCTCGTCGGCGGCGGCACCTACAACTACACCACCAGCGCCGAAAGTCCGCAGACCCCGTTCGCTTACAACCCCTTCCAGCAGGAAAGCATCTTCGTCGCCCTCAGCCTGGCGGGCAGCCTGGACTTTCCCCAGAAGCTCGCGCGCATCCGCCAGGCGGAGGCCGAGCTGCAGGACGCCCTCGCGCAGCAGCGCGGGGCCGAGCAGCTCGTCCGGCTCGAGCTGCGCCAGGCCCTCGGCGATCTGCAGGAGGCGCGCGTCCGCGCCCAGCGCTACACGAACGAGACGACCATCGGGAAGCAGCTCGCGGTCCAGGCGGGGCTCGCCTTCGATTCCGGTCTGGGCGAGGCGCGCGATCTGATGGAGGACATGCTGCTCTGGGCGCGCGCCGACGGCGAACGCTTCAAGGCGCTGTTCGACGCGCAGATCGCCTGGGCCGCGCTGCAGAAGGCGACCGGGGGCCTGTGAACGGCAAGCCCCCTCTCGCTGACCGTTGCGCAGCCTCGAAGAGCGTGGCATTCCCCCGCGTCCAACGGACCTCCGGAGGCCCCCGTGCGCTTGCTCGCCTTGCTCCTCTCTCTTTCGCTTCCCGCGGCCGCCGCTCCTCCACCCGGCAGCGCCTCCGCGGCGGTGCAGGCCGCCAACGATCGCGTGCGCGCCGCGCTCGATCGCTATTTCAAGGCGCCGCCGGGACCGGCCAAGCAGAAGGCCCGCGCCGAGGCGCGCGACGCCGTGGGAGCGCTGCTCGACTTCCAGGCCATCGCGCAGGCCACCATGGGCAAGCACTGGGCGGAGCTGACCGCGGAGCAGAGGGTCCGCTACACCAACGCGCTGCGCGGCGCGATGGAAGCGAACTACCTGGCCAAGATGCAGCAGGGCGAGGTGGACATCACCAAGGTGCGCAACGAGATCGTCGGGGAGACCAGGCAAGGCGACAAGGTGCTGGTGAAGACGCGGGTGGTCACCGGCAAGGACACCGCCGAGGTCGATTACGTGATGGAGCGCACCAAGAAGGGCTGGAAGGCGGTGGACGTGATCACCGAGGGCGTGTCGCTGGTCGACACCTACCGCGAGCAGGTGAACAGGCTGCTCCCCAAGAAGGGCGTGAACGGGGTGATCGATGCCCTGGATCGCGCGCGGAAGCGGCTGGAGGAGCAGCAGGACAAGCCGGCCGCGGCACAAGCTCCGGCAAACGGTCCCGCGCCGGCGGAGAAGTGAGCGACCTCGACCTCAGAGCCCGATCTCCTCTGCGATGGGTTTCAGCGCATCGATGAGGAAGGTCACGTGCTCGAGCAGGGGCCGCCCCACCGCCTCGGCGCCCCCGTAGACGTAGCTGCGGTCCACCGAGCGCGCGAACGCCTTGTCCTTGAGCTTCTTCACCACCGATTCGGGCGGCAGGTCGGCGAGCTTCTTCGAAGGGCGCACCTTGGCGCACGCGCCGATGAATCCGACCAACTCGTCGCAAGCGTAGATCGCCTTCTTGAGCGGGGTGTCGCGCGGGATCTTCATGTAGTCGGCGTGCGAGCAGATCGCCTGGACTACCTCCTCCGGATAGCCGCGTTCGCGGAGCACCCGCTGGCCGGCGTGCAGGTGCGTCTCCTCGGTCGGGTTCTTCTCGTAGTCGAAGTCGTGGAGCAGCCCGACGATCCCCCACTTCTCCATCTCGCCCGGATCGGTCACGCCGAACCAACGGGCGTAGGCGCGCATCGCCTCTTCCACCGCGCGCCCATGCTTGCGGAGCGCGTCGCCCTGGGTGAACTCGTGCAGGAGCGCCTCGGCCTCTGCCCTGGTCGGCATGCCCGCATGATATGCTGCCGACATGTTCCGTTACTTCGCCTATGGCTCGGTGCTCTCGAAACGGCACGTGGGCGAGTGGGCCGGCGAGCACGGCGTCGATGCGCGGCTGTTCGCGCGCGGTGCGCCGGCGGTCCTGCGCGGGTACGCGCTCACCTTCGACGTGGAGAGCCGCTTCTGGGGCGGCCGCGTCGCCGACCTGCGCGAGGACAAGGATGGGGTCGTACACGGCGTGCTCTTCGAGATCCCCATCCCCGCGCGCGACGCCGTTCTGAAGAAGGAAGGCGTGGCGACCGGGCTATCGCAGGAGATCGACGTCACGGTGGAGGTCGAGGGCAAGCCGGTGCAGGCGAAAGCCTTCGTGGCGCGCCCGGAGCGTCGCACCGAACCGGGTCCGGCCAGCGGCCGCCTGCTGCAGTACCTGGTCGAGGGCGCCCAGGAGCGCGGCCTGCCTCAGGTCTGGGTGGACGAGCTGAAGCGCCACGCCGCCGCCGCCGCTCCCTCCTCGCCCGCTCCCGGCCCGGTGGGCCTCAAGGTCGACGTGAAGCGCACCTAGACTGAGCTAAAGAACAACGCGGAGAAGCGGAGTCGCAGAGGAAATTGAGCTTCTCCCGAACGTGCTTTTGCGCCCGACAGCGCGACCCAAAAAGAAGCTCCGCGTCTCAGCGCCTCCGCGTTCCGCTGTTTGCCCGGTCAGGCGTAGCCCCAGCGGCGGCGCAAGGTCCATTCGGCGCCGACGATGCAGCAGAGGGCGGCGAGGACGCCCCACCGATCCCAGAGGGGATGGGACTTGCGCTGGCCGACCTCCACGCGTTGGGGGTCGCGGAAGGGGAGCGTGTCGAGGCGATCGCCCTCGTCGAGCACCTTGCCGCGCGTCGCGTCGGCCACCGCGCGCAGGATATCCGGCCGCGGCGCCGGCTGCAGGAGCTCCGCGCCCGAAGGTTGCACCACGAACGCCTCCTCCGCCTCTCCGACCTCGCCGCCGTCGGGCCGCTTGGCGGTGACCACCGCCTTGTAAGCGCCCGGCGGAAGCTGCGGCAGCGCGATGCGGGCCGTGCCGTCGGGACCGGCCACCGCCTGGCCCGCCCCGCGCTGGGTGGCATCGTCGGCCGAGGAGAGCTGCGCGCGAAGCTGGGCTCCCCCGGCGGCGCCGTAGTCGCTCCCGCGCACTTGCACGTCGAGCGCGGGAGGATCGCCGGCCGGGTCGAAGGTGGTGCGCTCCGCCGCCACGCGCATCGGCGTCAAGGCAGGGTCGCGCACCAGCCAGCGGATAGCGCCGTGCCAGAACGTCTCGTACGCGCGCGGACCCATCTCCTGGCCGGCAGCGACGAAGCTCCAGTACCAGGACGCGTCGGTGGTCAGCGCCATCGTCCGCCCCCGCCCGACTTCCCCCACCACCAGCACCGGCCGGCCGTCCTGCGCGGTGAGCAGCGTCTGCGCGCTGTCCTTCACCGGGCCGACCGTGTTGAGCCCGGGCAGCTGCGGCAGCCGCGCCCAGGCGTGCTCGTTGGCCGAAAGCCCCGGAACCAGCTCGGTCACGGGATGGCGCTTGCCCGCGTCGGTGAGGCGCACCTGGGTGGGGGTCTCCTCGACCGGCGGGCCGGAGGCACCCAGGCTCACCGGCAGGACCGCGTCGATCGCCGTGCCTCCGAAGTCGCTGGCCGAGAAGGCCTGCTCGCCGCCGATCACCGCCAGCGCGCCGCCGTCGCGGACGTAGGAGGCGATCCCGTCGAGGTACTGGGAGAGGTGGTACCAGGGCCGGTTCCCGAAGTCCTGGAAGATCACCAGGTCGAAGGTCTTGAGCTGCTCCTGGAAGATCTCCTGGGTGGGGAACGGGATCAGCGACAGCTCGTCTTGCGAGGACCGCGTGTCGTCGCCCGGCGTGCGGAGGATGAAGAAGCTGATCAGGTCGACGTTCGGGTCGCGCTTGAGCAGCTGGCGCAGGAAGCGCACGTCCCAGCTCGGGCGCCCGACCACCAGCACCACCCGCACGCGGTCGCGGATCACCTTGAGGACGAAGCTGCGCGAGTTGTTCTGCGCCAGCGCCTCTCCCTCGTACACCGGGGCCGCCACCTGGAAGGCGAACTTGCCGGTGCGATCGGGGACGAACGACAGCTTGGCCTCGGCGCGCTGCGTGCCGCCGCCCACGCGCACCGTCTTTTGCGCGACGACCTGCCCCTCGCGCTTGAGCACCAGGGGCACGTCCGTCGAGGGGAACCCGCGCGCGCTGACGGTCACCTCCACGGTGACCTGGCTGCGCACGAAGGCGAAGTCGTCGACCACTACCTTGTCGATGGCCAGGTCCTTGAGGGCCTGCGCTCCGATCGGCAAGGCGAACACGGGCGCGTTCAGCTTCTGCAGCTCGGCAGCGGCCTGCGGGGTCACCCCCTCGCTGAGCTCGGCGTTGTCCGCGCCGTCGCTCGCGACCACCAGACCCGCCAGCGGCCGCCCGCCGGTCCCGGCGGCAGCCGCGCTGCCCAACGCGCCGGCGATGTCGGTCGACGGACCCTGGGCGAGCTGGTCCGCCTGCGCCACCTGCGCGGCGAGCTTCTCCGGGTCCTGCGGCTGCAGCTCCTTGTCGAAGCCGTAGACGTCGATCTGGAAGCGCGAGGCGAGCGCGGAAAGGTCGGGAAGCCGCGACTTGAGCCACCCGAGCATCGCCTCGGCACGCGAAGGCCCGCCGGGCGCGGCGGGGAAGCGCATCGACCGCGAGGTGTCGAGGAGCAGCGCGATGCGCGCCCGCACCCGGCTCTCCGCGCGCTGCTCGACGCCGGGCTCCAGCAGCAGCACCAGGAGCAACACGCCGGCGGTAGCGCGCAGCCCGATCAGCACGCGCCGCCGCAGGGCCGACGGCTCCCCGCGGATTCCCCGGAAGCTGAGCCAGATCGCAGCGCCCAGGATCCCGCAAGCGAGCACCAGCGCCCATCCGGGCAGGGTCGACAGCGAGGTGAGCCGCCAGGCGTTGTACGAGGTCCCGTCCACTTAGATCCGCCGCCGTTTCATGATGAACGGGATGTGGACCTGGTCCTCCTTGTAGTCGAGGCACAAGGCGTACATGGCCAGGTTCACGCCCAGGCGGATGGCCCTCTCGCGCTGCCCTTCCCCGCCGGGCACCACTTCCAGCTCCCAGGTGCCCAGCGAGTCGCGCGCGAACGCGCCGACGAGGTCGTTCGGCGAGTACAGGACCGCCAGCCGGCCGCCGACGTCGATGGCCTCGACGTCCGGCCGCGCCACGCTCCGGCCGGTGGGACCCTCGAGGAGGTAGAACGACTTGTAGAGCACGTGGTCGCGCGGCACTCGGAAGAGCTTTCCGGCAGGAAGCATGCGCGCGAGCAGCTCGCGGGCGGACATCTCGAACGGCCCGCCGCTCTGGGCGCTGGCGTCGTCGACCAGGAGGAACCCGCCGTAGCTGATGTAGCGCCGCAGCGCCGAGATCTCGGCGTCGGCCATGGAGGGCAGCGCGGCGTCCGAGGAGAGGACGGTGAAGGGATGGCGGAAGAGGTCCGGGTCGGCGGCGGACAGCCCGCGCACCACCGGCGAGGTCTCGATGCTGGTCCGCTTGGCGACCTCCCACGCCAGGCGGGGGAGCCCGTCGGGCCGCGGGTCCCAGCGGCCGCCGTGGCGAAGCTGGGCGAAGACGAGGCGCGAGGCGTCGCCGAACGCGCGGGCGCGCAGCGGCCAGGCCATTCCGGCTGCGAGCGCGGCCTTGAGCAGGGTCCTTCGCGACCACCCGGCCATCCCTGGAAGGCTAACCCAAGACGCCCCCGGACGCCGCCAAACACTCCGGCGGTCGCGGAGTCGACTGGGAGAAACGTTCGGAGTACCTTTCCCGCGCCATGGCCCAGAACACCCAGTCCGCGACCGCCAGCCGCAACACCGTTCCGGGGACCGCCAACGAGAAGCCGGTCGCGCCGGCCCTCTTCACCACCACCAAGCGGGAGTACATCCCGGACGCCAAGCGCGCCACCGAGCTGCTCCAGACCAAGGAGATGGAGGAGGCGCGGGTGCTCTTCGAGGAAGGTGACTACGGCGCGGCGCGGCGGGCGGCCAAGCGGGTCATCAAGGCGAAGGACGTCTCGGCCGAGGCGCGGATGGAGGCCGGCGACCTGCTCGACCGCACCGCGATCGACCAGGGGCCCATCGCCGCCGCGGTGGCGTTCCTCATCCTGTTCGGCCTGATGCTCATGTACTTCGCCACCAACGGGAAGTGACCGAGGGTCAGCGCGGGCCCCAGGCGCATCGGACGTCAATCTGAGTCACAGGGCGTCGATCTTCAAGTTGTCGAACCAGGTGTCGTTCTGCCAGCTGGAGAAGCCGAACCGATCGTGCCCGGCGGCGGGGAGCGGCGCGCGATCGTCCAACTCCAGCACGAGCTGCCCGTCCTGCTCCCAACGGATGACCCCGCCCCGCCGGGTGATGGTCTCGTGGTAGGTGCGGCCGCGCTCGACCTTGAGGTCCAGCCGCTTCACCACGCGCGGCGTCTCCGGCCCGTAGTAGGTGCCCTTCTCCAGCTTGCCCAGGTCGGCGCGGGCCGATGCCCTGACGAACGGGCCGCTCAGGGCATCCCACAGCGCCTCGACCCCCTCGAGCTTGCGCGGATACGGCTGGGCGAGGTTCGCGAGCTGCGCCCGCAATTCCGCGTCGGTGGCGGCGTGCTCGTCGAGCTTGGCGATGCGGACCTCGCGGTTGTGCCACCCGCCGAAGATGAAGATGTACCCCGTCGCGTGGTTCCGGCCGTCGCCGAACGCCTCCCACTTGATGTCGCCGTCCGGCGCCTCGCTGCGCGCGTCGAACTCGATGCGCACGTCCCGGGGCAGGCGCGCCTTGAGCCACAACGGGTTGTTGCCGACGCCCGGCGAGAAGACCTGCCCGCGCGCGATGCGCCAGTGGCCCCCGTTCGACCAATACGAGTCGCCCAGGGTGGCCCGCTCGAAATCGTCGCGGAAGGGCACGGCGGCGGTGACCTCGGCGGGACCGCGCAAGAGCGCGTGGAGGAACGGCAGGTGCACGAGCGCGAGGAGCGCGACGACCGGGAGGAGGATGCGCGGCCGGCGCAGCGGATGATCGCGCAGGGCGAGGGGGAGGGCCATTCACTCCTCCCGCCGCTTCACCGACAGCTCGGCGAAGTCGGG